>Ga0209398_1000318_pt1 | contig 31419 bp, 32 predicted proteins | sample AshMeaBigSpring_FD_184125 | JGI IMG/M metagenome (GOLD analysis project Ga0209398, IMG submission 184125) | Groundwater microbial communities from Big Spring, Nevada to study Microbial Dark Matter (Phase II) - Ash Meadows Big Spring (SPAdes)... | ecosystem: Environmental > Aquatic > Deep...
CGATCAGCGAAGCCGCCTGCGCCGGCAGTCCGCGGCTCGCGAGCCCCGCGTCGAACGCGGCGGCGTTGTCGCGGATCCACCTGATGTCGTGCACGGCCGGCCTCGTCGCTGCATTGCGAAATCCGGGCGAGCTATACGCTCCGGCCCGGCAGCGGTCCAGCCGGCGCGGAGCGCTGGCATGCTGTGCGGGACCATGGCAGTGTGCAGACCGTCAGGCGGGGCGTGTGGGTTCATGCGGCAGGCCTTCATCCTCTCGTGCCTCGGCGCGGCCGCACTCGCAGGCGCGGCGGTCGCGGCCCCCTGCGTGCTCGAGCCCGGTCCGACCCGCGCCGTCGTCAAGGTGATCGACGGGGAAACGCTCGCACTCGACGACGGCAGCGAGGTGCGGCTCATCGGGGCGTTGACCCCGCGCTCGCCGGACGCCGGCGCCGCGATCTCGTTCTGGCCGCCCGAGCAGGAGGCCCGCGCCGCGCTCGAAGCCGCCGCGCTCGGCAAGTCCGTCGACCTCGCGTTTGCCCGTGGCGCACGCTCCGACCGCTACCAGCGCCACCTCGCCCACGTTTTCGTGCATACGTCCGAGGGCCGCGCCTGGCTGCAAGGTCACATGCTCGAGGCCGGCCACGCCCGCGCCCACGCGCTGCCGGGCCATGCCGGCTGCATGGACGAGCTCATCGCCCACGAGAAGCTGGCGCGCGAGAAGGTGAGCGGCCTGTGGAAGAGCGCCGCCTACGCCATCCGCCAGGCCTCGCGTACCCGCGAACTGCTGGCACTCAGATCGACGTTCCAGATCGTCGAGGGGCGGGTCAGGTCGGCGAGCGAGGTGCGAGGCCGCCACTTCCTCAATTTCGGGACGGACTGGCGCGACGACTTCACGATCGTCGTCAAGTCCGGGGAGGCGCGCGCACTCGCCACGCGAGGCATCGCGCTGAACGAGCTCGCCGGCCGCATCGTGCGCGTGCGCGGCTGGCTCGAGCGGCGCAGCGGCCCGATGATCGAGATCGCCGACGACCGCGACCTCGAGGTCGTCGAGGAGGCGGAGCTGCCGGCCCCCGCCGCCGACAATGCCCCGAGCCGGAAAAGATCGAGGCCGGCTGCAGGGCAGCCGGCCTCGCGATCCTCGGAGCTTTAGCTGTTGCCGGTCAGGCGGCTTTCACGCCGGCCTGCTCGGCGCCGTCGTCGGCGCCTTCGGCCGCGCGCCGGCCGCGGGCGCTCTTCGAGAGCACCTCGGTGATGCGCTGCACGGCGCCACGCTCGTCGAGTCGGTCGACGGCCGCGATCTCGCGCGCCATTCGATCGAGCGCCTGCTCGTAGAGCTGGCGCTCCGAGTACGACTGCTCGGGCTGCTGCTCGGAGCGGTAGAGGTCGCGCACGACCTCGGCGATCGACACGAGGTCGCCCGAGTTGATCTTCGCATCGTACTCCTGCGCGCGCCGGCTCCACATCGTCCGCTTGATGCGGGCGCGGCCCTTGAGCGTCTCCATCGCCTTGCGCACGATGCCCTCTTCGGCGAGCTTGCGCATGCCGACGCTCGCGAGCTTGCCGGTCGGCACGCGGAGCGTCATCTTGTCCTTATCGAACGTGATGACGAAGAGCTCGAGCGACATGCCCGCGATCTCCTGCTCCTCGATGCCGACGATGCGGCCGACGCCGTGCGCCGGATAGACGACGTGCTCGTTGATCTTGAAGCCGTGCCGCTGGCTGACCGGCTTCTTGTTGATCGTGATCTGCTGGCGGGCCTCGGCGGCCTTGGCGGCGATGTCCTTCGGCGTCACCGGCGCGCTGATGCGCTGGCCTTGCGACTTGGCCATCGCGGCGGCGACGGCGCGGATCTGCGCAACCGCGGGCACGGTCGCCGGCTTGGTAACGACCTTGCCGCCAGCGGCCGGGGCCGGCTTGGCGGCCGGCGGAACCGGGGCCTTCATCGCGAGCTTGATCGGAACCGCGGCCTTGACCGGAGCGACGGGCTTCGTCGCCGCGGGCGCCGTCTTCTTCACCTCGGGCGCGGCCTTCTTCGCGACGACCTTGGCCGGCACGGGCTTCGGGGCGACCTTGGCCGCGACCGGCTTCACGACGGGCTTCACCGACGGCTGCGCCGCCTTCTTGGCGACGGCCGGCTTCGCGGCCGGCTTGCCCTTGGCCGCCTTGGCAGGCTTGGTCGCGGTCTTGGCGGGGGCCGGCTTGGCGGCGCTCCGCGCTACCGCCTGAGCCTTCTCCGAGCGCGCCTTCGCGGATGCCATCTTCTTCACAGCCATGTTCGTCGTCTCGCTTCCATCTCGTCTTGCTCCGGCGGCGGGGGTGCCATCCGGAGGTTGCGGAACCTCCGATCGTGCGGAGGCCATGCAAAGTCGCCTGCTGGCGACAGAATCCCTACCGCCCGCTCGAGCAATTCGTCAGGCTTTCGGCGAGCCCACGCAGGACTGCCGCTTGGGCCGGACGCTATGTGACAGGCTTGCCTGGACTTGGCGCCCTATGCGCCACGGGAACCCAGCCGAGCGGCTAGGCACACCTCGGCTTCCAGATCTCAGGCCGAACCTCATAAGGTCGGCGTTCCTCGTTTGTTTCAGCTACGCCACTTCCAAGGACCTTCTAACACAATCTTCATGGAAATTGAAGGGCAGACGGCCGAGACGGTATCCGGCGATTTGAAAAGAGAATGAGATTTCGCTTGGAATTCCAGAAGAATCCGCGATTTCGACCTTTTAGCCGATCGGAAAAGAGAATTAATCTCCAGCACCCGGCTTGGGAGAAAAAAACTTCTCGAACTTGCCCTTGTCGTCGCGGAAGTTGTCTGCGTCTGGTGGCGCATCCTTCTTCGACGTGATGTTCGGCCACTTCTCCGCGAACTCGCGATTGACCAACAACCACTTCTCTATCCCGCTCTCGGTATCGGCCTTGATCGCATCGACCGGGCATTCAGGCTCGCACACGCCGCAGTCGATGCACTCGTCCGGGTGGATGACGAGCATGTTCTCGCCTTCGTAGAAGCAGTCGACCGGGCAGACCTCGACGCAATCGGTGTACTTGCACTTGATGCAGTTCTCGTTGACGATATAGGTCATTGGCTCCGTTCCGGCGCGCAACGCGCGAGGGTTGTCCGATCATCGTGTTCTCGTGCTCTATGGCGCACGAGGGCGGGGTGTCGCAAGCCCTCTGCGCGCAGCGGGTTGGTGCGGCTCAGGTCTCTCCGGTCAACTTTTCGATGGCCCGGCGCTCGCGCTTGGTCGGTCGGCCGGTGCCGGGCGGTCGCACGGCGTGGGCGGGCGGGCGCGCCTCGGGCAGGGGCGCCGGCGGCGAGAGGTCCTCGTAGAGTGCGGCAGCTTCGGCCGGCGGTCCGCGGCGCAGGCCGGGGCCGCGCACTCTCAGGACGCGCAGCCGCGCATGCACTGCCAGCGTGACCACATCGCCGGCGCGCACATGCTCGCTCGGCTTGGTCGCCCGCTCGCGATTGACCCGCACCTTGCCGTCGCTGATCAGCGCCGCGGCCTGGGTCCGCGATTTGATGACCCGCGCGAACCACAGCCATTTGTCGAGCCGCTGGGGCCCTTCGTCTGCTCGCATCGGTATAGGCTTCGGCGCCATCAGTTGCCTGTGTCCTGGGGCCCGCGCTTCTCCATCGCCCGTTTCAGCTCACTCAGTTTGGCGAACGGGGAATCGGGGTCGAACCCGCCCTTCCGCGCCGGCGGAGCCGACTGCATCTGAACGGCCGGCCGCTCCTCGCGGCGGCGGCGCTCGTCGCGACCGCGCGGACGATCGCTCGCGCGATAGCCGCCGGTCGGCCGGTCAGGCCGCCGGTGGGGCTGGCGCTCGCGGTCGCGATCGGGCTGCTCGCCCTCGCTGCGCTTCGCGAAGCGCCGGCGACGGTCGGAGTGGTCCTTGGCCGCGGCCGGTGCCGTCGCATCGGAAGACTTGGCGGCCGTGCCGGGCTCGGTACCGGCAGCCGGCGCCGCAGGCGCATCTGTCGACGGGCTGCCCGGCCGTGGGCCATGCCGCCGCCGCCCGCGCCCCGCTCCGCGCGACTGCTCCGGCCCGCTCGACTCGCGGCCGCGGTGCTGCTGGCGCCGGCGCGGCCGCCAGATCTCCTCGAACGCGGCTTCGGGCTCCGTCGCCACTATTGCCGGCCTCGCGGATTCGGCCGCACCGGTCGCCGGCTCGACCATACCGGTGGCGGTCGCGCGCGCCATAACGCCCTCGGTGGACAGGGCCGCGGCCATCGCCGCTGCAATCGCCGGCGGCACCGGCGCAGCGGTCGCATCGATGGAATCGGCTTTCGGCTTGGCCTTCACCGGCCGGCGCTCGACACGGAAGCCGAGCTCCTTGAGCACGTTGCCGAGCTCGAGCGGCGAGCAGCCGAGGATCGACATCATCTCCGGAATCACGGTGAACGCACCCTCCCCGGTCGCACCCTTGGGCGGATCCGAGGGGGTGGCCGGGCTCGGCCGCCACGCGAGCAGCGGCCGGATCAGATCGGCGAGGCGCTCCAGCATGTCGATGCGCACCGCACGCGGTCCGCATGGCTGGTAGCCGTAGGCACGATAGTAGGCCTCGGGTGTCGCAGCGACCGCCGGCACGGAGGTCAGCCCCGCGCGCGGCGCCTCGGGCAGCGCATCGAGCGAGAGCCCATGGCGCGCGGCATGCTTCAGCGCCCACAGCGAGAGTTTCAGCTCGGCAGCGGCCGGCTTCAGCAGTAGGGGGAGGAAGATGTTGAAGGCGCCGAACCGCACACCGTACTTGCGCAGTTGCGCCCGGGCCGTCTGATCGAGCGATTTGATCTCCTCGGCGACCTCCTCGCGCTTCAATGCGCCGAAGTTTTCCGTGAGGCGAAACGCGATGCCGCGCGCGAGGCCGGTCACGTCCTCCGCCTTGGCAATCTCGGCCAGCGGCTTCAGCCGCTCGCTGACGATCTCGGTGAGCCAGGCCGCGAGCCGCTCCTGCACTTTCTCCTTGTCGGGCGCCTGCAGGTGCTCGTCGGCGAGCAGTACGATCGACGGCTTCAGCGGGTCTTCGCCCGGCTCGAGCCGCGCGATCTCCTCGTCCCGCCACAGCACCCGGCCGTTGCGCGAGAGCTTCAGCGCATCCGTCCGCGCCGCCGCGATCCGGCGCGCGCGCATGGCGAGCTCCTTGGCGAGGACGTGAGCTGACGCGCTGCGGGCTGCCTTGGCGTTGATGCCCTCGACGGCGGTGTCGGTTGCGGGAGTGAACAGGAACCCCTTGAGCCTGCCGACGAAATGCTGCTCGACCATGATCGCGCCGTCCTCGCCGACGTCGGCTTTGAGCTCGTCCTTGTCGCGCATGCCCTTCATCAGCGCGCTGGTGCGCTTGTCCACGAACCGCTGCGCAAGGCGCTCGTGCAGCGCGTCCGACAAGGCGTCCTCGATGGCGCGGGTGCGCTCCTGCCAGTGGCCCGGGTCCTTGAGCCAGCTCGGCCGGTTCGACACGAACGTCCAAGTGCGGATGTGCGAGATCCGGTTGGCAAGGGTGTCGATGTCGCCGTCGGTGCGGTCGGCGAAGGCGACCTGCTTGGCGAACCAGTCCTCGGGGATTTTCCGCTCGCCGGTGTGGAGATGCTTGAAGACGGTGGCGACCAGCTCGGCGTGGTTCTGCGTCGAGATCTTGCGGTAGTCCGGGATCTGGCAAACCTCCCAGAGGCTCTCGACGGCCGCCGGTCCGCGGGCGAGCTCGACGACCTCGCGATCAGCGCTGACGTGCTCGAGCGCGAGCACGTCGTCGGCCATGCGCGCGCGCTGCAGGCGCTGCTCGCGCGGCACGTCACGCAGACTGTCGCGCAGCGCATCGAGCGAGGAGAAGACGATATTGCGATTGCGCCATTGCAGCGTCTTCACCGGGTCGAACGTGTGGTTCTCGATGCGGTCGACGAGATCCTGCTCGAGCGGCTCGACGTCACCGGTCACGCCGAACGTGCCGTCGTTCATGTGGCGGCCGGCGCGGCCGGCGATCTGCGCGAGCTCGGCCGGGGAGAGGTTGCGGTAGTTCTGGCCGTCGAACTTGCGCACCGCTGAGAACGCGACGTGCTCGACGTTGAGGTTGAGGCCCATGCCGATTGCATCGGTCGCGACCAGGAAATCCACGTCGCCCGACTGGTAGAGTTCGACCTGGGCATTGCGCGTCCGGGGCGAGAGAGCGCCGAGTACGACTGCGGCGCCGCCCCGCTGGCGGCGGATGAGCTCGGCGATGGCGTAGACCTCGCTCGCCGAGAATGCGATCACGGCCGAGCGCGCCGGAAGCCGCGTGATCTTCTTCTGCCCGGCGTAGGTGAGCTTGGAGAGGCGCGGGCGCGAGATGAAGTTGGCGCCAGGCACGAGATCGCCGATCACCTCGCGCATCGTCGCCGCGCCGAGCATCAGCGTCTCGAGCTTGCCGCGGGCGCTGAGCAGCCGGTCGGTGAAGACGTGCCCGCGCTCGGGGTCGGCGGCGAGCTGGATCTCGTCGATCGCCAGGGAGTCGACACTAATGTCGCGCGGCATCGCCTCAACCGTCGACACCCAGTACCGCGGGCTCTCGGGCTTGATCTTCTCCTCGCCGGTGACGAGCGCCACCTGGTCGGCACCGATACGCTGGACGATGCGGTCATAGACCTCGCGCGCAAGGAGGCGCAGCGGCAGGCCGATCATGCCGGTGTCGTGGCCGAGCATGCGCTCGATGGCGAGGTGCGTCTTGCCGGTGTTGGTGGGCCCGAGCACCGCAGTGACGTTGCGGATCCGGGATTCCATGTCGAGCCCCATGCGGGTCCCCTCCAGAACGTTCGGCCCTATCGAATTGCAGAGGGGAGGCGGCAGATCAAGCAAAAGATGGCGCAGCGTGCGCAAGGGCGCCGCGGAGATGCATTGCGCGCGCGACGCTCCGACCGCGCTCACCCTCGCAGCGAGCGAAGCGCCCGGCGCGTCAGTGCGTGAGCGCGATCTGCGCCTTGCCGGGCGTCGTGATCTCGATGCGCTGCGCGCTCATTACCGCCGTGCCGGCAAAGGTCGGGATCGAGATGCGATAGGGGATCAGCAGATTGGCGCTCGGCACCGGACGGAGCGCGACCTCGATGTTTGCGTTGTCGGCCAACTGCCTGGTCTGGTCGTTGTTCCTGTGACCCGCGATCGGGATGTAGCGGACGCGGCAGACATAGGCGAAGCCGGGTTGACCCGACGGGCGCGTCTCGACGACGCGCTGCTGGCCGCGGAACGACAGATGCAGGTCGAAACGCTGCTTGCCGTCGAAGATCGAGACCTTGCGGCCGCACGGTTGCGAGCCCCGCCCGTTCGACAGAGCGAGCACCGCGGTCAGCGGGTCGAGCACCTGCTTGAGGTGGCCATCGCGCAGCGGCACGTGCTCCGGGCCAGGGCTGCTCGGCGGCACGACCGACAGACTGGTGACGCCGGCATCGTTGAAGCCCATCTTCACTGTGCCGGACTTGGTGGTGCTCTTGTAGTCGAAGTTGAATCCGGCGGGCTTGAGCGCCTCGCCGGCGAGCGTGCCCGACGCGCGCGTTACACCGGTCCACTTGAACGCGCCGAGCAGCACGGAAAGCTGGGCGTTGCCGCTCAACGTGTAGGTCGAGCCGCTGATCGAGGAGGCGAACTGGAATGTGCCGATGTCGACACCGAGATAGGTGATCTTGTAGACGGCGGTGACGCTGCTCGGCCACGTCTGCGTCTGAGCCGATGTCGGCATGGCCCCGCCTGCGACCAGGATCGCCAGCGCTGCTGCTGCACGCGGGCCGCGCGCTTTCGACGACATCATGCTCGAGCATTTCCCTCGATAGGCGTCTTCAGATGGCGCTGGGGCCGCACAAACGATTGGGCGCGGGTAGCGGGGTTTTGGGACGATTCTGTGTCGCCGCGAGTGTCGGCAGCAACTGAAAAGATTGTACTGACGCGGTCGTCGCCTCCGCTCGGGTCGACGCGACCAACCGGCGCGCTTGACGCCGTCGCCCCCGCGGACGTAGAGAGACGCCCGTGCTCCAGGGGTTGCAGTCCGACCGGCTGGGCTACCTGATCCACGCTGAATTCAGCATGAGCCGGCCCGTGATCGAGCGGGCGACGGCTGTGCCCGAGGAGATCATCATGACGAGGCGATGCGAGCTGACCGGCAAGCTGCCGATGTCCGGCCAGAACCGGAGCCATGCCGAGAACAAGACCAAGCGCAAGTTCCGCCCGAACCTGTGCTCCGTCACTCTGCTCAGCGACGTGCTGAAGAAGAAGGTGCGTCTGAGGATCAGCGCGCACGCCCTCAAGACGGTCGAGCACCGCGGCGGGCTCGACGCCTTCCTGCTGAAAGCCGGCAACGCCGAGCTGTCGGACCGCTGCCTCAAGCTCAAGCGTGACGTCCAGAAGGCCAAGGCCGGCGCTACGGCCACCTGATCGCGGATCACGCTGAACGAGACCGCACCCGCGCAGCCGAGGCGCGGGCTGAACACGTGGCATCGTGATGTCTCGGTTCACAGCGGCTTGCCCTGCACCTGCTTCTCGAGCGCCGGGATGATCACGATGCGCTCCTTGAGGTAGGGATTGATGCCCAGCGCGCGCTTGTAGGCCTCGAGCGCGGCTGCAAACCGTCCTGCCGCCATATGGATCAGCCCCATCCCCGCGAGCGCGCCGAAGTGACGCGGCTCGAGCGCCAGCACGCGGTGGCAATCAGCGAGCGAGCGCGCATGGTCGCCCAGCAGGTAGAGCGCGGTCGCGCGCATGTTCCAACCTTCCGGCCATAGCGGCGCCCGCTTCACGACCTCGTCGAGCAGCGCGACCGCGGCATGGAACTCGCCGCGCGCCATCTCGGCTCCAGCCTGGTCAGCGAGCGGTCGCACCTCGGCGGGCGTGGCATCACGCCAGGCATCCCAGATCTGGGCGACGATCAGCTCGGCGAGGTCCTCGCCACCGGCCTGCCGCAACTCCTTGAACAACGTGTCGAGCCTGACGGCAGGCGAGGCGGTGCCGGGAGGGGTCTGTGCGAGCGCGAGGGGAGCAAGCGGGCGCACGAGCGGCACCGCCGTACCGGACAGCAGCATAACAAGGGCCAGTACGCTTCGCAGGCGCATGTCTGTCTCGCTCGACCCGGATCGGAACCTGTCAGAATCCAAGCGCAACTGCAAACCCCGCCACCGCGGCGGCGGCCGAGAGCACCGTGCCCCAGGCGAGATCCAAGATCGTCAGCCGCACCGGCCAGTCGCGCAGCGTCGCCAGGTTGGTGAGGTCGTAGGTCGCATAGGCGAAGAACCCGAACGCACCGCCGAGCGCTGCGGCACGCGCGATGTCACCGGTCGCGAGCGCCGGTGCGATGGCGAAAAGCGTGAGGCCGGCGGGATAGACCAGATAGAACAGCAAGGCGGGCGCGACGCGGATGCGATCGACCATCACCGGGCGCAATGCACCTCGATAGAACCCCTTGGCGATCACGCCGAGCCAAAGGAGGTCGACAACGACGAAAGCCGGCAGCGCGGCGAGATAGGCGATCATGGTGCGCATGGCGGGTCCTACCGCTGCCTCTCGACATGCTACGCGCACCGCGCACGGGCGGATCAGACGACTTCAGCGTCAAGAAGAGTTCACACTGCCATGTCCGCGAGAACTCTGTCGGCCGCGGATCGCGGGTCGGCCGCGCCGGTGATCGGCCGGCCGACGACGAGATGCGTCGCGCCGGCAGCGAGGGCCTTTGCGGGTGTCATCACACGAGCCTGGTCCCCCGCCGCGTCGCCCGCGAGCCGGATACCTGGCGTGACGATCAGGAAAGCCGGCCCGACCGCCGCGCGGACCGCTGCGGCCTCGTGACCGGAGGCGATCACGCCGTCGAAGCCTGCAGTTTGAGCCAGACGGGCACGGTGCACCACGAGGTCGATCGGCGATTTCCCCGCAATGCCCTGCTCGGCGAGGTCGGCGGCATCGAGGCTGGTCAGCACGGTGACAGCGAGGAGCTTCAGGTCCGATCCGCTGCGCCCCTGCACCGCCGCGTCCAGCGTCTTGCGGTCGGTGCCGTGCACGGTCAGGTAGTCGAGGCCGCGGCGGGCGATGTTGGAGGCTGCCTTCTCGACCGTGTTCGGAATGTCGAGCAGCTTCATGTCGAGAAAGACCGTCTTGCCCGCGGCTTTCAGCTCACGCGCGAGATCGAGCCCGCCGCCGAACAAGAGCTCGAGGCCGATCTTGTAGCTCGAGACCGTCGGCCCGAGCCTCGTCACGAGGCCGCGGGCAGCCTCCACGCTCGGCACGTCGAGCGCCACGAACAGCCGGTCTTTGGCGGCGTTGGACGTCATGCGGCCACTCCGATCGTCGATTCCTCCATCGGCTTCCAGGCATGGATCATGCGACGTCCGGTCAAGTCAAAGGCGAAGACGTTGCCGCCCCCGCCTTTCTGGTCATGCGCGCGCGCGATCGGCCAGCCGGCGAGATGGCACATCAGCAGCGTGCCGACGGCACCATGGCCGACCAGCAGAAGGTCGCCGCCGTGCGCGGAGCCTGTCGTCACCTCGACGAACGCGCGCAGGATGCGTGCCTGCGCGTCGATCGCCCGCTCCCAGCCGCGCACGCTCGTTTGCGGCTCGGCGAAGAACGCGTCGGCGACCTGCTCGAACTCGGCCGGCGGCAGGAAGCCGGTCGCCGAGCGATCGTTCTCGCCCATGTCGGCGCGGATCTCGACGCCGAGCCGGCGCGGCGCCGAGAACAGTCGCGCGCAGTCGACCGCCTTGCGCTCGGCGGATGCGACGATGCGCGTCACGCGAGCGAGCCAGGGAGCGCCGGCCGCGGCCCGTGCCCGCGCATCGCCGCGCGGCGACAATCCCCACAGCGGCGCCGCAATCGCCGGATCGATCGTGACCTCGGGATGCGTGAGATAGAGCATGCGCTCGTGCATCGCATCACGCAGCCTCGGCGCCGAGCAGCCGCGCGGCCCGCGCGAGCCGCTCGATCACGCCCTTGAACGTCGCCTGCAGCGTCTTGTCCTTGAGGTGGCCGTTCGCCTCGAAGGCGTCGCCGGCGCGCGCAACGAGGACCTGATCGGGCAGCACGAGCGCGCCGAGGCCCTGCTCGAGCACCTGGCGCGTCGCAATGAGCCCGCGCACGCCGCCGAGCGCGCCGGGCGAGGCCGCTCCGACCGCGAACACCCGTGTCTTGAACACGTGCAGCGCCGGCTCGCCCTCGTCCTTGATGCGGCTGATCCAGTCGAGTGAGTTCTTCAGCAGCGGCGTGATGCCGGCGTTGTACTCGGGGCATGCGATGAAAACGCCCTTGTGCACCATCAGGAGCGCTTTCAGCTTGCGCGCGTTCTCGGGCGGGCCGCTCGCCGCCTCGAGGTCGCCCTCATAGAGCGGCATCGGGTAGTCGCCGAGGTCCGCGAGCGTCGTCGGCAGGCCGTTCGCGTGCGCGATCTCGGATCCGAGCCGGGCAAGCCGCTTGTTGAGCGAGGCCTCGCGGGCCGAGCCCGCGATGAACAGCAGCTTGGTGGTGTGCGGCATGATCGCGCCTCTCCGGCTTCGTCATCAGTTGCGCCGGCCTGGCGGCATTATCAGCATGGCTCGCGGCACGTCGAGGATTGGGACTTCGCTACGACGACCCCTTGCCGCCGAAGGCTTCCTTCATGCGGGCGAAGAAGCCGTGGCTCTCGGGGCTCGTCTCCTTCTCGCTCGCCTTGGCGAACTCGTCGAGCAGCTCGCGCTGACGGGCCGAGAGGTTCTTCGGCGTCTCGACCTCGACCTGGATGTACATGTCGCCCTGCATCTTGGAGCGGAGCACCGGCATGCCCTTGCTCTTGAGGCGGAACTGCTTGCCGCTCTCGGTCCCTTCGGGAACCTTGACGCGGCTCATCTGACCGTCGACCGCCGGCACGTCGATCTGGCCGCCGAGCGCCGCCGTCACCATCGAGATCGGCACACGGCAGAAGATGTCGGCGCCGTCGCGCTGGAAGAAGTCGTGCGGCTTGATCGCGAGGAAGATGTAGAGATCGCCGGTCGGGCCGCCGCGCAGACCCGCCTCACCCTCGCCGGCGAGGCGGATACGCGTGCCGTCCTCGACGCCGGCCGGAATGTTCACGGAGAGCGTGCGCTCCTTGGTGACGCGGCCGGCGCCCGAGCACGCCGGGCAGGGATCGTTGATGATCTCGCCGCGGCCGTGGCAGCCTGGGCACGTGCGCTCGATGGTGAAGAAGCCTTGGCTGGCGCGCACCTTGCCGTGGCCGCCGCAGGTCGGGCACGACGCGGGCTTGGTGCCGGCCTTGGCACCGGAGCCCGCGCACGTCTCGCAGGCGACGCTGGTCGGCACGCGGATCTGCGCGGTCTTGCCGGAGAAGGCCTCGCCGAGCGTGATCTCGAGGTTGTAGCGCAGGTCCGCGCCGCGCTCGCGCCCGCCCGATTGGCGCCCGCCGCGGCGCCCGCCCATGAACTCGCCGAAGAGGTCGTCGAAGATGTCCGACATGGACGCCGCGAAGTCGGGCCCGAACCCGCCGCCGGGGCCGCGGCCGCCGGCGCCGTCGAAAGCCGCGTGCCCGAACTGGTCGTAGGCCGCGCGCTTCTGCGGGTCCTTCAGCGCCTCGTAGGCCTCCGCGATTTCTTTGAACTTGCGCTCGGCGTCCTTGTCGCCTGAGTTCTTGTCGGGATGGAAATCCTTGGCAAGCCGGCGGAACGCGGACTTCATATCCGCCTCGGTCGCCTGGCGATTGACGCCCAGAGTCTCGTAGTAGTCGCGCTTGGCCATGGCGTGATCAGACCTTGTGCTCGACGCGGATGCCGCGCATCAAGGTGATGCTGACGGTCCCGAGTAAGGGATGCACATCACCGGACAGCTCGACATAGGCGAACTCGCCGATCGATTGCACGGCGAAACTGCCCGCCATCGGGCCAATCACATTGGCCACTGCGCCGGCCGGCAATGGCCACAGATGGGCCGCGGAAATGCGTTCCGAAAGTCCATTGCCATCACTGACGACGAAACGCACGCCGCCTGGGCCGCAAGCTCGGTCACCAGCGTTGCGAAACTTGATCACCATCTGGCGAACGAAGTCGCCGCTCTTGATTTCGCAACCTTCGAGCAGAAGTCGAGTCGTCATGAGCAGAAGCCCTTTCGCGACACGTTGGCGCCTTCCTCGGCGAAAGGCGCCCAACTCCCCTCGTTACGCGCTCTTCTTCTTGCCCTTGTCGTCCTTGACCTCCTCGAAGTCGGCATCGACGACCTTGTCGTCGCCGGCTCCCTTTGCGCCGGGGTCACCGCCCCCCTCACCGCCCTGCCCGGCGGCGGCCTGGGCGCCGTAGACGGCCTCGCCGATCTTGAGCGAGGCCTGAACCAGCGTCTGCGTCGCCGCGGTGATCTTGTCGGTATCCTCGCTCTTCAGCGCCTCCTTGGCGGCGGCGATTGCGGTCTCGACCTCGGTCTTCACTGCGGCGGGCAGGCTCGCCTGCTCCTTCAGCGTCTTCTCGGTCGCGTGGATCAGGCCGTCGAGGTGATTGCGGGCCTCGACCTCCTCCTTCTTCTTCTTGTCCTCGTCCTTGTAGCGCTCGGCCTCCTCGGTCATGCGCTTGATGTCAGCCTCGCTGAGACCGCCCGAGGCCTGGATGCGGATCGACTGCTCCTTGGCCGTCGCCTTGTCCTTGGCGCTGACGTTGACGATGCCGTTGGCGTCGATGTCGAACGTCACCTCGATCTGCGGCACGCCGCGCGGCGCCGGCGGGATGCCGACGAGATCGAACGTGCCGAGATGCTTGTTGTGCTGCGCCATCTCGCGCTCGCCCTGGTAGACCTTGATCGTCACCGCGGTCTGCCCATCGTCGGCGGTCGAGAACACCTGGCCCTTCTTGGTCGGGATCGTCGTGTTGCGCTCGATCAGGCGTGTGAACACGCCGCCGAGCGTCTCGATGCCGAGCGAAAGCGGCGTCACGTCGAGCAGGAGGACGTCCTTCACCTCGCCCTTGAGCACGCCGCCCTGGATGCCGGCACCGACGGCGACCACCTCGTCCGGATTGACGCCCTTGTGCGGCTCCTTGCCGAACAGCTCCTTGACGATCTGCTGCACCTTCGGCATGCGCGTCATGCCGCCGACGAGCACGACCTCGTCGATCTCGGCGGCCTTGAGGCCCGCGTCCTTCAGCGCCTGCACGCACGGTGCCTTGGTCTTCTCGATCAGGTCGTCGACAAGGCTCTCGAGCTTGGCCCGCGTCAGCTTGATGGCGAGATGCTTCGGCCCGGTCTGGTCGGCGGTGATGAACGGCAGGTTGATCTCGGTCTGCTGCGAGGAGGAGAGCTCGATCTTCGCCTTCTCCGCGGCCTCCTTCAGCCGCTGCAGCGCGAGCTTGTCGTTCCGCAGGTCGATCTGGTTCTCCTTCTTGAACTCGTCGGCGAGGTAGCCGACGAGCTTCATGTCGAAGTCCTCGCCGCCGAGAAAGGTGTCGCCATTGGTCGACTTCACCTCGAATACGCCGTCACCGATCTCGAGGATCGAGATGTCGAACGTACCGCCGCCGAGATCGTAGACGGCGATCGTCTTCGACTTGGCTTCCTTCTTCTTGTCGAGGCCGTAGGCGAGCGCAGCCGCGGTCGGCTCGTTGATGATGCGCAGCACCTCGAGTCCGGCGATCTTGCCGGCGTCCTTGGTCGCCTGGCGCTGGGCGTCGTTGAAGTAGGCTGGCACGGTGATCACGGCCTGCGAGACGGGATGGCCGAGGTAGGACTCGGCCGTCTCCTTCATCTTCATGAGAATGTAGGCAGAGACCTCCTGCGGCGAGTAGGCCTTGCCCTGGGCCTCGACCCAGGCGTCGCCGTTCGGGCCCTTGATGATCTTGTAGGGGACGAGCTTCTTGTCCTTGTCGACCATCGGGTCGTCGTAGCGTCGGCCGATCAGCCGCTTGATGGCGAAGAAGGTGTTGATCGGGTTGGTCACCGCCTGGCGCTTGGCCGGCAGGCCGACGAGCTTCTCGCCATCGGAGGCGAACGCGACGATCGAGGGGGTGGTGTTCATGCCTTCGGCGTTAATGATGACCTTCGGCTGGCCGCCTTCCATGACGGCGACGCACGAGTTGGTCGTGCCGAGATCGATCCCGATGACTTTCGACATGTTGCATTTCCTTTCTTATTGCGGCGGACCGTCAGGGCCCGAGTGGCTCGGCGCCCGTCTGGTCGCCCGGTCCGGAGCGGGCGCGCGAGACGGTCCCCAGGAGGCTGGAACGAGTTCTGCCGGTATATAGGGGGGGCCGTTTGGCCCTGCAACGGCGCGGGCGCACGCGGCTGTTATCAATTTCCGTGAACGCCAGCCGCGCTCAGCCCGGGCCCTGCCCCGGTGGGGTCGTTCGCTTGCCGAAGCCCGGCGGTTCGGCCCGCCCTGCGGTCTCGCTCGCGGCCTTGGCGGCGGCTTCTGCCGCCGAACCGGCCTCGGGCTTCGCTTCCGCCGCGGCCTCGCGCTCAGCGTCCGCCGGCTTCTCGGAAGTGGACGGCTCGACCGGCTTCACCGGCTTGAACCCGCCTTTGGCGACGACAACCATGGAGGGTCTGAGTACGCGCTCCTCGATCGTGAACCCCTCCTGGAACACCTGCAGGATGGACCCGGCTGCGACATCGGTGTTCTGCTGCTCCATCACCGCCTGATGCAGGTGCGGGTTGAAGGTCTCGCCCTTCGCCGCGATCGGCTTGATGCCGTGGCGCGAGAGCACGTTGAGGTACTCGCGCTCGGTCATCGACACGCCGTCGAGCAGCGCCTTGAGCGCAGGATCGGCATCAGCAGCGCCGGCCGGCACGGCGGCCATCGCGCGCTGCAGGTTGTCGCCGACCGACAGCAGATCGGAGGCCATGCGGGTGACCGCATATTTCTGCGTGTCGGATTTCTCCTTCTCGCTGCGCTTGCGGATGTTGTCCATCTCGGCATGCGCGCGCAGCAGGCGATCGGTGAGGTCGGCGATCTGACCCTCGAGCTCGGCGAGGCGTGCTTCGGGCGTGGGCGGTGCTGGTTCGGCTGCCGCAGGCTGCGACGGAGCTTCGCCGCCCGCGCCCGGTGCCACGGCGCCCGCCACAGCGGGCTTCTCGTCGGGAGTTTGCTGCTGGCTCATGATGGGTCATTTCTTGCTTGGGTGCGCCGGTGCGGCAGCATTGCCGGCGAGCGCGCCCCGGATATCTGTCGAAGCGCGGAAAAAATCAAGTCAGCAGCCGGCCCACCAGCTTCGCCGTGTAGTCCACCATCGGAATGATGCGCGCATAATTGAGGCGGGTCGGGCCGATCACGCCGAGCACGCCGATGACCTTGCGGCTGCCGTCCTGAAACGGCGCCACAATCAGCGACGACCCCGAGAGCGAGAACAGGTTGTTCTCCGCGCCGATGAAAATGCGCACGCCTTCGCCCTTGTCGGCGAGCCCGAGCAGCTGCACGAGATCGCGCTTCTGCTCGAGATCGTCGAACAGCTGGCGGATGCGCTCGAGGTCCTCCATCGCGTTGAGGTCCTTGAGCAGGTTCGCCTGGCCCCGCACGATCAGGCTCTTCTTGTCGTCGAGCGCGCCGGACCACTCGGCGAGGCCTGCCTGGATCACCCTCTGCGTCAGCGCGTCGAGATGCGCTTTCGCGGTTGCGAGCTGCTGCTCGATGTGCGCCCGCGCATCGGCGATCGTCTTGCCGCGCACATTGGAGTTGAGATAGTTCGCCGCCTCGATCAGCGCCGAGGGCGGCAGCCCGCTCGGGAGTGCGATGACCCGGTTCTCGACGTTGCCATCCTCACCGACGAGCACGACGAGGGCGCGGCCGGGCTCGAGCGGCACGAACTCGATGTGGCGCAGCCGGCTCTCCTGCTTCTCGGCGAGCACGACACCGGCACAATGGGACAGGCCGGAGATCATCTCGCCGGCTTCGCTGAGCATCTGATCGACCGACTTCTCGCGCTTGACGCCGACCTGCGCCTCGATCTGGCGGCGCTCGCCGTCGGTCAGGTCGCCGATCTCGAGCAGTCCGTCGACGAAAAGCCTGAGGCCCGACTGGGTCGGCAGCCGGCCGGCGGAGGCGTGCGGCGCGTAGATGAGGCCGAGCTGCTCGAGGTCGGACATCACGTTGCGCACGGATGCCGGCGAGAGCGTTACCGGCAGCACTTTCGCGAGGTTGCGCGAGCCCAACGGCTCGCCGGTCGCAAGATACGACTCGACGATCAGCCGGAAGATCTGGCGGGAGCGGTCGTTGAGCTGTGCGAGCTGGCGCGGCGCCTCGGTCATGACACGGCATTTAGGGATCGGCCCGCCGGTTCGTCAAATTGACCCGCCAGCCAAGGTTGCCGCCGCGCCCGCGCCGCAAGGCAACCCGGTCAATCCCGATGATAGGGATGGCCGGCCAGGATCGTTGCCACACGGTAGATCTGCTCGGCGAGCACGATGCGGGCGAGGCCGTGCGGCAGCGTCATCGGCCCGAGCGAGAGGCGCACGGTTGCCGCCGCAATCGCCGCCTCGCCGTGGCCGTCGGGCCCGCCGATCAGGAACGCGAGCTCGGCGGCGCCTGCATCGCGGTGTCGAGCGAGCATCGTGGAAAATTCGGCACTGGAGATCGCCTTGCCGCGCTCGTCGAGCGCGACGCGAAGCGACGCCGAAGTGGTCTTCCCTATCAGCCGCGCGGCCTCATCGTCCTTGCGCGTGGCCGCCGTCCCGGCGCGGCTCTCGCCGAGCTCGACCAACCGAAGCGGGCCGAGTGCAACCGTACGCGCCAGCGCGTCGAGCCGCGTCGCGTAACGCTCGTAAAGCTCGCGCTCGGGCCCGGCCTTCAGTCGGCCGATGGCGGCGATGGTGAGGCGCATGCTCATGGGCCCCGCGGTCGAAGCGACCGCGAGACGTCGCGCGCGGTGCACACCGTCATCGCCGTCAGTGCGACGAGGTGTCGGTCGGACGCTCGCCGTTCCACATCTTCTCGAGGTTGTAGAACTCGCGCACCTCGGGTCGGAACACGTGGACGATGATGTCGCCGGCGTCGATCAGCACCCAGTCGCAGGCCTCGAGGCCCTCGATCCTGACGCGCGAGAGGCCGCGCTCCTTGAGCTTCTTCTGGATCTGCTCGGCGATCGCACCGACGTGCCGGTCCGACCGTCCGGTGGCGATCAGCATGGTGTCACCGATGGACGACTTGCCTCTGAGATCGATCGTGACCACGTCCTCGGCTTTTGCTTCGTCGAGCCAGATCGTGATCAAGTCCGAGAGGGCAATCGAGCTGTCCTTGTGGGAGGCAAGCTCGCGTGCAGGCGCGCCGCGGCGGGCGCCCTCAAGAGCGGTTCTCATCGTGCGGTGACTGTCCTTTCCTCGTTGGTCCCTCGCGTGGAGGGCGGACGCAGGCCAGCGCTTTCCACCGGAGCGGAGCTTTCGACCCGCCGAATTGCCGACGCAACACGCTGTCGCGGCGACGCAAGGAAGATAGATTGTCGCAGGGGGCGCTTTCAAGGCATTCCCCGCCACAGGGTTGAGGGAACACGAACGCGACTGAATGCGTGCCCGTTCAGCGCAGCAGGCCGTCGAGGATGAACCCCTTGTGCGGCTTGGGCGCACCGCCTTCGCTCTTGCCCTGGCCGGAATCTGCGGTCGCGGTCGCCTTGGCCTGCTCCTTCTGGTCGGGAGGCAACTCGAGCGCACCGCGCACGCCGCATCCTGCCAGGGCGAGTGCCATAGCCGCAAGCAGTGCCGCCGTCCCGATCACGCGAACATGCATTCGTTGTCGACCTACGGTTGCCCTGCCGAGCCGGGCCGACCGTCCCGGAAGGGTGAGCCATTCCAGGCGCAGAAAACCCTCTTAGACGGTCGCTGCCGCCTTTTCCAGCCGCTTGATCCAGGCTCGCGCCATTTTGCGGACATTCTGTGGCGCGGTTCCCCCATGGCTGGTGCGGCTTTTCACCGAGTTTTCAACGCTCAGGACCTCGAAAACCTCCTTGGTGATCCGCCCCTCCACCCGTTGCATCGCGGCGAGCGGCAGCTGCTCGAGGGCGACCCCCTGCTTCTCAGCCAGCGCCACGATCGTGCCGGTGATGTGGTGCGCTTCGCGGAACGGCAATTTGAGCGTGCGCACGATCCAGTCGGCAAGATCGGTCGCGGTCGCATAACCGCGCCCTGCCGCGTCCTTCATCGCTGCGGGGTTCGGCTCGATGTCGTCGATCATGCCGGTCATGGCGGTGATGGCCACCGCCAGGCTGTCGAGGGCGTCGAAGGTCGGCTCCTTATCCTCCTGCATGTCCTTCGAATAGGTCAGCGGCAACCCCTTCATGACCATCAGCAGGCCCTGGAACGCGCCGGCAATGCGGCCGGCCTTGGCGCGCACCAGCTCGGCGGCGTCGGGATTGCGCTTCTGCGGCATGATCGAGGAGCCGGTGGTGAACTTGTCGCTCATGCGGATGAAACCGAACTGCGGGTTCATCCAGATCACGATCTCCTCGGCGAGGCGTGAGAGGTGCATCGCGGTGATCGAGGCGGCAGCAAGCGTCTCGAGCACGAAGTCGCGGTCGGCGACGCTGTCGAGCGAGTTCGCCGTCGGCCGGTCGAAGCCGAGCGCGGCAGCCGTCATGTCGCGGTCGATCGGAAACGAGGTCCCCGCCAGGGCCGCCGCACCGAGCGGGCACTCGTTGAGCCGCTGGCGTGCGTCGGCGAAGCGGCCGCGGTCGCGGGCGAGCATCTCGACGTAGGCGAGCAGGTGGTGGCCGAACGTCACCGGCTGCGCCGGCTGGAGGTGGGTGAAGCCCGGCATCACGACGCCGGCATGCGCATCCGCCTTGCGGGCGAGCGCGAGCTGCAGGCGGCCGAGCGGCGCGTCGAGGTCGTCGAGCCGGTCGCGGATGTAGAGCTTGAAGTCGAGTGCCACCTGGTCGTTGCGCGAGCGGGCGGTGTGCAGCCGGCCGGCGGGCGGGCCGATGAGATCCTTGAGCCGGCTCTCGACGTTCATGTGCACGTCCTCGAGCGCCACCGACCAGACCATGCGACCGGCGTCGATCTCGGCCATTACCTGATCGAGGCCTTTACGGATCTCGCGGGCGTCGGCCTTGGCGATGATGCCCTGCGCGGCCAGCATCTCGGCATGCGCGCGCGAGCCGCGGATATCCTGGGCGGCGAAACGCTTGTCGAACCCGATCGAGGCATTTATCTCCTGCATGATCTCGGCCGGAGAGGCGGAGAACCGGCCGCCCCACATCTTGTTGGCGCTTTTCTCGGTCATGACGTGGCGATCCCGGAATCTTGATGCGGCACGGCGGCCGGCGTATGGCAGGAATAGAGCGTGACGGCACACGGCACAAAGAAGGCTGCAATGAGCGACGCCCGCAAGCCCACGCTCGTGACTTACGCTGGCGTTGCGATCCTGTCAGCGGTGGCAGGGTTCGCGGCGGTATACGGCATCGCGCGGGTTGCTGACAACGGCTCGCCCGGGGGCTTCGCCGCCTCGGCCTTCGCGACTGCCCGGGCGCAGACGGCTGGACCTGCCCTGCCGCCAACTACGTTCGCCACCAACCCGCTCAGCCAGGGCGAGATGGCCGCGTTCGTCTTTCGCAAGTCGCCCGAGCCGCTCGGCGAGTTTTCCTTCCTCGACGCCTCCGGCACGTCGCGCGGCGTCAAGGACTGGGCGGGCAAGGTCGTCCTGCTGAACCTGTGGGCAACCTGGTGCGCGCCCTGCCGCAAGGAGATGCCGGCTCTCGACAAGCTGCAGAAGGAGCTCGGCTCCGACAGGTTCGAAGTGGTCGCGCTGTCGGTCGACCGCACCGGCCTCGACGGCGCGCGCAAGTTCCTCGACAGCATCAAGATTGCCAATTTGAAGCTTTACGCCGATCCTTCGACCCGGACCGGCAGCGCACTCAAGGTCGTCGGCATGCCGACGACGCTGCTGATCGACGCAGAGGGCCGCGAGATCGGCCGCCTCGTCGGCCCCGCCGAGTGGGACAGCGACGACGCCCGCCGGCTCATCGAGGCACATGTGCGGTAGGATATCGGCTGCAACGAAATCGTTCGGTGAGCTCGTTTCCCCTTGCAGGCTCGGCGGTCGGATGCGGCGAGGTCGAGATTTGGCATCGTTGGGCGTAAATGCGCTTTCCGAAAATGTCAGAACTCGGTTGCCAAAGGGGTCAAGGCGAGGCGAGTGGTCGCGTTCGCACCCGCCCCGGTTCGATGATCGTCAGCCACCCGGGACTCTGGTCCGCGATCTCCACCACCTTGTCGACCGCGTAGCGCTCGCGAGTTCCAGCAGACAAGGCATAGAGCGACAGGATAATGACGCCAGCAGCCGCTTGGCGATGCCTTATTGTCATTTCGCCGAAGCCCCAGTCATGTGTAATGACGACGCGTCCCGACGCTTCGGCCAGCGCGAGCGCGCGCTCGTCACTGTCGCCTCGGCACACGTCCTTTGCATCGACGACATCGAGCCCGCGCTCAATTAGCCCGTCGACGATTGTCCGCGCGACGCACTCGTCCGCGAAGAATATCGCCATGCGGGCCTACTCCGCTGCGTCGATGCCCTCGTGCGCCAGATAGTCGGCGGCGTAGGCCTGTGCCGCGCGAACGTCCTCGACTGTGAGATGCGGGTAGTTGGCTAAGATGTGCTCGACGCTGTCGCCCGCGGCCAGGCAGCGCAGGATATGCTCGACTGTAATGCGGGTCCCGGCGATCACGGGCTTGCCCATCATGACCTTCGGATCACGCTTGATTCGGGGGTGGCTCATGCGGAAGACTCCTCGAGTGGTAAGGATAGCACGAACGCCCCTGCTTTTGGCAGGTCGAATGCGGCCAGCGCTCGACGCGATCTGAATCGTGGCACGGATTGCGGTCACGGCAACTGCCGGTATCGCCGCAGGCCCGAAGCTGATGCCTGGTTTGCGGAGGAACGGAGGTTTCTGGTCGCGGCAGGCGGCCCCGCCGAGTGGGACAGCGACGACGCCCGCCGGCTCATCGAGGCACATGTACGGTAGCCCGCACGTCTCACATCGTCGCACCGATCTGCCAGGGGACGTACTCGGCGTCGCCATAGCCGAGCAACTCGCTCTTCGACTTCTCGCCGGAGGCGACGCGCAGGATCGTCTCGAAGATTTCCCGCCCCTTGGCGGGGATCGTCACCCCGTCGAGGATGTCGCCGCAGTTGATGTCCATGTCGTCGAGCATGCGTCGGTAGATATCGGAGTTGGTCGCGAGCTTGATCGAGGGCGTCGGCTTGCAGCCGTAGGCGGAGCCGCGCCCGGTCGTGAAGCAGAGGACATTGCAGCCGCCCGCGACCTGCCCCGTTGCGGCGACGGGATCGTAGCCGGGCGTGTCCATGTAGACGAAGCCCTTGGCCCTGATCGGCTCGGCGTAGTGGTAGACCGCGTTGAGCGTCGTCGTTCCGCCCTTCGCCGCGGCGCCGAGCGATTTCTCGAGAATGGTCGTCAGCCCGCCCGCCTTGTTGCCGGGCGAGGGGTTGTTGTCCATGCTCATGCGGGCCCGCGCCGTGTAGTCCTCCCACCACTTGATGATCGAAACGAGCTTCTCGCCGACCTCGCGGCTCGCCGCGCGGCGGGTCAGCAGGTGCTCCGCGCCGTAGATCTCGGGCGTCTCCGACAGCACCACCGTGCCGCCGTTGCGCACCAGGATGTCGGCCGCCTCGCCGAGCGCGACGTTGGCGGTAATGCCGGAATAGCCGTCCGAGCCGCCGCACTGCAGTGCCAGCATCAGCTCGGAGGCGGGGATCGTCTCGCGCCGGGCCTTGGCCGCGATCGGCAGCATCGCGCGCACCGCCTCGACGCCGGCGGCGATGGACTTCCTGGTGCCGCCGGTCTCCTGGATGGTCATCGTGCGGAATACATCGCTCTCCTCGAGGCCATAGGCCGCCTTCATGCGGCCGATCTGGAAACCCTCGCACCCCAGGCCCACGACCAGCACGCCGGCCATGTTCGGGTTCGAAGCGTAGCCCCAGGTCGTGCGCTTCAGCACCTCGAACGTCTCGCCGTCGCTGTCGATGCCACAGCCGGTCGAGTGGACGAGCGGGATGACGCCGTCGACCGTCGGATAGTCGGCGAGGACGCCGGACTTGCTCACCGCCTCGGCGATGAAGCGGGCGACGGTCGCCGAGCAGTTCACGCTCGTTACGACGCCAATGTAGTTGCGCGTACCGGCGCGACCGCTCGCGCGGCGGAAGCCCTGGAACGTCGCCCGTTCGGTGAGCGGCAGCACCGGCTCGTTGCGGGCGCCCTCGGCGAAGGCGTAGTCGCGCGCGAAAGCGGCGAAGGCGCAGTTGTGGGTGTGGACGTGGGCGCCGGGCGCGATGTCCTCGCTGGCGAAGCCGATGATCTGGCCGAACTTGAGTACCGGCTCGCCCTTGGCGATCCTCGCCGTCGCGAGCTTGTGGCCGCGCGGAATCCGAGCGGTCGCGGTCACGCCCTGCGCCGTTTCGCCTCTGCCGACGGTATCGACCGCAACGACCACGTTGTCCTTCGCATTGAGCCGGAGCGTGCGCGGCGCGGCGGGCTTGTCCTGCATGGGCGAGGTCTCCTCCGAGTATGGCCGATCATGCGGACCCGACCCTGCGAGAGCAAGGGGCGGATCGGCTATTCGGCAGGCGCGCGGCCCGGTACGGTCGGCAGGCGTGCTCCGAACAGCTGCCCGTTGATCGCCGCGACTCCGGCGACGACGCAGGCGAGGCCGATGAGCAGCGACCAGGTGAGCGGCTCGCCGAGTGCCACCACGCCGATCAGCACACTGACCCCCGCCTTGAGATATCCAACGCTCGCGACGCCGAGCGAGCCGATCGTCCTGACCAGCCGGAAGTAGAGCAGGAAACCGAGCGCACCGCCGAAGACCGCATGCACGGCGAGCGCTGCGACCGACGCCGGTGTCGGCGCGAGCGTCCACGGCGCCTCGAGCCAGAGTGCGAACGGGAGCAGCGTGAGGCCGGCCAGGAGCAGCGTGCCCGCGGCCGTCACTTCGACCGGCACGTGCGCGAAGCCGCGGCCCCAGATCGCGGCGCAGGCGAACGCCACGGTCGCGAGCACGATCGCGATCTGGCCGGCGAGCCCGCGGCCGATCCCGCCGAACGCCTCGACGCCGACGATCAGCAGCACGCCGCCGACGCCAAGCGCGAGACCGGCGAGCCGGCCCGGTCCGATCCGCTCGTGCCGGGTCCAGGCGAGCGTGATCAGCGTGACGAAGACCGGCGAGGTCGAGTTGAGCACGCCGGCAAGCCCCGAATCGACGAACTGCTGGCCCCACGTGATCATCGTGAACGGGATCGACGACTGCAGCAGGCTCTGCACGAAGAGCCGCCGCCAGGTCTCACTGTCGCGCGGCACCGGGCGGCCGAGCCAGAGGATCAGCGTCCAGAGCAGCAGCGCGGCGAGCAGCACCCGCACGGCGACCGCCGTCACCGGCGGGATCGACTGCAACGTGATCCTGGTCGTCGCGTAGGCCGATCCCCAGGCGAGAGCGAGGAGCACGAGCAGTGCGAGCTCGCAACCGCGGCGGGGCGGCTTCTCGATGGTTGGGGCAGACACGATCGGCGATCCCGGATGCAAGCGAGCGGCGACGATAGCGGCGCAGGCGCCGGTCCACTACTTGCAGATCCGCATGTGACCGTCGCGGCCGTGGCGGGCGAGGTCGAGATGGAAGTGGTCGCGGTGGTAGCTGTCTGCGTTGGGGCCGAGTACGGTCGTGAATTCCTCGCAGCCGCCGCCGTGAACCGCTCTGAGGAACGCCCGCTCGCGCATGTCGCCCCACCATCCGGCCTTGACGGTGATCACGCGGCCATCGGCCAGGTAGAACTCCGAGACGTCGATGGCGTTGGCGTGACCGTGCTCGGAGAGCCGCCCACCTGAGATGTTGTTGATCGGTCGGCATGCGAACGAGGCCGCGACCTTGAGCTCGACCAGCGGCACGCCGAAATGCAGCCGCGCCGCCGGATCGACCACGCGCTGCACCCATCGCTCGATCGCCGGCACCATGGGGCAGCGCAGCAGCGCAGCGGGCCGCAACTGGACGCGGCCACCGAGCGCGGCGTGCATCTCGAACGGCTGGGCGGCGCCACAGGCGCTCGGGCCGCCGAGGGCAGCGCGGCTGATCAGGCTCGGGTTGGAGCGCACGAGGCCGGAGGAGAGGCAGGCGTGTTCCTCGTCGAGGCGCCACGGCTCCGGCTTGGCGATGAACACGGGCTTGGAGCTGCTGCAACCCCACGCGAGGAGGAGCACACCGATCAAACCCGACACGACGATGACGCGACGCGGCCACATGATAAGGCGACGTTAAGCAGGTCATGCCTAACGAATTGTGAACGCCCACCACCCGGCATCCGTCTTCGCCGCGATTGTTGGCCCTTTTGCGACGATACGGCGTCAGTTTCGGATCACGCCGTCGTAATAGCGCCGCCACATCTGTTCGCCGATCATGCAGTCGGTCGGCTTGGGTGTGGGCGCCGCCGCCTGTGCCGGCAGGATGCGCGGCGCTGACAAGATGCCGGAAATCTCGAGGATCAGTTTCTGGCGGATCGCCTCGGCGAATTCTTTTCTCTCGCGGATCGGGATCATGAACGAGCCGGGGCCGCCGATCACACAGTCCTTGTAGTACTCGTCGAGATTGGTGAGATCGAAGAAGCCCGAGTTGCTCGGCCGGAGCAGGACCGGCAGGCCGTTGATCACCACGCCCTTGCCGACGAGCTCGTCACGGATCGGCGTGACCGGCGGGCCGGAGTTGTTCGGCCCGTCGCCCGAGACGTCGATCACGCGGCGCAGTCCCTTGAAGCTGTTCCTGTCGAGCTCGCGGCCCGAAAAGATCAGCGCGCTCGAGATCGACGTCATCCGCAGGCGCGAGATCGGCTGCGCTTCGAGCTTGTCCGCGAACGCCCGTGCCGCCTCCGGCCCGTCGATCAGCGTCCAGGGTATGACGACCTGCTGGGAGGGTGGACCGGCCCACTCGATGTAGATGACGGCGATCCGCCCGCCCGGGCCCGACTTGATCGCCTTGTGGATCAAGGGATCGCGGAACGCGGCGATGTAGCCGCCCCGCTGCAAGGCCTGCTCCTCGATGTCCATGGACAGCGAGACGTCGACGGCGAGCACCAGCTCGAGATCGACCGGCGTCTCGGCGCGGACCGGCCCGGCGGCCGCCAGCAGCAGGATGGCGAGGCAGCCGCGCACCCATTGCGAAAGGGTGGTGCGGGGCGACGGCGGCGGGCTGGTCGAGGCGATCATGTTCGCAGAACTCCGCAGCTCGGATGCCTCTCCATGCATCGTCGCACGCAACACCTTGAGTTGCAAAGACTTGGCCTGCGCAGGCTCCCCCCGGCGACGCTCGCCCGCGCGGCGTCGCATCGAGTCGCGAGATGAGTCGACAGCGGGCTTGGCAATCGGCGCGATGGGTTATCCACAGTTCAGTTCTTCCGTGCCCGGCTTTCCCTGCGACGGGATCAATTCTCCATGCTAGTGTTGGACTTGTCGTGAGTTTCTAAGCCGTCATGCCCAAGTCGGTGCGTATCGTCCGGGGCCCGGTGGCGAGTAGTGGCAGTTCAGCGCCGGTATCCACCGCCACTGCCATCGCGTACCCCTTCGGATACGGGCTCCTGCAGTTTGCCCTTGCGTTTCTGTCCGACGCACCCCCCGCGTCAGTGACCTTCAGAAACGCAAGTCGCTTTGCCGGAGCCCTTTTCTTTTTGCCGCCGCCGCACTGTTCGAGCCGCTACCCGGCCACAGCGGCGAAACGTGCGTAGGATGCTTGAAGCAGCGCGCAGGTCTCCGCCTGGTCCCCGTCGACGAGCGCGACGTCGATCCGCGCGACCGTGATGGAGCGCCCCGCCCTGACCACCTCGCCCGTCGCACGCACCAGCGGCCCCTTCGCCGGGCGGATGAAGTTGACCTTGTACTCGACGGTGACGACCTCGCTCGCAGCCGGCATCAGCGACAGCGCCGCATAGCCACCGGCGACGTCCCCGATCGCCGCGATCACCGCTCCGTGGAAGAAGCCCTGCTGCTGCGTGACGCGCCCCGCATAGGGCAGCTCGATCACGACCCGCCCGGGCGCGACCTCGACCATCCAGGCGCCGAGCTGCTTCATGAGGCCCTGGCGCGCGAAGCTCTCGCGCACCACCCGCTCGTAGTCTGGATGTGCAGGTCTCACGTTGCCTGAGTCGTCTGCCATGCTCGAGGGGTTCCACTCCTGCCTCAGCCCCGCTTGGGGGCATTCAGTTGCAGCCTAGGCAGGTTTTGCGGTCGGTGCCAGCGGCGGGTGGGCGCTTGCGTTACCCGCACATTGCGGTGAAGCAGGCACCGGCCGATGTGCTGCGAGCGGGTCTGTCTGTGACCACGCGACCATGCGCGTCAGGTACCCGTCGCCCGGCTCCTCATCCCGGCGCGGCGCCCTGTGTGCTGACGTACACCGCATAGAGCGACTGGCTCGCCGCCATGAACAGCCGGTTTCGCTTCGGCCCGCCGAAGCAGACGTTGCCGCAGATCTCCGGGATGCGGATGCGGCCGAGCAGCTTGCCCTCCGGCGACCACACGGTGACGCCGCTGTAGCCGACCGCGCGGCCGGCATTGCTTGAGCACCATAGGTTGCCGTTGACGTCTGCGCGCACGCCGTCCGGTCCGCATTTCACGCCGTCGATCATGAAGTCGGTGAAGAGCTTCTGGCTCGTGAGCTTGTTGTCGGTGCCGACGTCGAAGACGTGCATGTCGCCCTTGCCGCCGGGGCCGGTGTCGCCCGGGCCCTTGCCGGTGCTGACGACATAGAGCTTCTTGTAGTCGGAAGAGAAGCAGAGGCCGTTCGGGTCCGGCACCTGGCTCTCGGCGACGACGAGGTCGACCCGTCCACTCGGATCGATGCGGTAGCAGTTGGTCGGCAGCTCGCGCTTGGCGGCGCCGATCTCGGGCGGCTGGCCGAGTCGGTTCTTGAGGCGGCCTGCGGCGTTGCTCGGGCCGCCCGCCGCATCGGGCGTGCCTTCGTAGAGCTGGCCGCCGTAGGGCGGATCGGTGAACCAGTAGCTCCCGTCCGGGTGCGGCACCACGTCGTTCGGCGAATTGAGCAGCTTGCCCTGGTAGTTGTCGGCGAGCACGGTCACCGACCCGTCGAGCTCGTAGCGCACGACGCGGCGCGTGAGGTGCTCGCAGGAGAGTTGCCGGCCCTGGAAATCGAACGTGTTGCCGTTCGAGTTGTTGGCGGGTGCGCGCATGACGCTGACGCGGCCGTCGTCCTCGAGCCAACGGAGCTGCCGGTTGTTCGGGATGTCGGACCAGACGAGATAGCGCCCCTGCGCGTTCCATGCCGGCCCCTCCGACCACAGTGCCCCGGTCCACAGCCGCTGGATCGGCGCGTTCGGCTGCCGAGGCCGTTGAAGCTCGGATCGACGGCGATGATGTCGGGGTCCCAGAAGTAGACGTTGGGCGCGCCGCCCGGGCCGAAATCGCGCGGCGGGCTCGTGGTCGTGCTCGGTGGCGCGGCGGGGGCCGTTTGTGCAACCGAGCGGTGCGTGCCGGCGGCGACCGCGGCCGCCCCACTGCCGGCGAGCGCGATCAGCGATCGGCGGGACAAGGTGCTGGTGCCGGATACCTTCGAGCTGATGCGGGACGACATCGATCGCCTCCGTTACACAATGCAACTCCGCGGAACGTCTCCTCGGATCGGCAAGTGAGGATGGTCCTCAGCAAACACACGAGTCAAGCTGCGAGCCGACCTCATCGCGGTGCGGCACGGGCCGCACAAGGCACTCTTGCAACCCGCCCGGAAGTGTCCCAGAACGTCCTCGTCAACCAGCCGCAAATGCGGCATCGTCCTATTCGCACCGCCGCTCCTCGAAAGACCAATCTTTATGGCAATCCTCGTCGACAAGGGCACCAAGGTCATCTGCCAGGGCTTCACCGGCAAGCAGGGCACCTTCCACACCCAGCAGGCGAAGGCCTACGGCACGCGGATCGTCGGCGGCGTCGCGCCGGGCAAGGGCGGCACCAAGCACGAGGCGGCCGACCTCGCCGACGTGCCGATCTTCAACTCGGTCGTGGAGGCGAAGGCCAAGACCGGCGCAACCGCCACCTCGATCTACGTGCCGCCGCCGTTCGCCGCCGACGCGATCCTCGAGGCCGTCGACGCCGAGATGCCGCTCATCGTCTGCATCACCGAGGGCATTCCGGTGATGGACATGATCAAGGTGAAACGCGCGCTCGCCGGCTCGTGGTCGCGGCTGCTCGGGCCGAACTGCCCCGGCGTGCTGACGCCGAACCAGTGCAAGATCGGCATCATGCCGGGCAACATCTTCAAGCACGGCACGGTCGGCATCGTTTCGCGATCGGGCACGCTCACCTACGAGGCGGTGAAGCAGACGACGGACGCTGGCCTCGGCCAGTCGACGGCGGTCGGCATCGGTGGCGATCCGGTCAAGGGGCTCGACTTCATCGACGTGCTCGAGATGTTTCTCGCCGACGCAGCGACGCACTCGATCATCATGATCGGCGAGATCGGCGGCTCGGCGGAGGAGGACGCGGCCGAGTTCATCAAGCGCGAGCGGGCGAAGGGACGCGCCAAGCCCATGGCCGGTTTCATCGCCGGCGCGACCGCCCCGCCCGGCCGGCGCATGGGCCACGCGGGCGCCATCATCTCGGGCGGCAAGGGCAAGGCCGAGGACAAGTTCGAAGCCATGCGCTCGGCCGGCATCGCGATCGCCGACAGTCCGGCGAGCCTCGGCACGACGCTCGCCAAGGTGCTGAAGGGGTAATGCGCACCAGATTCCGCGCCGTCGATCCAGCAGGGCACCGGATCGCGCTGCGTCTCGAGTTCGAGCGGGTGCCGACAACACAAGAAGCGATCTCGCAAAGCCGTCAGGCGATAATTCGCTCCGCGAGCCCTGCAGCCAAACTCACCGCGCCAGTTGGCCGTGGCGGATAGCGGCTCAGCCGGCATTCTTCTGGAAGAACACTGCAAACGGCGTCATCAGCAGAATCTTGAGGTCGAGCAGGATCGACCAGTTGCGGATGTACCAGATGTCGGCCTCCGCGCGGGCCACCATCTTGGCGATGTCCTCCGAGTTGCCACGAAGCCCATTGACCTGCGCCCAACCCGTCATGCCTGGCTTGACAATGTGGCGGGAGGCATAGCTTGCGATCCTCTCGCTGTAGTGCACGTTGTGCGCCAGCGCGTGGGGTCGTGGACCCACGAGTGACATCTCCCCGCCGAGTACATTGATGAGCTGCGGCAGCTCGTCGATGCTCGTATTGCGCAGGAAGCGGCCGACCCGCGTGATGCGCGGATCCTCAGGGGTGGCCTGCTTTATGGCCGCGCCATCCTCCGTCACCGTCATCGTTCTGAGTTTCCAGACAGTGATGATCGAATGGTTCCAGCCGTGCCTGCGCTGGCGGAAGAACACGGTACCAGCTGTTTCGAGCTTCACCGCAATAGCGGCGAGGATCAGCACCGGAATAGAAATCACAAGGAAGATCGAGCCGAGCGCCAAGTCCATGATGCGCTTGAGCATCGCTCCCCAGGCGTCCTGCGGGCGGTCGTCTATGCTCACGAGGAGCTGGCCGGGCGCGATCAGCAGACTGCTCCTCAAGGTCTGCAACTCGGCCTGAGCCAGACAGATCTCGATGCGGGCCGGTAGAAAGCTGATCGCGTCGACCAGCCCTTTGACCTGGTCGATCTGGGCGGGAGGTATGCAGAAAACAATCCTGTCGAATTGATCCTGCAGCCCGTCCGCGATCAACCGGTGCAGTGCGGTCCCTTCGATCGCGCGGGCGCCTCCGTCGCCGGCACCCGATTCATAGACGCTCACGCGGCACAGGTTGTCGTGCTCACGCTCGAGCGAGCTCTTGAATTGTGTCGCGATGGACGCGTCGCCGAACAGCGCGATCCTCTCGACCACGTACTCCCGCAGCATTCCGGTTGCGACCAACCGATCAAGAATGCGGTTCTTCAGCGATATCAGCACGAATGCCGCGATCAGCGACAGACCGAACCACAACCTGGAGTGTACCTCGGCCTGTTTCAGAGCATAACCGATCACGATCACGATCGCGAAGGTGATCAGCAGATGGCGAAAGACGCTCCACGTCGAGCCCGACCCGAGCTGCCGAGTGCCTTCCTGGCCGGTTCGCGTGACGACGTAATGGAGCAGCCCGGTGACGATGCCGACGAGAGCGTAGTTGGCATCGGAACTCAGCCCGGTGCCGTAAACGATGAGGTAAAGGTACTGCGCCAGGACGAACGCCGAGCAGACGATCAATGCGTCGAGCACGATCGAGATGTCGGCGATCTGGCGGCGGGTTATGCGCGCTCGCGGATGTGACTCTGTCGCGCGATCATTGGATCCGGTGACCACCTCGGCAATAGAAATTCTCGGCACCGAATGCGTCGATTCGAACAAATGGGTGTTTGTCATATACGCCCCGCGCAAAAACGCCCATGCGGGTACTTTCTCAACCGAGAGTAGCAACGACCGCAGTGGAAGTCGGAGTCCCGCTCGCCCCATCGATAAACGACGCAAGTTGTGGCGGTTCAACCAACTTCTTAACTTATGATTAACGCAAATGAG
>Ga0209398_1000321_pt1 | contig 31290 bp, 35 predicted proteins | sample AshMeaBigSpring_FD_184125 | JGI IMG/M metagenome (GOLD analysis project Ga0209398, IMG submission 184125) | Groundwater microbial communities from Big Spring, Nevada to study Microbial Dark Matter (Phase II) - Ash Meadows Big Spring (SPAdes)... | ecosystem: Environmental > Aquatic > Deep...
AACAATAGTCTAATAATTTCTGATTCTTCAATTTATAGATTAATTGGTCGAGAATATGCTTTTTGACGGCCAAGAGGTGTAGTTTATCGGTGGCTTACGACATTTAGAACCAGGAATAAAGACGAGGGATTTTGTCTTTGTTCTTTGTTCTTTGCTCTTTTGTCTTAGAATAAAGACTGTTAGAACAAAGAATAAAGACGGGGTGTCTTTTGTCTTTGCTCTTTGTTCTTTTGTCTTTGCTCTTTTGTCTTAGAATAAAGACTGTTAGAACAAAGAATAAAGACGGGGTATCTTTTGTCTTTGCTCTTTGTTCTTTGCTCTTTTGTCTCAGATTAAATATTGTTAGAGCCAGAAATAAAGAATAAAAAAATGTACTATGAATCTGCAAGGGATAATTTCGTTTTTGAAAGAATTGGAGGCCAATAACAACCGCGATTGGTTTGCCGAAAACAAAAGTCTATATGAGAAAAACAGGGCTCATTTTGAGAGCTTTGTCGAAAAATTAATCGCCGAAATCGCGCTTTTTGATCCCGAAATAAAAGGGGTGAATGCCAAAGAGTGCATCTTCAGAATCTACCGGGATACCCGTTTTGCGTCGGATAAAACGCCCTACAAAAACCATTTTGCCGCCTATATCGCCTCCAGGGGCGGGCGAAAAAGTCTGCGTGCCGGATACTACCTGCACATGCAGCCCGGCGAGTCGATGATAGCCGCCGGCGTTTGGTGTCCCGAGCCTCCTGTGTTGAAGGCACTTCGGCAGAGTGTTTACGAAAATGTAGATGAATTTGCGGAGATTCTTTCTGAACCCGGTTTTTCGACCTATTACAAGGAGTTGATAGGGGAAAAGCTGAAGAAGGTGCCGGCAGGTTTCCCCAAAGATTTTGAACAAGCCGATTGGTTGAAACCCAAAAACTATTGTGTGGATACAAAACTGCCAGACACCTTCTTCGATCAGGAAGAGTGTCTGGCAGAAGTTGTTCGTTTGATGAAGCTGACTCAGCCCTTCAACCGGTTTCTCAATTATACGGTCGATGAGGTTGTATTTGGTTCTGTATAATCAGGCTTTCGTGGCGACCAGAACAAAGAGGTCAAAAGCTTTTTTCTCCCCGTTTTGAGAGGGCTTGTGCATGGTATGGAAAACAGAGAAATGGCTGATTTTCATACCTGCCTCCGCGAGGCTTTTCTCCAGTTTTTCGGCCGAAAAGCCGTTGTGAGGAACCACCTCCGGGTGGTGAAAGCTACCATCTTCCGGCATCAGGTCGCCAATAATCAGTTGCCCATCGGGTGTAAGTCTCGCCGCCATTTGCCTCAGAATCAGGTCGATATCTTCTACGTGGTGAATACTCATCAACGAAGTAATCAGGTCGGCTTTTTGAGCTTCATCCGATTGCTCTATACTGCCCTCTATGATGCGGGCGTGGGCGATGTTTGCATCCGACACTTTTTGCCGGAGTACATGCAGCATTGCCGGGGAGGTGTCGATGAAAATCACCTCGCTGGTCGATTGAATAAAATCAAGACCCACCACACCTGTTCCGCAGCCAAAGTCAATCATTCGTTCTCTTTTCTCTGAGATGGCATATTTATGCACTTCGTGCAGAAACTTTTTTACCATCTCTGCCCGAAGCGGATTGCTGTCCCATTCGTTGGCTTTTGCCGCAAATGTATCTTCCATTATTTTCTGTTTCTATTAACCTGAGTTCGGAATAAGACGTAATATTGAAGCTTTATAACTGCTTTGAAATATGAGAATAAGGTTTTGTTGATGCTGGAAATCAGTTCTACTAAGGTAGAGAGATAAGTAGATAAGGTTTTTTACCTTAGTAGAATATTGAGATCCATTGTTGCATCAACCTTATTATATGAATAATACAGATAATGAGTTCTTTCGCAATTTCTTATCCCGAACTCAGGTTATTATTTTAATAACTCTTCTGTGATGATTTTTTTCAGTTCCTCTTTCGATCTGAATCCCTGAATCATCATCGGTTTTCCTTTCATCGGAAAGAAAATGAGTGTTGGCAGAGCCTGGATGCCCAAATCCTGAGCGATCTCTTTCTCTTTATCGGTATCTATTTTGTACACTACGATTTTGTCTTTGTACTCGTTGGCCAGCTCTTCGAGCAGGGGCGAAAGCTGACGACAGGGGCCACACCAGTTGGCGTAGAAATCGACAATGGCCGGTTTTTTACCCAGATAAACCACTGTTTGCGGATTTTTTTGATAGTCGAAAACCTGAGTCAGAAACTCCGCTTTGCCAATGTGTTTTACAGCGGTGGTCGCTTTTTGCTCTGTTTTTGCAGGCTTCTGAGATGTGCCGGCGTTACTGCACTGAGCAAAAAAGAGGCCTATGAGTGATGCTAAAAAAATTCGTTTCATTTCTATTATTATTTAAAGGTTGAAGTGCAATTTTATAAATAAATGGTTTTATAACGTTTTGGGTGGGTAAACCGGAAAGCAAAAAGATGAGAATTCGCTGAGAACTATTTATGAAAAAACTCAGTGAAACTCATATTAACTCATTTTGTCTCAGTGTAAACGTTTATCTGATAATGTTTTACTCACCTGATTCGTTATCAAACCCGATAAATTCCCGTAGTCTGTATCTGTTTCAGATAACGACTACAGGAATTCTGTTTTAACATTACTCTTAGCTGTATTGTTCGATAATCTGTTTGAGTTGAGCAGCCGGCATTACTCCCGATTGGCGGAAGAGCGGTTTGCCATTTTTAAACAGAATGAGCGTTGGTACCGATTGAATGCTGTATTGAGCCGAAACTGAAGGGTTTTGATCTACATCCACTTTCAGAATTGTCGCATTTTCGCCCACCATCTTTTTCAAATCTTCCAAAATGGGTTTCATCATTTTACAAGGTCCGCACCATTCAGCCGAAAAATCTACCAATACCGGTTTTTCTGAATTGATTACATCTGCAAAATTTTTCATAACTTGTTTCTCCTTATTGTTTTATATTTATTATTTGTTTTTCTCCTGATTTTCGGTGGATTGTTTTTCCGGTTTGTCGGTTTTGAACATATCGCCCACCAGATACCCCATTCCGGCTCCCCACAGGGTAGAGAGAACCCAGTTTTGCTGCATCGGGCAGCTACCCGACAGGCATCCGACATACTTCCAGTAGATGTAGCCACCTATACCTCCGGCCAGTGCCAGCGCCCATTTGATGTTTTTTTTGTTCCAAAGCTTTTTCATCTTCCTGTTTGTTGTGTTTATAACATAAATATATAAACAGATGTTTATGTAAATAGCCAAATTTTTTTACCTTTTGCACTCCGAAATACAGCGGATAATATCAATCACCCGTTGGTTTTCGAGCGAATAGTAAATGTTGCGTCCCTCTCTTCTCATTTTGAGTATTCCCTTCGATTGCATATCGGTGAGGTGATGAGAAATAAGGGGTTGTGTACATTTGATATTATCGCAAATATCGGAAACATTCATCTCTCCGTTTTTGGCCAATATGCTCAGTATCATCAGTCTGTTGGCATTGGATAATGCTTTCAGAATGTAGGCTACATATTCGAGTTCTTCTTTGCAAATACAGATGTCCATGGGTTTGTTTTATTTGTTGTGCAAATATATAAACATATATTGATATGTTGGCTGTTTTGAGTGTTAATTATATGAAATCGGGGATAAATATCCGGATACGGGGAGCTTCTTGTTTCGATTAGTTGATTGAGTTGGGGAAAGAGCCAGGACAAAAGACAAAAGAGCAAAGACAAAAGATACCTCATCTTTATTCTTTGTTCTAACAGTCTTTGTTCTAACAGTCTTTAATCTAAGATAAAAGAACAAAGAACAAAGAACAAAGAACAAAGAACAAAGAGCAAAGAGCAAAGAGCAAAGAGCAAAGACAAAAGATACCTCATCTTTATTCTTTGTTCTAACAGTCTTTGTTCTAACAGTCTTTTCGGTATAGGTCTATTGCACATCAGCATCCACGCCTTCCACATCGTCGGAGGCATCATATACCTGACGGAAAGTAGATTCGGCGCAGGGGTCGGAGAATTTGGCTGACGGAGCAAAGTTCTCGGTCTGCGAATAACCCAGGCGTCTGTCGGCATATACCTTTTTCATAAAGGTGGCGTATACAGGAAGTGCCATATTGGCCCCCTGTCCGTCATTGGTATTGTCGAAATGGATATCCCGATCTTCTCCACCTACCCACATACCCGAAACCAGGGAAGGGGTGAATCCCATAAACCAACCATCGGCATTGTAGTTTGTGGTACCGGTTTTGCCTCCCATGGGAGCCGTTATTCCATATCTGTATCTCATTCTCACACCGGTGCCACCATCGATAACAGCTTTGAGCATGTGTAACATTTTATAGGCACTCTCTTCGCTCAGCACCTCCGACATTTGCGGGGTGAAATTGGCCAGTACATTTCCGAAGCTGTCTTCGATACGGGTTACGTAGAGCGGTTGCACACGCACGCCTTTGTTGGCGAATGTCGTGTAACCCGAAACCATCTCTTCGACGGTCACTTCGCAGGGCCCGAGGCAAAGCGACACCACGGGGTCGAGTTTCGATTTGATGCCAAATGAGCGCAACATGCGTACAAAAGAGTAGGGGGATACTTTGCTCATGATGTAGGCCGTAACCCAGTTGTCGGAATTGGCAAGTCCCCATTTCAGGGTTACCATTTCGCCGATTCTCTTTCTGTTTGCATTTCGGGGAATATAGACCTTTCCATCTTCGGTAAGCAGGCGTTGAGAAACGTGTAGCATTTCGCTGCAGGGGGTAAGTCCTTCTTCCATGGCCAGTGAGTAGAGATAGGGTTTGATGGTAGAACCTACCTGACGCCTTCCGTTTGATACCATATCATATTGGAACTGACGGAAATCTATCCCTCCCACATACGCTTTTACATGACCGTTTCGGGGGTCCATCGACATAAATCCTGAACGAAGGAAGTGCTTGTAATAGCGAATTGAGTCCATCGGACTGAGGATTGTATCTTTGGTACCTTTCCACGAAAAGACCTGCATCGGAATCCGTTTGTTGAAAATTCTGCGTATTTCTGATTCTGAAGCCCCCGACTTTTTCAGCGCTCTGTATCTATCTGTTTGTTGCATGGAGCGTCTGAGTATCGTTTCGCGTTCTTCATCTGTAGTTTTGCTCGAAAACGGCGCGTAATCCCGTCCTCTTTTTTCGGCAAAGAATTTGGGTTGCAGTGTTTTTCCAACGTGTTCAACCACAGCCTCCTCGGCATATTTTTGCATGCGGGAGTCGATGGTGGTGTATATTTTCAGGCCATCTACATAGAGATTGTAGTGAGAGCCGTCCTGTTTTTCGTTTTTGTTGCACCAGCCGTAGAGCGGATTTGTCTCCCAGGCCAGAGAATCTTCGCTGTATTTCTGCATTTGCCACTCTGCATAGTCGCTGCGGTGTGGCTTTTTTGCGTTGAGCATAGCGCGCAGATATTCGCGGAAATAGGGAGCCAAACCCTCTTTGTGGTCGGCTTTGTGGTAGTGAAGAGTCAGCGGTAGATTCTTCAGAGAGTCACACTGCTCTTCTGTCAGAAAATCGTATTTGTACATTTGATCGAGTACCACATTCCGGCGATTTCGGGTTTTTTCGTTATACCTGACGGGATTGAAAAGCGAGGGGTTTTTGCACATTCCGACCAAAGTGGCGGCTTCTTCTATTTTTAATTTGGCGGGAGTTGTGCCGAAATAGACCAACGCCGCCGATTGCACGCCAACAGCATTGTTGAGAAAATCAAATTTGTTGAAGTACATATTGATAATCTCCTCTTTGGTGTAGAATTTTTCGAGTTGCACAGCAATAACCCATTCGATGGGTTTCTGAAATACACGTTCGAGCGTGTTTCCGGCTTCGGGCGAAAAGAGTTGTTTGGCCAGCTGTTGAGTAATGGTACTACCCCCTCCGGCACTTTTTTGCTGAAAAATACCGCGCTTGACGGCCGAGCGAAAGAGGGCGAAGACATCGATGCCCGAATGTGACGAAAAACGCGCATCTTCGGTAGCAATGAGCGCCTCTACCAGGTGGGTCGATAGCTCTTTGTATGTGACAAAAACCCGGTTTTCCTTGCTTTGGTAGTAGCGTCCAAGAACTTCCAGATCGGAGGAGATAACTTCGGTTGCAAATTTATTTTTCGGATTTTCGAGCTCTTCGATGGGGGGCATGTAGCCGATTTTACCCGTAGCGATGAGCGTAAAAATGGTTGCCAGAAGTACAATAAAGAAGGCAATTATCCCCCAGAAAATGGTCAGAAAACGTTTTTGATTCGTTGTCATTGTCATAAATATTTTATTCGTCGCAAAATTAGTTCTTTATTTCCATATCTGCCCGATTCGCAGAGGTCAGAATTACTGCGTTATCATTTTTTTCATTCCATCGGTATAAACTACCCGCATGCTGTCGTTGTCGTCGTTGTAGATGAAATATCCCTGCAGATGGCTGAGTCTTTTTATCATTTGCAGGCTTTTTTCGAGCCCCATTACCATACAGGCGGTAGAATAGGCATCGGCTTCTATACAGGTGGGGGCGATGATGGTGGCACTCAGCAGAGTGTGTTGTACCGGATATCCGGTGTGTGGGTCGATGGTGTGCGCATATTTTTTGCCATCTTTGTAATAGAAGTTGTGGTAATTGCCACTGGTAGAGAGTGCGCCCACACCCAACCCGACTACCTGTTCGAGTTCGGTGCTTGCATACGCGGTATCGTCTATCGGTTTGTTGATGCCGATTGACCATATTTTGCCCTGTCCGTTTTTTCCTTTCACACGTACCTCGCCGGCTATTTCGACCATAAAGTCTGTAACTCCTTTTGATTCCAGAAAATCAGAAACTATATCGGCCGCATATCCGTCTCCGAGCGACGACATATCGAGCATGATTCGCGGGTCTTTTTTGAATAGCTGGTTTCCTCTGATTTCGATTTTTCGGTAATCGATCAATGGCAACAGCTCCTTGATGTATGCATCTGTGATTTTTGCTTTTTTGCTAAACCCGAATCCCCAGGCATTTACCAGAGGCGCCACTGTGATGTCGTAGTCGCCATTGGAGTTTTCCGAAACTTTTTTTGCCACATTGAATGCCGTGATAAACCAGTCGTTGAGGATAACCGCAGTGTCGTTTCGGTTGATCCGGCTTACCAGAGAGTTGGTTTCGTAGGATGACATACAGGCATTGTAACTGCGTAATATAGAGTCTATTTTCGCCTGATAGTCGGTTGCACTTTTGTATTTGATGTGGTAGGTGGAACCGAAAACAGGCCCCTGGTTGTATTGGTAGGGGATGGGAAGAGCCTGGCGCTCCTGTTTTTGCTGCTGAATCAAATAAAACAAGGCGAAGAGCAGGGCAATGAGAGCAACGGCGGTGAATAGATTCTTTTTTCTCGGCATAGAATTATGCAATAATGTGTTCAATCAATATTTTCAATCCGATAGCTATCAAAATCAAACCACCGATAACCTCCATTTTCAGATTGATGCGATCGCCGAATTTTGAACTGAAAGATGCACCCACAAAGCTGAGCAGAAATGTCGTGATGCCAATGATGATAACCGGCTCTATTACCTCAATTTTCAGCATAGCAAAAGATATGCCTACAGCCAGAGCATCGATGCTTGTGGCAATAGCCAGCCAAAGCAGTGTGACCACCTTGGTGGGGTCGAGGCATTTGCATTCGTCTTCTTTGGCAAAAAGTCCTTCGTAAAGCATTTTACCACCCAGATAGGATAAGATGAGGAATGCAATCCAGTGGTCGTATTCGCTGATGTATTTCTGAAAAGTGAGTCCGGCCAACCAGCCAATCAGTGGCATTACTCCCTGAAAAACGCCCATAAACAGCGCGATTCGAAAGATGTGTTTGATTCGGAATCTCTTGAGAATAATACCACACGTAATGGAAACTGCCAGACTGTCCATCGACAATCCCACTGCAATCAATAGAATTTCTGCTAAACCCATTGTATATCAACCTTAAAACTTATAATAGACCGTAAACTGAATGCCGGTGGCGCTTCCATCTTTTTTGTACTCGCCATAGCCGGGAATGTACCACGGGTTGCCGGTGCTGTTTTCCGACAGCTTCATTGGTTTTTTGTAACGAACGCTCCAGCCCATGTAGAGGTGGCCGGTTACATTCATTCGCATACCCACCACATACTCGGTCCAGCGGGCCCACGCGTCAATCTCCCGGATGTCGGTCGCCGATTTCTCTCCCCAATAGACGCTGGATGAGTTCAGATTGATCATGTCGTAGGAGTATTTCGAATATCCAACCCGGAAACCGATGTAGGCAAAGCCCACTTTGGAGCGGATGATGGCGTAGTTTAGTCCGACTCTGCCGTAAGGCGAAAGGTGGTTGATGGCCTGAGTACCTCCGTCGGTTGTCAGTTCGCCCCTGCCCATACCGGCCTCTATCACCGGGTAATATTTCTCTCTGAATCCGACTTCGGCATCCAGCTCGTAGGTCGAGAAGTTCTGGCTCATTTGTCCGGCTATCGGGTTGAGGATATCTGTGCCCACCCATACGCCATTGAAGAATTGCGTGGTGTCTGTTTTCTCTTTGTTGTCGGGGTTTTTGGAAAATAATGAAGCGCAACCAATTACTCCGGACAGCAGCAGGCTAAAAAAGAATCTGTACATGTTCTGTGTATTGATTGGTAATTTCTCTGTTTACAACAACAACTGTATCTAACCGATGACGGGTAAACCGGACCGAGTCGATGGTGGCGAATACACTGCATCCGCACTCTTTGGAAATAAACTGAGATCTGTTTTGGTGAAAAACGCGTATTGTATCGGTCAGTGCGACAGAGGCTCCATTGCTTTTTCCGTATTTGAGAAGATAGGCTGTTGTGCTATCGTTGATATGCAAAGGGAGCGCAATTGTTTTCACACTTGTACTTTTGTCGTATAGCAATGAATCTTTGGGCTGACCGATGCCCAGCACAGATAGCGTGTCGATTGTAAACGCGTTTCGGGTAGATGCCGAATAGAAATTTACATTCATATTTACATCGGTTGTTTCGGTGCAGCCGTCTTCGTTGCACGAAACCAAGAATAGTGCGAAGAGCAAAAGCAGCCCCGATTTGGTCAATATTTTTCCCATTTGACAATTTCCTGAATATTTTTTCTCTTCTTGGGGGTTTCCAGACACAACGTCTCGCTGTTGGGATAACCCACCGGTAAAATGGCTATCGGTTCGATATGCTCCGGCAGTTGCAGGCATTGACGAACAATGTCGGGCTCAAAGTTGCAAACCCAGCAGGTGCCCAGCCCGATTTCGGCCGCAGCCAGGCAGATGTGCTCCACGGCAATTGCAATATCAATATCGCAGTGATCTTTGTTGTCGGCTTTGCGTTTCCACGACTGTTGGTGGTCGCCGCAAACAACAATGTAGAGCGGGGCTGTTTTGAACCAATCGCGGGGGTAACTCTCCTGCAGGCTTATTCGGTTCTCTTCTTGTTGAATAACAATGAATTGCCACGGTTGAAAATTGACTGCCGAAGGAGCTAGTCGGGCAGCTTCGAGCAGATAATTCAGATCATCGGGATGGATGGCTCTGTTTTCGTAACTCCTCACAGAGCAACGCTTTTTGCAAAGATCCAGAAACTGACGTGTCATATCTCTTCCTCCTCAATTTTGTAAACATTGCGTTCGGGCGAATTTCGGGTGATAAGTTCTCCCAGAAATCCGGCTAAAAAAAGTTGAGTTCCCAAAATCATGGAGGTCAGCGCCAGATAAAAATAGGGCGTTTCGGTGATAAGTCTGTATTCCAGACCACTATACATGGCATAAAGCTTATATGCTCCGATGAGTATGACCCAGAAGAGCCCCAAAATGAACATCAGTGAGCCCGCCAATCCGAAGAAATGCATCGGCTTTTTTCCGAATTTAGAGAAAAACCAGAGGGTTATCAGGTCGAGATAACCGTTGATGAAACGGTTCAGACCAAATTTGGTTGTGCCGTATTTGCGTGCCTGATGCTGAACCACTTTTTCGCCGATTTTTGTAAAACCGGCATTCTTGGCCAGATAAGGCATATATCTGTGCATGTCGCCATACACTTCAATATTCTGGACTACTTCGCGTTTGTACGCCTTCAGTCCACAATTGAAATCATGCAATACAATACCCGATACTTTGCGAGCCGTGGCGTTGAATAGTTTTGTGGGTATTGTTTTAGAGAGCGGGTCATACCGTTTCTTTTTCCACCCCGAAACCATATCATATCCTTCGGCCATAATCATGTGATAGAGGTCGGGTATTTCGTCGGGGCTGTCCTGAAGGTCGGCATCCATAGTGATGACAACATCGCCCTTCACGTGAACAAATCCACTTTGCAGTGCAGGCGATTTTCCGTAATTGCATCTGAATTTCACACCCTTAACCTCCGGGTGAGAGGCTTTGAGCGATTTGATAACCTCCCAGGAGCGGTCGGTGCTTCCGTCGTTTACAAATATCACCTCGAAGCGAAAAGCATGCTCGGTCATTACTCGTTTAATCCAGTCGAACAGTTCGGGCAACGACTCCTCTTCATTATAGAGAGGTACTACAATTGAAATATCGATCATATTGGGTAAATGCGTTTATTTATAGTGTATAAAAATCAGAATATTACGATGGCACGGTTATTCTGCATTGTTATCGGGTGTTTCCACTCCGTTTTTTTTGCTTTTTCGGGCCAAAATAAGAGCTAAAATAACTGAGACAAAGATGCCGGCGAGTACAGCACTCTGGATGTGCTCAAAAACCATCTGAATGGCTGTGGGGGTAGGGGCATCCTGTACCAAGGCAGAATATTGTACCAACATACTTTTAGCAGAAGGATCAGTAATGAGGGCTGATAACTCTTTTATCATGGATAATGTCTTGATCGAAATCTCAGAGATAAAAGAGGGATTGATGTATTTGAAATAAATAAACTCGAAAGCTCCGGTCAGTAAAGAGGCGAAAAAATAGATGAGTAACCCCACATTCCAGGCTTCGAAAAAGGTGATGTAGCCATCGCATACCTCAATGGTATATTTTTTTATCTGACGATAGACAACGATGTGATAAAATAGGGCAATAGCCAGATAAAATAGTCTGATAAACGGATTATCCAGCGAATAAGCCATTGCGAAAAAACGAATAATACCCAATACCCCGAGATAGACGCCTGCCTGCATAGCAAAGTTTACGGGGGTAATTTTGACTTGATTCATGTCGATTCTGTTTTATTTTGCAAAAATAGGTCTTTTCGTCCAATTAATGCTTATTTTTTCGTCCGATACTTTCTTTATTTTTTCAAAGCAGAATGTGATTTTCTGCCAAAAGGGTAAAAAGTGAATAAAACAGTCATTCGAACAAAAAAAACTGATATTTTTTTTGCTGTTGTAACTTGTTCAATATGAATAAATTTAACTCCGATTAGCTGTCGGGTCAACACTCATTGATAAGAAATATTTTAGCTTGTCTATTGCAGATTCGCAAAAAAGACCTACCTTTGCAGCCGGGTAAGTCCTACACGGTTAGCTCCCTTCTAATCCCCCAGGGCTTGATCGCAGCAAGGGTCGTCGGTTGTAGCGGCGCGATGTAGTAAGCTTACCCACCTGCCTTCATAGCTCAGTTGGCCAGAGCACGTGATTTGTAATCTCGGGGTCGTGGGTTCGAATCCCTCTGAAGGCTCTTTAAAACCGCAAACTTAACAGATTGCGGTTTTTTTTGTTTTTGCTTCGTATGCACCTTTGTATAATGAAGAAATATTGCTAATTTTGTGCCACTAAAAAACTCATTTAATCAACAATCATGGTAAGTAAATACATTCGTTTAATCATTGCATCTCTTTTGTTTATCGGCGCAGTGCTTCTTTTTGTTTTCGGGTTTATCTTTTTGGGTGTGCTGGCCGTTTTGGCTTCGGGCATAGCTGTATTGCTTCATTTCCGGAACGAAAGTATCCTGTTGGCCTTTTATTATGTGAGAAAAAGCGACATGGCATCGGCGGCAAAAGCATTGGCCCGTGTGAAAAAACCGGAAAACCTGGTGAAATCTCAGGAGGCCTATTACTATTATCTGACTGCATTGATGGAATCGCAAAAAAGAAATATACCCAAAGCGGAAAAATTGTTTAAGAAGGCATTGAATACAGGGCTCAGAATGAAAAACGACCAGGCTGTAGCCAAGCTGAATCTGGCTGGTATAGCCCTGTCGCAACGAAACAAGAAACTGGCTGCACATTATATCCAGGAAACCAAAAAACTGGATAAACACAAGATGCTGGCTGGTCAGATCAGGGAAATAGAAGATATGATGAAACGAATCTGATTTGCGGTATCGCAGAGTCGGAACGTAAAAAAGAGGTTGTCTCAGAAACAGTATGAGTTCAGCCTCTTTTTTATTTGCATATCTCTCCCTTTATTTGTAGCTTTGGTTTTTTTGTAAATTGCCGGATCAGGCATTATTGATAACAACACTATTATTGAATAACATGATACCACAATTGAATGTAAGACACCGCGATTCGGGCAACTTTTTTTTGCTTGCCGGCCCCTGTGTAATCGAAGGTGAGGATATGGCGATGCGCATTGCCGAGAAAATTGTCAATCTGACAGATAAACTGGCTGTACCTTATGTGTTTAAAGGTTCATACCGCAAAGCGAACCGCTCCCGAAATGATTCGTTTACCGGTATTGGCGATGAGGCCGCGCTGAAAGTGTTGCGCAAAGTAAGCGAAACCTTTGGTGTACCTACGGTAACTGATATTCACTCGGCTGCCGAGGCGGCTATGGCTGCCGAATATGTGGATGTGCTGCAGATTCCGGCTTTTCTGTGTCGGCAAACCGATTTGTTGATTGCTGCCGCCGAAACCGGAAAGGTGGTTAATATAAAGAAAGGACAGTTTTTGTCGCCCGAAGCTATGCAGTTTGCCGCACAAAAGGTGGTGGATGCCGGCAATAATCATGTGATGATTACAGACAGAGGAACAACATTCGGGTATTACGACCTGATTGTGGACTACCGGGGGATTCCGGCCATGCAGAGTTTCGGTTTTCCGGTCATTCTGGATGTTACCCACTCTTTGCAACAACCCAATCAGACGGTGGGTGTGACCGGTGGGCTGCCTCATCTGATTGAGCCTGTGGCGCGTGCCGGTGTGGCTGTGGGTGTCGATGGTTTGTTTATCGAAACACACGAAGACCCCAAAAACGCGAAGTCGGATGGCGCCAATATGTTGCCCCTCGATGAGTTGGAAGGGTTGTTGACCCGATTGGTGGCTATTCGTCAGACAATCAATCGTTTCTAATGGTGCGCATTGGTTTGCTTTCGGATACGCATGGCTGGTGGGACGATAAGTATGCTCACTATTTTGAGTCGTGCGACGAGATATGGCATGCCGGCGATATTGGCTCTGTTTTGGTGGCTGATCGTCTGGCTGCTCTCAAGCCGCTTCGGGCTGTGATTGGCAACATCGACGGGGGCGAACTGAAACGGATGTTTCCCAAAGATTTGCGATTTCAGATAGAAGGTGCCGATGTCTGGTTGACTCACATTGGTGGTTATCCGGGGAAATATGCGCGGGAGGTGATTCCGGGAATTTTTCAGAATCCACCCAAATTATTTATTGCCGGTCATTCTCATATATTAAAAGTAAAATTCGATAAATCGCTCAATTTGCTCCATATCAATCCGGGTGCTGCCGGAAAATATGGTTTTCATCAGAAACGTACACTTGTGCGTTTTAGCATCGATAACGGAGAGTTTAAGGATTTGGAGGTGATAGAAATTGGATGATATTTTTGCAATTCAGAAATTTGAAAAGGAGATAAGTTATGAAAAAAATGAGGTGTTTGATCTGGATTCTGCTTGTCGGTTGTGTTGGATTGCCGGCATTTGCACAGCGCAATCTGCTTGTAAAAAAGAGCCGGTATTCTATTACTCAGGTGTATGACAGTGGGTTAAATAAGAAAACGGTGGCTTTGATCGACGGTTATCAGCAGAAAATGGATAAGGAGATGTCTCAGGTTGTGGGTTTTGCTCCCCATGGAATGGGGGGTGGATTGCCCGAATCTGCCTTGCTGAATATGACTGCTGATGCGCTTCGCGGGGCAGGCGAGAGACATACCGGAGAGCGTGTGGATATCGCGTTTATGAACAATGGCGGCCTGCGCAGTACTTTGTCGAAAGGCAATATTACCACCGGAAACATCTTCGAGATTTATCCTTTTGACAATGCGTTGGTGGTGCTCTCCATGAAGGGCTCGGATCTGAAACCGGTATTCGATTATCTGGCACAAAATGGTGGTGGGGGCGTGAGCAATGTCGGGTTGCAAATTGCCGGTGGAAAGGTGAAATCGTTGACTATAGGAGGTAAACCTCTGGATGAATCCCGGATTTACAAAGTGGCTACGATAGATTATCTGGCTGATGGCAACGATGGCTTTGGGTCTCTTAAGAATGCTATTGATAGAAAATACACAGGACAGAAGCTGCGCGATGTAATGTTGCAGTATATCAAAGATTTAACGGCCAGAGGCTTGCCGGTGGAGGCGCAGGAGGATGGTCGGGTGAAAGTGGCAGATCAGGAAACCGGTAACTAAGAGAAGAGGTATGAAAAAGATATTTGGATTGGTTGTATGCCTGATTCTTGCATCTGTGCAGGCTGAGGCGAAAAAGAGAGTGGTAATTGTGCACACAAACGATACGCACAGTCAGATATTGCCTGTTGCTAAGCAGGCGTTTCGCGATGCCAACCGGGGTGGTATTGCCCGTCGGGAGGTTTTGCTCAACGAGTTGCGGAAGCAGGAGAAGAGCCTCTTGTTGCTCGATGCGGGTGATTTTTCGCAGGGAACGCCTTTTTACAACACCTTTAAAGGCGAAGTGGAGGTGAAGATGATGAATCTGCTCAAATACGATGCCGTTGCCCTGGGTAATCATGAGTTTGACAATGGCGCGGAGGCGTTGGCAAAGATTCTGAAGAGGGCCCGGTTTCGGGTGCTTTGTGCCAATTACGATGTGACGAATTCACCTCTGAAAGGCATTGTGCGGCCTTATACCATAATTAAACGGAATGGCGCAAAGATTGGAATCATCGGCGTTGGTATTAATCCGGATGGGCTGATTTCGGAGAAAAATTTCGGAGGAATAGTTTATCTCGATCCAATAGAAACGGTGAACCGGATTGCGGCACAGCTGAAAGAGAGCAAAGGGTGTGATGTGGTTATTGTTTTGTCGCATCTGGGCATTGAGTACGATGCCCGGGAGCAAAAAACAGACGATTGTATGCTGGCGGCAAAGAGCCGGGATATTGATGTTATAATTGGTGGTCATACACATACATTTTTGAAAGAAATAAAGGAAATAAAAAATTCGGAGGGAAAAACAGTTTATATCAATCAGGCCGGAAAACTGGGTCTGGTGGTGGATAAGCTGGAGCTTGAATGGGAGGAATAATGAAAAAACAGAGTATAATTATAGCGTTGTTTTTGCTGCTTTGCGCTTCGCAGGCATGGGCCGTTATGCCCAATATGTGGGTGAAAGGGATGAAAGACAAGCGCATGAAGGTTTGGGTGGATTCGGTGATGTCGACCATGAGTCTGGATGAGCAAATCGGACAACTTTTTATGGTGACAGCCGATGTGAGTCTGACCAAAAAGAATATGGATAAGCTGGCCGGCTACGTGAAAGAGCAAAAAATTGGAGGTATTCTGTTTTCGAAAGCAACCGTTGATAATCAGGTGAAGCTGACCAATTTTTTGCAGGAGCAGGCAAGGATTCCTCTTTTTATTGCCCTGGATGGCGAATGGGGGCTCTCGATGCGTATCGAAGGCTCTCCCCGTTTTCCCAAGAACATGGCTCTGGGGGCCACAAAAGATAACAGACAAATTTACGAATATGGTCAGCTGGTGGGCTTGCAGTGTCGGGAGATGGGCATTCACATCAACTTTGCACCGGTGCTGGATATCAACAACAATCCCAACAATCCGGTCATCAATGTCCGTTCGTTTGGCGAGAACCGCGAACAGGTGGCTCTGGCTGCGATGGCATACGCCCGCGGGCTGGAGAGCGCCGGAGTGCTGTCGGTCGGAAAACATTTTCCGGGTCACGGAGATACCTCTACCGATTCGCATTACGGATTGCCGGTGCTCGATTTATCGCTTTCGCGCATAGATTCTATCGAATTATATCCATTTAAGAAATATATTGAACGTGGATTTGCCGGAATGATGGTTGGTCATCTCTATCTGCCTGCATTCGACCGCGATACCATACCTGCATCGCTTTCGCGCAGTGTTGTGGCCGATTTACTGAAAAACGAGCTTGGTTTCGAAGGCCTGATTTTTACCGATGCACTGGTGATGCGTGCTATCGACCTGAAGGGAGAAAGTGCTTGCGTAAAAGCCATTCAGGCGGGAGTGGATGTGTTGCTGAGTCCGCAATTTCCGGTTGTTGAATACAACGCTGTAAAGAGTGCTGTCGAAAACAGAGTGATATCGACGATGCAGATTGAACGCAGATGTCGTAAAATATTGTCGTACAAATACATCTGTGGGCTATCTGAATACAAACCGATAGATAGCCGCGGAGTGGCAGCCCGTTTGAATAACCGGCGAACGGAAGTGAACATCCGGAAAATGACAAAAGAGTCTGTCACTTTGCTGAAAAACAAAAATAATCACATCCCACTACGCAACTCTGCGCTGCAATCGGTTGCTGTGATTAATGTGGGAGATAATCAGTCTACATTCCAAAATACCATTCAAAATTATACACCGTTTGAGCTGTTTACAATTAACAGTGAAACAGATTACGCTCAACTGGAACGTATGGTACGTCGCTTAAAGGATTATAACACTCTTGTAGCTGCCATATACACCGATAATGAAGAGGTTGTTGAGCCATTTTTGAGACTTGTTTCTATGCTCGATAAAAAAACGGATCTTTCGCTAAGTTTTTTCCTTTCTCCTTACCGGATTAAATCATATCTCCCCGCCATAAACAGTGCTAAAAGCATATTGTTGGCTTATGAGAATACGGTTTCTACCCAATTCTATGCGGCCCAGATGCTTCTGGGCGGCGTTGCCACTGTGGGGAAATTGCCCGTTTCCATTGATTCACTTTATACATTCGGATCTGGTATACGAACTCAGGTTTGTCGTCTGGGTTACGACTATCCGGAGATGGTGGATGTGGATTCAAAAAAAATGATTGAAATAGATTCGCTTGTTATGAAGGCAATAGCAGAAAAAGCTCTGCCCGGTTGTCAGGTGTTGGTGGCTAAAGAGGGTACGGTTATTTTCAATAAACAGTATGGTAATTTTGATTATACGAATGCTCATCCGGTTACCGAATCTGATATTTACGATTTGTCGTCTTTGACGAATGTCGCGGCGACTTTACCGGCCATGATGATGTTGTATGATGATGGTAAATATTTACTTCGTGACAAAATCGGGCAGTTTATACCGGCACTCAAGAGCTCGGAAAAGTATCTTATCACAGTGAAAGAGGCGCTTTTTCACCAATCCGGATTACCAGCTAATATTCCGTTCTATCAAATGTTGTATGATAAAAAGAGTTACAAGGGGGCATTGGTGAGTAAGCACAAATCGGCTACTTATTCGATTCAGATCGATGAGGATTTGTTTGTAAACGGAAAGGCCCGATTCAGAAAGGAGTGGCTCTCGTCTGAGAAAAGTGAGAATTATCCGGTGGAGATTGCTGCAGGTTTGTATTTGAATAAAGCTTTTTACAGCGAAATGTTTACCCGCTTTCTGAAAACAAAACCGGGATCCAAAGAGAAATATGTTTACAGCGATTTAAATTTTATGCTTTTGCGTCTGATGATTGAAGATTTGGCTGATATGAAGCTGGATTCGATGTTATCGACTACACTCTATTCAAAATTAGGAGCCAACACAACCGGCTTTTTGCCATTAAAGCGTTTCCCAAAAACCTCAATAGCCCCAACAGAGAATGATCAGTTCTTCCGGCGTCAGTTGCTTATCGGTTACCCTCACGACGAGTTGGCCGCTCTGTCGGGTGGGGTAGAGGGCAATGCCGGTCTTTTCTCTAACGCCAATGATTTGGCGAAACTGTGTCAGATGTACCTGAATGAAGGAACTTACGGGGGTGAGCAGTTGATTCAAAGCGAAACAGTGCGCATGTTTACACAAATGAAGAGCCCCGATAGCCGGAGAGGATTGGGCTTCGACCGTCCCAACCCGATGAAGCCAAGTAACGGGCCGGCAAGCGACTGGGCACCGCTGTCGGCTTATGGACATACAGGCTCTACAGGAACCTGTTTTTGGGTAGATCCGGAGAATAAACTAATCTATATTTTCCTGTCAAACCGTATCTATCCCAGTCGACTGAACAGAGAGTGGGATCACAGAGACTTACGAACAGAGATTCAGGATATAATTTATAAATCAATTATTCAAAATAAAAACTGAGAACGACAAGGCGGGAAGTAACACCCGAAAGTGCATGGGTATATTTGTTTATTTCGGGTGTATCGAGCAGATCTTTTCGATCCTTAAGCAGCATATTTCTCAGACCGAAGCAAAATTTTAATTCGGGAATCAATTTGAAGTACTCTTTGTAAAAATCACAACCCACGCCTACTTCGATGTAGTAATCTATAGCATTTAACCGAATAAGTTCTGATTCTCCCTGTTTTCTGGAAATATCAATACCACCTGCACCTCCAATCAGCAGGTAGGGACGGGAGTTATTAAGCCGCAAAGCCGAATATTTGAGTTCGAGGGGAAAAAGCAGGTAGTTCGATTTCAGCTGTTGCTTGTCTATCGTATTTGAATTTAGCTCGCGAAAATGCACCTCCTTGCTTCCAAAATTGAGAGAGGGCGTAAATCGCAGATTAAAGTGGTAATCCAGAAGCAGGTCGGCCATCAGACCTACGGTAAACCCGGGACTGTACGAGGGAATTTCTGCATACCATTTTTCTGCATTTGCACTTTGATCTACATGGTTAAAGAGCAGATTTTGAGTGTTTAATCCAACCATAAACCCAAAATGCAAAGGTTTGAAATCAACTTCCGGTTGGTTCTGATCTTTGAATTTCTGGGCAGAAAGGGTAATGGAGTTAAATACAATAAGCAGTAAAATTGCAATATGTTTTGGCATATAATTCTTCTTTTACAAAAATAACGGGAGAATAAGTCAGAAAATTGTATCACAACCTTCTATTCCTGTTGCTCAACTTTTTTATCTGACTACAATGCCACTTTCCCGCAAATAGTTTTTAAGCGTGTGCATCGGTATTTCACCAAAGTGGAAAACACTGGCTGCCAAAGCCGCGTCGGCTTTACCCAGTAAAAAGGCATCTCTGAAGTGTTCCATTTCGCCCGCTCCACCCGATGCAATAATGGGAATGTGCAACATTTCTGCCAGTTTGGCGAGGGCATCGTTTGCGTATCCTGTTTTCACTCCATCGTGTGTCATGCTGGTAAACAGAATCTCTCCGGCACCGCGGTTTTCGGCCTCTTTGGCCCAGGTAAACAGGTTCTGTTCTGTAGGCACCCGACCACCGTTGAGGTAGCATCTCCAAAGCCCTTCGGCTTCGAGATTGGCATCTATGGCGACCACGCACACCTGCGAACCAAAGTTTTTGGCTATCTGGCTGATTAAATCGGGATTGCGCAAAGCCGAAGAGTTTATCGAAACCTTATCTGCACCGGCATTGAGCAGTCTGTCTACATCTTTGAGTTCATTGATGCCACCACCCACAGTAAACGGAATGCTTACCTCGGCTGCCACATGACGAACAATGTCTGTAAATGTTTTGCGTCCTTCGTGTGAAGCTGTAATGTCGAGGTAAACCAATTCATCGGCACCCTGATCGCTGTACATCTTTCCCAATTCTACCGGGTCGCCGGCATCGCGAAAGTTTACAAAATTTACTCCTTTAACCGTTTTGCCGTCTTTCACGTCCAGGCAGGGGACTATTCTTTTGGCTAACATGCGTTTATCTCCCAGTCAGTGTAATGGTTGAACTAAAAAAACATTCTCAAATCCTTCAACGCGATGCGTCCCTCGTAAATGGCTTTGCCAAAAATTACAGCATGAATACCATCTTCCTGCAATCTTTCGATATCTCCGATACAGCTGACACCGCCGCTGGCGATGATATAGAGTTCAGGGAAATCCTGTTTCATGCCTTTATACAATTCGTTGGCCGCGCCCTGCAACATGCCATCTTTGCTGATGTCGGTGCTGATTACTTTTGTGATTCCCTTTTCGGTGTACGATTTCAGAAAATCGTTGAGCAACAGAGAGGTTTCTTCTTTCCAACCGCTTACCGCAATTTTACCATCTTTGATATCTGCGCCCAGAATGATTCTCTCGCTTCCGTATTTGTTTATCCAGGATGAAAAGATATCCGGATTTTTAACCGCGATACTACCCCCGGTCACCATTTGCGCTCCCGAGTTGAATGCAATCTCCAGGTCGCTGTCCTGTTTCAGTCCGCCCCCGAAGTCGATAATCAAATTGGTATTTGAGGCGATACGTTCCAAAACACGATAGTTCACAATGTGTTGAGCCTTAGCTCCGTCCAGATCCACCAAATGCAGGCGGGTAAGTCCGTTGTCTTCAAATTCTTTGGCTACTTCAAGCGGATCTTCGTTGTAAATGGTTTTTTGATTGTAGTCGCCCTGAGTCAGACGAACACATTTTCCTTCAATAATATCTATTGCGGGGATTAATTCGATCATTTTCTGTGTTTTTTGTTTTTATAAAGCCAAAAATTTCTTCAATATCTCTTCTCCAATTTTCCCGCTCTTCTCGGGATGAAACTGACAGGCATAGAAATTGTCTTTTTGAAGGGCTGCGCTGAATGGAATGATATAATCTGTAGTAGCTGCTGTAAAATCGTTTACAGGAACATAAAAACTGTGTACGAAATAGACAAACTCCTGTTCCAGTTCCGCCGGAAACAACTTGTTGTTGAGGTTGTAAATGCTGTTCCAGCCCATGTGCGGAATTTTGTCTTCGTGTTTTTGAGGAACGAAACGCTTCACATCGGTGTCGAATATTCCGAGGCAGTCTGCATCTCCCTCTTCCGAGTGTCTGCACATCAGCTGCATGCCCAGGCAGATGCCCAAAACCGGTTGTTTCAGATTAACAATAAGCTCGTCGAGACGATGCTCTCTGAGGTGATTCATGGTTGTTTGAGCCTCGCCCACACCGGGGAAAATCACTTTATCGGCAGCCATCAGTTCTTCTTTGTTGGCTGTCACTTTTGCATCAATGCCCAATCTTTTCATCGCATTGTCTACCGAGAAAATATTGCCGGCATTGTATTTTACTATGGCTACTTTCATCTTATTGTTTTCTGTATTATCAATTAAATAGCACAGTTTTGTTCTTGTACGTCAGAACCTTGTGTTCGATGTGCTTTTCAACAGCACGCGAAAGCACAATCTTTTCCAGATCCTGTCCTTTGTGAATAAGAGCTTTTACTGTGTCTTTGTGCGATATACGGGCAATATCCTGCTCAATAATCGGGCCTGCATCGAGCTCTGTGGTCACATAGTGACTTGTTGCCCCAATCAGTTTTACACCGCGTTCGAAAGCCGCATGGTAGGGTTTAGCCCCCACAAAAGCCGGCAAAAACGAGTGGTGAATGTTGATGATTTTGTTGGGATACTGATTGATAAAGTTTTCGGAAACCACCTGCATATAGCGCGCCAATACAATAAAATCGATTTTATGTTTGCGCAACAGTTCCAGTTCTTTGGCTTCCTGTTCCTCTTTTGTATCTTTGGTAATGGGGAAAAGATGAAACTCGATGCCGAATCTTTCGGCTACAATTTGTAAATCAGGGTGATTACTTACAATTACGGGTATTGATACATTCCACTCACCTGCAATATAACGTGCCAGTAAATCGTATATACAATGCGACATCTTAGAAACGAAAATGGCCATACGGGGCGCATCGTCGCTAAAGTAGAGCCGGTAGTTCATTTCGTATTTCTGAGCATATAGCGTAGCAAAGAATTCGTCTATTTTATCTCTCGGGATAATAAAATTCTCAAGTTCCCACTCTACGCGCATGAAAAATACCTTCTCGGTGCGGTCGACGTGTTGATCGAGATAGATGATGTTTCCGCCATTTGCATTGATGAAATCGGTTACTAATGCAATCAGACCAGCACGGTCGGGGCAGTGTATCAGCAGAATGGCTGTCGGATTATTATTTTCTATAGAGGCCATTTTAAAATAATTTTATTTTTGGAATGCAAATATACAATTTTTCTTTTGTAAACAGGATGCAACAAGCTATGGATTAAGTTGTTTTATGATTGAATTGGAGTATATGAAGCTCTCTTCTGCATTAAATTGAAAGCAAAATGTACTGTTTCTAAACAAATACTGATTCTCAATCAAAAAGCGTGGCAGTCCAAATGGCAGGATATACAGGTCTTCTTTAAATGCATCTCCTTTCCCGATAAAAAAGAGGTTGCTTTTGGAGTCTACCTCCGCCGAAATCTCATTAAACCAGATCTTTTTGTTTAAATTATCGCCATTTATCAGCTCTTTTTTGTATGCCGCAACGGTCTCTGCGCGAGCGGCTACAATCAGGTAATTTTCATGCAAATCGTAGTAAATCTCATCTTCACCGAATGAAAACAACTCACCGAATGCGCAGGTGATTATTTGGGGGGATAATACCTGAGCCAAACTATTTACCGGCAGTGGGCTTTTCTCTTTCGGGGCGGATAGATTACTCATTTTTACAAGCTTTTCTGCCAGTAAATCTTCATTTTTCAGCCGTATGGTCACCACTTTTTCCAGTTGCTTTTCGGGTAGCATCATTGGGTAATAGGCTATGTTGATTTCGCTGTCGAAATGTTCTGCAAACACAGAGTCAATGCTTAGCGAGTCACTGCGGAAAAGGGTCGTGTCACTCTGTTGTTTGCCAAAGATAATCTGCTGATTTTGCAGAAAGCGATCTCTGTCGCTTAGCCCGTAATGTATTACAAAAGGGCACTCCTTGGCAATCACTGCCGGATTGAGAGGCCGACCTGTTAACTGGCCAATCAGTATGCTCAATCTGTTTCTTTTCTCAAACAACGGTGAAGTATAGGCGGTCATCCGTATGCTGTTTCTTTTGAATTCCAGGTCCGGAGCAACCCATTCGGTCAGATTCAGAGTGTCGTTGAGCTCTGGTTTACTCAGGTGCTGAAGCGGTATTCCGTTTAATCTGATATAAAACTTTAGTTTGGCACCCGTTGTCGTCTCTTGCGTAATGTCGAGGAAATCAGGGTCTCTGTTTTCCTTACCCTGATTGTGTATGCGCAGAATAGTCTCATCTATCAGTCGGTTGTTGTAGCTTCCTGCAAAAATACCCTTGTAAAAGAAGCAATGAAAGTTTATTCCGGTGGAAACATAATAATGTTTTACTCTGATGCCTGCATTCTCTTCGTTCACCGGTTTAAAGGAGGATTTGAAGAACTTATCGAGTACATCTTCTATTCGTTCATTGTCTCCGGCTGCCATTTTAAACAGTACCAGCTCGGCATGTGTATTCTCCCAGGAGTGAAGCGAAATAATCATCTGATGCACAGAACTTTCTGCGCCTTTCCATTCTTCGGTCATGAAATAGGGGCGAAGCTGTATCAGTGTTTTAAAAATTGAAGGGTTGCTTTTCTGACTTATATAACTTTTTACAAGATAGTTCTGTCCGATTTCTTCTAACTTATCAAATTCTGAGATGTTGAAAAATGCATCACAATTGTCAGGAATCAGAAGCATCAGATTGGTTTTTGAAGCTGCATTTTCGTCTGAGAATTTCTGATAGACAAAAAACACAACAATAGAGACGATCGCGACGACAATAGATGTAATACTTATTCTAAGAATCTGCAACTTGCTTATTTCCATTTGAATCTCAACTATTTGTGTATTTATTGAAATACCATTTTTTAATCCTGCACTCCGGCGGTATATAAATGGTTGTTATTTATTGGTGTTTCGTGAAACTTGTTGCAAAATTAGTTAATACAATCCAAAGTCAGCCTTTTTTCACAAAAAGAGATGCGTAAAAATATACATTTTATGTTTATACGGTAAATCTGAGATAAAAATTTTCCCCAATATGGACTTATGTTGCATTTAAAAGTTGTTTAGCATCTTTAACTCGATAGCTTTCGTCAATCAGATGCTTTTATTTAGTTTTGTATTTTGTAAATGAACTGAGTACAAATGTAAAAATAAAACATTATGAAACGCACCATTATCTCCCTGCTTTGTCTTTTTGCATTCTATGCAATTTCAACCGCTGTTTCACCCAAATCTGCTCCGGCGAAAAATTCTAAAACCGCGAAACCCGTACAGGTTGCTCCAAAAGCAGAGCCGGTTGAATCTGCTATTAAGGATATAGATCGCCTCGATTTTCGCCGGTTGATATATGATGTGGATAACAAGGATACGGTCATTTTTCAGGGAAAAGAGCCGGCTATTGTTCTTTATACAGCCGGATGGTGTCCGCAATGTCGTAAATTAGAGCCGGTTTACGAGCGATTGGCCAAAGAATACAAAGGACGGGTTTCATTCTACCGTGTCAACTACGACAACGAAAGACAGATGTGTATTTCGATGGGCATTTACCAGATTCCGGTATTGATGTTTTTCCCCATGCAGGGTCGCCCCAAATCGCTTATCGGGTATATGCCATACGAAGAATTCAAGGAAATTATTGAAACGAATGTTTTCGCAAAATAATCAGCGTATCACATCAGGTGAAATGCGATAAGAATAATCATAAACAGAAACATGTAGATGTTGAGGCTGACAAATGATTTTCGGAAGTTCAGCTGCGTGGAATGGCCCAATGATAATCGGGTGAAAATGCTCACAAACAATACGTTGAAAGCAAATATGGCCATAAAAAACGGCAATGAAATGTGAGTCAGAAAAACGGGTACGAGTATAGAAGCGAACGAGGTTGCTACTATCCAGGAATAGATCACGAATCGTAGTTTTTCGGGATGGACTGCCTGATTAATAGTAGGAAATCCGGCAGCTTCATACTCTTTACCATATTTAAGCATCAGAAGCCAGAAGTGGGGTATTTGCCAGATAAAGAGAAAAAAAGCAATGTAAACAATAGCCGGATCAAACAGATATCCCCCGGCAGCACACCAACCCATCAATACAGGCACAGCACCGGTAAGCGATCCGGGCACCACGGCAAAGGGTGTGATTCTTTTCAAATTGGTGTAGAGCAGGTTGTACCAGATTATGTTGAATATACCCAGCAATGCCGTCGTAAGGCCGGTGAAATAATACAAGACAGCCGTGCCCATAAAACAAAAAAACAGCGATACCAGCAATGCTGATTTGGGGGAAATCTCACCCGATGGAATGGGCCTGTTTTTGGTGCGGTTCATTTGGGCATCAAAGCGACTCTCCTGATATTCATTGAGCCCGCTTGACCCTCCGGCCAGCGTAAATACACCCAATATCAACCACAATATGCGCAAATCAAATTGCCCCGTATGCACCACATACCCTGTGATTGCCGTGAAAGTAACAGCCACAGAGACTTTGTATTTCAATAAAGCAGGCAGGGTATGTAGTTTCACTTTTTCAGGGTTTATTTGCTTTCCAGTGATTTCAGGTAGTCGTTGATTTTTTGAATGTCCTTCTCCGAAATCAAATCTTTGTACGATTTCATCACACCTTGCGGATAGCCTTCAACGACATCGGCATTCGGATTTGTAATGGCAGATTTCAGATAAGCCTCATCTGCTTTCACTGTGCGTTTAGCGCCATCCGTCATCACAGTCCGGCTGCTGTTGTAGAGTCCTTTGAATGTCGGGCCTACCAGTTTTGTTCCATCCACAGAGTGACAGGCAACGCATCCGTTTTTCTCCAAAACTTTCAATCCACTATTTTCGTCAACAGCTTTTTTGACAGGCAGAGCTGCCAGCCATTTCTTAAATTCGGGTTCGGGTACAATACGGACTATTGCCATCATGTATGAGTGACTCAGCCCGCAAAATGCAGAACAATACAAATCGTATTCTCCGTACTCTCCCGGAATAAACCAGGTATAGTTTTTCTTTACCGGAACCACGTCTTCTTTTATCCGAAATGCCGGAATAAACAATCCGTGCAATACATCTTTCGACACCAGATCCAGTTTCACCGGCTTGTTGATAGGTAGCACCAATGTATCCGACTCTTTATTGCCCGGGTACTCGAAACTCCATTTCCACATCACACCAATTGCCTTTACCGGCATGGCATCTTTGGGAACCTGTCTCATCGGAAGAAATCCCTCCCAGCCAATGTAAAACATATACAATACCAATATCAACGGAATCAATGTCCAGGTAAATTCAAGCCACATATTGTCTTTTACCTGTACGGCTTTTACTCCCTTTTTTCGATTGTATTTGATAACAAAATAAATCATCAGAGCAGTAAGTGTAACCAGGAAGAAGATGGAAATGCCAAATATAATAAAAAAGGCCTTATCGACTCCCTCTACAAAATTGGATGCGTTTGAGAACATATCGTTTTGGTTTTTAATTGTATCAATTCGTTTGTATTATCCCTTGTTTGTGTGCAATACACAGACCTCGGTCAACGATAAGCATAGTCGATAAATGTGATCAGCACAATCAGTGCAAATAGAACAAAAACCATACTCACCAGAATTCGAAGCAAAAGGCTCTCGTATTTGAGGTGCATAAAGTAGGACAAAACAAAAAATGATTTGACGCCCGCTACCAATAGGGCTGCTGTCACTGTGAAAACACCCAGATTGACCGAGGTTATTGCAATAGTGACAAAGGTAAGTATGAGCAGTAAAATTAATATTCTGCCCAATACCTTATATTCTGTGGTATGTGTACCGTTGTGTGACATCATCGTTGGGTTTTATTTATGATATTAAATACATTAACGGAAACAGAAAAATCCAGATTAAATCGACTAAGTGCCAATAGAGTGCACCATTTTCGAGCAACACAAAGCGGTCGTCATTTATTTTCCCGCTTTTTACTTTGAAATAGCAAACAATCAACAGAATCATCCCTATGATGATGTGCAGGGCATGCAGTCCGGTCATGAAAAAGTAGAGACTAAAATAAAGCAAATGACCTCTGTCCAGCAACGGCATCAAATCGGAACCCGGATAGAGTCCGTGATGAAATTTGGCACCCCACTCAAAATATTTATTGACCAGAAAGAGTAATGCCATTAACAAGGTTACCGCCACCAGTTGAGCCGCCAGTTTGTTGTTTTTCTTTTGCACAGCCGTCAGAGCCATGGCGATGGTCATACTACTAATCAATAGAATAACCGTGTTGACCGCACCAATCGTAACACTCAATTCCAGACTTCCTTCGTGAAAACTAGTCGGGTATTGTGCCCTGAAAATCGAATAAACCAGAAATAATCCGCCAAACAAAAGAAGTTCGGTAAATATAAAGAGCCACATGCCCAATTTCGAGGCTTCGTCGTCTCTGTGTTCTGCTGTATGACTTGTTGTTTCGCTCATAGAATATTTCTTTATTATTAAATGTAGTCGTATGGATTCTTCTTAATTACGGGTGCTTCGTCGAAGTTTTCAACCGATGGGGGTGAGGGTAGTTGCCATTCCAGAGTAGAGCCCATCCACGGATTTGCGGGTGCCTTTTCTCCTTTTCGTACTCCCTGCACCAGGGTGTAAACCATCAGAATCAATCCACCCAACAGAATAAATGCGCCGATAGTTGAAATGATATGACCAGTCTGAAATTCAGGTAAATAGTCGAAATAGCGTCGTGGCATTCCCTGTATACCAATCACAAACTGCGGGAAATAGAGTACATTGAATCCGATGAAATTTATCACAGCCGCTATGCTTGCCATTTTGTTGTTGTACATTCTGCCATACATTTTGGGCAACCAGTAGTGAATGGCGGCAAAAAATGCAAATCCCATTCCCCCAAATATAATATAGTGAAAATGCGCCACAATAAATGCGGTATCGTGCACTTGTATGTTGGTAGCAACCGAACCCAGAATCAGCCCGGTAGTGCCCCCGATAATAAACAGGAAGATGAATGCCAGAGCATACAGGAATGGTGGTTTCACATCTATCGAACCCTTATACATGGTAGAGAGCCAGTTGAAGACCTTTATTGCACTCGGAACCGCTACAATAAATGTAAGCAGCGAGAAGAACCAACGCGCATTTTCGCTCATTCCTGAGGTGTACATGTGGTGTCCCCATACCAGAAATCCTACACCGGCAATGGCCAGACTCGATAGTGCAACCGCTTTGTATCCATACACTCTGCGTTGGCAAAAGGTGGGTATAATTTCGGTGATAACACCCATTGCCGGCAATATCATGATGTAAACGGCCGGGTGTGAGTATATCCAGAAGAGGTGTTGAAAAAGCAGTGGGTCTCCACCAAGTGCGGGGTCAAAGAATCCGATCTTAAACAGACGTTCTGCTATCAGCATCAACAGCGTAATGCCCACAATCGGTGTGGCAAGCAGCTGTATCCAGGCCGTAGCATAGAGCGACCAGGGGAAAAGAGGCATGCTGAAAAACTTCATGCCCGGCGCACGCATCCGGTGCACTGTCACAATAAAGTTTAGCCCGGTGAGAATAGATGAAAACCCAAGTACAAATGCCGCCGTTGTGGCCATTATCACATTTGTGCCCGTTGTGGTACTATATGGCGCGTAAAATGTCCATCCGGTGTCGGGTGGTCCATCATGCATAAACTGAGAGGCCACCGCCATTATGCTCCCGATAATAAATATCCACCACGAAAACAGATTTAATCGTGGAAACGAAACATCTTTGGCACCAATAAGAATGGGTAGAAAGAAATTTCCAAAAACGGCAGATAGGCCGGGTATCACCACCATAAATATCATGATCACCCCGTGTACCGTGAAAACACCGTTGTAGGTTTGTGCTTTCATAATTGTTTCACCCGGTGCAATCAGTTCCAGTCTCATCAGCACACCCAATATGGCGCCAACAAAAAAGAAGGTGATAATTGCGTACATATACAGCAATGCAATGCGCTTGTGGTCCGTCGAGAATATCCAGGCGAATAACCCTTTGTATTTTCCCTGATGTTCGAGAAAGCTGACGTATTCTGTGTTGTTGTTACTCATTGTTTTTTATTTTTTTCTTGGTTTAATAAGATAGACAGCCACAAAGACTAATATGAAAAAGACAATCAAAATACCCGCTATTTTAGTTATATCCAGGGCAAAACGCTGATTTTCCTGATCGTAACTGTAACAGATCTGCATTATCTTTTGTATGGTCGGACGTGTCTGTTCTTTGTTGGCCTCAATTATGGCCATTTTGAAATCGATAGGCAGAAAAGAGATGCCATACAGATAACGGCTAATCATACCCTGCGGACTAACTGCAATGATGGCAGACGGATGCACGAAATCGAGTCCCACCGCCTTGGTCTTGAAGCCTGTCGCATCTGTGATTTTAAATATCGTCAGACTGTCGGTGGTTAAGAATATCCACCCATCTCCCTGACCTTTCGAATACTTATCCACAAACCGGGTCTTCTTTATTTTGGCCTTTTCGGGGGTATCTCTGAAGTTGAAGCTAATAGTAATCACCTGATAGTCAGTGCCCAGTTTCAGGTCTGATTGTTTGATTACTGTGCCTACACCTTCGAGCAGCGGACTGCAAAGCCCCGGGCAATCAAAATAGACAAATGAGAGTATGGTCGGTTTATTAATCAGTTGACGCAACGTGACTTTCTCATTTTTCTCATTTACAAATTGTAAATCCAGAGGGACGGTGTTGCCCAAATGTTCTATAACCCCCACTTCGGGCGATTGATCCACCTGCGCCGCTACCCGCACCGAAAATGAGAGGAAGCATACAAGGGCAAAAAAAAGTATTCGTTTCATATTTTCAGTTATTAAAAAATCTAAGCATCTCCTTCTTTCATATAAGCCGCCAATAAAATGGCTCCCCCCATCAATGCTGTATCTTTCAATAGCTGAATCAGGGCAATGTTTGCGTGGTTTGCATCCGGCGAATATAGTCCGGGTATGTGTATCGACAAAATGAACACCAACAACAACCCGGCCAACCCCAAACAGGATATGTAGATAAACTTGTTGAGCATAATACTCACACTCGCAGCCATCAGCAATGCGCCCGTTGCCAGTACTGTATAAGCTCCACCGGGAATAAACGAAGACATCATTCCCAGAAACAAATCAGTCATCAGAAAATGATTCAACCCAATCAACCCAAAAGGAAGAGCAAACAAAAAACGTCCGAATAAAGATAATTTTTTCATGGCAGTGCGTTTTATTGGTTAATACCTGATTTTTTTATTTTCAACAGATTTAATACAACATATCCTATCACGGCAGCCACGCCCAATACAATAGATACATAGGTGATTAGTAGCCAGATAGGGACTTTGGCCAACACATTCCAGATAGCGCGCTCTGCATTCAAAGCCGGTTTGTCTGTGGGCACACCTATTTTCATGTTTTTTTTGCGTTCCACTTCACCATACACCTCATCATTTATTTTTACCACAATTTCGATATTTCCGTTTTTGTCACCCGGTATATCTTTGGGCATCACAAATTCTATTTGTCCACCGTCGTTTGTGCGGGCTGTTTTCCCGATTTGTAAATTGCCGAAATAGCGCTTAACAAAAGCCGATACCTCTGTGTTTTTCAGAGCAACAACTCCCGCTTTCTCTTTTGCATTGACCGATATCTTAATGCTCGACCGGGCCGCATCAAAGATTGTAGAAACCTGCACCCGGGCACTTCTCGTCGGGTCTGTTTTGGATAAAACCTGTACATAGTTTTTGTTGAAACTACGCATATATGAGATTACCTTCCAACGTTCGCTTTCCGACAATACATTTTTAAACGAAGGCATCAATCCGCGTCCGGTATTCAGAATATAGATAAGTTCGCCGTCGGTAAGTGCCTGCGTTTTACCCATGCCCAAATCGGGTGGTACCGGATTCAGAGATTTCATTACATTGCCCTGAGTTGGATTGCCGTGGCACGATGCACAACTTTTGGTATATATGGCTTCTCCCTCTTTGGCCGATGCAGCATCAAATTTTATATAGCTGTTCTTTGCTTTCTGATCTGCCGGTACATTCCAGTTGTTTTGGGCCTGCACAGTGCTACACACAAATATTCCCATCAGGGTAATGTTTCGCAACGAGGTTTTGGACAGTATGCTTATCATAATTTTTTCTGTTGACATGTTTGTGGTATATTCTGAAAATTAAGCTGATAAACAGCTGTT
>Ga0209398_1000322_pt1 | contig 31252 bp, 22 predicted proteins | sample AshMeaBigSpring_FD_184125 | JGI IMG/M metagenome (GOLD analysis project Ga0209398, IMG submission 184125) | Groundwater microbial communities from Big Spring, Nevada to study Microbial Dark Matter (Phase II) - Ash Meadows Big Spring (SPAdes)... | ecosystem: Environmental > Aquatic > Deep...
TTATCCGCCGTAACGCGCCAGCGTCCGGTCCGGGGGACCGCAGCGGATTTATCCGATCAGCCGGCGGGCGCTAGCCCCCGGTCGCGGCAGGAACCGGGGGCTAGCGCCCCGCGGCTGATTTATCCGCCACAACGCGCCAGCGTCCGGTCCGGGGGACCGCAGCGGATTTATCCGATCAGCCGGCGGGCGCTAGCCCCCGGTCCGGCGCAGGAACCGGGGGCTAGCGCCCCGCGGCTGATTTATCCGCCACAACGCGCCAGCGTCCGGTCCGGCGAACCGCGGCGGATGTATCCGATCAGCCGGCGGGCGCTAGCCCCCGGTCCGGCGCAGGAACCGGGGGCTAGCGCCCCGCGGCTGATTTATCCGCCGCACCGCGCCAGCGTCCGGTCCGGCGCGCCAGCTCGTCCCGCATCTCCCAGGATCAGGCAAGGCTGTTTGGGCCTCCTCGCTGCAGCTCATGAAACACCCCGCCACCACCTGGATCGTCGCGGCGGGCTGGGTCTTCCTGGCCGGTTGCAGCGGCGCGCCGCGGAGTGTCGCACCGCCCAGCTACAGTTCGGCCGCCGGAGCCGCGGCGATCTCGCGTTACGACGCCGATGGCGACGGCGCACTCAGCGGGGACGAACTCCAGCGGGCCGCCGCCCTCCGGGCGGCCCTGGCGCAGATCGACACCGACGGCGACGGCCGGCTGACCGCCGCGGAGATCAACGCCCGCGTTCAAGCGTGGCGGGACGCCCGGGTCGGCCTGATGGCCGTTCGCTGCGCCGTCACGCTGGACGGCGCGCCGCTGGTCGGCGCCCAGGTGGTGCTGGAACCGGAAGACTACCTGGGATCTGACCCGCGGCCCGCCAGCGGCGTCACCGGCGGCGACGGCGTCGCGGCACTGTCGCTGGCCGCCGAACACCTGGCCGACCCCCGGTACCCCGGCGTCGCCTGCGGCTGGTACACGATCCGTGTCACCAGCCCCGCCCAGCCGTTGCCGGCCCGCTACCACACCGACAGCACGCTCGGCGGCGAGGTCGCCCTGGACGCCGCCTGGGTCTACGACCCCGGCCAGCTGCAGCTGGAACTGGCAAGCCCCTGACAGGCCCCTCTCTTGGCGTATTCCCAAAGACAATGTTTTTTTTCGCAATCACAATGTTGACAGCAGCCATAATGGACGCTTGAGAGGGCAGCCAGGCTGCAGTGGTGTTGGGTCCATGTCACGTGTTCGGGTTCGCCACATCAGCCGGAGGGCGCTAGCCCCCGGTCTTTGCCGGATGAACCGGGGGCTAGCGCCCCGCGGCTGATGTGTCGATTGAACTTGGTCGATGCACTGGCCTGTCCTCTCGATCTGCCGCTGGGTCGCTCCTGATTGGCCCTCGGCACGTGGGCCCTTTCGGGGGAACCGGCGCGGCAGGCGCGCACGTGCGTTTGGAGATCATCATGCGGACTGGCACACTCGGCACGCGTTTCGTTGTCATGGCCACGACGGCCCTCCTGGTCTGCGCCGGGTCGCAACCCCGCGCTCAGGCCGCAGATGGCACGTGGATCCAAACCGGAGCCGGACCGTTCGATTGGGGCATCGCCGGCAACTGGAGTGGCAGCACGATCGCTGACGGCGCGGACTTCACGGCGTTCTTCACGCCCAACATCACCGCCGCTCAGACCGTCAACCTCGCAGCGCCCCAGACCATCGGCAATATCACCTTCACAGACTCCACGACTTCATCAAACGACCTGACCATATCCGGCGCGAACATACTCACGCTCGACCGCACCGACGCGACCAAGCCCACCATCAACGTCACACAGGCAGGCCGCATCCTGATCATCGATAGCGTTATCGCGGGCAGCGACGGCCTGCAATAGACCGGGGCTGGCGAACTCGGACTGAACGCCAGCAATACCTTCAGCGGCGGTATTGACCTCGCGGCCGGTACGATTCGGATGCAAACCGCCACCAACGATACGACCCTCCTGGGCGTTGCGGGCAATACCCTGACGTTTACGGGCAATGCCACCCTCAGGACTGTGGCAGACGGCACTTACGATCTGCCCCAGAATATCGCCATCAATGGCGGGGTCACGGGTACGCTCCAAGGAGCGTTCGGCGAGAGTATCGTTGTAACCGGCGTGGCGAGTGGCTCTGGCACCCTGGTCGTACAGGGCCTTTCCGCTGGCTTTAGCGTCTCGCTCAACCACGCCGCCAACACCTTCACGGGGCCGATTCGGGTTCAGTCGGGTGATAGTGCGACACTCACCATGAGAAGCCTCAATGACGCCGGAGCTACGTCAGGCACGACAATCGGGTTGCAAAGTAATGGCGGTCATGGCGGAATATTCAGTTACACGGGCACCGCGCCCCTGGTGTTGAACAATTACCGGTTTGAGCTGATCACGAACGGAGACACTGGCGTCAATTTTGATCGGGTGCCGACGGTCCGTAATAACGCTGCTTCCAGCGCCAATACCATGACCATCAACACCGACTTGTTGGTCACCGGCACGGGCCTCAAACATTTTGTGTTGAGGGGCAGCAACACCGGCGACAACACGTTTGCCGGAATCATCCCCGACGCCAGTGGCGCTAGTGTCCTTAACCTTCGCAAGCGCGACGCCGGCAAGTGGGTGCTCTCCGGCAACAACACCTACGAGGGCACGACGACGATTGAGGCGGGCACCCTGTCCATCAACTCCATCAAGAATGTCGGCGGCGGGGCCAGCGCCCTAGGCGCGCCGACCACCCCGGCCAATGGAACGATCAGCATCGGCTCCGGCACCACCACCGGCGGCACCCTGATCTATACCGGCACCGGCGACACCACCGACCGCGTGCTGAACCTCGCGGCCACCACCACCGGCGGTGCGACGATCGACCAATCCGGCACCGGCCTGCTCAAATTCACCAGCAACATCACCAACGCCGGCACCAGTGGGATTAAGACGCTCACGCTCCAAGGTTCGACCGCTGGCACGGGCGAGTTCGCCGGCAACCTGGTCAACGGCGCCGGCGGCACTCTGGCCGTCACCAAGGCCGGCACCGGCACCTGGCGACTTTCCGGGGACAGCTCCTACACCGGAGTGACGAACATCACCGGCGGCACCTTGGAAGTCACCAAGCTGGCCGATGGCGGCAGCAACAGCAGCATCGGCGCGGCCACCAATGCCGCCAGCAACCTGCTCATCGGCAACGGACTGACCCTCCGCTACGTCGGTTCGGGCGACAGCACCAACCGCAACTTCACCATCAACGGCACGGTCGCCGGCAACAATGCCATCCTCGATGCCTCGGGAACCGGCGCGATCAATTTCACCAATACGGCGACCCCGGCCTATGGAATTAACAACCAAGGCCGCTTCCTCCAGCTGACCGGCACCAACACCGACGCCAACACCCTGGCCGCCAACATCGCCAACAACGGCACCGGGGCGGTGAACGTGACCAAGAACGGCACCGGCAAGTGGGTGCTGACCGGCGCCAGCACCTACACCGGCGTAACGACCATCAACGACGGGACCTTGCTGGTCAACGGTTCTCACACGGGCGGCGGCGCGTACACGGTCAATTCCCCGGGAACGCTGGGCGGCACGGGCTCGGTCACCGCCAGCGTCAACGTACTGGCGGGCGGCGACCTGGCCCCGGGCAACAGTAGCAGCATTGGGACGATCGGCCTGGGTGCCACCACGATCGCCGGCGCGTACGACGTCGAACTGGGAACCCCCGGCGCGAGCCATGCCTTGCCCGGCTTGAGCGATCTGACGAATGTGACCGGCAGCTTGAACTACGGCGGCGGCACGCTGAACCTGATCGACAACGCGGGCGCCAATGGGCAGGGGAGCGCGGGCGCCGGCTCGTATCAGATTTTCACGTACACCGGAACCAACGGCCCCGCTTTCGGTTCCATCACCGGACCCGGCAGCCTGCTGGCGCAGGTCGTCGACGAAGGCGCTAACGGAAGTGGGGGCCCTGATGGCGTGTTTCTAGATCTCTTCGATCCCGCCGCAGCCAGCTTCTCATCGCCCGGCGCGTCGACGGTCCTGAACCTCGACATCGGCACGTTCACCGCGAATTCGGGCCTGCAGTCGGCCAACTTCGACATCTTCAACCTCCTTCAGACGTTGGGGTTCACCGCCAGCCTGGATTTGGACATGCTCTCCCTGATTACCCCCGACGATCTGAACCTGAGCACGAACCTCGCGCCGTTTTCCAACCTGGCCCCTGGCAGCGGTCTGATGTTTACGGCCTTTCTCAGCACCCTGAACGCCGGCATGTTCACGGAAACCTACGAGCTGCGACTCAGCAGCAGCGGCTTCGCCGATCCCGCGCAAATACTGTTCCTGACGATCAGCGGGACGGTCGCGATTTCTACGGTGGCGGTGCCGGAGCCGGCAAGCATGGCAATCTGGGCCGTTGTCGGCCTGGGCCTGGCCGTTTACGGCATGCGCTGCCGCAAAGTTGCCCGTTAGTTTTTTTCCCGCCTTTCGATTCCCACCTGTCGTAGAAGGAGTTCCCACCCATGCGATCATTTCGCACGCTCAGTTCGTGGATGTGCAGCTTCGTACTGCTAGGCGCCGCAGGCCTGGCGGCAGGCGCCGAATTGCCCGATCCTGACGGCGAGCCGGCCGACCTCACCAAGACGGTAAAAGTGTTCATTCTCATGGGCCAGTCCAACATGCTGGGCGCCGGCAAGGTGGCCGGGGCCGACATGACGGGATCCCTCGAAAATGCCGTGAAGCAGGAAAAGCTGTATCCCTTCTTGATCGATGACGCCGGCGCTTGGACCACTCGGCAAGATGTGCGGAACGTGCGCGTGATGGTCAGCCGCGGCGGCGGCATGGGCGTACACAACAATGAATGGATGACCGTGAAGGGCAATACGATTGGCCCCGAGTTGGGCATCGGACATCAGCTGGGCCACGCCCTTGAAGAACCGGTGCTTATTCTCAAGAGCTGCATTGGCAATCGGGCCCTGGGGTGGGATCTTCTGCCGCCAGGCAGTGAACGCTACGAATATGAGGAACTCGACCCCAAAACGAAGGAAATGAAGACCTTTGTCTACGCCGGCTCGAAAGACGTGGCCGAGCGCTGGGTAAAAGGTGAAGAGCCCGACGCGGTGCCGTGGTACGCCGGCAAGCAGTACGACGACGACGTGAAAAACGCCAAGTCCGTACTGGAAAAACTCGGGGAATACTACCCTGGCGCTACGAAGTACGAAGTATGCGGATTTTTGTGGTGGCAAGGCGATCGCGATCGTTACAAGCAAGGGCATGCCGCCCGCTACGAGCTTAATCTCGTCAACTTGATCAAGTCGCTCCGCAAGGATTTCAACGCCCCCGAGGCGAAGTTCGTGCTGGCCACGCTGGGGCAAACCAGCAAGGAAAACGCTGCCGGCAACGATGGCCTGATTTTCGACGCCATGATGTCGATCAGCGACCCGGCCAAACATCCGGAATTCAAGGGACACGTGGCCACCGTGTACAGCCATCCGCTCAGCAAGGGGGGCGCCTCGAATAGCCATTACAACGGCGACGCCCGCACCTACATGAACGTGGGTCTGGCGATGGGCGCCGCCATGGCGGAGCTTCTTTCCGGCACCAAGTAGCGGTGATTCCAGGGGGTCAGGTCCATGTTTTCGGCCCACGCCCGGGGACATGGTTGCGTTGATCGGCCGAAAAATGGACCAGACCCCGGCCCGTGAACGGTTACGCTTGGCCGAGGCTGGCGGGTGCAGCCTGCGGTTTGCACGCCAGTACGAACGGTCTGTTCGCCGCCCCGTGAATCTGGCAGACGAAGCGACCGTTTCCTGGATGGTTGGGTGGTCAACGCAGCGTAGTCCAGCAACCTGTGTAAACATGGTCGGCGTTCCATCAGCAGCCCGGTTCACCGGGCTTTTCCGCGAAGCGGTCCCAGGCCCGGCATGGATGCCGGGTGGGAATAGGGAACCTGATCCACCGAATCAGCCCCGTTTCACGGGGCTTCTCGCGGTCGGGGCTTGCCTGATTCCAGGGGGTCAGGTCCATGTTTTCGGCCGGCGCGTATCCGCGAGGTCGAGTTTATCGGCCGAAAAATGGACCAGACCCCGACCCGTGAACGCTTACGGGCGCTGTTATCGATTACGATTGCGTTTACGAGCACAAGGACGAGTGATGGCCGCGTCAACTCGCGATTCGGGCCAGAACAAACGGTTAGGCGCTGCACGACAATTACCTACCGGTTTTGTGAATCAGCCGCGGGGCGCTAGCCCGCGGTCTTTCGCGGATGAACCGCGGGCTAGCGCCCGGCGGCTGATGAGTGATTTCGGTAACTTATTGTTGAACAGCGCCTTACGAGTGAAGCAGACGAGCGGTCGCGTAAGGGCGGCAGCTTGTTCGGTGTTCGAACCCGGCTGGTGTACAGGCCACGAGCAGGGAAAGAGACAGCAGCCCCCTCAACCTCCCAGAATCATGCCCGTCTTTCCGGTCTCACGCAATCCGACTCCGCCCGTGCCCCGCAGGCGTTCGTCCAGGTCGCCGTGGATCGACACGTCGACCAGCTGGCCCGCCTCCTGCCCGCCCGCGACCAATTCGACCGGCACGTAGCGGCAGGCGGTGCCGACCAGCAGATCGGGCCGCCGGGCCGGGTGCGATTCCAGCAGCACGCGCAGCCGGCGGCCCACCAACCGGCGCAGATAGGCGCGACGCAACTGGAGTTCGAGCTCCGCCAGCCGGCGGCAGCGTGCCCGGCGCACCTCCGCTGGCACCTGCCCCGGCATCTCGGCCGCGGGCGTGCCCCGCCGCGGGCTGAACGGGAAGATGTGAATCCGCGAGAAGCCGATCTCCTGCACCACCCGGCAGGTCTGATCGAAGTCGTCGTCCGTCTCACCGGGAAACCCGACGATCACATCGGTTGTCAGCGCGGGCGCGTCCAGAGTTCGCTGCACCAGCCGGCAGCGGTCGAGAAATCGTGGCACGCCCCAGCGCCGCTTCATCCGCCGCAGGACGGCGTCGGAACCGCTCTGTAAACAGACGTGCAGATGCGGACAGACCTTGGTGGGATGCGCCGCCATCACGCCGATCAGCTCGCGCGTGACCTCGGTCGCTTCGATGCTGGACAACCGCAGGCGAAAGTCGCCGGGCAGCACGGCCAGGTGGTCGACCAGATGCGCCAACCGGAGCCACTGCTCCTTCGGCTTGTGCCAGTTTCCGTCGACGCCGTAATGTCCGAGATGGATGCCGGTCAGCACGATCTCGCGGTAGCCGCGGTCCACCAGCCGGCGGGTCTCCTCCCGCACGTGCGCAAGCGGGCGGCTGCTCATCTGCGGGCGGACCTGCGGGATGATGCAGTAGCTGCAGCGCAGCAGGCAGCCATCCTGCACCTTGACATAAGCGCGGTGCCGGCTGCCGAACTCGGAAATCCCTTCTGGCACGTCGATCACGCCGAACCGCCCCAGGAGATCAGGCAGCTCCCGCCGGTCGGTGACCACCTCCGCCACGCCCGGCAGGCGTGCGACCTCCTCCGGGGCCCGGGCGGCGTAACAGCCCATCACGATGATCCGGGCCTGAGGATTGTCCCGCGCCAGGCGGCGGATCGCCTGCCGGCTCTTGGCATCGCCCTCGGCGGTCACCGTGCATGTGTTGACCACGCACAGGTCCGCCGACTCGCCCACCGCGGCGTCCCGGTACCCGACGCCGGCCAGCCCCTGCCGCACGTACTCCGTCTCGTACTGGTTCACCTTGCAGCCGAGCGTCAGCGTCTTGAGGCGGGGATGAGCCATGGTTGTCGCTGCGCCGGTCGGGGGGTGAACGAGGTTTGCCAGATGCCGCGGGGGCGGTGCTCCCGCCGAGCCGCCGCAGCGCCATTCGGAAGGGCGAGGCAGCCGGGAGGGCGAGGCAGCCGGGAGGGCGAGGCTCCCGCCGAGCCGCCGCAGCGCCATTCGGATGGGCGAGGCAGCCGGGAGGGCGAGGCAGCCGGGAGGGCGAGGCTCCCGCCGAGCCGCCGGCTCAGCAGGAGCTTCGCCCTCCCGGAGATTGCCCTCCCGGAAAATGGACCCGACCGCGAACCGAACGGTTGCCGTCCCGGATCGCGATCGTCCCTTCCGTCCCGCTCCGGGATGCGTGTACCCGAACCGGTGAACGCGGGGCACCCCGCCTCAGCACTCCGCTTCCACCGAACTCCACATGGCGCCTTTGCAGCGGCGGACCAGCTTGTCCCGGCCGAAGGCGTGAATCTGATCGCGCTTCAACTCGGCATGCTCCAGCGTCGTGGTCAGACAGATCGCCCGGCCGCTCTTGTCCACCGTCTTGGCGATCTCGAAGGCCCGTTCGGGGGAATGATGGAACAACTCCTGCATCATCCGAATGACATAGTCGTAGGAATGATCATCGTCGTTCCACAGGATCACATGGTAGCGCGGCTGCCGTTTCGGCTTCTGCGCCCGTTGCGTCTTGCGCCGCGCGCGGGGCGTGATTTCGGGTTCCGCGACCGCGGCGCTCCGCCGGGGATCTTCAGCCATCGATCGATTCCTTACGAGCTTCCGTAGCCGGTCCACCCCCGGGTAATCGTCGGCCGTGGTTCCCGCGGCCGGTCCATGACTTCGACCCAGGCGTCGGCGAGGGGCGGAGCGGTTCGGCCGAAAGATGGACCACCCCCCCGAACGTCGCCCCACCGGTGAATTCCTTACCACCTTCCGAACAGGTCAATTCCCGGCGACTGTGACACCCGCGCCGGACCGATCGCCGCCGGTAGTCCCCGCCGGCGTCCGCCATTATATTTGATGCCTCCCGCCGCTGAAAAGTCTGGGGCGGGTCAACTCGGCGCGTTTTCGCCGGCGCATGATCCTCCGCTTGGCGCAACGCAGACAATCCGGAGAAACCTTGCGGCATCGGAAAGCTATGTCGAACCTGGAAGCGTATCTGGACCAGCACGGCCCGCGGTTTGAAGAGGAGCTGTGCCAGCTGCTGCGCATCCCCAGCATCAGCACCGACGGCCAGCACACGGCCGAGCTGGGCCAGGCGTGTGACTGGCTGGTCGACCAGTTCCGCCAGTTGGGATTGCAGGCCGAGCGGATCGAGACGGAGGGCCCGCCCCTGGCCTTTGCCCAGTCTCCGCCCGTGCCGGGCAAGCCGATCGTGCTGGTCTACGGTCACTACGACGTGCAGCCGGCCGATTTCCGGGAGGACGATCCCCCGGACAAGCGCTGGCAATCGCCGCCCTTCCAGCCGACCCGGCGGAACGGGAACATCTATTCCCGCGGGGCCACCGACGACAAGGGGCAGATGCTCACGCACATCAAGAGCGCGGAGGCGGTCCTGCGGACCGAGGGCCGCCTGCCGGTGCAACTGAAGTTTCTGATCGAGGGCGAGGAGGAGGTCGGCAGCCACGCCCTGCACGCGTTTCTCCAGCGCCATGCGGACCGGCTGGCCTGCGACGTGGCGGTGATCAGCGACACCAGCCAGTTCGCACCTGGTCAGCCAGCGATCACCTGCGGGCTGCGGGGCATCGCCTACTTCGAGCTCGAGGTGCGCGGACCCAACCGGGACCTGCACTCGGGCAGCTTCGGCGGGTCCCTCACCAATCCGGCCAATGCCCTCTGCCGCATCTTGACCGCCCTGGTGGACGACCAGGGACGGATTCAGGTCCCCGGCTTCTACGAAGACGTTCAGCCCATTCCGGCGGACGAACTGCGGCAGTGGCTGGAGCTCGATTTCGATGAGTCGCGTTACCTGCAGCAGCTGGGCGTCACGGCCCTGGCGGGCGAGGCCGGCTACGGCACGCTCGCGCGGCGCTGGGCGCGGCCGACGTTCGACGTTAGCGGCTTGACCAGCGGCTACCAGCAGGCAGGCGCCAAGACGGTGATCCCGGCCTGGGCCCGCGCCAAGTTCAGCTTCCGCCTCGTCCCGCGGCAGGACCCGGCCGCGATCGCCGCCCGCTTGCGCGAATACCTGGCGGCGGTTTGTCCGCCGGGCGTCACCATCGAACTGACCGACCTGCACGGCGCGCCGGGCGTCATGGTGCCGCCGGACAGCCCCTACATGGCCGCCGCGGCGCGGGCCATCGAGCGGGGCTTCGGACGCGCGCCGGTATGGATTCGCGAAGGGGGATCGATTCCCGTCGTGACCGCCTTCCGCCAGCGTCTGAAAGTCGATACCCTGCTCCTGGGCTGGGGGCAGGAGGACGACAACCCCCACGGCCCCAACGAGAAGTTCTCGCTGGCTGATTTTCATCGCGGCATCCGAGCCAGCGCGTACTTGTGGCACGAATTGAGCGCGGTGGTGCCGCCCGCCGCGTGACGGCCGCAAGCACGGCCCGCGCGAAGTCGGCTGGCGACTTGTCCCACAGGGCCCGAGTCCCGCCGTGGAGCACGTTGCCGCGGGCAAGGCACCCCGTCGGCGGGAAGTTGTCACGTCGCCCCTGGGGCTTGTGGGGCAAGCAGTCGACCCACCCGACAGCCGTCGGCCGTCCTCAGCCGATCCGCCCGAGGAACCGATTCAATGCTCGAGCGAAAGTTCATCATCGACCAGCCGGATCAGGTCCGGCGGAATTGCGCGGAGCGCGGCGTGCCGGTCGACTGGAACCGGTTCATCGAACTCGATCAGCAGTGCCGCGCGCGGCTGCAGGAGGTGGAAGAGTTCAACCGGCAGGCCAACGAGGTTTCCAAGTCGATCGGCAAGGCCCCCGACGCGGCGCGGCGCGAAGCCCTGAAGGAAGAGGGCCGGCGGCTGAGGCAGGAGAAGGAGGCGGCCCAACAACAACACGACCAGTTGCTGGCCGAACTGGTGCAGATCCAGCGGGCGATTCCCAACCTTTCACATCCCGACGCGCCGCGCGGCGGGGACGAGGCGGCCAATCTCGAACTGCGGCGGGGCCGGCACGCGCCGCGCAGCTTCGACTTTACGCCTCGCGATCATGTGCAGCTGGGCAGCACGCTGCGCCTCTTCGATTTCGAGGCCGGATCCAAGACGACGGGGCACGGGTTCTATTTCCTCACCGGCGACGCGGTGCTGCTGGAACTGGCCCTGCAGCGGTTCGCCCTGCAGCTGCTGATCGACGAAGGGTTCACCCCCACCACCACCCCCGACCTGGCCCGGAACGAGATCCTGGAAGGGATCGGCTTCATCCCCCGCGGGCCGGAAACCCAGATCTACAGCGTGGAGAACACCGACCTCAGCCTGGTGGCCACGGCCGAAATCACGCTGGGCGGAATGCTGGCCGGCGAGGTGCTCGCGGCGAACGACCTGCCGGTCAAGCTGTGCGGGATCAGCCACTGCTTTCGCACCGAGGCCGGCGCACACGGCAAGGCCACGCGGGGGTTGTACCGCGTCCACCAGTTCACCAAGGTCGAGATGTTCGCCTTCACGCTGCCGGAACAGAGCGAGACGATGCTCGAGCATTTCTGCGACCTCGAGTGCCGGTTGTTCGACAACCTGGAAATCCCCTACCGCGTGGTCGACACGGCCACCGGCGACCTGGGCGGCCCGGCCTACCGCAAGTACGACCTGGAGGCGTGGATGCCCGGCCGCGGCGAGGGGGGCGCGTGGGGCGAGGTCACCAGCACCTCCAACTGTACTGACTACCAGGCGCGGCGGCTGAACGTGCGCTACAAACAGCCGGGCGAAAAAGGTACGCATTTCGTGCACACCCTGAACGGCACCGCCGTCGCCATCAGCCGCGCGCTGATCGCACTGCTGGAAAACCATCAGCAGCCCGACGGCAGCGTCGTGATCCCCCCACCGCTGCGGGCCATCGTCGGCAAGGACCGCCTGGTTCCGGCCTGAGCGAACGGGCTCGAACCCGGTAACTGTTCACCGGGCGGGGTCTGGTCCATTTTTCGGCTGTAAAGCTGTGCCAGACTCAAACTCGCTGGCCGACAACATGGACCTGACCCCCTGCCCGGCGTCGCCACCTTTCACCCGGGCTGTGAACGGTTACTCGAACCCGAGAGCAAGGTGCCGGGGTGGACATCTCGTGGGATAGGCTTCCGGCCCGTCTCTCACGGCCCCAGACTCAAATGCCCGCAGCCTCCGTGGCCGATCCTGCCAGCATCCGCGCGGCACGTGTTAGGCGCTGCAAGACAATTACCTACCGGTTTTGTGGATCAGCCGCCGGGCGCTAGCCCGCGGTTTTCGTGCTCCAACCGTGGGCTAGCGCCCGGCGGCTGATGAGTGATTTCGGTAACTTATTGTTTAACAGCGCTTTACCGATGCTGGCAGCATGGGCCACGGCAGCAGCGGCCTCGGCACTCGAGCCGTTCAGGCCCGGTCTTCAGAGGGCGGACCGCCCAAGGCCTCGATCACCGCTGCCGCCTGATCACAGAGTTGCTTCGCCTCGGCGGCCGTGCCCGCCTCGGCCACGATCCGCACCATCGGCTCGGTATTGCTGCCGCGGACCAGCAGCCATCGGTTCGGCCAGTCCAGCCGCAGGCCGTCCAGGCGATCGGCCACGGCGTCCGGGAAATGGTCCTGCAAGGCCTCCAGGGCCCGCCCGACCTGATCCAAGGGCAGCGTGGCCGCCGCCTTGTGAATTGCGTACTGCGGGAGCGAGGCCGCCAGTTCGTTGAGCGGTTTGCCGCTGGCCGCCAGGGCGTCGAGCACCAGGGCGATCCCCACGAAGCTGTCGCGGACGTATCCCACGCGCGGATCGATCGGGCCGCCATTGCCCTCGCCGCCGAAGACCGCCTGGGTCTCGATCATCATGTCGGCCACGTGCGCCTCGCCCACCCGTGAGCGAAAGAACGGCACGCCGTGTGCGCGGGCCAGGTCCTCCGACATGCGGCTGGTCGAGCAGTTGGTGACGATCGGGCCCCGCCGCCAGGAGAGGACATGCGCCACGCAGAGGGCCAGCGTGAATTCCTCGCCCAGGCAACGGCCGCGCTGGTCGATCAGCGCCAGCCGATCCGCGTCCGGGTCCTGGCAGAACCCGACCGCGGCCTCCGCCGGACGGATGCGCTGGGCGACGCCCGCCAGGTTCTCCGTCGTCGGTTCGGGCGGATGGTCGAACCGGCCGTCGGGCACGCCGCCCAGCAAGGTCACGCGACAGCCCAGGTCGTCCAACAGCCGCATCCCCAGCCCGCTGCCGGCACCATGGTTCGCGTCCAGCAGGACCGTGAACCGCTGGCGGCGGATCCGCCGCACGTCGACAGTGGCCAGAACGCGTTCACAGTGGGCCCCGATCACGTCGGGAGCCACCCGGACCGGGGCCACCCGTTCGTAGCCCACCCACGCCAGCCCTCCCGCCTGGTATCGCGCCAACACCTGCTCGCCGGTCGCGGCCGGGATCACGCGGCCGTCGCGGCCAAAAAGCTTGATCCCGTTGTACGGGGCCGGATTGTGGCTGGCCGAGATCTGGATGCCCCCCGCCGCCGCGTGCTCCCGGACCAGCACGCCGGCCGTGGGAGTCGCCGCCACGTCGGCGTCGATCACCTCCCGCCCTACCGCAGCCAGCGCGCCGCGGATCGTGTCGGCCAGCATCCGGCCGCTGCCCCGGCCGTCCCGCGTCACCACGATCGGACCCGGTTCGATGGTGCTCGCAAAGGCGCACACGTAGCGTGTCGCCACCAGCGGCGTAAGACTCTCGCCCACCACGCCGCGCAGCCCCGACACGCTGATGATTGGTTCGGCCGACATCGCGCTCGCCTTTCTCGTCACCGCAACGCGTCGGGGTCCGGCATCATTCTCGGCGCTGACCGCGCTGGTACCAAACAGGGCTGCGTGCTTCCGGGAGGGTCAGCCTCCCGCCGACCGGAAGACCCGCTCCATGCACCGGCTCGCCGGGAGCCACGCCCTGCCAAGATCGCGCCACCCTGGTTCGCGCGTGCCGGCTCGTCAACAGGTTTTCGTGATTCTGGGAGGGCGAGGCTCCCGCCGAGCCGCGCACCGGTCGCACGTGCCGGCCCGGCTGGAGCCTCGCCCTCCCACGATGGTGCAGCTCTGGTTCGCGCGTCCCGTATCTCCCAGGATCACGCAAGGCGATCTACTTTTGTTCCCAGGATCTCGCAACGCTGACCAGCCTGGCAATACCGCCGGCACGCGTGCCGGAACCCATGCGCATTGCGTCGTCCCGCGCTGGGGGACCTCCCCACGTATATTAGCGGATCGCTCGCCGCCGGGCACGCGGACGGCAGGCCGCGCGCGTCGTGCGGCCGTTGATCAACGGGGAAGCTTCGGCATAGAATCCGCCGAAGCGAAGCTGGCCGCCGGCCCGTGGCCGCTCGGGACGCGGCGCCGGCCCGCAAGCCGATACGTGCCGGGAGCGCCCGCGGATTCCGGCCGCCGCCACCCGCGCTCCGGCACGCGGCAAGGTGCGCCAGGAGCGTCTCGCTACGCCGCGGCCCAGGTCGCCTTTCGCTCATCCGTACCGCCGGTTGTCTTCCTGCCCAGGAGTTGCCCACGCATGACCGACACCTCCGCCGCGTGCGACGTTTCGACCTGCCTGGCCCGCCTGGACGCGGCCGTGTCCGGCGCCCGCCTGTCCGCCGGGGCCGCGGAGAATATCCGCCGCTGGCTCACCGAGCCGCGTTACGCGGCGTACGCGGCCCAGGTCTGTCAGCACGTGGCGGAGGAAAAGTGGCAGACGCTGGACGACGTATTCTGGACGATCATTCCGTTCGGCACCGGCGGGCGGCGGGGGAGAATGTATCCGATCGGCTCCAACGCGATCAACGAGCGGACGATCGGCGAGAGCGCCCAGGGGCTGGCCACCTATGTCCGCCAGCACCGCGAGGGGAGCGGCCCGCTGTCTTGCGCCATCGCCTACGACACCCGCCACCGCTCGACGGAATTCGCGCGACTGTGCGGCGAGATCATGGTGGCCAACGGCTTCCAGGTCTACTTCCTCGAGCCGCACCGCAGCACGCCCGAGCTGTCGTTCCTGGTGCGCTACAAACGCTGCTGCTGCGGGATCATGGTCACGGCCAGCCACAACCCGCCCAGCGACAACGCGGTCAAGGCCTACTGGTCGACCGGCGGCCAGCTGTTGCCGCCGCACGACAAGGGCGTCATCGATTGCGTGATGCACGTCGAGGAGATCCGCCGGGCCGATTTTGACCAGGCCCGGGCGGACGGCCGCGTCGTGAACTGCACGGAGGAGGTCGATGCGGCGTTCATCGACCAGGTGCGCCGGCAGGCCTTCCCGGGCCCCCGGGACATGAAGATCATCTACTCGCCCCTGCACGGCGTGGGGGCCACCTGCGTCTGCCCCGCCCTGGAGGCCGATGGATTCCGCGACGTCGAGCTGTTCGGGCCGCACGCCCAACCCGACGGCGACTTCCCGAACGTGCCCGACCACGTTGCCAACCCGGAGAACCGGCCGGTGTTCGACGCGATCATCCAGCGGGCGCGGCAGGTGCAAGCCGACGTGATCCTGGCGACCGACCCGGACTGCGACCGCCTCGGCTGCGCCGCCCCCCTTACGCTCGACCGCAGCGGGCCGTGGGAGACGTTCACCGGCAACCAGATCGCCGCCCTGTTGGCCGATTACGTGCTCGAACAGCGCCGGGCGGCGGCCACGCTCTCCCCCCAGCACTACCTCGTCACGACCCTCGTGACCACCGCCATGGTCCGCCGCATCGGCCAATCGTACGGCGTGCGAACCTTCGACAATCTGCACGTGGGCTTCAAGTGGATCGCCGGCACGATCGACCAGCAGGGGCCGGAACTGTTCGTGTATGGCACCGAGGAATCGCATGGCTACCTTGTCGGCCAGCACGTCCGCGACAAGGACGGCGCGGCGGCCTCGATGCTGATGGCCGAACTGGCGGCGGCGGTCAAGGCCCGCGGGCAGAGCCTGCACGAAAAACTGGCGGCCCTCTACTGGCAGCACGGTTACCATGAGGAACGGGTGCTGAACATCAAGATGGAGGGCTCGCAGGGCATGCAGCGGATGCGGGACCTGATGCAGCGGCTCCGGCAACAGCCGCCGCGGCAGCTGGCGGAGATGCCCGTGACCGAGCTCCGCGACTACCAGGCCGGCACGCGCACGCCGGCGGGCGGCGCGCCGCAGCCGCTGGACGGACCGCCGGGCGACATGGTCGTGCTGGATCTGGCCACGGATGGCAACTACGTGGCCGTGCGGCCCTCGGGCACGGAACCGAAGGTGAAACTGTACATGTTCGCCTACGTGCCAGCGGAACAGCTGGCCGACCTGGACGCGGCACGCCGGGAGGTCGACCAGCAACTGACGGCGATCGAGCGCGACCTGCGGGCCCTGGCCGATTCGGTTTAGGCAGGCGTTGCAAGATTCCCGGAGGGCGAGGCTCCCGCCGAGCCGGCAGCAGTGCGCCCCGCTGCCCGCGGAACAAGGTTGCGTCGTTCCGGGAGGGCGAGGCTCCCGCCGAGCCACCGCGTCCCCGGCTCAGCAGGAGCTTCGCCCTCCCAAGATCCTGAAACGCTGTTTCGATCCATGTCGTCTCACCGTCAGCCGCGTGCGCACATGTTGGCCCCGCCCACGTACGCCCGCGTCTGGCGGCGAAACGAACTTCAGATTTCAGAGCCTGTCCCACGACTGCTCCTTCTCCCTCGGGGAGAGGGCCGGGGTGAGGGCATTGTGCGGCTCGTATTCGGCGAGCATCCGTAAAGAATGGGCCAGATACCGGCAAGCGACGCGATGCCTGAGGATGGCGGCCCGTCCGGGGAACCCGCCACCCCCTTCGCGCAGGCGGCCGGCCGGGTACGCCAGTTTCCGGCGACCGCCGGCGTCTACCTGATGAAGGATGCAGCCGGCCGCGTGATCTACGTCGGCAAGGCGGCCAACCTCCGTTCCCGCGCCGGCAGCTACTTCCTGCGGGGCGCCGCCGGCGAATGGCGCACGCAGTGGGTCTCCGAGATCTGCGACGTGGATTACATCCAGTGCGAAAGCGAGGTCGACGCCCTGCTGCTGGAATCCCGCTTGATCAAGGATATCCAGCCCAAACACAACAAGGAACTCAAGGACGACAAGACGTTCCCCTACTTGATGATCACCACCCGTGAGGACTTTCCCCGTGTCGAGGTGACGCGGCAGCCCCCGTCGCGGGGCGCCAAGCTGTACGGACCGTTCGCCAGTGCCGGCGCCCTGCGGGGCGCCGTCCAGGTGCTTCAGCGAATCTTCAAGTTCCGCACCTGCAGCCTGGACATTCAGGCCGACGACCCGCGGTGGCGCTGGTTCCGCCCCTGCCTGCTGGCCAGCATCCAGCAATGCACCGCCCCCTGCAACCTGCGGATTTCGCGGGAGGACTACCGCCGCGATATCCGCCGCCTGCAACTGTTCCTCGAAGGCCAGAAGGCCCGGCTGATCGAGCAGATGCAGGGCGAAATGCAGGAGGCCGCGGGCCAGCTGCAATTTGAAAGGGCGGCCCGCCTGCGCGACGAGATCCAGATGCTCCAGACCCTCGACCAGCGGGGCAAGCTGGACACGCACGTGCAGCCGGAGGTGTTCTTCATCGACCCCAAGAAAGGGCTGGCCGGGCTGAAGAAGGTGTTGCACCTGGCCCGCACCCCGCGCACGCTCGAGGGCGTCGACATCGCCCACCTGGGCGGCGAGCAGACGGTGGCCAGCCTCGTGCAATTCATCGACGGCCTGCCGTTCAAGCCCGGCTACCGCCGCTACAAGCTCCGCGGCGCCCCGGGAATCGACGACTGCCGCAGCATCCACGAGGTGATCGCCCGCCGCTACCAGCGGCTGCACGACCAGGCGGAGGTCTTCCCTGACATCTTGCTGATTGACGGCGGACGCGGCCAGCTGAACGCGGCCCTGGCGGCCTTTCGCGAGCTCCAGATCGTGCCGCCGACCGTGATCTCACTGGCCAAGCGAGAGGAAGAAATTTACGTACCGGAGGCCGCGGCGCCGCTCAAGCTCAGCCGCCACGCCTACGCCCTGCGCCTGCTGCAATACGTCCGCGACGAGGCCCATCGCTTCGCACAACATTACCACCACATGCTGCGCCGCAAGCAGTCGCTGGGAGAGTGAACCGCCTTGCGTGATTGTGGGAAAAAAGGAGAAGAGCCGGCACGCGCCAGCCAGGGTTGCACGACTCCGGGAGGGCGAGGCTCCCGCCGAGCCGGTGCGCGGCGCGGCTCTCCGGCTCGGCAGGAGCCTCGCCCTCCCACGCGAGCCTCGCCCTCCCACGTGAGCCTCGCCCTCCCGCGATGGTGCAGCTCTGGTTAGCCCGGATTACTCATCAACCTGACGAGTAATGTTGCAGGGTGACGCAGACAAACAGGTTGTGGCGATCTTCCCAAGAACACCGCGCAGATCAGCCGGCACGCGCTAGCGTCCGGTTCTCCCCAATTCCACCAAAACCGGACGCTAGCGCGCTGCGGCTCATGAATCATCCGGGTTAGCGCGTCCCGGATCTCCCCGGATCACGCAACGCGATTTAGGCCGCCCGCCGCTGCCGCTCGGGGGCCGTGGGATAGGCGAATCCGCTGCGGACGTCGTTCCAGCGGCGCAGGGCGATCGCCACCAGGTGCCCCCCAAAGGCGATCGACAGCTTGAGGGCATGCTGGAAGCGATGGGGACGCCCGACCTGCGGCAGGCAGTCCAGATCACACTCCGGATCCGGCTCGGTCAGGTTCAGCGTGGGGGGGGCGTAACCGTCGCGCAGGGCCAGGGTGGTGATCGCCAACTCCACGGCTCCCGCCGCGTTGATCAGGTGCCCCAGCATCGACTTGGTCGAGCTGACGCAGACACGATCGGCGGCCCGGCCGAGCGCCCGGCGGATGCCGCGAATCTCCAGCCGGTCGTTCAACTCGGTCCCCGTTCCGTGGGCGTTGATGTAACCGACGTCCCGGGGCGCCAGCCGCGACTCGGCCAGCGTCGCGGAGATCAATCGCTCCAGCGTATCGCTCTCCAGCGATAGCCCCGTGACATGGTGGGCGTCGGAGAGCATCTGCCCGCCCACCACCTCGGCATAGATCCGCGCTCCCCGGGCCAGGGCGTGCGTCAGCCGTTCGACGACGAACATCGCGGCCCCCTCGCCCATCACGAACCCCTGCCGCGTGCGGTCAAACGGCCGACAGGCCCGCTCGGGGCGGTCGTCGTAGGCCAGCACCTTCATCTGTTCGAACCCGGCAGCGAACAGCGGGTCGATCCCCTCGCCGCTGCCCGCCAGCGCCACGTCGCACTGGCCGTCCCGCACGGCCCGCACGGCACACAGGAAATCGATGACGCCGCTGGCACAGGCGGTGGAATGACAGATGCGCGGACCGTACAGCCCGTAACGCTGGGCGATCGCGGCGCAGGTCGTGTTCGGCAGCCATTGCTGCCAGAACGGGATCTCCCCCGGCTGCACAACGCGGCAGGCACCGTGGTGGTCGAAAATCCACCGCGTGTCCCCCATGTGACCGCTGACGGCACAGGCAAAGCGGCTCCGGTCGACCGTGTCCCAGGGGATGCCGGCATCGCGGAGCGCCTCGTCGGCGGCACGCAGCCCAAGCGTGGTCACCTTCAGCTGGCCGGGGACCTCCGGCGGGATCTCCACCACCGCGCCGATTCGCAGGTGGGACGGATAGCCGGGCACGTTCGCCAGCCGGCGGACCCCGCTTTCACCCCGCCGCACCGCTCGCCAGACGGCCTCCCGATCGTGGCCCACCGAGGCGATCATGCCGATCCCGGTAATCACCACCGGTTCCGGTTCGCCCGGCCGCGGGGGCGGGTAGATGCGGAGGCGACGGTTGGTCTGTGCCGACAGGCGGTGGCGAACAGGCTCGCGCATCATGCACCCCGATCCTGGCTCTCAGCCCCGGCCTCACCCCGCGTTCGGGCCTCCACCGGGAAGCCTGCCTTACCCGGGTCATGGGCCTCCCGCCCGCGGGCCGCTTCAATACCCGAAATCGCCGGCCCGTGCCACGCGAATTCTGAACCAGGACTAACCCGGACTATTCAATAGCCGCGGGGCGCTTGCCCCCGGTTGCCGTAAGAACCGCATGGCTAGCGCCCCGCGGCTGATTTGCGTGGTGTTTGGGGCAGGATGACTGTAAGTCCCCATGCATGAACGCGTTTTGCCGAGCGCGAAGCGACTGGTGAATAATCCGGGTTAAGTGCCCGGGTAAATTGGGAGGCCTGGGTCGTCGCAAGCCGAAAAAAATCTTCCGCCTGCCCGTTGCAATCACGGGAACAGCTGATAAATTCGTAGCCGTGGGAAACAGACCCACATATTGCAAAAATAGTAGCAATATTGTGGGAAATCGGCCCTTTAGAATGAACTGACTCCATGATCCCCACGGACGGATTCGCGCGCGGGAGGTGTTGCCGGTGGCAGGCCTCGTACCATGACCCCCAACCACGCGTTCATCCTGGGCGAGTACCTCCGCTCGGTCGACGACCGCTATCGATTGTCGATCCCTGCGGAGCTGGCCGACCCGCTCACGGTCGGCGGCGCCGACTGCATCCTGGCCAAGGAGCGGTCGGGCTGTTTGAGCCTCTGGAGCGCGGGACAGTGGCAGCAGCGGCTGGACAGCGGCGTCCAGCTGGTGCAGGCCAAGATCGAGGCGGGGCGTCTGGAGGGGCGGATCGAGGACGTCCAGCTGCTGGGGCGGCTGCTCTCCACCCGGCACCGCACGGTGCAACTGGCCGGACGGGGGCGGCTGGTCCTGCCCGAGGGATTCCGGGAGTTCCTGGGAGTCGACGCGGGCGGGGACGTGATGTTGATTGGGGCCGCGGTCTGTGTCGAACTCTGGCGGCCCGACGAGTGGCTGGCCTATCTGCGGGACCGGATGCCGCAGTTCGGCAAGCTGTTGGACGAGCTTTCCCGTTGATTCACGCGGCGCGCCCGCCTCGGCCCGCGCGTCCTCCCTCGCCGCCGCGCGCAACGCGGTTGGCCGACTCGGAAGTTGGGTCATGCCCGGCCGGAAGCGGTTCCCCGGTAACCCCCGCCTGTGTTCTCAGTTCGGGGATGCAAGTCACCAGGGACTGGGCCTTCGTGGCACGGAGGCCATCTTTTTTCCACGGCCGGGCATGACCCTCGGTTATCCGCGGCGCGGCCCCACCGCACCGGTCGGCAAGTCCGCCCGCGGACGGCTGCGGCCCGGATCGCTGTCCTCGGCTACTGCGACGCCTGCACCTGTTGTTGCACGGCGACGTAGGCCATCCGCAGCTGGTGCAGCACGTCGTCCAACAGGCGGGCTTCCTCGGCGCTCGTGTTTCCCCGCGTCTTTTCCTCGAGCATCGCCAGGGTGTCGATCTGGTGCCGGGCCAGGTCCAGCTGGATCACGTGCTGCTGTTCCAGGGGATCGGGCAACTGCCCCAGCCAGACGAGGGCCTGCGTCGCCAGCGAGGTCACCAGCAGCGAGAGCGAGGCCGGGGGCAACTGGTCGACCGCCGCCTCCGCCGCCCGGTCAGTACCCCGCGCTCCGGACGGCTCGGCCCGCGTCTGCTCCTTCAGACGCTCCTTTTCCTCCTCGACCTGGCTCTTCCAGTCCTCGTCGATGATGATCCGCGGCTTCTGTTCGGGCGTACCGCTCATCTCGTCGTCCCCCTGAGATTCGACCCTCGACCGCGCCGCAGGGTTTCGGCTCCGCGGCTAACGTTGTGGTTCCGCCTCCCGCATCCGCTCGACGCTTGCCAACCGCCGCTGGACGGCGGCCCCGATGAAGCCCGCGAACAGGGGGTGGGCCGCCGTCGGCTGGCTCTTGAACTCCGGGTGAAACTGCACGGCCACGAACCAGGGATGGTCCCCCAGCTCGACGATCTCCACCAGTTGTCCGTCCAGGCTGGTGCCGCTCACGTGCATGCCGAGTGCCTCGAACCGGGCCCGGTAGGCGTTGTTGAATTCATACCGGTGCCGGTGCCGTTCCGAGATCACGTCCGCCTGGTAAGCGTCGTGCGCCCGGCTGCCCGGAACGAGCCGCGCGGGCTGGGCGCCCAGCCGCATCGTGCCTCCCTTGCGCGTGATGCTCCGCTGTTCGTCCAGCAGGCAGATCACGGGGTGGGGCGTATCCCGGTCGAACTCGGTCGACTGGGCGCCCGCCAGTTGCGCCGCGCGGCGCGCGAACTCGATCACGGCACACTGCATCCCCAGGCAGATGCCCAGGAACGGCAGCTGCCGCTCGCGGGCAAACCGGATCGCCTCGATCTTGCCCTCGATGCCGCGTTCGCCGAAGCCCCCCGGGACCAGCAGCCCGTCGAAGCCGGCCAGCATCCGCTCGGGCCCCTCCCGCTCGACCTCCTCACTGTGGATCCGCCCCACGCGGAGCTGCGCGCGGTGGTGCAGCCCGGCGTGGTCCAGCGCCTCGTAGATCGACTTGTAGGCGTCGCGATGCTCCGCGTACTTGCCCACGACCGCGACGCTGATCTCCAGCTCCGGATTGCGCATCGTGTGCAGCAAATCCCGCCAGTCGTCCAATTCGAGCGGAGCGGCGGCCAGTCCCAGCCGGCGGACGATCAGCTCGTCCAGTCCGTGGTCGACCAGGCTCAGCGGAACCTCGTAAATCGAGAAGTCCTTGTCCTTCTCCTCGATGACCGCCTCCAACGGCACGTTGCAGAAGAGGGCGATCTTCTGGCGGTCCTCCAGGCTGATCGACCGCTCCGAGCGGCAGATCAGGATGTCGGGCTGGATGCCGATCTGCCGCAGCTGGCCCACCGAGTGCTGCGTCGGCTTCGTCTTGAGTTCGGCGGCAGCCTTGAGGTAGGGGACCAACGTGAGGTGCATGTAAAGGCAGTTCTGCTTGCCGACGTCCAGGGCGAACTGGCGGATCGCCTCCAGGAACGGCTGGCTTTCAATGTCGCCGACCGTCCCCCCGATCTCGGTGATCACCACGTCGATGCCTTCCTCGGCCAGCTTGTGAATCACCCCCTTGATCTCGTTGGTGATCTGCGGAATCACCTGCACTGTCTTGCCCAGGAATTCGCCGCGGCGCTCCTTCTCGATCACCGAAAGGTAGATCTGGCCCGTCGTGTAGTTCGAATCGCGGGTGAGCGGGCTGTTGGTAAACCGCTCGTAATGGCCCAGGTCCAGGTCGGTCTCGCTGCCATCGTCCAGCACGTACACCTCGCCGTGCTGGTAGGGGCTCATCGTGCCGGGGTCGACGTTGATGTAGGGGTCCAGCTTCTGCATGCGGACTCGCAGCCCCCGGCGTTCCAGCAACATCCCGATCGAGGCGCTGGTCAAACCCTTGCCCAGCGAACTCACGACGCCGCCGGTCACGAAGATATGCTTGCTCATCCCCGGCCGCTCCTCGAAAGGTCCTGCATGGCCGCCGGGCGACACCCCGGCCGCCCGGGAGACGCACCCCCGGACAAGCCACGCATTTTATCGACCTCGCAACCGCTCGACAAAGGCCTGGTAGTCTTCGGGGGTATCGATCCCCGCGGCCGCGTGTTCGACCAGGCCCACGCGCAGGGCGTAGCCGGCGGAAAGCACGCGAAGCTGCTCAAGGCTCTCCAGTGCCTCCAATCCGCTGCGCGGCAGTGTCGCCAGCTGCCGCAGAAACGTGCGACGATAGGCATACAGGCCGATGTGCTGGTAGAAGCAGGCCGGCTCGGCTGTCAGCAGCCGGTCGCTCCATGGGCGGGCAAACGGGATCGGACTGCGGCTGAAATACAGCGCCCGGCCCAGGTCGTCCATCACCACCTTGACGCACGACGGATCGTCCAGTTGGCGCCGCGCGCGGATCGGCGTGGCCAACGTTGACATCACCGCCTGCGGGTCGTCGACCAGCAGCTGGACCGCCAGGTCGATCGCGTCCCCGGACAACTCCGGCTCGTCGCCTTGCACATTGACGATGATCTCGATCCCGTCCAGCCCCGCGGCGACCTCGGCCACGCGATCGGTCCCGCTGGCGGCCCGCGGATCGGTCATCTGGACGCGGCCGCCGAAACGGCGCACTTCGTCGGCCAGCAGCGGGTGGTCGACGGCCACACAGATGCCGCTGGGCAGCCGCGCCTGGCTGGCCGCCAGATACGTGTGCTCCAGCAGCGTGCGGCCCGTCTCGCGCAACAGCAGCTTCCGCGGCAGCCGCGTCGATTCCAGCCGAGCCGGAATCACGATAAAGCTGGACGAGCCGGCGGACGAGGAGTTGGACATTCCCACGGGGCCTCCCTGACGGGACTGTCAGGAATGATGCCGCACAGGCTTCCAGCCTGTGTGGAGTCACGTAACCGTTCACGGGTCGGGGTCTGGTCCATTTTTCGGCCGATCAACTCGACCTTGCGGCTCCGCGCTGGCCGAAAACATGGACCTGACCCCCTGGAATCGCGGGTCGGGGTCTGGTCCATTTTTCGGCCGATCAACTCGACCCCGCGGCGACGCGCTGGCCGAAAACATGGACCTGACCCCCTGGAATCAAGGAAAATGTTGCACCAGGCTGTGAACGGTTACGGAGTCCCAGTCAAGGTCCTCTGTCACAACAGCCCTTCGCCACGAAATTCGGTACAGCCCCTCCCTGACAGGGTCGGACCGCTATTCTGCCTGAATTCAGGCGGCACGCCACCCCGCCCGCGGTGCGCGGCCGCGACCCGAGTCCGATCAGGCATGGCATCCGGCCGATCCCCCACTGCGTCGAAGCCATTTTTTGCGGCTGGCCCACCATCGGTGCCGAGACCTGCCGCCTGCCGGAGACGGACCACACCGCGCGCGACAGGGCCGTTTACGACAGGGCCGTTCACGGCCCTTGTCCGCGAAGCGGTCTTAGCCCCGGCATTCATGCCGGGGTGGCAAGGCGCGCAGCAGCGTCCACCTGAGGCCCGTTCACGGGCCTTCTCGCTGCTGGGGCTTGAGCCAACACCCCGCCATCCGTGCGCGCGGTCCAGGCCGCAAACCGGTTCGCGGCCTACGGCTCCCTGACCCATTCTTCCACGGTGCGGCAACGGCCGACTCAACCCGCCGTGTGCAAGTCAGCGGTCCCATTCGAGCATCGGCCGGTCCCGTGGTAACCCGCGTGCGCGGCGGTTTGGTGGTGGTTATGGAGCGAAATTCCGACCACACGCCGATCCCTCGTCCGCTCCAAGCTCGGACGCGAATCTGCTCTCTCCGGCGCCTCCCGCCTGCCTGGCGGCCCACGGCCAGGCGGCGGGAGCCCGGCCGCGCGCCGGGGCCTCCGCAGCCGAACAATCGCTCCAAACGCCATAAGTGCCGCCGTCCTGCCGCCTTGCCTGGCCGGCACGCAAGATGGCATCCGAACGCGTCCCTTGTCCGGTGTAAACTGTTACTATTGTGGGGCCTGCCGCAACCGACCCCCACGGCGCATCGGAAGGACGGTACTCGAACCATGTGTGGCATCGTTGGTTACGTCGGACCGCGGATCGCGGCGGAGTTCCTGATCGAGGGCCTGCGCCGCCTGGAATACCGCGGCTATGACAGCGCGGGGCTGGCGACGCTCGACGGGGGACGGCTGCACCTCACCAAGACGGCGGGGCGGATCGATAACCTGTCGGCCCTGCTGACCGACACGCCGATGCCCGGCGGCTTGGGGATCGGCCACACCCGCTGGGCCACGCACGGCCCGCCGACTGACGAGAACGCGCACCCCCACACCGGCGGCGCGGGCGTGCTGGCGATCGTGCACAATGGGGTCATCGAGAACTACCAGGCGCTGAAACGGACGCTGCAGTCCGAGGGGTACAGCTTCCGCTCGGCGACTGACAGCGAGGTGATCGCGCACCTGATCGCCCGCGAGTTGGACCAGCAGCCGGCGGCCCCTGGCCGGGCAGCGTCGCCCGCCGAACGGTACGAGCCGCTGGTGGCCGCGGTCAGCGCTGCCCTGGCCCAGCTGCGGGGAACCTACGGCCTGGCGGTCGTCTTCCGCGACCATCCGGGCGTGATGATTGCCGCCCGGCTCGGCAGCCCCCTGGTGGTGGGCGTCGGCGCGGGGGAACACTTCGTGGCCAGCGACGCCGCGCCGCTGGCCGGTTACACCGACCGCATCGTCTATCTCTCGGACCACCAGCTGGCGGTCGTCACGGCCGACTCGCTCCGCGTAACCCATCGCGACGAGGGGCACGTGAAACACCATGTGCATGTGGTCGAAATCGCCAGCGAGGCCGTGTCGCTCGACCAGTACCCGCACTACATGCTGAAGGAGATCTTCGAGCAGCCGCAGACGCTCGAAGACACGATGCGCGGGCGGTTGTGCGCGGACAACGCCACCGCGATCTTCGGCGGGTTGAACCTGACGCCGCGGCAGCTGCGCCGCGCCAACCGCGTGATCCTGACTGCCTGCGGCACCAGCTGGCACGCGGCCCTCGTCGGCGAGTACCTGCTGGAGGAGTTCGCCCGCCTGCCGGTGGAGGTGGAGTACGCCAGTGAGCTGCGCTATCGCAACCCGCCGCTGGACCACGACACGATCCTGTTCGCGATCACCCAGAGCGGCGAAACGGCCGACACCCTCGCCGCCCTCCGCGAAATCAAACGCAAGGGGCACCCCACGCTGGCGATCTGCAACGTGGTGGGCAGCACGATCGCCCAGGAGGCCGACGGCGGCATCTACCTCCATGCCGGGCCGGAGATCGGCGTCGCCTCGACCAAGGCCTACACCGCCCAACTGGCTGTGCTCAGCATGCTGGCCCTCCACTTCGGCCGGCTGCGGCACCTGAGCTACGACGCGGGCCGCCGAATCATCACGGCCCTCCAGCAGCTGCCGGACCGGGTCTCCCAGGCCCTGGAGTCGAATCGCGACGTCCAGCGGATCGCCGAGAAGTACGCCCACGCCGACAACTTCCTCTACCTCGGCCGGCAGTACAACTTTCCCACCGCCCTGGAGGGCGCCCTGAAGCTGAAGGAGATCAGCTACATCCACGCCGAGGGCTACCCCGCCGCGGAAATGAAGCACGGGCCGATCGCCCTGGTCGACCAGCACACGCCCAGCGTGTTCGTGGTGCCGCACAGCACCGTCTACGAAAAGGTGATCGCCAACCTGCAGGAGATCAAGGCCCGCGGTGGTCCGGTGATCGCCGTCGTCTGCCAGGGCGACACGCAGGTCGCCGAACTGGCCGACGACGTGATCTATGTGCCGCGGGTCGAGGAGTTCCTCACGCCGATCGTTACGATCGTGCCCTTGCAGCTGCTGGCCTACCACATCGCCCTGCTCCGCGGCTGCGATGTCGACAAGCCCCGCAACCTGGCCAAGAGCGTCACGGTGGAGTAGCCCGCGAGACCGCGCACGCCAGGGCGTGCGCGGTCTAACCGCGGCATCCACGACGCACGAGTTCGCGCGGTATAACGAAGAGGGTGGGCACGGCTGGATCCGGCCGACCTGCCCCAGAATTCGCTGCTGACAAGGCACCCGCCTCTCTTCCAGCCAGCACTCGGGCCCGTAGCTCAGCGGTCAGAGCAGGGGACTCATAATCCCTTGGTCGCAGGTTCGAATCCTGCCGGGCCTACTTTTGCCACGTCTTGCCACGTCCGGCCGTGCATCGCCTAACGTGCTAATCGACAACACGTTAGCCTTGCTATCATCCTCAGCCGTTGCTTCGGGGCTTTCGCCACGTGTCGCCCCTTCCATGTCACGTCTTGCCGTCTCACTGGTTCCGCTAGTGGTCTGTCCACGGCTAATTGACAAGGGCTAGAAAAGGTGTCAGGTACCGTTATGGTCAAGTGGGTAGTCTGACAATCACAATTATGGTGCCTGCCCAGGCCTTTGCTGGGCATTTCAGCAACTTCAGATTTCCCAGGCTAGAAAAGGTGTCAGGTACCGTTATGGTCAAGTGGGTAGTTTTACAATCACAATTGTGGTGCGTGCCCAGGCCTTTGCCGGGCATTTCAGCAACTTCAGATTTCCCAGTCAACCAATTCGGTACCTGACACCTTTTACGGGCTTGGCGTCGTGCGGCGGCTCGATGGGCTTCGTCCCCTCGAAGAGCGCCGGATTCCACTGGCTCGTGTCGCCGCCGATGAAGCCGTAGAAGTATTCAAACCCCAGCCCGGTCGGCCACAGGTCGAACGGCCCGGCCTGGCTCGTCTGCCAGTCGGGCACGTTGTGGTTCTTGCCATACCAGGAGGTGTTGTAACCGTTCTGCTTGAGTATCTCGGCAAACGTGCCGCAGCTTTTCGACATCAGCGAGTTGTAGCCGGGAAAGCCCGTGGCCAGTTCCATGATGATGCCGGTGCTGGCGCTGTGATGATTGCGCCCGGACAGCAACGCTGCGCGCGTGGGCGAGCACAGCGCCGTGGTGTGAAACTGATTGTAGCGCAGACCGTTCTTCGCCAGCCGATCCATCGTCACGGTCGGAATCGGCCCGCCAAACGTGGACGATGCGCCAAATCCCACGTCATCGGTAAGAATCACCAGAATGTTCGGCGCGCCTTTGGGAGCCTCGACCATCTTGGGGAAATCTTTAACGGAGTCCTTGACCGTGCGACCGATTTTGCCGCCAAAGGGTTGTTCCGGCCGGGGCAGGACTGTTTGCGCCCCTGCCGGCAGCGTGATGGCCGCGCCGAGTGCGAGGCCGAGTACGGCAACCACGATTGTGGTTTTCATTTTCGTTGTTCTGTCCTTTCGTTGGTTGATCGCTCTGGTTGTTTCGCTCGTTGCAGGGGCAGCGAGCACGGTGGCCGTAAAGGCAGAATTGCGGACCGCTGCCGGCGGTTGTGTGTAGTAACATTTCAAGTTCGCCGTCGGAATCGCTGAACGCGGCAGCGGGTCAGCGGTGCGAACTTAACGCGACCCACACCGAGGAGCAACTGGCGAATTGCAGCGCCGATCGCGTTGACTATAGTCGGCCGACGAATTCCTGCCAGGCCCAGGCCCGGACGCCGGGAGCGACCGCCGTGGTTGCGACCGGGGTTTTCGGGGCCTGGTGAACGAGGGACATTTCCACGCGCGTGCCGCTCGGGCGCTTCTTCCTGAACGCTTCGGCCAGCCGTTGCATCGGCGCCGCCATGGCTGGCGTGACGGTGCGTGCGGCCTTGCATTCCACCAGCGAAATGGAGCCACCCGTCCCCGGCACCAGAAAGTCCACCTCGAGGCCCTGCTCGTCGCGAAAGAAGTAGATCTCGGGCCGCTGGCCGCGATTGACCTGGGCCTTGGTGATTTCCGCCGCGATGAAACCCTCAAAGAGCGCGCCGAGGAATGGAGATTTCGCCAGTTCGGCGACCGATTCGATCCCCAGCAAGTGACAGGCGAGACCCGAATCGGCGAGAAACACCTTGGGCGATTTGACCAAGCGCTTGCCGAGGTTCTCGTAAAACGGCGGGACGATCAGCATCTGGGCGGTCGTCTCCAGCACACCAAGCCATTGCGCAATCGTCGGCACGCTCACGCCCAGCGGCGAGGCCAGATCGGTCTTGTTCAGCATCTGCCCATGGCGGCTGGCCACCAGCGCGAGAAAACGGCGAAACGTCGCGAGGTCTTTTACCGCCGTGACCGCGCGGACATCCCGCTCCAGATAGGTCTGCAAATAGGAACTGAACCACAACCGCGCCGCGCCCGGACTCGCCACCGCCTCGGGATAACCCCCGCGCAGCAGCGTCACTTTCGGCGTCTCGCGGGTCGAGAAGGGAAGCAGTTGCAGGACGGCCGCGCGCCCGGCCATGGATTCAGTAACGCCCTGCATCAGCGGCGCTTCCTGTGAACCGGTGAGCAGCCACTGGCCCTTGCGACGCGGCTGGCGATCGATCCGCGAACGGACGAACGCGAACACCTCCGGCACGTGCTGCACTTCGTCGAGAATCGCGGGCGTCTTCACGGCGTCGAGGAATCCCTGCGGGTCGGCCCGGAGCCGCGCCACCACGTCCGGGTCTTCGAGCAGGAAATAGCTGACATTGGGAAAGAGCCGGCGCAGCAGCATCGTCTTGCCTGCCCGGCGAGGGCCAGTCAAGACCACGGCGGGAAAGTGGCGGACGGCCTGCAACATCTGCCTTTCCAGTTCTCGATGGATGTATTTCATGAATGAGAATTCTAAAGTGCGACTTTAGATTACTCAAGTACCGAATCATCCACAATAAATAGGTATCTGAGTTGGAGTTGCTTGAAATGTCACATCGGGGGCAGCGTGCCCATGCGGCCTTGTTGAAAGTCCTCGAACGCGCGGACGATTTCTTCGCGAGTGTTCATCACGAACGGGCCGTGTCCGACGATCGGTTCTGGAATCGGTTCGCCGTTGAGTAACAGCAGCGTCGAGTCAGCGACGGCGTTGAGTGCGATACTGAGGCCGGCGCGGGCGATTCGGCCATCGGTCAGCGCGACTTGTCCGCGCAGCACCAGCAGCGCGGTGGTGCTGTTATCGGGCAGTGGAAGTTCGACGGCATCTCCGGCGAGAAGCTGCATGTCCCAGAGATTGATCGGCGTACACGTGCGGGCCGGACATTTCGTGCCGAGAAACTCGCCGGCGATGACTCGCACCGTGCCGCCGTTGTCCAGCAACGAGACGTTGGGGATGTCGGCCGCGAGCAGCGTTTGATAGCCGGGCGGCGCGGACTTGCCTTTCGCGGGCAGGTTCACCCAAAGCTGAACCATCTCCAGCGTGCCGCCGCGGCGCGTGAACTCTTGCGAGTGCATTTCCTCATGCACCAGCCCCGACGCGGCGGTCATCCACTGCACGTCGCCGGGACCGATTAACCCGCCTCCGCCGCTGGAGTCGCGGTGCGTGCGGCCTTGCATTTCACCAGGGACGGGACGCTTCTCGGCCGTAGGCGTATTCGCGTTCGCCGTCAGTATGGTGGACGATCAGGCCGAAACTGGGGCGCGGGTTGTTGATCGTGGTGTATTGCAGCATGGCCTGGTCGCCGTCGGAGTTGCCGAACGCGGCGATGGGTCGGCGGCCGATGAACTGATGGACGGCGACGGGCTTGCCGAGGGGTTGACCCGGTCGCTGGCAATGGTGCCTCAAGGTTTCAAATCCCAGGCTTTGAGTTTCTTCGCGGCCGTGCCGAACGGGCCAAGTTGGTAAACGGCTGCGCCGGCGGGCGAGAAGGTGAAGTTCTCAAACGGTTCGGCGAGCATCTTGTCGAGGTACTCCTTCGGCGCGACGCCGGTGCTGACGTGCGGGTTGAAGTTCTCGCCGGACATCTTCGGCAGGAAAGGTGACACATATTGGATGATGGCCGCGTCGATGGCGGGATCTTCGTGCGGGGCGGTGAAGGCTCCGATGAGGCCGGTTTGCACCATGAACGGCTTGGCGGCGGCAATGATGTCAACTTGCAGCTTGAGGATTGCCGGCGTCGGCTTCGCGCAGATGCCAGCGACACCTGTCGCGCCGGCCGGGGCGTGGTAGTATTTGAACGCCTCCAGCTTCATCGCGTGTACGTTGGCGGCGGCGAACACTTTTTCTTCGGCGGCGTAGAGTTTCTCCAGGTCAGCCGTGCGGACAAAGCACTGCAACATCGTGATGTGCGGTGTGTGCGTCGCGTCCAGAGCGAAACCTTTCGGAAAGACTTTGAGCAGT
>Ga0209398_1000323_pt1 | contig 31196 bp, 26 predicted proteins | sample AshMeaBigSpring_FD_184125 | JGI IMG/M metagenome (GOLD analysis project Ga0209398, IMG submission 184125) | Groundwater microbial communities from Big Spring, Nevada to study Microbial Dark Matter (Phase II) - Ash Meadows Big Spring (SPAdes)... | ecosystem: Environmental > Aquatic > Deep...
CCCGCCTGCGCCAGCGCCTTCTCCCCTCCCCCTCTGCGGGGAGGGGTCGGGGGTGGGGGGGCGGACACGGTGGTCATACCAACGCATCTCGCTCGGTTTTCTCCACCCCACCCCTGACCCCTCCCCATCAAGGGGAGTGGGATGCGCAGTCAGCCACATCACGTGGAATCTGCGCTAGCCTCATCAGCGCGCTTCCGGCGTCGCGGCAAACATCTGCCGGTAGGCGCCGGCGAGGCCGGCGCCATCGCGCGAGCGGAGCACATCGGCCGACGTCGGCCTTGCGAGCCCCGACCGCACCAGGACTTTCTCGAACGCGGTCACCGGCTCCCGGAACAGGCAGCACGGCACACCGGCGAGGCCGGCGACGAGAACGTCCGCCGTGCCCCCGTGGCGGCAGTCGGCGATGTCGGGATGCCAGCGTCGCAAGAGGCGGTAGGTCGCCATCAGGCCGTCGGCGCTCGCACGCGCCGCAATCGGCGCTCCCCCGGGCTCGATACCGGTGGCCATCGCGGAGCGACGCTCCAGCAGTTGGACCTCGATCTCGCCACCCCGGACGATGGTCGCAAGCTCGCCGCCCACCGCCGCCGCATCCGGTACGATGAAGCAGACGCGCGGCCGCGGCGGCTTCGGCAGTCCTTCGATCCGGGCGACCCGCCAGGCCCCATAGGCCTCGATGTCGGCGAGCCTGAACTCGCGGGAGAGCACCACCTCGGCCTCGGGCCACCACGCCTTGCTCCATACCAGCCGGTCGATCGCATAGCGTGCGAACGTCTCGCCGAGCGGCCGGGTGACGCGCGGGAACACCGGCTCGAGCCGGTCGAACCCGTAGCCGTGGCCGCCCCACATCACGGCATGATGCGTCTCGCCGGCGATCGGCTCTGCGGCGGTCAGCGGAAGAGCGGCTAGTCGCTGGGCCGGCAGTGCGCGCAGCCGCTCGATCAGCGGCACGAAGCCATCCTCGGTTTCGATCCGCCGTGCCTGCCGCTGGCGCCAGCCGAGTGCCAGCGCCGCAGCGGTCGCTGCCAGCGTGAGCATCAGCACGACTTGACCGGCCGGATGCCCAATGATGAGCCCGAGCCAGAGGCCGGCCGGAATGACGGCAAAGAAGATGTAGAGCGGGCCCGCACCGAAGCCCTTCAGCGGGCCGACCAGCGCGGTCAATGCGGCCCACACCAGCGTGCCGCCCGCCCAGACGACGAGCCACGCCGGAACATCGGGCGCGAACGGGATCGTCAGCGGCAGCAGCGCCAGCGCGGGTGCGTAGCCGAAGATCAGCCGGAACTGCTGGCGAAGATTGCTCCAGCCCCGTTGATGGTAGGCGCCGGCGGCATCGGCCGAACGCTCGCCGTAGATCGGGGACTCGCGGATCATGTTGACGCCGAGATAGGGCCAGTTGCGGCTCCAGAAGCGCACGATGTCGAGGTGCGCGACAAGCTGATAGAGCATGGCGCCGGGTCCAACGACCGCCGCTGCCAGCACGAGGCCGGCGACCGGGCTCAGCGCCGCCGACGACGAGCCGAGGGCGAGGCCCCAGGGCAGCGAGAGCGCGAGCATGAGCTGCGTCGTCATCTTGTGTGTCAGCCACACACCGGCAGTCGCCACCACCGCCAGCCCCACCAGCAGCCAGCTCTCGGGGCCTTGCATGCCCGCCGCTGTGACCTCGCACGCCATCTTCGCGACGAGGAAGAGATTGCCGAGGCTGCGCGGATTGAGCTGCGTATTGTAGGCAACCAGCGTCGGCGCGAAGAGCGCAGTGATCAGCAGTGCGATGAGGCCCGGCGGTCCGGTGCCGATCCACACCCCGAGCGCCGCGACGATCGCAAGCGCGGCGGCGTCTGCGCCATGGCTCAGCCACACCGCGCTGGGAGACGCGACGAACTCTGTGGGCAGCCTCCCGAGCAGCCAGCCGAACAGCGGCGGGTAGGCCTGCTCGCGCGGCTCGAGCAGGTAGCGGCTGTCGAATCGCATGGGAAAGCCACCACCGCGACGGAAGCGCTCGGCCGCCTGCAGCCAATAATAGTGGTCGACCTTGAGCGCGGCCGCTTGGCCGATGAATCGGCGGCGCACCCAGGCGGCCAGCACAAGCATGGCCGCAATCGCGATCGCCAATCCGGCGTGCCCGGCCGCCGGCGCCGTCATGCAGCGCGTCCCGACACCTCGGCTTCGGCCTCCGCCGGCAGCTCGAAGCCAGCCGTGTTGACCGTGTGGTGCTTGATCTCGAGGCTCATCGGCTTCGACGGCATCAGGTTCGGAACACCGTAGCTCGAGCAGAGCTTGCAGATTTCGACCTTGCCCTGGTCGGTCAGGATCTTCTGGCGGAACGCGCGGATCGCCTCGCCGTTCCAGATATCCTTGAGCGGTCGCTGGAACGCGTTGCCGAAGATGTGCTTGCCGCGCGGGTCACGACAGCACGGCACCACCGTGCCGTCGACATTGAGCACGACCGAGTTCCAGATCCACAGGCACTCGTTGTCCGGCAGCACCTTCGGCTTCAGCACGCCCTTGGCAAAGGCCGCCTCGTCGTAGAACCAGTAGCGGCGATCGTTCGGCAGCAGCTCCTTGCCTTCCGCGACGTTGCGCACGCACGGATCGATGATGTTGGCCCGGTCGATGCCCTTCGCCTTCGCCCAGCGCTGGAACTCCGGAACCTGGTCCTCGTTGTGCTTCATCACGATGAAACCGACGTTGATCTGCACGCTCGATCCCGGCGCCTTGCGGCGGCGCTCGAGGAGCTCGTCGAGGTTGCGCATGGTGCGCGCGAGGTCGCCGCGCACGCGGTACTTCTCGTGAGTCTCCTGCGTGAGCCCGCCGATCTGGAAGTTGATCTCGTTGATGTCGGAGTAGATCACGCCCTCGGGATTGGCGAAGTCGCCGTTGGTGCAGGTCTCGACGTAGAGGCCCTTCTGGCGCGCATAGCGGATCATCTCGTAGGCGTGCTTGTTCAGAAACGGCTCGCCCATGAAATAGAACATGAGCACCGAGGTCGTCGGCGCGATCTGGTCGATGAAGGTCTTGTAGACGTCGGGGTCCATGATCCCCTTGACCCGGCCGAGGCTGCCGTTGCCGGTCTCGCACACGGGGCAGCGCATGTTGCAGGCGTTGGTCGGCTCGATGGAGATGTGCACGGGCATCATGAGCGGGCCGGTCCGCTTGGCCTTGGCCATGGCGGTGTTGTAGAGCAGCGACTTCCAACCCTTCGGGCGGCGCCCGAGCAGGCGGCCCGCCCGCCTCACATGCTCGACGTTGATACCCATGACCGGCATTGAGGTCTCCGAAACCGCTGGAGGCGGGCTTCGCCTAAGCCCCGGATGGGGCGCCGTCACGATCCGCCCCCTGCGCGTGCCACATATCGCGGAAGCGGCCCGGGTTGGCAACCAGATCGGCGAATGCGCCGCACGCGACGATCCGCCCTTGCTCGAGCACGCAGACCCGGTCGGCGATACGCACGCTGGACAGGCGGTGGGCGACCATCACGATGGTGAGCCGGCCTTTGAGCGCGCGCAAGGCTTCGACGATGGCCGCCTCCGATTCGGCGTCCTGGGCACTGGTCGCCTCGTCGAGGATCAACAGGCAGCGGTTCCCGACCAGGGCTCGCGCGAGGCCGATGCGCTGGCGCTCGCCACCCGACAGGGCGCGCCCCTTCTGGCCGAGCAGCGTATCCATGCCGTCCGGCAGGCTGGCGATCAGACCGCCGGCATTCGCCTGCTCGATCGCGCGCAACAGCGCCGCGTCCGTGGCGCCGGGGTTGCCCCAGGCGACGTTGGCCCGCGCCGTCGCGTTGAGGATGGCGGCGTCCTGCGCCAGGTAGCCGACGGCGCGGCGCCAGCTCGAAAGCGGCAGCTCGCCGAGCGCATGACCCGCAACCCGGACAGCGCCGGCGGCGGGCTGCACGAGCCCGAGGATGCAGTCCACCATCGTCGACTTGCCGGAGCCGGAGGGCCCGACGACCGCGATCAACTCGCCGGCGCCGATCTCGAGGTCGATCGGACCGAGGATGGTCTGGCCGCCGGCTGCCGCCGTCAGGCCATCGAGGCTGATCGCGACGGGCGCACGGGTCGCGAACGGCAGCGCCGCGTCGGACGCCGGCTCGCGCGCGGCGGTGGCGTCGGCGTGAAGTCGCCGCACGGCCGCGAGCGAGGCGATCACGGTCGCCATCGCCTGCGCGCTCTGCTGCAGGCCGGAGAGGCGCGGGAACAGCCGAACGAACAAGCCCATGACCACCACGATCTGGGCGGCACCGACACCGGCAAGCCACGATCCCCCGACCAGGATGGCGATCACCAGCAACGCGCTCACCAGCTCGAACAGCGCCCGGATCGTTCCGCCGTCGGTCGTCACCCGCGCGTTGAGGTCCTGGATAGCGTGTGCAGTTGCCGAGAACTCCCGCTGCGCGCTCGCCTCCGTCGCCGAGGCCTTCACGAGCTTTGCCGCGCCGAGGTACTGGCCGGCGGTGCTCTGCAGCTCGGCGTTGCGCTCGGTCAAGCGGTAGCCCATGCGCGCCCCGCGGCGCATCCACGGCAGCGACAGCCCGATCAGCACGGCACCGGTCGCGAGGATGGCGAGCGTCACCGGCCACGACACGAGCAGCGCGCCTGCGATGTAGATCGTGCTGTGCACGACCGCGGCGAGGAGCGCCGAGCCCTGGTAGAAGGTGGCGTTGAGACGCGACATCTCGCCGGTGAGTGCGTTGATCAGGTCGCCTTGGCGATGGCGCTGGAAGAAGTCCCAGCGCGCAGCGAGGATTGCGGCAAAGAGATCGCTCTGCCAGCCGGCGACATAGTCGGCCTGCAACCGCGCCGAGGCGCGCACGTGCAGCCAGAAGAACAGGTAGTTGGCGGCAAGGACGAGGACGACGACCATGGCATACCCGCCGGGACCCGCCGGCAGGCCGAGCGCGCCCTGCACGCGCTCCCCGACGGCACCGACCAGGGCCGCCATTCCGCCGCTGCTCGCGCCGATCCCCGCAGCGGTGAGCAGCGGCAGCATCGCGGCGATCGAGACCACGCCGAGGACTGCCGACAGCACCAGCCAGGCGAGCATCGGCACGAGCCTCGAGCCGAGCCGTGCCCACACGTCGCGCGCGAAGTCGAGGGCGAGCCGGATCATCGGCTGTCGATCGCGGTCGTGAGCTCGTGCAAGCTCTCTCGAACCGAGGCCGTCGTCCACAGGCTCGCAGCCAGCTGTTTGGCGTTCCGAGACAGTTTCGAACGCAATTGTGGATCATCAGCCAACGCTTTGACGGCAGCGACCATGGCATCGAGATCCCGCGGCGCGACCAGGAGCGCCGTCCGCTCATGCTCGAGAAGGCCAACGATCCAATCGCGACAATAGGCGACGATCGGCAAACCATAGAGAGCCGCCTCACGCAGGGAAGTCCCCGTCAGCGTCGATACGAATATGTCGGCCTTGCTCAGCTCCTCCGGGATCGAACCGTTGGCCACGGCACCGACAAATGCAACCCTGCCCGCAACACCAAGCCTGCCGGCCGATGCCTCCAGGTGCTCCCGATCGGGACCATCTCCGACCAGCCTCAGGCGGAAATCGCGCTCCGGCCCCTCCTTCGCCAATCGCGCGATCAGCTCGATGAGATCACCGACCAACTTCTCCGAATGGAGTCGGCCAACGTAGACAAGATTTACGGTCGGCTCTGATCGAAGCGGGTCATGTTGCGGCATCCGCTGCAGAGCCGAACTGAACTCGGGCGAAGGCAACGCTTCAGGAATGCTGTGAGTGACCACCAGCTTCCGCTCGACCCCCTGGCGCCTCCGCAACTCGACCGAGAAGGCACCGAAGGCTTTGGCCGTATAAACCACATCGGCCATTCGGTAGCTGAGATCAATCATCTTCCGCTCGAGCCATACGGGCAACCCAGAGATCGAGTCTCCCTTGTCGGCATAAAGCTGCTCCGGCAACGAAACCGGCACAAGAACGATCCGCGAGCGAAGCAGAAATTTCAGAAGTATTGCCGTCCACCACGAAAAAACCTGATCCGCAGTCATGTATAAACTGGCCGGCTTTGCCCTTGCGAAGCGATACAGCCTCCACGGCGAAAGGATATAGTCGAAAAACCTCTGCCCTTTGCCTAACGACAGTAGCCGCGTCCGCTCTCCGAGGTCAACGCGACCGGCTCGGCCAATCAGATAAACTACATCGACAGAGTCGAAGTAAGCCTCGTACGACCTCACGTACGATACGTTACCCTTGACCAGCATTTCCGAAAGCCTTGCCACACCGAACAGGATGAGGCGCTTTGGCTCGCCCGTTTCGGACTGGGGAAATTCAGTCATTCGACCTGCTCGCTACCGAATCGAACCGTAGCTCGCAATGACCACCTGCCGTCACGACCACGCGGCCAATCGCCTTCGCCGGCGAGCCGCCGACGATCGTGCCGTCCGCCACGTCGCGATTGACCAGGCTATTGGCCGCGATGACGACTCGCGTTCCGATTCGCACGTTCGGCACGATCACGCACTGGCTGCCGATATAGACGTTGTCGGCGATCGAGACCGAGCCCGATCGCTTCGGCTGCTTGCCGCCGGACACGGCCCACAGCACCGTGTCGTGGGTATAAATCTGGGTGCCGGCCGAGATCGAGCAATAGGCGCCGATGTCGAGCGAGCCGGAGCTTCCATCCAGCAATGTGTTCGGCCCGATCCACGTATTGGCCCCGACCCGCACGTCGCCGTAGACGATGGAGCTGCCGTAGATGCTGGCGCCCTCGGCGAAGCCGAGCCGGCGGGCGCGCTCCCAGCGATCCACCATGGCATCGTCGAACGGCAGGCTGCGCTTCCACACCTGCCGCAACTGCTCGTCGCGCTGCAGATAGGCGTCGGCGATGGCCTTGTCGATGTCGCTCGCGGTCATTGAATCATGCCGCCCCCTGCGGCCGGCGGCGCGAGGCGTGCCTTGAGGCCCACCCCATCGAGGAAGGCATGGCACCATTCCTCCAGATAGAGCAGCGACCATAACAGCAGGCGCCGGTTCTGGCGGCCTCCGAGGTGCTCGGCGACGAGACCGTCCACGATTTTCCGGTCGAGGTAGTCATAGATCAGTGCCCGCTTGTCGCCGAGGCGCCGCTTCACGTACTCGATCGAGTCGCCGCGGAACCAGCTCGCATCGGGCGCGGAGAAGCCCTTCTTCTCGCCGCCCGCGATCGTGTCGGGCACGTAGCGGCGCATGACCTCGCGCACCCCCCTCGTGCCGGCCACGGCGAGCGTGTTGTAGCCGACCGTGAGCACTCGGCGCGGCACGCTGGCGCCGCCACTGCCGCTCTCGACTCGATCCGCGCGCACCGCCACGCTCATCCCTTTCGCCGCAAGACATAGACGCCGGCGTAGTCACACTCCTCGAACGCGCGGCGCATCTCGGGCATTTGCTGCATGTGTGCGGCGGTCCGATTTACGGGGTGGTCGTGTTTGGGCACAGCCGGGGCGACGAACAACGGCTGGAACACGCGCGACATGAAGATATAGAAGCCGAGGCTCACGTAATCGACGACCTCGAAGTGATGGGCCGCCTCCGCTTCGAACGCCCCGCGCGTCATGGTGAGGTTGTAGCCGACTACGGTGAACGGCGGCACGCCGATCTTGGCGCGCATGCGGTTCAAGCCCTCGACACCATCGGTCCAGCCTTCCGAGGTGAGATAGAGCCCGCCGGGCTGCACGCAGCGCGCTATCTCGCCCAGCCCCTTCTTCTGCAGGCCCCAATCGGTGATGTTGATGAGGCAGCGGATTGAAGTGACGATGTCGAATGGACCGTGTGCCGCAACCACAGGCGCGAGATCAAGAACGTCGCCGGCCTGAAACGTGGCGTTCCTGACGCCGGCCACTGCGGCGAGCTTCGCTGCCTTGCGGGCGTACTCGGCAATGTAGTCAACGCCTACTGCCCGGCCCGCGATGCGCGCGAAGCGGCAGGTCGAGAGGCCATCGCCACAGCCCACGTCGAGCAGCGCCGCTCCGGGCCAGATGCGCGGCTCCATGGCGTCCTCGACCGCCTGCTGCAGGTAGGGGTCGCGCGCCGTCGGCCTGAGACCATCCTTGTCGACCTCCACGGCGGCCGCAGCGGCCCAATAGGCGCGCACCTCTTCCAGCGATCGCTTCTGCTCGCTCATCTTGACAACCCTGCTATTGGCGCCTCCACCGCCTGCCCCATCGCCGCGACCGGCCTGCGCCCTTTCAGGAACACATTGGCCCACTCCTCCAAATACAGCAGCGACCATATCAGCAGGCGCCGGTTCTGGCGGCCCTCGAGGTGGTCGGCGACCAGCGCGTCCACAGTCTTGCGGTCGAGCCAGTCGTAGATCAGCGCGCGGCTGTCGCCAAGGCGGCGCTTCACGTACTCGATCGAGTCGCCGCGGAACCAGCTCGCATCGGGGGCCGAGAAGCCCTTCTTCTCGCCGCCCGCGATCGTGTCGGGCACGTAGCGGCGCATGACCTCGCGCAGGAGCGTCTTCCCGTCGCGCGTCTTCGCGAAGTACTTGGCCGTCTTCAGGCCCGGCTCGTTCTCGTTCAGGCGGACGACCTCGGCGAGGTTGCCGAGCTTCATGGCGACCGGCAGCCGCATGGCGAAATCGACGAGGTCGTTGTCGAGGAACGGCACGCGGTTCTCGAGCCCGTGCGCCATGGAGAGCTTGTCCTCGACCACGAACAGGCCGTGCAGGAAGGTCTTGGCCTCGAAGTAGAGCGAATGGTTGACGTAGTCCTCGGGCTCGCTGAACCGCTCGGCGTGCGTCGCGAAGACGTCGCGGAAGATGTCGCGCGTCCACACGCCATCGACCTCGCCGCGGATCGGCGCGAACATCGCCTTCAGCGTCTCGTTCGGCACCAGCCGCTGCCAGAAGGCGTAGTACTTGTCGACGTAGTGCTCGAAGTCGTCGTTGACGACGGCGCGGTAGTAGCGCCACGGATAGCCACCGAAGAGCTCGTCGCCGCCGGAGCCCGCGAGCACCACCTTCACGAACTTGGAGGCGAGCTGGGCGGCATAGAAGTTCGGGTAGCTCTGGCCGACGCGCGGCTCTTCCAGGTGCCACACGAGGCGGGGCATGCACCGCTCCATGTCGCCGGCCTTGAGCACCATCTCGTAGTGCTCGGTCTTGAACAGATAGGACATGTGCTCGGCCTCGCGCCGCTCGTCCATGCCCATCTCGAGGCCCGAGGCGGAGTGGAGATCGAAGCCGACGGTGAATGTGCGCAGATACGGCAGCTGCTCGGCGGCGACGGCGGCGACCGAGCCCGAGTCGATGCCGCCCGAGAGGTAGGCCGCGACATCCACGTCGCTGACGAGCTGGCGGCTCACCGCCTGCCGGAACAGCCGGTCGAGTTCGGCGGCATAGTCGGCCGCGCTCGCTTTCGGCAACGGGCGCGAGATGAAATCGTAGTCCCAGTAGCGCTGCACCTTGGCTGCGGCCTCGCCGGGCCGCCACGCCATCCAGCATCCGGCCGGCAGCAGCCGGACACCCTTGAAAAGGGTGCGGTCGGTGAAGAAGTTCTGGAACGTCATGTACTCGAGCAGCGCCGGCGGATCGATAACGGCGGCCGCGGCGGGATGCGCGAGGATCGCCTTGACCTCCGAGCCGAACAGCACGGTCTTGCCGGCGTGGGCATAGTAGAGCGGCTTCACGCCGTGCCGGTCGCGGGCGAGAAACAGGCACTTCTCGCGCGTGTCCCAAAGCGCGAAGGCGAACATGCCGTTGAACCGGCCGAGCGCATTGGGGCCCCATTCGGACCAGGCCGCGAGCAGCACCTCGGTGTCGGAGCGCGAGACGAACCTGTGACCCTTGGCCTGAAGCTCGACCCTGAGCTCCTGGAAATTGTAGAGCTCGCCATTGTACGAGATCACGAAACGGCCATCAGCCGACTGCATCGGCTGCCGCCCGCCCGGCGAGAGATCGATGATGGCGAGGCGGCGATGACCGAGCCCCAGCGGACCGTCGACGTAGAAGCCCTCGCCGTCTGGCCCGCGATGGCGGATCGCATGGCACATGGCCTTGAGGGCGGACGGGTTGGCCGGCGCCTGATCGAGGCTCAGCAGTCCGGCGATCCCGCACATGCTGCCGCTCCCCTTCCGGTCAAACCCGACGCGCGACGATGGTGATACCGGCGTCCTCGACGCGCTCGCGCTCGATCGCGAGACCGCATGCCCCGCACCAGGCGCGCACCTCCTCAATCGACTGGCGATGGGCGTGGCGCGGCGCGTACCAATCGAAGTTGATGTGGTTCATCTCGTCGAAGTTGAGGTCGGGCCGGTAGAACGCCTTCGCCACGTGCCAGTAGAAGAGCCGCTGGACGTCGATCCGCCCTGCCGGAATGCCGAGCAGGTCGATCGGCTCGGGGATGTCGATCTCGGCCTCGAGCTTGCCGAGCGCGATGCCGAGCCGGGTCAGCGGCTCCATGGCCCGCCACGCCTCCTGCGGCGGCATGCCTTGCAGCTGCTCGCGGATGTAGTCGTCGGTGAACTCGCGGACCGGACCCTTGCGCCGGTAGACATAGAACATGAAGCGGCCACCCGGCCGAAGCAGCGGCGCGAGCGCGTGCAGGGCGTCGCGGGTCGACGGGGTGTGGTGGAGGACGCCTTCCGAGAAGATCACGTCGACACTCGCCGGCGCCAGGGGCAGGTGATTGAGGTCGGCCTGCATGAAGGCTGCGGCGATGCCACGCTCGGCCGAGCGATCGCGCGCAACGTCGACCGCCTCGGAGACATCGATGCCGAGATAGCGGATGTGCGGCATGACCGGCGCGAACATCTCGAGCCCCGAGTACGCAGCGCCACAGCCGGCGTCGAGCACCAGCGGCGGACGCTCGGCGCCCGCCAGCCAGGCCATGGCCCGGACGTCGCCATACCGCTCGACCAGCCAGTCGCGTGCGCGGGCGAGCGAGGCGGGGCTGTCGAAGCTCTCGCGCTGGTGCCATTTGAAGCCGAAGGCTTCGGCGGTCTGGGCCTGGGCTGCGATCACTTTGCGGCTCCGCGGGATGCCACCGCGCATCACGAGCGGGATGCCGCCGTGCTCCCAGGCTTCGCCCTCGCGGGCCGGCTGCGCGCAGCCGACGAGCGGCCACAGCCAGTCCGCCGACCGCCAGCCTTCAGAGGCCGAGGAGCGCTGCGGCGACGTATTCGTAGTCATCGGCACTCATCCTGTTGTGCAGCGGGATCGCCATGGTGTGGCGGTCGCAGTCGCGGGCACCGGGCAGGTCGTCGGCGGCAAGCCCGAGCCGGTCGCGATAGTAGCCGAGCATGTGCACGGCGTGCGTGCCGGGCCGCGTCGAGATGCCTTTGGCCTGAAGCCGCTCCATGATGTCGTTGCGCGGCATGGGCGCGCGGTCCGGGTCGACATAGGTGACGAACGCTTGCCAGGCGTGGCCGGCGCCCGGAGTGACCGCGGGCAGGCGGAGCCAGTTGAGCTTGGCGAGACGCTGGCGGTAGAAGCCCGCCCAGCGCTCACGCTCGGCGATGAAGGCATCGAGCTTCTTGAGCTGCGCGAGCCCGACCGCGCCCTGCAGATCGGTCATCCGGTAGTTGAAGCCGAGCAGATTGAACTCCGCGAGGAGATACGGCCGCGGCCCCATGTGGCGCTGCTCCTCGGAGATCGAAGCGCCGTGATTGCGCAGCTGATCGGCGGTCAGGGCGAGGCGATCGTCGCCCGTCGTCAGCATGCCGCCTTCGCCGGTCGTGATCGATTTGCGCGGATGGAACGAGAACGCCGCCATGGCGCCGAGCGTGCCGGCCGGGCGGCCCTTGTAGCTGCCGCCGGCAGCGCAGGCCGCGTCCTCGATGATCGGAACGCCGGCCGGGACCACGGCGCCGAGCGCGTCCATGTCGGCCGCGAGGCCGAACAGGTGCACCGCGATCACGGCCTTGGTGCGCGGCGTAAGCTTGCGGGCGACGTCGGCCGGATCGATGTTGAACGTCTCCCGGTCGACATCCGCGAGCACCGGTGTCGCGCCACAGTAGAGCACGACGTTGGCGGTCGCGACCCAGGTGAAGGCGGGCACGATCACCTCGTCGCCGGGCCCGATCCCGAGCGCCTCGAGGGCGAGATGCAGCGCCGTCGTACACGAGGTCGTCGCCAGCGCGTGCTTGACCCGATGGCGCTCGGCGAACGCGCGCTCGAACGCGGCGACCTTCGGACCTTGCGTCAGCCAGCCCGACAGCAACGGCTCGCGCACCGCCTGCCACTCCTCCTCGCCCGTCGCGGGGAGCGAGATTGCGATGCTGCGCCGGCTCTTCCCGCTCATTTGGCCCCCGCACGCCGCCGCCTCGCCTCGACCGCGGACTTGTGGCTGGCGCGCCACTCGATCAGCCGGCGCAGCCCCTCGCGCAGCTCGATCTGGGCCGTAAAGCCGATCTCCGACCTGGCGCGCGCGGGCGAGCCGATGCGGTTGCGCACGAACGTCGCCTGACTGCGCTGCGCATACGTGATCGGTTGGTTGCAGCCGGTGAGGTGGAGCAGCATCTCGGCGAGCTCCTTGAGCGAGGTGCGCTTGCCGGTCCCCACGTTGTAGAAGCGGTCGACCGCGTCGGCCTTCATCGCGCAGATGTTGGCACGGCCGCAATCCTCGACCGCGACGAAGTCGAACGCCTCGCTGCCGTCGCCCAGGATGGTCGGCCCCTCGCCGCGATCGATTGCATCGAGCATCTTCATGATCACCGCGATGTAGGCGCCCTGGTAGTCCTGCCGCGGCCCGTACACGTTCATGTAGCGCAAGCCGACGACATTGAGACCGTAGCGGTGGTGGAACGCCCGCGCCATCGCCTCGCCGGCGATCTTGGTCGCGCCGTAGAAGTTCTTGTTGAGGAACGGATGGTCCTCGGTCATCGGCTCCTCGACCGCGTCGCCGTAGACGGACGCCGAGGAGGAATAGACGAGCCGCTTGACGCCTTTGGCGACGCAGGCCTCGAGCACGTTGAACGTGCCGCGCACGTTCACGTCGAACGCCGCGCGCGGATAGTCGTGGCACTGCAGCAGCCAGAGCGCCGCGAGGTGGAAGACGCAGTCGGCGCCCTCGAGCGCGGAAGCGAGGATGTCGGTCTGGCAGATGTCGCCACCGACCTCGTAGAGCTTGACCCGAGGATCGCGGAGCGCCCCCGCCAGGTTGTCGACCGTCCCGCGCACGAGGTTGTCATAGACCACGATCTCGCGCGCGGCCTCGCCGACCAGCAGGTCGATGACATGCGAGCCGATGAGGCCGGCGCCGCCGATGACCACGACCTTCTTGCCGTCGAGCTGCATGTCCTCCGCCTCGCGCTGAGCGTCGGGCCTGTATTTGGCATTTTGACGAGGCACGCAAGCGGCAATCTGGCGCGACAGGCGCGGCGCGCGAACGGGCGCCCGACCGCGCGGCGACGACCTTGGATGGTCAAGACACCCATGACGCGCTTGCCCGCCGGCTGCGCTTGCGGAAGGTCGCCGATCGGGTCCACCCAAGCGAATGCCGACGCGACCCGCCACTCGAGCCGGTTGCTGGATGTTCTCGCCCGCCTTCAGAACGGCATGGCCGCCGTCAGCCGCGCGCCGCCGCGTCGCCCGCTCTGATTGGTGGAGCCGAGGGGACGATACCGAGCCTGAAGAATCAAGCACTTAGCGCTCCCAAACCTCGCCAGATCTCACACTGTCTTGTATGACGTTTCCTGGCAGATTCCCAAACCTTGGCCAACTTGCGGTACCTTCCGGAAGCCTTCCAAGAGCAACTCGCCTGCCCAAGCAAACGTCCTTGCAGGATGATCCGACCACCCGCCCAGTACCGCAACTGCTGCCTGCAACCAGTGCATGGTGTGCAGCTAGTTAGCGGCGCAGTGCCGCGAGGTCGGCCAGGTCCTGTTTGCGTTGCGCGACGCGGCACTCGCAGCTGGCTTGGTTCTTGACCGCGATCAGGCTGTGGGGTGAGCCACGGCGCTCGGTACGGGTGTCAACGTCCGCGCTGGCGCGACGGATCTCGTTCTCGACATGTGTTCGGGTGTGCTGGGTGGCGCGCAGCGTCCAGGTCTGGCTTCCAGCGTTTGCGAGGAACCTGGATAGCTCGGCGCAATGCTGGCACTGGCAACCGATCGCCCTCGGCCGGGTCCAATCCCGAGGTGGCTCCAACGTCTCCGCGATGCGCGCCTTGAGGTGCGCGACTGCCGCTGCTTGGAGGGCGTCGAAGGCAAGACCACTTCGACGCTTCCTCTGAACAAGGAGCTTTGCCGCCGGAACCAGAACGCGGTCGAGGTCGAAATGACCAGTCCACGCGCAGACGTGAGCCGCGACGCGCTTGGCAAGCCCGGCATCGACCCCGTCGACCACAGTCGTGAGATCGACGACAAAAGCTGCGTCGGGTTTCGACCCTCGCGGGCGGCCCCATTGGTCCTTCGGAGCGGAAGCGGGGTCGCCCGGCGTTGGTCCAACAGTGTTTGCGCCGCGCCCGACAGCTGCGCCGGCGTCTTCGCGAAGCGGCCGTTGACGGCGCCGGCCAGCAGCGCGCCACAAGGGCCGAGCGCCTCCACCGCGTGTGCCGCGACAATCTTCTTGAGCCATCCGGCAGCCGCCGCCGGCTCGAACCCTGCCAGTGCCTCGAGGATCGCGGGATTGTCCGCCTTGTCGTGGCCCTGCCGGCTCATCAGCTTTTCAAGCATCCGCTCAGTCTGCGTTGGATCGCCGAGACGGGCGAGCAAGCTCAGCAAGTGGCCGAGATCACTCGGCTCCGAGCGGTCCCGTGCGTGCCACGTGTTCACCGGCCACGTTGCGATCATGTGGCCAGAGAGTTCCTCGGCCTGCCGCTTGTGCGGCAAGCCATTCTTCGCGCCAGCAGATCGGAACTTGTCGACCAGCTCTCCCAGAAACGGCAGCGTTGCTTCGAGACCGCCTTGGTTCAGGATGGCCAGGATACGGCTGCTCGGCCACACGACCAGAGCGGCGCGCGCGTAGGTGCGGTCGAACGAGGCGCCCTCGTTGCCGGTCGCCTCGTGGAAATGCTCCTCGTCCGGCTCCATGTCCTTGAGCGCATCGGGCGGGGATACCTCATTGTCCTCGAGCGGCAGCTTGCCAAGCGTCGTGGAAGATCCATCAGGTCGGCGCCAATCCGACAGCGTCTTGCTCCAGTCGTGCACTTCGACGACGTCGAACTCGCTGGCGTTTTCCTCTAAGCCGGAGTCTCGCCGGCCACGCCGATAGTGCCAATTTTCGCGGCCGTTGTATTCGGCCGAGCCGCTCTCCCAGATCGTCAAAAGCGCCAAATGCACGTCGCAGCCAGCTTGCGGCGCGGCCGTGGCGAGTAAACGCGCGACGGCCGCATCCGAGCCCTTCAGCTTGTCGAATGCCAGCTCGGCCGGCGTATAGGCGTGCTCCAGCGGAATGACGAGCTTTTCGGGCGGTGTGCTCTCGGCGCTTTCGGCCGCTGCCGCGTCAATGCTGTCGGAGGCATTTTCCTCCACCCAGCCGCGCAACAGCCGTGTGACCTTGTCCGCCTCGGCCTCGTAACTCGGGGGCTGTGGCGCTTCTCCTTTCGCTTTGCGCAGTAGGTTGAACACCAGCGTCGCCCGGTAGCCGGACGTCACGGGCAGCACCTCGTGTACGCAGTCCGCATAGAACGCCGCGAACGCGATCTCGGACGGCTCCTCGCAGGCAAGATCAAGACGGGTTTCGCGGTCCTTGTGCCGCACGACCAACTCGCCGCCCTTTGACTGAGATGGCAACGCCAGCACCAGCGTCGCGAACATACCCGGCGCCTTCTCGGTGTCGCGATGGCTGATGAAAAAGCTGCCCTTGTCGTAGACCAGCAACTTGTAGAGTTCGGCGGTCACCGGCCCGGCGACGCCCAACCCCTCGGCGGCACGCTCGACAATGCTATCGAGTGTCTTGGCCCAGTGCTTGCCGCCGATACTGACGCCGCTCGCTTCGATCTGCCACGTGCGGCGGACTTTCGTGTCGGCGACCGTGTCGGCGCCACGCCCGTAGGGCGCGCGCGTCGCAGCCTTGATCAACTGTTTGGCCTGGCCGGGCAGCAGCGGGAGTGCGATCGGCCCGACACCTTCGACCTCGATACGCGGCGCCAGAAATTCGGCGCAACCCGAGACGAAAAAATCACCGGGTCGATCGACATCGCCGAGAATCTCGGCCAGATTTTGAGTGATCGTCATTGTGCGCCCCCTGATCGCCTCAGCACCCTAACCACGCGATCACCTTGCCGCCACTTCATACCCCAGGCTGCGGTAACCCGACTGGCGCTTCAGCGCCATGCGCGCCAGCATCGGCACGCCTGAATCGACGTAGTCGTAGACGACGACCTCGCGCTTGGCATGGTGCTCGCGATGCAGGCGGCCGACGTACTGGGCAAGCGTGCCTTTCCATGAAATCGGCATGGTTAGGAACAACGTGTCGAGAGAGGCGTCGTCGAAGCCTTCGCCGAGGTAGCGGCCGGTCGCCAGGACGAGACGTTCCTCGGTATCGGGTCGCTTCATGCCTTCGTCGGCCGTGCGCCGCTCGGTCGCGTTCATGCCGCCGTAGAGGACGACCAGATTGCGCGTAAATTTCTCCAACCGCGTGCGGAAATACTCGAGATGGTCGCGCCGTTCGGTCAGGATCACCGGGCGGCGTCCCGCTTCCAGGCTGAGCAGTACGTCGTCGAAAATCAGATCATTGCGCTTCTCGTCCTGCGCCAGCGCCGCATAAAGCGCAGTCATCAGCGATGGCCCCTGCGCCTCCTGATCGGGCCGGTTCTGAAATCCAGTCTCGCGCAGACGGACCTTGTGGGTGAACGACCGGGTCGCGGCCTGCGATTTCGCGTCCACCCGGTAACGAACCGGCCCACACTGCATGAAGATGATGGGTTGGTGGCCATCCTTGCGGGCAACCGTTGCCGACAGTCCGAGCACGTAACGCGCTTTGGTTCGGCGCGCGACCAACTCGAAGCTGACGGCTGAGAGATGATGACACTCGTCGACAATCAGGTGACCGTAGTCGGCAACAAGGTCGCTGACCTCGCCGTAGCGAACGAGGCTCTGGATCAATGCGATATCGATCTTCCCCGAGGGTTTGCGCTTTCCGCCGCCGATCGTGCCGATATCGCCGTCCTTCACGGACAGAAACGACTGAAGGCGTTCGCGCCATTGGTCGACGAGCTGCCGGCGATGAACGAGAACCAGCGTGTTGACACCACGTGCGGCGATCATGCGCGCGCCGACCACGGTCTTGCCGAACGCCGTCGTAGCGGCCAGCACGCCGTAGTCGTGGGGTTCGATCGCGGCGACGGCGGCGGCCTGCATGTCATGCAGGGTGCCCAGAAATTTGAGATTCAGTGGCCGACCAGCATTGCGTTCGTCTTTGAACTGCGCGGCGGCCCCGTTCAACTTGAGCAGCTCGACGGTTTCATCGAGGCAGCCTCGCGGCAGGCCGACGTGACGCGGATGAAGCTCGGCGCACGAGATGATGCGCGGCTTGCCGAACGTTGGTAGCCGCATGGCCTGGGCGCGATAGAACTCTGGGTTCTGAAAGGCCGCGACGCGGACGAGTTGCGCCACCACCGACGACGGCACGCCGGAACGGTCAACATAGACTTGATCGCCGAGCACGACTTCGACGTGCTCGGGCATTGGTTCCTTGGAGGGGTGCGCCTGGCGTCGTCGAGACGGCATCATTTTCCACGGTTCGTCCGCGTTCTCGTCGTCGATGGGTAGTCTGACGCCCGTGGCGCCGCCAGGCATTTCCGCTTCGATCTTCGCGATCACGGAGGAAATCTCCGAAGACGTCATCCGGCGCTGGAGCGAGAGAAACGCCCATTGGTCATAATGGGGCCGCAGCTCATCGTCGACGAAGACGCTGTTGCCGACCTCCCTTGCCTGGCGCTGCAGCGGCAGCGCGATCAAGTTTCCGTAGCCGCCACTCGGCATCGTGTCTTGACTCGGAAACAGCCGGTCGTAGGACTTGAAGCCGATCTCCGGCCGCCGGTTCATGGTCCGGGTCAGCAACAGTGTCCCGAGACGGCGTGCGTCCGATGCCGCAACGGGCTCGGAGAAGAACAGCCAGACGTGACCGCCGTTACCGGAACGCGACCGTTCCAGCGCGGCCGGCACATCGCAGTCCCGGCAGGCAGCGATGAAGGCCAGGGCATCGCTGGACCAGTTTTCCTCGTCGAAATCGACGGCCAGGAATCCGCACGTGTCGTCGAAGAGCAGTGGATAGACCCCGGCCACGAAGTCTTTCCCTCGACCATTCGGGCGAACGCGATCCTCCCCGCGAAGGTGGCATTCGATCACGTCCGGCGTGACCGGGATGAAAGCCTTGTTCGGACAATCACCGCATTTGATCTGTGGCTTGCCGCACACGCCGCGCACCCACTCGTTGGCGCAGGCAGGAGCATAGCCCGATCGACCGGTCTTCGGATTGTCCCATCGCGCTGGGAAGACATCGGTGCGACCACCGAAGAGCTGGCGGAAGAGGGCGATCTTTTCGGCGGCCGGTGAGCTGTTCGTGACAGGTGGCTTGGCGGAGGTAGCAGAAGGCGGTCCAACCCGCGCTCTCTGAAGCTCCTCCAGCCGGGCCGCCAGCCGCTGGCGTTCCTGATCAAGCGCCTGGAGTTGGTGCCGGAGTGCCGCGATCTCAACTTCGCCCGTCTCCCTGGTCATCGATCAAGTCCTCGGGCCGTAAGTCGGGCGGGACCAATTCTGTGACTTCGCTTGTGAAGGTGCTTGCCTCTTGTACGTACCCAATCCGTACGTTATCATAAAGCAAGAATCGGAGAACAGTGCAATGCCCCGTCAAGCAACTGAAGGCAATCGGATCGAGCTCCGGATCAAGGCCGAGGAGAAGGTACTGCTCGCCCGCGCAGCCGCACTCGAGCATCTCGACCTGACCGGCTTCATCCTGCGCAGGGTCTTGCCGGAGGCTCGCGCAGTGATCGACCGAGCCGAGCGATTGGCGCTCAGCGAGCGCGACAGCCTCAAAGTGCTCGATCTTCTCGAGCATCCGCCGAAGCCGACGGCCCGAATGAAGCGCGCGGCCAAGGCTGGACAGACGCTGCCATGACACTCGTCTGGCAGGAAACCTCTCTCGCCCGCACTCATGATCGCAAGGCCTTCGACTGTGGCGAGCCGGCGCTCAACGACTATCTGCACAAGTTTGCACGGCAGAACCACGAGAGTGGCGGCGCCAAGACGTTCGTCGCCGTCGAGGCCAGCGCGCCGACCACCATCCTCGGCTACTATACGTTGAGCCCGGCCTCGATCGACTACGCTCGGACACCTGCCGTCGTGAGCCGCGGTCTCGGACGCTACGAGGTTCCGGTCTATCGGCTGGGCCGATTGGCCGTTGGCATTTCGGTGCAGGGGCGAGGCCTCGGCGGCGGATTGCTGCTGGCCGCCAGCCGTCGATGTCTTTCCGTCGCCGCGGAGGTCGGCGGTGTCGCGATTCTGATTGACGCCAAGTCCGACCGGGTCGCCACATGGTACGAGAGCTTCGGAGCGGTCCAGCTGGACGATGCGCCGCTGACGCTTCTGCTGCCTCTCAAGACCGTCGCCGCCGCTCTGCAAGGGCCGTGACCACGGACCACGGGAGACAATCGACTTGTGAGGCTGGCCGTCGTCTGACGGCGGTCGACACCGAGCAACGACGGCGCAGTGAAAATCCCTAGGGTGCGATTCCTCGGTTTGGGACACTCCGAAAATAACGCAGCTAAATCAGTATGTTGATTGAAATCGTGGTGGAGCCGAGGGGGATCGAACCCCTGACCTCGTGAATGCCATTCACGCGCTCTCCCAGCTGAGCTACGGCCCCTGACCATGGGATCAAAGCCGGCGGAACGAAGCGCCCGCGCCGGCAGGCGGCTCTCCTTAGGCCGCGGCCCGCAAAACTGCAAGTGTCAGCTCACGACCACCGGCCGCGGTCGGCGTATTATACCCACGTGCGAAAGTTCCGGGCGGTCGAGGCGCAAGGAGTCTCTGGATCCGCTCGGCGTACTACTTATGCCACACGCCAGGCGCCGCGCCGATCACGGCTCCTCCGTACCTTCCGCCACCGGCCCGCCGAGGATGTTCGTCACGTCGCCGCTCTCCTCCTCCTCTTGCTCGAGGAAAGTCTCGTCCTCCTCGCCGGCCGCCGCTTCCTCGGCCGCCTCGACGTCGGCCAGCGCCTCCTCGCCCTCGACCGCGACGGCCTCGCCCTCCTCCGCCACCACCGGTACCGGTTTCTTGGGCTTGCGCGCGACCGCCGCCGCCACCGGCGCCACGGCCATCGGTGCGGCGGCCGCCGCCGGCGCCGAGGCGATCACGTAGGCCGACTGGCAGACCGGACAGACGATCGGGCTGCGACCGAGATCGTAGAAACGGGCCTCGCACTCGGAGTTCTGACAGGTGCGCTTGGTCCCGCGTGCGGCTTTCGACGCCATGATGAGCCTCTGAAAGAATTGGATTTCGGGCGGGTCTGCCACGCGCAGACGCGCTTGTCAAAAGCTAAAGAGCGCGGGCCGGAACGACAGGCGAGAAGTCAAGCCGGGGACACCTCGGCGCGCGCCTTCTCGACGCGGCCGACGGCCAGGATCGAGGCCTCGTAGAGCAGGCAGGTCGGCAGCGCCATGGCGATCTGGCTGATCGGGTCGGGCGGTGTCAGCACGGCGGCGACCGCGAAGATGCCGACGATCGCCCAGCGCCGCTTCTCCCTGAGCCCGTCAGCCGTCACCATCCCGGCGCGCGCGAGCAGCGTCAGCACCACCGGCAGCTGGAAGCAGATGCCGAAGCCGAGGATCAGCGTCATGATCAGCGACAGGTACTCCGAGACGCGCGGCAGGAGCGAGATCTTCACCTGCCCCTCGCCCGCCTGCTGGCCCATGGCGATGAAGAACTTCATGGCGAGCGGCATGACGATGAAGTAGACGACCGCTGCGCCGATCAGGAACAGCACCGGTGTTGCCAGGAGATAGGGGCGGAACGCGTCGCGCTCGTTGTGATAGAGGCCGGGTGCCACGAACTTGTAGAGCTCGCTCGCGATCACCGGGAACGCGATGAAAACCGCGCCGAACAGCGCGAGCTTCAGTTGCGTGAAGAAGTACTCGTGCGGCGCCGTGTAGATCATCTCGCAGCGTGCCGGATCCGCGGCGCAGTCGGCCGCCCACCAGTACGGCCACACCAGCACGTTGTAGATCGGCTTGGCGAAGACGAAGCAGAGCACGAATGCGAGCGCGATCGCGACGAGCGCGCGGATCAGCCGCTGGCGCAGCTCGATCAGGTGCTCCATCAGCGGCGCCTTGGAGGCATCGATCTCCTCCTGGCCCTCACGCTTGGGCGGCTCGCTGCTGCCGAGCTTCGGGGTCCCGTCCTGCATCGGCGATCAGGCCCCGCTCTTCGTCACAGCCTCGGCGGCGACGGCCGCCGCGCTCTTCGGCGCGACTGCCGGTGCCGGCGCTTCCGCCGCGGCGAGGTCGGCGATCACATCGGCTTGCGCCGCGACGCCGTTGACGCCGTGCCCGGCCGGGCTGGCCGACTGCGCGACCGTATCGAACTCGCGCCGCGCGTCGTCCATCTCCTTCTGCACCGAGCTCTCGGCCTCGCGCACGGTGGTCTCGATGTCCTTGCCGAGACCCTCGACGTCCTTCTTCAACTGCTCGATCTCGGACTCCCGCATCGCCTCGTCGAACTGGGCGCGGAAATCGGACGCCTGCCGCTTGATCATGCCGACGTACTTGCCGACCGTGCGCAGCAGCGCCGGCAGCTCTTTCGGGCCGACCACCAGCAGGGCGACCACGCCGATGACAAGGACCTCGCTCCAGCTGACGTCGAACATCGCTCATCCTATGCCTGGCCCCGGGGGTCGAGACCGATGCCCAGGCGATCATGCACGCCACGCCGGCGGTGTCCCGACGCGTCTCCCGGTCAGCGGCCGGGCGCGCTCGGTCCGCCACGCCGGTCCGTGCCTCAGATCGCCTTGGAGCCTTCCTGCTTGACCGGATCGGCGGCCTTGGCGGCGCTGTCGATCACCTTGGGGTCGGCGGGCTTGCCGCCCGCCTCGTCCTCGGCCATGCCCTTCTTGAAGCTCTTGATGCCCTTGGCCACGTCGCCCATGATCTCCGAGATCTTGCCCCGGCCAAACATGAGCACGACGATGAGCAGCAGGATCACCCAGTGCCAGATGCTGGTTGCACCCATGGACGTGATATCTCCATTGCGACCGCTGCGGCCGCGTCATTGATCAGGCCGCAATATCGCAGATCACCACCCCCCGGGCAAGCTTGGCGCGGACCGGGCGCGGACCGCGAATAGCCCCCGCCGCACCCGACATACCCGGAGCTGATCCTCAGTCCCGCGCATCCGGCTCGCCGGCCGGAAACACGAGCACGCTGTTCGCGTCGACCGCGATCGCGATCTCGGCGCCTCGCTCCGGTGCGACTGCCTCGAGGCAGCGCGCCTTGAGCGGCTGCTCGAAACCGGCGGCACCGATCTCCAGCTGGGCGACATCGCCGAGAAAGCGCACATGCAGCACCCGCGCCGCGATGCCCTGCCCGGCCGGTCGCAGGCTGATCGCCCGCTGGCGCACGCACAGGATCGCCTTTTCGCCCTCGGTCAGGCTCGCCGCGGAGAAGACGCCGAGCGGGGTCGTGATGCGCCCGCCGAGCACCCGGTAGGTCACCTCGTTGATCTCCGAGAAGAGCCGCGCAACGAAGAGATCGGCCGGATTGCGGTAGAGTTCCTCCGCCCGCCCGGCCTGGACGAGCCGGCCGCGCCGCATCACCGCCACCCGGTCGGCGAGCCGCATCGCCTCCTCGGGATCATGCGTGACGATCATCGAGGTCGCCCGCGTCTCGCGAAGCAGGCCAAGCGTCTCGGCCTGCAGCTGGTCGCGCAGCTGTACGTCGAGGCCGGAGAACGGCTCGTCCATCAGCATCACCGCCGGGCGCGGGACGATCGCCCGCGCCAGCGCGACCCGCTGCTGTTCGCCGCCGGACAGGATGTGCGGGAAGTCGGCGGCGGCCCGCGCCAGACCGACCCGCGCGAGCGCGGCCATCGCCTCGCGCTCGGCTTGCGCCCGCGGGAGCCCGCTGAGCCCGAACGCAACGTTGTCGAGAATGGTGAGATGCGGGAACAGCGCGAAGTCCTGGAACATCAGTCCGACGTTGCGCTGCTCGGGCGGCACGAACCGGCCCGGGCCCGCGACCTCGCGATCGTTGATGAGCACGCGCCCGGCCGACGGCTTCTCGATGCCGGCCGCAATGCGGAGCAGCGTGGTCTTGCCGCAGCCCGACGGCCCGAGCAGGCACACGACCTCGCCGGGCGCGATGTCGAGCGAGATGCCGCTGAGCGCCTCGGCCTCGTCGTAGCGCCGCTCGACCGCCTCGAATGTCAGCCGCGCAGCGAAGGTGGCGGCGGCGCGACCACCGAAGGTGGCGTCCGCCAGGCTCGCATTGGTGGGCGGATCGGATCGCCGTTTGAACCAGTCAGCGGCGCTCAACGCTCGCTCCTCGCCTCACGCGGAGCGCCAAACGGATCGGCGGCTCAGCCCTTGCTGCCCTCGGAGGTATCCGCCTCATCGGCGTTTGGCAACTCGAGGTCGAGCTCGGGCGCCGCTTCGTCATCGCCGGCATCGAGCGGCAGCTCGTCTGGCAGGAGTGCTGCGACATCCGTCGCCTCCGGCATGGTGAACTCCGGGGGCAGGGTCGAGTCGAGGAGCCCCGCGCCCTTGAGCTCGGCGAGCCCGGGGAGATCCTTGACCCCATCGAGGCTGAAGTGGTTGAGAAACGCCTCGGTCGTGCCATAGGTGATCGGCTTGCCGGGTGCTCGCCGGCGGCCACGCGGGCGGATCCAGCCGACCGCCATCAGCACGTCGAGCGTGCCGGTCGAGATCGAGACGCCGCGGACCTCCTCGATCTCCGCGCGCGTCACCGGCTGGTGGTAGGCGATGATGGCCAGCGTCTCCAGCGCGGCCTTCGACAGCCGCCGCTCCTCGACTGCGTGGCGCTCGAGCAGGTAGGCGAGATCCTCGGCGGTCCGGAACGCCCACTTGCCGGCGACCTTGACGAGATTGATACCGCGGCCGGCGTAGAGCCCTTTCAACTCCTCGAGCAGCGCGCCGACCTCGCTCCCGTCCTTGATGTGCTCGGCGAGGCGGCGCTCGTCGATCGGCTCGGCGGCGGCGAACAGCAGCGCCTCGAGAACGCGCAGCTTCTCGCGCCGGTCGGCCGAGGGGAGCGCGGTGACGTTCGAGGGCAGCGGCCGCGCGGCCGGCGCACGGGCGCCATCCGCATCGTCCTCTTCGATCGTCTCGTCGTCGGCCTCGCTACTCATCACCACGTTCAGCCTCGGGGGAACCATCTGATCGTCCTCCGCCCGTTGATATTGCTACGGCGGCCGCTCTCAGCCGATCCGCTCCCACGCACTACTGCCGGCACGCCGTCGCATGTAGATCGGAGCGAACGGCGCCTCCTGCCGGATCTCGACCAGGCCCTCGCGCGCCATCTCGAGGGACGCGCCGAACGAGCTCGCCAGCATCGTCCTGCCGACCTCCGGGCCGCCACCCGCCTGCGGCAGAAAGCGCTCCAGGAAGAGATCGAGCTGCACCCAGTTGCCGGTCGACTCCCCGACCAGCCGCTCGAGCCGGTGGCGCGCGTCCTTGATCGACCACACCGTGCGCGCCTTCACCACGTGCGCGCGCCGGCGCACCGTGCGCGAGCGCCCGTCGGCGTAGGCTTTCAACAGGTCGTAGATCTGGGCGGTGTATTGCGTGTCGCGGATCGTCTTGACGCCTTCGGGCATGCCGCGGCCGAACACCTCGCGCCCGAGCCGCTTGCGCGTCATCAGCTGGGCGACCGCATTGCGCATGGCCTCGAGCCGGCGCAGGCGGAACGCCAGCCGGGCCGCCAGCTCCTCGCCCGAGGGCTCGCTCGCATCGTCGTTCTCGCGCGGCAGCAGCAGCTTCGACTTCAGGAAGGCGAGCCAGGCCGCCATCACGAGATAGTCGGCCGCCAGCTCCAGGCGCACCTTCTGCGCCTCCGCGATGAATGTGAGGTACTGCTCGGCCAATGCCAGCACCGAGATCGTCGCCAGATCGACCTTGTGCGTCCGCGCGAGCGCAAGCAGCAGATCGAGCGGTCCCTCGAAGCCGGCCACGTCCACCACCAGCGCCTCGTCGGCGCGAGGTGCGTCGTCCCCGTTCGGGGCCTCCCACCCGCCGGTCGCCGGCGCGCCCGGATCGGCGGGCGGATCGCTGTTCGTATCCACTGTCATGCCGACAGCCGCACGCTCCGTGTTGCAGGTGCAGTTGATATCCTGTGGAACACTACACTGATTCAGGTGGCGCGCGACATCACGTCGGCGAGCACGGCCTCGGCGGCGGAGCGATCGAACGGGTCGTTGCTTGCGAGCCACGCCGTGGCTCGTTGGAACCGCCGGAGCGCATCGCCGGCGAGCCCTGGCACGCCTTCGGCCGCGCCCTGCATCTCGGCGAGGTCGCCGTTGCAATGCAGCGCCAGATCGCTGCCAGCCGCGATCACCGCCTCGGCACGCTCGCGCATCGAGCCGCTCAGTGCCTTCATCGACAGGTCGTCGCTCATCAGCAGTCCGTCGAAGGCGATGTGGCCGCGGATCACGTCGCGCGTGACGATCGCCGACGTGCTGGCCGGCGCGCCCGGGTCGATCGCGGCGTAGACGACGTGGGCGGTCATCGCGGCCGGAAGGTCGGCGAGCGCGCGGAACGGCGCAAAATCGGCACGCTCGAGCTCGTCCTTCGGCGCGCTGACGATCGGCAGCTCGAGGTGGCTGTCGGCGACGGCGCGGCCGTGACCCGGCACATGCTTGATGACCGGCAGGACGCCGCCGGCGAGATGCCCCTCGGCGATCGCGCGGCCGAACGCTGCGACCTGAGCCGGATCGGTTCCGTAGGCGCGGTCGCCGATGACGGCGTGGCAGCCCACGGCCGGCACGTCGAGCACGGGCGTGCAATTGGTGTTGAAGCCGAGCGCGCGGATGTCGGCGGCGGTCAGGCGGGCGATGTCGCGCGCTGCGGCGACCGCGCTCGCAGGGTCGACGGCATGGCGCCGCGCAAGCTGCTCGGCCGTCGGCAGCGCCCGCCAGTGCGGCGGCCTCAGCCGCTGCACCCGGCCGCCTTCCTGATCGACGAGCACCAGCGTGGTGTCCGCGCCGATCGCGTCCCGTGCGTCGCCGATGAGCCGGCGCACCTGCTCGGGATCGCGGATATTGCGGGCGAAGAGGATCAGGCCGGCGGGCCGATGCGCCGCGAGGAATGCCCGCTCCTGCTCCCGAAGCGTCTCGCCGGCGAGACCGGTGATCAACGCGGCGCGCATGGGCTGGCTCCGTTGGCCGGACGGCGGGCGACGGACAGGGCGCGGGAAATTGGGCTCATGCCAGGCGCGCCGATATCACGGACGCCGCCACATCAGAAGCCGGCTACCCAGCATCCGCCGTGGCCAGCGGCCTTGATCTGCGTGCAGAGTTCGTTCGCCGCCTCGCGCGAGCCGGGCGGTCCGACCATCACGCGGTAGAGCGTGCCGAGGCCGCGGGCCGACTGGTCGGTCTCCTGCACCTCCGGCGCGCGGTTGGCAAGCACGGCGGGGTACTTCTGCTGCAGGTCGGCGAAGGTCTTGAGCGCGTCCATCCGCGTCTTCGGCGAGGCGAGCACGGCCATGTAGCCGGTGATCCCGGCTTTCGGCGCGCTTGCCGCCGGCGCCGCGGCGACGGCTGCCGTCCGCACCGGCGCAGCTGGAGTGGCGGCCGGCGCTGCCGCCTGCTTCGTCGCGGCGAGGTCGTCGCGCGCCTTCTGCTTGACCGGTGCCTTGGCAACCGGAGCGGGTGCCTCGGGCTGCGCGGCAGGGGCAGGCGGTGCCTTGGCGACGGGCGGCGCCTTGGCAACCGGAGGCGCCGGAGGCGGCACAACTGCGACCATCGGAGCCGGCGGCGAAGCAGCCGGCGCCGGAGCCTTGAAACCGTTGTCGAGGATCATGCCTGGAACGCCGCCAGACGCGGGCGCGATCGACGCCGCGATCGGTGCCGGCGCCGCCATGGTGCCATCGCGACCGACGGCGACGGTCGCGACCTTGCGCACGCCGGAAGCATCGGCATCGCCAGCAGGCTTCGGCGCGGCGTCGTCGCCGAGCTTGCCGAGCAGCTTGCTGTCCTGGTTGGCGAACTGCTTGCCGCCCGGATCGGCCGGCTTGGTCTTCGCAGGCGCGGCCTCCTTGCGCACGACCGGCGGTGAACCCTTCGCTGGCGGCGCGAGATACGTCTTGTAGCCGTAGGCCAACGCACCGCCGAGCCCGATCGCGCCGACCAGTGCCGCCACGATCGTCAGGCCGCGCCGGCCGCGCCGCGGTGGCTCCTCCTCGAACGCCGCCTCGTCGTGCTCGTAGCCCTGCTCTTGCGGCTGCAGCTCGCCCCCCTGGCCATGGGCCGGCTGATGCGCATCGTGGCCGGCATAGGGATCATGCCCCGACCACTGATCGAGCGACTGCGCCGGCGGCAGATAGCTCCGCTGCTGGGCCGGCGCTCCCGTCGGCATATAGTTGCCGAAATCGTAGCCGCGGGGATCGGGCGCATTGCGGTAATGATCCTGGGTCGTCGATCGCAACTCGGCGAGTGCGTCGCGTGGCGCATAGTGCTGTGCGGGCGGAGCCGAGCGCGCGAGGTCGCCATAGCCGTTGCCGACATGGCCGCGGGCGTCGTAGCCGTAGCTCGCCTCCGGCGGGATCGGCGGATCGGGCATCGCCTGGGGATGGCCGCCATGACCGTGCTGGTAGCCGGCTGCCTGCGGCGGCGGTGGTTGCGGAACATAACGACCGAATTGCGGAGCATACCCGGGCGCACGACCGGCTGCGGGAACCGCATGGCCCGGAGGCGGCGCGGTCACCGGACCGCGCGGCTGGAACTGGGCAGCCACAGCCTGCTGGTGGGCGCCACTGGCCGGCGCGGCGGGCGGCGCATGCGCGGCCTGCGCGTAGCCGGTCTGCTCGTAGGCGCCGGGAGCGAGCTGCGGCGGCCACTGCATCGCCTGCTGGATGCTCTGCTGAAGCGACTGTGCGGGAACCTGAGGCGCGCGCGGCTGGCCACCGTGGTCGGCCGCATAGCGGCGATCCTGCGGATTGCCCGGCTGCTCCACTGCAGGTCCGATCAGGCGAGACATGCGCTATCCCTTACCAGTCTTCACCACCCCGTCGAATCGCTAATCTAGCGCATCTCAAGAGGCGCGTGCACGCCGAGCAATGTCAAGCCCGAGGATATCACCTGCTGCAGTGCCGCCACGAGCCCCAACCTCGCGCGGGTCAACCCCGGATCATCGGGCTGGATAAAGCGCAAATGTGGCGAATCATTGCCACGATTCCACTGCTGGTGGAACGCCGAGGCGAGTTCGAACAGGTAGAACGGCACCCGGTGCGGCTCGCGCTCGCGTGCCGCGCTCTCGATCAGGCGAGGGAAACGGGCGAGCTGCCGGATCAGGTCGATCTCACCCGGATCGGTTAACGCCGCAAGGTCTGCCCCGCCCTTCCGCGCCGCCGCGACGTCGAGACCGGGTATCGCCGCCGCCGCGTTCCGGAATATCGAGGCGGCCCGGGCGTGCGCGTACTGCACGTAGAAGACCGGGTTGTCCTTCGACTGCTCGACGACCTTGGCGAGATCGAAGTCGAGCGGGCTGTCGTTCTTGCGGTAGAGCATCATGAAGCGCACGGGATCGCGGCCGACCTCGTCGACCACGTCGCGCAAGGCGACGAACGAGCCGGCCCGCTTCGACATGATCACCGGCTGGCCGCTGCGCAGCACGCGGACAAGCTGGCAGACCGGCGTCTCGTAGCTCGCCTTGCCATCGGAAAGGGCGCTCACCACGGCCTTCAGTCGGGGGATGTAGCCGACGTGATCGGCGCCCAGCACATTGAAGTAGTGGTCGAACCGGCGCTCGAGCTTGTTCAGGTGGTAGCCCACGTCGCCAGCGAAGTACGTGTAGCTCCCGTCGGACTTCATCAGCGCGCGGTCCATGTCGTCGCCGAACGCGGTCGAGCGGAACAGGGTCTGCTCGCGATCCTCCCACTCGTCCTCGTCGTGGCCCTTGGGGCGTGTCAGCCGGCCCTCGAAGATCAGCCCCTTGGCGCGCAGCACGTCGATCGCCGCCTTGATCTGGTCGCGGCCGCCCTCGGTGAGCGAGCGCTCGGAGACGAAGACGTCGTGGGCGATGCCGAGCTGAGCGAGGTCGTCCTTGATCTCGGCGAGCAGCGCCGTGATCGTCGCCGCGCGCGCGATCGCAATCGCCTCGGCCTCGGGCTTGGTCAGCAGCGCCTTGCCGTGCGTCCTGGCGAGCGCCGCGCCGATCGGCTTCAGGTACTCGCCCGGATAGAGCCCCGGCGGGATCTCGCCGATCGTCTCTCCGAGCGCTTCCCGATAGCGCAGCAGCGCCGAGCGGGCGAGCTTCTCGACCTGGGCGCCGGCATCATTCACGTAGTACTCGCGCGAGACCGTGTAGCCCGCAAACGCGAGCAGGTTCGCCAGCGCGTCGCCGAAAACAGCGCCGCGGGTGTGGCCGACGTGCATGGGTCCGGTCGGGTTGGCCGAGACGTACTCGACGTTGACGCGCTTGCCCTGGCCGAGGGCGGTGCGGCCGTAGCGGTCTCCCTCGGCGAGGATCGCGGCGACCAGCCCCTGCCACACCGCGGGCGTGAGCGCGAGATTGATGAAGCCGGGCCCCGCCACCTCGACCTTGGCGATGCCGTCGGCGCCTTTGAGCTTGCCCGCCAGAAGGTCGGCGATCTCGCGCGGCTTCATCTTTGCCCGCTTGGCAAGCACCAGCGCGGCGTTGGTCGCCATGTCGCCATGGGCGGCCTCGCGCGGCTCGGCGACCTCGATGCCGTCGAGCGCGAGGTCGGCCGGCAGCTTGCCCTCACCCTTCAGCGCCGCGAGCGCCGAGCGAATGCGCGCCTCGATGTCGGCGAACACGTTCATGCAGGAAGCCTCTCGCGCAGCCGGCGTCTCGCGCGCGCGCCGATCGGGGCGGCCCGCCGCATGCGGTCGGCTACCTCAACCGCACGGGCGCGTCAAACGGGCGGAGGCGCACATGCGGGGTGGCATCGAGGACATGATGCATGGGTCCCGGGCATGAAGCCCGGGATGACAATTGTGGGTGGGCGCGACCGCGCGCGCTCTCGCGCCATCACACGCCGCATCCAGAAAAAAATGGTGTCATCCCGGGCTTCATGCCCGGGACCCATTGTGCCGCATGCGCGATGTCGAGATCGCGGCGCGCGCGGCATCGGCACACGCGTCGCGACCGCGCAAATCTCTCGCGTCGCGGCTCGTCGATGCATGGGTCCCGGGGACGAGCCCCGGGATGACAGTTGTGGGTGGGCGCGACCGCGCGCGCTCTCACGCCGTCACACGCGGCATCCAAAAAAACAGGTGTCATCCCGGGCTTCATGCCCGGGACCCATGGCCCCGCATGCGCGATGCCGAGATCGCGGCGCGCGCGGCATCGGCACACGCGTCGCGACCGCGCAAATCTCTCGCGTCGCGGCTCGTCGATGCATGGGTCCCGGGGACGAGCCCCGGGATGACAGTTGTGGGTGGGCGCCACCGCTCTCACGCCGTCACGCGCCGCATCCACAAAATAAATGGTGTCATCCCGGGCTTCATGCCCGGGACCCATTGTGCCGCATGCGCGATGTCGCGATCGCGGCGCGCGGCATCAAAAAAAACAGGTGTCATCCCGGGCTTCATGCCCGGGACCCATTGTGCCGCACGCTCGATGTCGCGATCACGGCGCGCGCGGCATCGGCACACGCGTCGCGATCGCGCACGCTCTCTCGCGTCACAACCCGCCGATGCATGGGTCCCGGGGACGAGCCCCGGGATGACAGCTGTGGGTGGGCGCGACCGCGCCCGCTCTCACGCCGTCACGCGCCGCATCCACAAAAAAAATGGTGTCATCCCGGGCTTCATGCCCGGGACCCATTGTGCCGCACGCGCGATGTCGCGATCACGGCACGCGCCGCATCCACAAAAAAGCTGTCATCCCGGGCTTCATGCCCGGGACCCATGGCCCCGCATGCGCGATGCCGAGATCGCGGCGCCGGCCACACATGACAGTTGTGGGTGGGCGCGACCGCGCACGCTCCCTCGCGTCACGACCCGCCGATGCATGGGTCCCGGGGACGAGCCCCGGGATGACAATTGTGGGTGGGCACGACCGCGCCCGCTCTCACGCCGTCACGCGCCGCATCCACAAAAATAAAGGTGTCATCCCGGGCTTCATGCCC
>Ga0209398_1000324_pt1 | contig 31128 bp, 26 predicted proteins | sample AshMeaBigSpring_FD_184125 | JGI IMG/M metagenome (GOLD analysis project Ga0209398, IMG submission 184125) | Groundwater microbial communities from Big Spring, Nevada to study Microbial Dark Matter (Phase II) - Ash Meadows Big Spring (SPAdes)... | ecosystem: Environmental > Aquatic > Deep...
TGAGCGGCGTGGAGGTCGTCTCGCAGCCTGGCGAGCTGACCGACCACTACGACCCGACACACCGGCGGCTCGTTTTGAGCGAGGAAAACTACCACGGCAGTTCGGTCTCCGCGCTCGCGGTGTCGGCCCATGAGGCGGGTCATGCCATCCAGCACGCCCGGGCATACGCCCCGCTCCACCTGCGCATGGCGGCGGTCGGGGCTACCACCATCGCCAGCCAGGTCGTGATGTGGCTTCCGCTCCTCGGACTCTTCACCGGGTTCGTGACCGGCAGCACCGCGATGATCCTCATGGCAGCTGGCTGGGGCGTGATCATGCTCTTCAACCTCGTGACGCTGCCGGTCGAGTTTGACGCCTCGAACCGCGCGAAGGCGGCCCTGCGGAACAGCGGAGTCGTAGCGGGCGCAGCCGAATCGAGCGGCGTGGACAAGGTTCTCAATGCGGCGGCGCTGACCTATGTGGCCGCCTTCATCACCAGCCTCGCGTACTTCCTGTGGCACCTCCTGCCGCTTCTGACAGGAAGGGGCAGCGAGGAATAAATTGCCGCACGCTCACCCACCGGGCGATTCATCCAATCAGCGGGAGGGAGAACCGGGCCGCCGGACCGATCAGGAAAAGCAATAAAACTGACCGGCCGGCGGCCTGTGTGTTGCCAGAGCCGGGGGGCTCGAAGCCCCCCGTCGGCGGGCGTTCACAACAAAGATCTGGATGGACTTGAGTGGCCGCCGGGACGACAACCGTGAGCAATGGAACAGCGAAAATACAGCACGGGCACAAAGGGTCGGATCAAGATGCACGGTGACATGTGCAGGGAATACATCCGCGCCAACTCGCCGGGCTTCAGTCTCGCCAACGAATTTATTGAATCCCTCGATCCCGAACGCGAGGACCGCGTGTGGCAGCGGTTCCAAAGTCCGGAAGACATTCTACCCGAGTTGCAGTCATGGCTCGGGGGCGCTGAGAAAGAATCCCTGCCCGTCAAGGCCCCGGCAGTGAAGGGGCTCCCATCAGGAATCAAGACCGCCAGTCAGCTGACCGCGCCGGCCGGGGCGCCGACAATGGCGGATGCCGCGCTGCAAAGGACGCGGGCCTGGCTTTCCGATCCCCTCACCATCAATCAGCTGAACGCCCTCACTCCGGCTGCCGCCGCCGAAGCCGCATTGCAAAGATTCCATCGCGAGCTGACGGCCGGATAGCGCGGTGACGCTCTCGCCCGCTGCCCGGCATCGTCCAGCCCGGCCAGCGGGCGTTGTCAAATCGCTGTAGCCCCCCCTCACCTGAACCGGCACTTCCACCGCGCATCAGAAAGGACGAAGTACTCGATCATCTTTGGTGGAAAAATGGACGGCCAGCCAAACCGCATCGACCGACACGGAATCCACCCGGTGCCGGATATTGGCCGGGATCATGAGAAAGTCGCCGGCCTTCAGCGTCACATCCCCACCGGGATCAAACCGCAGCACGGCCTCCCCTCGTGCCAGCATCACCCACTCCGCTTCCTTCTGGTCATACCAGAACCCTTCCCCGCTGGCCTGACCGTTGGAGACAATCTGCTCCATGCGTATGCCGCCCAGGTTGAGGAGGGTGCGAAAATATTCCGTCTCTCCCGGCGGAGACTCCATGAGGTTTTTGACGTCGGGAGTCATGTTCCCATCATTCAGCACCAACCGGCGGCTGCAATCCCTTTCCTTCGCTTGATGGCGAGGCAGGCTAGCGCCGGTCAAACCCGTAGCGGCCGGCACCCATGATCGCAATCGCAAGGCAGGTCAGCGCCGCCTCGAAGGGGTGGGACCATTCCTTGAAGGTCATTCCGGTTTTTTGAAAAACCATCACCGCTCCAACGGCCATGACAAAGGTGAGCACCAAAGCGGCCGGGCGCGTCAGAAAGCCGATTGCGATCAGCCCGCCGCCGAGCACCTGGCAGAGAGCCACAAAGATTCCCCAGAAAAACGGAGCGAAGTGGATGCCGAGCACGGCAGACCAGTTTGTTCCCACGGTCCGCAGGAACGACTCGCCGCCGTCGAACTTGATTGCGCCGTGGACGATCATCGTGATTCCTGTTCCGAGGCGGAGGAAGAGACTGCCAGCGTCGGGCCAAGGACCGGGGAGAGTGATTTTCATAAGTGGGAGAACATCGTTTAACTACCAGGGAGCCGATGCCAGTTCGATAATATTTCCATAGGGGTCCCGGCAAAAGATGATCGTGAGATCGTTGAGCGCCGCCCGGGAGAGAATTTTCCCTCCGCGTGCGGCGATCCGTTCGGCGGTGGTGGATGGATCGCCGACAATCATGCAGGCATGGACGTAGCCGGAGCGGCGCCTTGTCTCGGGATCGGGCACCGGCGGGGCCGGCTCGATTTCGAAGATTTCGATCACCTGCTTGAAGGGAGCGTCCGGCACCCGCATCCGCACGAACCGGACCCTCGTGATGTCCTCGCCGAAAATCGAGGCCGCGATTTTCCAGCGCTCGCCGCTGGCCGGGGTGTGAACGAGCGGCTGGGTGAGCGGGACGAACCCGAAGACGTCGGCATACCATTTCATCGCGGGCTCGAGGGCCGGGACGGCGATTGCCGGGTGGTTCCACTGCGGTGTTGGAAGCGAGGAATCGAGCGCGGCGACGACAGCCGCACGGCGCTCGGGATCGGCGATGCTTTCCGCGTACTGGCGCTGGGTCCGGCCGGAGAAGTCGCCGATGTCACTGCGCGCGCCGCTGGCCACCTCCCAGCGGATCTGGTCGAGGTAGCGGGGCAGACGATCGGCCGGCGCGGTGCCGGCGCGGAGGACGGCGTCGTGCAAGGCGGTCAGGCCATTGACGGCGGGGATCTCGTTCAGCGCGGCGGCGAGTTCTGCGGCCGTGATCCGCGCGCCCATGAGCTTCAGGATATCGAGATGCCCGAACACCGAGGCGCGGATGATCGCGTCAGCACCCATCGGGTGTTTCTCTTTCGCCAGCGGGCTCGCTCCCCGATCGAGGAGCTGCCGCGCGATGACGAGGCGCAGGGCCGCGGCGGCCTCCGGGTGCGGGCCGGAATTATTTCCGGTTACGGCGACCACAAGGAGCGGCTGGCGGAGCACGCCTGCAAGCCGGTTCGGGTCGACGCCATCGAGTTTGGCGGCAACCTGCGCCGCGAGCGCATCGGTACTTTCCGGATGATTGCCGGCCTGCTCGAGAGCATCGGTGATCGACGCGGCCGCCTCGTCAGAACGGCTCTGTGCCGCCTCTTCCCCGGGTGGAACCGGCTCGCGAATCCGCTCCAGAAGAGCCTTGTAGTAAGCCTCCTTCGCCTCCAGCGCCGGCGCCGACGCGGTGAGCGCGTCGATGAGCGGGCGGTTGTCGAACTGCCTGGCGAAGTCGAGCGCGGTGAGTCCGCGCAGCGTCGTCGCGGCCGGATTCGCACCCTGGGCGATCGCGAATTTGGCAAGGTCCACATGGCCGTAAAATGCCGCCTGCAGGAGGAGCGTGTGGCCGTTGAGAAGCCAGGCCTCGTTGATGTCGCCCGGCCGCGCCGCAAGAAGCAGCCTCGCAGTGTCCACATCACCGGACTCGCCGGCCATGTGGATTGGCAGCGCACCGGATGGAGCAAAGCGGACGCCGGGATCCGCTTTGCGGACGGGGTTGTTCAGGAGTGCATCGACCGACGAAGCGCGGCCGCGCGCGGAGGCGATCAGGAGCGGCGTCCATCCGTCCTCATTGGCCGCATCGGGGTTCCCGCCGCGCGCAATCCAATCGCGCAGCCATCCCGCATCGCCGCGTGCGGAGGCGCTAACCGCCTCGGACAGCGGTGCAGGCCCCTCCGCGCAAAATCCGCCTCCCATTGCGCCGAACAGGAAAACAAAGACAAGCACGCTGGAGCGAATGCCCGCCAGCAGCCAGGCTATTGACGCACCAGGAGCTTGCGCCGGGATGTTCACGGATTTTCCAAAGGGTGATTCTTCGCACATTTGCCATGCCTCCCGATCTTGAGGACGATCCAGGCGATTCCACCCGCCAGGAGGACAAGCCAGGCGGCAGACGGTTCGGGAATGGCGGCGAGCCGGAATCCGGCATTCCAAAAGTAAGCATCCGGCAAGGCACCGTTGTTGCCAAACGAGGCGGCGAGGTAGACCTGACCCTGCTGCCCAACTGCGGGATCGTTAGACGAGCCCTGCCGCAGCCCGCGCACATTGTATGTTGAGTTGTCGCCCGCTGTTTTCACTTCGATCCCCTCGCTCCACTCCCAGACGTTTCCCGCCTGGTCAAACGTGCCGTAATGGCTGGCGCACATCGCGCTTCCGACCGTGGTCAGGTTCTCGATCTGACCGTTCCACGTGCAGCCGCCGGCATAATTCGCCACGTTCGGCCCGGGGTTTGCGATGCCGCCGGTCGCCGTCGCCGTCGCGATGTCCGGGATCGTGTTGTTCCCGGTCGCGTAGAGCCAGTAGTTGTATCCGTATTCATTCGTATAGGTCGGGTCGTAATACGCCGCCTTGTACCATTCGTTTTCCGAAGGAATCCAAAACGTCGTCGCCGACGAGGTATTCGGGTTGACCGCATTTCGGGCGAGGCTGAACCCCCCGCTCATTATTCCGTTGAGCGTGTAGGCGCCATTCTCCGTCGTCTGGGCGTTTTGCAGCCCGGTCGGCTGGCCGTTCGCCATCCAGTTGGCAAACCTCGCGGCCGAGAACCACGTCATGAAGTCGGCCGGCTTGTCCGCCATGTCGGGCGCCACCGTGTAGCTGAAGCCACCAGCCACCGGCTGCTGACTGATCCCCCGGCTGAGAGGATGCAGGATGTTTTTTGCATTTCCCGGGTTGGACGGGTTTTCCGTGGGCGGGTAGAGCAAATAGGTGTCCACCGTGGTCGCCACCGCATTCAGGAATGCCGCATACTGGCTGTTGGTGACCTCGTAGGTTCCGATGAGGTAATCGTAAGCAACCGAGCCGAACGCAGGGCTCGTGCCGAATGCCTGGTCTGCGGGATTGCCCGCGTCACCGATATAAACCATGTCGATTGTGATTTCCGCGCGGGCGGTGAAGACGGCGGAACCAATCCACGCAGCCGCCGAGAGCTGCAGCAAAATCCGGGGGGATTTCATGACTCCCATGTCTAAAACTCCAAAATCCACACGTCAACAATAAGTTGAACTGATGCACGACAGCGCACGCAAACAAATAGGTTTGGGAGGCAGCGGACGGCTTGAGACGCTCGACTGCCCTCTCGACCTTCCGCTGAGCAAGCATGTCCCGATCCCAGAGACCGGCCAATAGATCCCGCCAGAGCTTACGCCCCCCAGCCGCGGTGGGTTAGCTGCAGGCAAGTAAACCGAATGCCGGCTTGGCACCGGAGAAGGCAGATCAAGGAGCTGGCGGCATCCTCGCCCAAACCCGCCACCGATGAGGGTGAACAGCGGATCTCCAGAGCACGCGCATTTTCCATATCGCCAAAAACTGAAATTCCGGCTACTGAGAAGGAATGCTGCGCCCCCTCCTGCCGCTGGCAATCCTCGCTGCAACCCTCCTGCCCGGTGCCTCCCGCGGAGAAACTCCGCCCTCAAACGCGCAGCTCGTCGGATCCGTCCGGGAAGGACGTGCAAGATGGAATCCGTTCTTCGCGGGAAACGACATGGCAGCGCACGCGGACGGCACGTTCTCCACAACCCTCCACCTGAGCGCTTCCGGCGGGCGGAATGGCGATGGCATCTACGCGGCGCGGTTCTTTACGAACCGCGAGCTCCGGCAGGTTTTCAAGCGCGGAAAATCGCCCGGCGGACTGGTGTCCGGACCGGATTCCGCCTTCGCGGGAAATATTATATTCCAGGTGCCGGCCGACGGCGACTACACGTTCACATTCGATCCCGCCCGATCGACGTATAGCATCTCCCCGGCCGTGCGGGAGATCACGAAGATCGAATCGCTGCAGATCAACGGGTTCGTGCACGACAGCGAGGGGTCGGTCGAGTGCTTCGACGGGCGCCGCACGAGGCCCGCGGAAAAGTGGGATGAGTGGAAGCCCTCGCATGAATTTCAAAAGCGGGTCGACGGATCCTGGGAGATTTTCCTGCCCTTGTCGGCCTCCGGGGGACACGAGAAGAACGGAATCTACCAGTGCCTGCTCTCGGCCAACAACAATGGCGACTGGGGGTTCGGAGCCATCCTCGGAAAGCCGGGCCGCCTCGCGGGCGGGAACGGCTACGAAAGCCGGGTCGGGAATATCGAGGAGTCGGCAATTGTCTTCCGAGTCCGCGATAGCGGCATGTATTCAATCCGCGTCTGGCCGGACGAGTTCCGGTTCGAGATCTCGCCACCCGTGGAATTCTTTCAGCTCGCCCGCTTCCAGGTCGATGGCGATGTCGTGCCGGATCCCTGGAACCCCGCCGCGCCGGAACATGATATGGACAGGGATGCGACCGGCCTCTGGCACAAGAAGCTCAGCTTGAAAGCGAACGGTGGAACGAAAGGACTCTACTCGATGAACTTCTCGATCGATGGCAACTGGGCGCTCGACAGCATCGGCTACGGCGGGGAATGGGGGAAAACCTGGCACTCGGCCCCGCAGGAATGGAACCTCCTCTTTCGAGTCCCTGCGGACGGCGACTACACCGTCACGCTCGATCCCGCGCGTGGAACGTTCTCGTTCGATCCCCCCGTCCAGCCGGTGACAGCCATCGAGTCGCTCCAGATCTCGGGGAATTTCGACCAGTTCGCAGGCGATGGCAAAGGAGGCTGGAACCCGGTGGATCCGATGCACGACATGCAGACGTCCGACGGCCGGGTTTTCACCAAGCTCCTCCGGCTCACCGGAGGAACGACATACACCTACAAATTCACCGCCAACCGCGCCGGCTGGGGCTGGTCGCTGGTCGACTACCCCTATGACGGCAACCGCCGGCTCGCGCCGCACGGCAGCCCGCCTCCGCTTGTCTTCGAGTGCCCGCGTGACGGCGAGTACCGCTTCACCGCGGATGTGGAATCGGGAAACTACGGCGTGCAACTCCTCAAGCACCGGTGAGCTTGTTTGCACGCCGTCCCCCGGTCCTGCGCTCCCGCCGGATCTTCTTTCCCTGTGGCTGTTGAGATGCTTTTCTGATGCCATGAAGGAGCTCTCCGAACCCCGGACGATCGTCATGCTGGGAATGCCGTTCCACGACGTGACAATGGATGAGACGCTCGATTGGATCGCCCGTATCATCAAGCGCCGGACCCCGACCTACCTCGTCACTGCGAACCTGGATTTCGCCACTCAGGCTTCGACGGATGTCGAACTTCAGCGCATTCTCATCGAGGCCGAGCTCGTCCTTTGCGACGGCACGCCGCTTGTCTGGACCTCGCGGCTCACCGGACATCCGCTCCGCGAGCGCGTCGCCGGATCGGACCTCGTCCCCCGGCTGGCCGAGCGTGCGGCCCGCGAGGGCTGGAGGATTTTCCTCCTCGGAGGCGACCCCGCGTCGGTGGCCAAGGCTTCGGAGAACCTCCAGGCCAGGCACCCCGGCCTTGTGATCGCCGGAGCATATTCGCCGCCGTTCGCCCCGCTGCACGAATTCAACCATGCCGACATTGCGTCCCGGCTGCGCGAGGCGAAGCCGGACATCCTCCTTGTGGCCTTCGGCTGCCCGAAGCAGGAGAAGTGGATCTACTCGCACTATCGCGAAACCGGCGTCCCCTGCTCGATCGGCGTCGGGGCGACCATCGACTTCCTGGCCGGCAAGGTCCACCGCGCACCCGACTGGGTCGGCCGGCTCGGGCTCGAGTGGGTCTTTCGAATGCTTCAGGAGCCCGGCAGGCTCGCCGGCCGCTACGCAAAGGACATCAGGTTTCTGATGAGCCAGGTGCTGCGGGAGCGCAAGGCCATCCTCCGCAAGCCGCCGGAATCCGGCCCCGCAGATGCCCCCGCAGTCCAGGATGCCGGAGACGTGGAGATCCTCTTCTGGAAGGGGGCTCTCATCGCGGGAACGCTTGACCAGCTTAAAGCCCCAAGCTGCACCAAGCCGTTCATCATCGACATGTCGATGGTCTCCATGATCGACAGCAGCGGACTGGGACATGTGCTGCGCACGCTGCGTCGGGCATGGTCGCAGGGGATCACCGGCTGCCTCGCCGCCCCTTCGGAAAAAGTGCTTTCCGTATTCGCGATGACGCGGCTCGACCGCGTGCTCCCCGTCGCAGACAGCACCACCGCGGCTCACGCACTGATCAGGCGCGAGCAGGCAGGATCGCTGCTGCGACCCGTGATCGACAGCTCCGAAAAATCGATGCTCCTCCTGCTTCCCCAGCGCATCATGAGCGACAATGTGCGCGACTGCACCGCCTCGGCCGTCGCCGAATGGCAGAAGCGTCCGGACCTGCGCCTCCTCCGCCTGGACCTCGCAGCCACCACGTTCATCGATAGCTCGGGCCTGGGATTCCTCATCCGCTGCCAGCGGATGGCCGCTGAACGCGCCGGCTCGCGCCTCGAACTTCTCCACCTCCAACCAAACGTCCGCAACGTCATCAAAGTCTCCAAACTTGAGAAACTCCTCGGAGTGGAGGCCTGAGCGCGCCGCTGAGACCGCACAGGAATGTGATCCGTCGTTCCGCGTCCGGACGACCCCGCGGCGGAGTCAGCCGCGCTTGTTGAGGCGGAGGAATGTCGGAACGTCCAGGTCCTCGCCTCCGACAATGGTGGGCTCGATCTTTTCGAACCGCCCGCGGGTGACCGGTTCAAACTGCAGCGTCTCCTGCTTGATTTTTTCGGGGGCTGTCTTTGCGGCCGCCTTGTGGGCGCGCTGCAGAACAGGCTCAGGGAGGGGTTGACGGGCGACAGGCACCTCAACAGTCGGCACGAGTTCCTCCTGGAGCGGCGCCGCCTCAGGCGCAGGTGCGGAGGGGGGCGGGGGAACCGCCCGCGCGGGACGGGCGGAGAAGATCACATCGACCGGCGCGGCCGAGGGGTGACATTCGGCTCCGGTCTTGCCAAGGAGAGTCACCACGACAGGGGAGGAAGGGTCTGCCGATGTGGCCACGCCGAGGTGCAGCAGCGTGGATGTGGACGCCTGCCGCTCGATTTCCTGCATGATGACGCCGACCTCGGCAAAGCTGAGCCCGGGAGGCCCCGAGATATGCACAAGCAGGTTCCCGGCCTGGTCGAGCAGCGCGCCGCTGTCGAGCAGCGGGCTCTTCAGAGCGGCTTCGAGCGCCTCATGCGCGCGGTTGTCGCCCTTGGAGGCCCCGGTCCCAAACAGGCAGGTCCCGGTGGGCGACCGCAAAACCGCGAGCAGGTCGGGCAACCCGACGGCCAGCGGACCCGGCGCGGCCACCAGCCGCACCAGCGAAGCCACACATCCGCCGAGCAATGCGTCGCACGCGGAAAACGTTTCTGCCACGCCGGCGCGGGGCGCGGCGAGTTCGGCCATCCGGTCGTTTTCAAAATGGATGACAGCATCGGCCCGCGCCTGGATCTCGCGGAGGGCGGTCGCCGCCTGAGCCGATCTCCGGCGGCCCTCAAAAGCGAACGGGGAAGTGACGACCGCGATGAGCAGGGCGCCGGACTCCTTGGCCAGATCGGCCACCATCCCGGCAGCCCCGGAGGCGGTGCCTCCACCAAGCCCCGCGCACAGAAAAACGATGTCCGCACCGGACAGCGCATCTTCGATCTCGACCGCGGATTCCTTGGCGGCATCGAATCCGATTTCCGGATCGCCCCCCGCACCGAGCCCCCGGGTCGTGAGAGGACCTAGAGAAACCTTGGCCGGCGCAACCGATGAGGAAAGCGACTGTTGGTCGGAATTGACTGCCACCACCTGCAGCGGCAGCGGGGCGCCCATCGTGATCCGGTCGGCCAGGTTAACCCCGGCATTTCCAAGCCCCACCAGCCGGACGACCGGCTGGACTGTGCGGTCCAAGTATTTCGGGAATGTGATCATTGTTGGTTCAACGTTTACCGGTGATTTTTCTGAAGATTTTTCCGAAAAACGATTCCTGCGGCATTTCCGACCGGACGGCCTGCGCGTATTTGGCCACGCCGATGCACGTCGAGAACCGTGGGTTCTCAAAGGCCGAGGTTGGGCCGGAGACGTCGTGGGCATGCGTGAGCTGGACCGGCATATCGAACACTGATTCCGCCACCTCCCGGATCCCCCGGATGAGGCTGCAGCCGCCGGTAAGCATGATCCCCGCACCGAGCAGGTGCTCGGGCACCTCGCCGGCGAACCCTTTGCGCACGTGCTCGAAAAGCTCCTTGAGGCGCGAGTGGATAATGAGGTTGAGCATCTCGCGTTCGACCTCCTTGCCGGAGAAGCCCGTGTCGTTCTTGAGCACGATCTTCTCGCCAGGGAGCGACTTGCCCAGAATGGCCGACCCCTCCTCGACCTTGAGCTTTTCGGCGCGGGTGATCGGGATCCTCAGCCCGATGGAAATGTCGTTCGTGATGTGGTCGCCCCCGACCGCAAGAACGCCGCTGTGCCGGACGGCGCCGTCCAGGTAAACGATGTAGTCGGTCACCCCGCCGCCGATATCCACGACAAGGGCCCCAGCATCCTTCTCGTGCTTGTCCAGCACGACCTGCGCGGAAGCCAGCGAGTTGACCACGACGTCGAGAACCTCGATGTCGCATTCCTTCACGCAGCGGATCGCATTCTGGATCCTCGTGCGCACCCCGTGGATGATGTGGAAGTCCGCCTCGAGCCGGCCTCCGAGCATTCCCAGCGGGTTGAGCACGCCCTGCTGCCCGTCCACGTAGTAGTGCTGGATGATCGAGTGCAGGATGATGTTTTCCTTCGGCAGGCTGATCTCCTTGGCCTTGAGCTCGACCTCCTGCATCTCCTCCTCTGTGATCTCCCCGCAGTCCTCGGGAATCGTGACCGACCCGCGGTTGTTGAAGCTCTCGATGTGGCTTCCGGTCACCGAGAGCCAGACATCGCGGATCTCGACGTCGCTGCGCTCCTCCGCATCGGAGAGCGCTTCGCGCACGCAGTTCGAGGCATTTTCGAAGTCGATGATCTCGCCCTTGCGCACGCCGCGCGACGGGGACTCCCCGACGCCCAGCAACCGCACCTCGCCGTCCTCGCGGCATTCGGCAACGACCGCGCAGACCTTGCTGGTCCCAATCTCCAATCCAACATGAATATCCTCCCGGGCCATCAGTTTCTCTTTCCCTTTGAGTTTTGAGCCGTTTTTGCCCGGACAGGATCCGCCGGGCTTTTTGGCGGTTCCGGGGCGGCTTTCGGCGGGTCGGCCATGACAAACGTGACCGGCGTATTCCGGCGGACCATCAGGTTCACGGATTCAAGTTCGCGGCCGCTTTCACTGCAGTGCTCGAGAAGCTGGCGCAGGCGGGCGAGCTGGCCGGAAAATTCCTCCGGGGCAAATGTGATCCGGGCGTTCTTGTCGCTGACGACCTCGATGCAGAACCCCTTCGAGATGTCCATCGTCCGCACATGGAGGAGGCTTTCGGAATTCCGGTGGATCTCGTCGAGGAGGGCGAGCGCCCGCCGGAGATCCTCGTTATGGAGCGGCTCGCCGTCGCGGATGTTGTCGCTCTTGACCCCGTAGATCACGGGAAGATGGTAGTAGTCCGGCTGGATAATGCGCGGCTTCATCAGATATCCGGAGTCGTCAACGAGGAGCGACTTTTCCGGATCGAAGGGATCCGAGGCGTCATCCCGTGCGGCCACCCAGGCGACCGGAATGCGGGCGGTCAGCGTGATCGAAATGTGGTCGGGCAGCTGCCGCTCAATCGAGACGCTGGACACCTGCGGCACGTCCCGGAGAACCTTTTCGGCGGCGGCCAGATCGATTCGGAAGATGTTCTCCCCCTCCCGGATGCCGGTCGCGGAGAGAACCTCCTCGCGGGTCATCACGCCGTCGAGTTCGAGGCTCACGCGCTTGAGCGTGTATTCGGGGTTCGAAAAGAAGAATTTTTCCAGGGCGGTTGTTGTTCCCGCCCACGCGGCCGCGCAGAGGGCGACCATGAGCGCGATTTTCCAGACCACGCCGCTCACCCGCTCGCGCCGCTGCCTGCGGGCGGTGACCGTCCGGACCTTCACGTCGAGAAAGTGCTGCCGGCGGCCGCCCGCGCGGTGCCTGCGGTTTCCTGGGATCGCTTTGGGAGTTCCTCGGATCATCTGCTCTTCTTGGCAAGTGAAAGGCCGACAATCTCCTCGCAGAGGGCGGAAAAGTCGAGCGTGGCAACGGCGGCCGCCTTCGGGAGGAGGCTGGTCTCGGTCATGCCGGGAATCGTGTTGACCTCAAGCACGCTCATGCTCCCGTCCTCCGCCAGAAGCACGTCGACGCGGGAATAAACTTCAAGCCCGAGGGCGCGGTGGGCCGCCAGCGCGGTCTCCTGGACGGCGCGGGTCTGCCCGGCAGGGAGATCGGCCGGCACATGGTAATCCGAGGCGCCCTTGGTATACTTGTGCTCGTAGTCGTAAAATCCCTCGTGCGGGACGATTTCGACGATCGGGAGCGCGTGTTCTCCCAGGATTCCGACAGTCAGTTCGCGTCCGTGAAAGAACGACTCCACGAGCACCTGGTCGCCATAAAGAAAGCAATCGGCCAGGGCATGCCCGAGTTCGGATTTGCCGCGCACGATGTGCACGCCCACGCTCGAACCCTGCCGGGGGGCTTTGACGACAAACGGAAACTCAAATTCCGGCTTCCCGCCGGCTCCGATGGCATGCCATGCGGAAGTCGGCACACCGGCAAGATCAAAAGCCGCCTTGGTGGCGATTTTATCAAAAGCGCGGCGGCTGCCGTCCGCCCCCTCACCGGTGTACGGGATGCCGCGGTCGTTGAGAATTGCCTGCAGCTCGCCATCTTCGCCGAATGTGCCGTGAATGATGTTGAAGGCCAGATCGGTATCCGGAGGAAGGTGAAAGTCGGGTCCGGTGACATCGACTTCCGCGACCACGGCTCCGGCTGCCCGGAGGGCTGTTGCAACCGCCGCGCCTGAGCGGAGCGAAACCTCCCGCTCTTTGCCGGGACCGCCCATCAGCAGCGCGATCCGTTTCCCCTTCAATAATCCTGAATGCTTTCTCATAAATCAACTCCCACAATCTGAACCTCGGTCTCGAGGGTGATCCCCCTCACCCGCTCGGCGGCAGCCTGGATTTCCGCGATGAGGTTGAGCACCTCCTCCGCGGTTGCGCCGCCATCGTTGACAATGAAGTTTCCGTGCACTTCGGAAACCCTCGCCCGGCCGACCGAAAAATTTTTGAACCCGAGTTCGTCGATGAGCCGGCCGGCCGGCACCGGGCCGGGATTTTTGAAGATGCAGCCCGCGCTGGCGGCGACCGGCTGGGATTCCCGGCGCTTGGTGACCGACGTCTCGATGAGCCGGTCGATCGCTGCGCGATCGCCGGGCGTACCGGACAGGACAGCCGAGAGGGCGAAGTTCCGGCGCAGGATCGGGACGCTCCGGTAGCGGACATCGAGCTCGGCAGGCGTCCGGGTAAAAATGTTTCCATCCTGATCGCAGAAGCGGACACGGACGACCTGATCGAACGTCTGGACGCCCATCGCTCCGGCATTCATGCGCAGGCCGCCGCCGAGGTTCCCGGGGATGCCCTCCATCCACTCGAAGCCGGCAATCGAGGCATTCCTTGCGAGGGCGCTGATCTGCTTGAACTTCACGCCGACGCCGGCGGTGATTTCCTGGCCGTTCACTTCGTGGCGGAGGAACTCGCCCCGCGCCAGATGAGCGACCACGCCGGGAATGCCGCCATCCCGGACCAGGAGGTTCGAGCCCCTCCCCATCACCATGAAGGGGATGCCCTCATCAAAACAGTACTGCACGAGATCGGCGAAGCCCTCCTCGGTTTCGGGCTCGGCCCAGAACTGTGCGGGACCGCCGATCCGCATCGTTGTATGCTTGGAGAGTGGTTCATGCAGCCGGATGCTGCCGGGCCCCATGACCTTGAGCAGGCTCTCACGCAGGACGAGGTCCCGGGCGAGATTTGCCCCCGCCTCGTGGATATTCCCCGCCCCGAGGCTCAGGACCAGATCGCCCTCCTCAAGAACCGCCGCAGCGGCCTTGTGCAGGCGCGCCACCTCGGGCACATGGCGGGCGGACGGATGCCCGTGCGCAAGCAGCGCATCGACGATTGTCTGACCGGACACGCCGGGGATCGGCTTCTCGCTTGCAGGATAGACGTCCGCAACGAATACATGGTCCGCATCGTCGAACGCCCGGCCGAACTCGTCCTTCAAGGCAAGCGTGCGGGTGAAGCGGTGCGGCTGGAACATCGCGATGACACGCTTCCAGCCGCCGGTCCGTGCGGTGGCGAGCGTCGCGGCGATCTCGGTCGGATGGTGACCGTAGTCGTCCACGCAGAGGTGGCTGCCGGACTCGTAGCGGATCTCGAACCTCCGCCGGGCACCGCGGAAGCTTTCGAGGGCGGCAACGATCTTCTCAAACTCGATGCCCAGCTCGCTGGCGAGCGCGATCACCGCCAGCGCGTTCACCGCATTGTGCGCGCCCGGGATGTTAAGGACCACACCGCCCAGCTGGCGGCCGCGGGATTCCACAGAGAAATGCGAGCGGAAGTTTTCCGTGCGGAGCGAGGTGATCCGGTAATCGCAGCCCTCGGCATGCCCGTAGGTGACCGCCCGCGGGCTTGTCTGGCAAACCCGGCGGGCGCCGGCATCATCGGCACAATAAAAGACGTTTCCGGACGTCTGGGCGACCAGCTTGGCGTAGACAGCGTCGATCGCGGCGAGATCCTTGTAGAAGTCGAGATGCTCGGGTTCGATGTTGAGAACGATCGCATGGGTCGGGTGGTAATTGATCAGCGTGCCGTCGCTCTCGTCCCCCTCCGCCACGAAATATTCCCCCTCGGAATCCCATCGCGCGTTCGTTCCGAGGATCGGAATCTCCGCGCCGACGTAGTGCGACGGCTTGAGCCCCCCCGAGCGGAGGACGTGCGCCGCCATCGCCGAGGTCGTCGTTTTCCCGTGCATCCCGCAGACGACGATCCCTTTCTTGGCGGACATGATGGCGGCGAGCGCATCCGCCCGGCGGGCCATCGGAATTCCGAGCCGGACCGCCTCATCGTACGCCGGATTTCCCGGCTTGATCGCCGAGGAATAAAGGACGATCTCAGCGCCGCGGACGCCCTCGGCGGACTGCGGGCATTCGAAGCGGAGGCCCTTTTTGCAAAGCCGGCCGACCTCGACGGTGTCGACCTTGTCCGAGCCGCTCACCTCGTGGCCGAGCGCCAGGAGGAGTGCGGCGATCCCGCTCATGCCGGAGCCCGCGACCCCGATCAGGTGGACGCGGCGCGGCTCGCCGCCCGTGAGGGCCTGCTGGAGTTCCACGACGTTCATGTGCGTGCCTCCTTCACGGCCGCCTGAAGAACGTCGGCGACGTTTGTGGCAGCGGACCCGGGCGGGATCCTCCGGGCTGCCACGGACATCCGCTCGCGCCGTTTGTCATCCGAGAGGAGATTCGAAATCATCGCGGCCAGCATCTCCGGGCCGGTGCCCTTCTCCGGGAGCATCTCCGCGGCCCCCTGGCGCGCGTAGATTTTCGCGTTGGCCGTCTGGTGGTCGTCCGTTGCGTAGGGATACGGGATGAGAACCGATGGAAGCCCGAACTGCGAAAGCTCGCTGAGACTCGACGCTCCCGCGCGGGAGACGACAACGTCGGCCGCCGAGTAGGCCTCCTCCATCCGATGGTGGAACGTCGCCACGTAGTGCGGAATCTCATCGCGCTGGTAATTTGCGGCCGCAAGCCGGTCGTCGCGCTCGCCGGTGAGGTGAATGATCTGGATTCCCGAGCCCGCAAGCAGCGGCGCGGATTTGAAGAGGAGCTGGTTGATTCCCGCCGCTCCCTGGCTTCCCCCCATGACGAGAAGGGTTTTTTTGTCAGCCGCCAGACCGAAGATCTGCCGCGCCGCAGCGCGGTCGATCGGCTCGCCGAGGTTCCGGCGCACCGGGGTTCCGGTGATGACGCACTCGGCGGAGGGGAAGTAGGTCTCACAGTCCTCGAACCCAAGCAGAACCTTGGTGGTGAATTTCGCCGCCAGTTTGTTCGCGCGGCCCGGGATGGCATTCGACTCGTGCACAAACGACGGCAGACCGCGAAGCCTCGCCGCCAGCACCGGTGCCGTGGAGGTGAATCCCCCCATGCCCAGCACCACCGACGGGCGGAACCGCCGGTAGATCCTCCGGCACTGCGAGTAGCTCTCCCAGAACCTGCGCATGAACCGGACGAGCGCCGGCGAGACGATCCGTGCGGGCAGACCGACCGACGGCAGCTTCTCGAAGCGGAACTCCGGGTGGGCCTTGAGGGCCGTTGCGTCGATCTCCTTTTCCGAGACAAACAGCAGAACCTCGTGGCCGCGCGCGTGCAGGGCCTCCGCGACGGCAAGGCCGGGAAACAGGTGACCTCCGGTGCCCCCGCAGGCGATCACGGCTCGGAATGGCGTCACGGCACTCATAGGCGGCGCCCGACCCGGGCGTGCAGGAGCGCGGGCGACAGCCCGGCATTCAGGGGTTTCCCCTGGCGGTGGATGCTGACCAGCATGCCGATCATGAAAAGGCAGACCATCATGTTCGACCCGCCGTAGCTGATAAAGGGAAGCGGCATGCCTTTGTTCGGGAGAAGCGAGGTCGTCACCCCGATGTTCACCGCCGCCTGCAGGCAGATCATCATCACGGCACCCGAGGCCAGGAGGCCACCGAACCGGTCGCGCGCGTTGGACGCCACGAGCAGCCCGAAAAGGCACACCAGCAGGTAGCCCGCCACGGTCAGCAATGTCATCTTCAGCCCGAGTTCTTCTCCAATCATCGGAAAGATGAAATCAGTATGGGCGTAGGGCAGGTAAAGCATTTTCTGCCGCCCCTCCCCAAGGCCGAGCCCCTCGAGCCCGCCGGATCCGAACGCGATGAGCGCCTGCCATTGCTGGAGGCCCTCACCGAGCTTGTATTTGGCGGGATCCATAAATGCGAGCAGGCGGCCCTGGCGCTCGGAAATCTGCGTGGCAAGGAGGAGAATTCCGCCCAGGCCCCCGAGCACCATGAAGAGGAGCCAGCGCAGGGCGCCTCCAGCGATGAAGATCAGCGCAACAGCTGTGGCTCCGATCAGCGCGGTGTTACCGAGATCGACCTCGCAGGCAATCGGCGCAAGCAGAAGGGAGACCACTGCCATCGGGGCGACGAACCCCATCAGCAAACCCTTCGACTCGTGCTCGAACTTTGAAAACCACCAGGCGAGAAAGAAAATCGCGGCAATTTTTGCCAGTTCGCTCGGCTGCAGGGCGCCGATCCCGATGTTCAGCCAGCGCGAGGATCCGTTGATCCGCTGCCCGATCGGCGGCACAAAGCAGAGGAGAAGCAGGACAAACGCTCCGGCGAACCAGATCCACCAGGTGCGCTGCCAGACATGGTAGTCCAGACTGGCGGCGACCACCGAGACGACCACGCCGACACCCAGCCACATCACCTGACGCTTGACAAAGAAGTAGACGTCCCCGTGGCTGTCCTGCGCGAATGCGCTGGTGCTGAAAAGCATCACCAGGCCGAGGGCGATCAGGCCCGCGACTGTCAGGATGAGAAGATAGATGCCGTGCTTTTGCATGGGATGTCCCGGTCCGGTTTCCCGGACGGCTGCGAGGCCTCAGGGAACGATGAGTTTTTGTCCGATTTGGAGTTTCTTCGGGTCGTCGATCTTGTTGGCTTTCAGCAGATCGCTGTAGCTGATCTTGAGCTTTTTCGCGATCGTGTAGGGATTGTCGCCTGCAGCGACAACGTAGCTTTTTCCGCCGTCCTCGGATGTTGCGGCCGGGGCCGCGGTCTTCGGCTCTGCGGCGGAGGCGGCCTTTGGCTCGGAGGATCTGGCGGAGGAGCCGGAGGCGGCAGAATCCTTGGAGGCCGCCGGCTTCGTCGATGTGCCCGTGGCTGCCTGGGCCTTCGACACCGGAAGCGGCGCGACGACCCCGGCTGAGGCAACCTTCGCGGCCGGAGCAACCGGCGCAGCGGGCTTTGCTTGCGACGCCGCCGCTTTCACCGATGCGGAGGCGGGCAGGCGCAGGACCTGACCGACCCGGATCGTTGTCGTGCTGGTGATGTCGTTCGCCTTCTCGATGGCCTCGATCGACGTCTTGTGCCGGGACGCGATCTTCTTGAGCGTGTCGCCGGCGACGACCGTGTAGGTGGCGGGCTCGGCCGGAGCGGACTTCCCGGCAGGGGCCGCAGCCTCTGCGACCGGCTGGACCACCGGTGCGGTTTCGGCCTTTGCCGGTGCCTGCTTCGCCGCGCGATCGGGAATCAGCTGCTTCGTCTTCAGCGTGTTGAATGCGAAGACTCCGCCGACGGCAAGCACGTGGAGGACCAGCACGACGATGAAGGCGTGCGAAAGCTTCATGTTCGGCTCGGACTCGCCGTCGGCATCGTCGAACTCCTCCTCGCTCGCTGCCGCCCGCGCATGCAGAACCTTGCGGGGAACCATCCTCCGGGCCATCCGGCGGGGAGCAAGTGGACGTGTGGTCGTTTTCATGGGTGCGTTTGTTTTTCGGTGGTTGGTGTCAGTTTTTGAACGTGCGATTTGAAAAGATTTCCGCGCTCGCCGTAGTTGCGGAACATGTCGAACGAGGAAGTCCCCGGGGAGAAGAGGACGACATCGCCCGGACGGGCTGTCCGGCGGGCCAGATCCACGGCCTCCTCGAGCGAGCCCGCAGGCGCGCAGTCCACTCCGGACCACGATTTTGCGATGCGGTCCTTCATTTCGCCGATGAGCACGGCTGCGCGAACCTTCTCGCGGACGAGCGGCGCGATGCCATCGAATTCGAACCCTTTGTCCTTCCCGCCCGCAAGCAGGATGATCGGGCGGTCCTGGGAGCGCATCGCCTTCTCCATGGCATCGAGGTTGGTGGCTTTTGAATCGTTGATCCAGAGGACGCCGTCGAGTTCCCGGACAAACTCGCAACGGTGCGCCGGGGCGGCGTAGCCGGCGACCGCGCCGGCCATGCGCTCGAAATCGACATCCAGGGCGTGGGCGATCGCCATCGCCGCCATCAGGTTCTCGGCATTGTGAATCCCCCGCAGACGGGTCGCGGCCTGGTCGAGCACCGGGCTGCCCCGGAAACAAATCTCCATGCCCCGCAGCGTGAAATCAGCATCCGCGCCCACCGCGCTGAAAGTGATTTTTCGGGCGGGCAGCGGAGGGAGTTCGCTGAGCGCATTGGCCACAACAAAATCCTCCGGCGTCAGGTTCTCAAAAATCCTGAGCTTGGCATCGCGGTAATCCTGCATGCCCGCATAGCGGTCGAGGTGGTTCGGGCTGAGGTTGAGCCAGGCGGCCACATGCGGGCGGAACGAGCGGATCGTTTCCAGCTGGAACGAGCTCACTTCCAGAACCATCACATCGAGCTCGTGGCTGCTGCGGACCGCGGTGGCAAACGGCAGCCCGATATTCCCGCTGGCCATCGTCCGGACTCCGCAGCCCTGAAGCAGCGCGGTGGTCAGCTCCGTGGTGGTGGTCTTTCCGTTTGTTCCGGTGATCGCGACCACCGGGCACGAGCACTCCTCGAAGGCCAGCTCCAGCTCGCCGATGATCGGGATTCCCTTCGCCGCCACGTTCCTGACCAGCGGCACGGCCGGGTCGATCCCGGGGCTGATCACAGCAATGTCGTAATCCGCCGGATCGTTGTCAGCCGCCCCGCCGAGAAGCACGTTCACCCCGCGGGAGGCAAGGGCTGCGGCCTTCTCCCGGAGCGCAGGATTGTCGAGCGACTCGCACACGGTGACGGACGCGCCTTCCTCCTGGAGGAGGACCGCAGCAGCCTCACCGCTGTGGCCGAGCCCCAGAACAACCGCATTTTTTCCGCTGTAGATCATTGTTAACGGAGTTTCAAAGTGGCAAGCCCGAGAAGGGCAAAGAGAACCGAGAGAATCCAAAAGCGGACAATCACGGTGTTCTCCTTCCATCCGCTGAGCTCGAAGTGATGGTGGATCGGCGACATTTTAAAGATGCGTTTCCCGGTGAGTTTAAAGCTGGCCACCTGGAGGATGACCGACATCGCCTCGATCACAAACACGCCGCCGACGATGACCATCAGGAGTTCCTGCTTGCAGCAGATCGCCACCGCGCCCAGCATCCCGCCGATCGCCAGCGATCCGGTGTCGCCCATGAAGACACGGGCCGGGTAGGCATTCCACCAGAGAAATCCGAGGCAGGCCCCGAGCAGCGCCACGCACAGCACAGTGAGCTCGCCGGAGTAGACGACAAACGGCACCTGAAGGTAGTCGGCCGCCTTGTAGTTTCCGGCCAGATAGACCAGCACGGCATAGGCGGCCGCCACGGTTGCGGTGCAGCCAGTGGCCAGGCCGTCGAGTCCGTCGGTCAGGTTCACGGCATTCGATGTGCCCACAATGACGAGGAGGTAGAAGACGAACGTGAACCCGCCCATCGTGAAGACGAGCGGCTCCTTGGAAAACGGGATGTAGAGCTGCTGGGCAACCTGAGAGACCTTCGGGTTTGTCAGGAAGAAGACCGTGAAGACGCCGGCCAGCAGGCACTGCAGGAAAAATTTCAGCCGGCTGCTGATCCCGGCGGAGCTTTTTTTCGAGACCTTGAGCCAGTCGTCATAGAACCCGATGCCTCCGAGGAAGACCGTGCTGAAGAGGACAAGCCAGACAAACGGGTTTTCCGGCCTCGCCCACAGCAGCGTGGAAATGACGATCGAGCCGACTAGCAGGATCCCTCCCATCGTCGGCGTTCCCTTCTTGGATCCGTGAAGCTCGTAGAGCTTGTGGACCTCCTCCTTGCTGCGGATCGGCTGGCCGAACTTGAGCGAGATGAGCTTCCGGATCACCCAGTTGCCGAAGATGATGCTGATGAGAAACGCGGTCACGCCCGCGCAGATCGCCCGGAACGTGATATACGAAAAGACGTTGAGCGCCTTGAGAAAGCTGCTCTCGATCCCGTGGAGCCGCGCCCACTCGCTAAGGTCGGAAAGGTAGTAGAGCATCAGGTTTCAAAATGTTGGATGACGGTTTCCATACGGGCCGAGCGGCTCCCCTTGACGAGGACCATGTCGCCGGGCCTGGCGAGGCTGGCCAGCATGCGGGCGGCGGAGGCGGTGTCGCCGACCTCGTGGATCCGGCTCAGACCGGCCTCGCGGGCGGCCTCCGCAATGGCGGATGCCTCCGCCCCCACGGTGACCAGGATGTCGGCGGAACCTCCGGCGGCAAGCCCGGTGCGTCGGTAGCCTTCGGCGGCATAGTCACCAAGCTCGCCCATGCGCCCGAGCACGGCGATCCGGTGCCCGGTGCCCGGCAGCGAGCGCAGGGTCACAAGGGCGGCCATCATCGAATCGGGGTTGGCATTATAGGTGTCGTCGAGAAAGACAACCTGCCGGATGACCCGGCGCTGGAGGCGGCCTCCGGCGATCTTCGCGCGGCTGAGGCTGTGCACGGCATTCTCGAGCGGGATGCCGAACTCGAGGCCTGCCGCAAGGGCAAGGAGCGCATTGGCGACCATATGCGAACCGTTGGCCGTGATCGAGGCCGCGATCTGCCGTCCGTCGTGGCTCACCACAAACGAGCAGCCCGACTCGGACTCGATCATCGCGGAGGCTGTCAGTTCGCCCCCGGACAAACCCACACGCACGACGCGGGCCTTGCAGCGGGCCGCGATCGGGTCGAGAAAATCGCCGGACGCAGGCAGGATGACCGCGCCGGAGGGAGGCACGGCTTCAGCAAGCATGCCCTTCTCGAGCGCGATCGCCTCACGCGACTTCATGAATTCAATGTGCGAAACACCGATCCCGGTGATGATCGCCGCATCCGGGCGGGCCAGGGCGGCCAGCGGGGCGATCTCTCCCGGGTGGTTCATACCGATCTCCCAGACCGCCGCGGTATCGGCGCTTGTCGCCGCAAGAATCGAGAGGGGCAGCCCGATATGGTTATTGAGATTTCCCTGTGTCTTCACGACGCGGAACTGCCCGGCAAGGACAGCGGCGGCAAAGTCCTTGGTGCTCGTCTTTCCGTTGCTTCCGGTGATGCAGAGGACCTTCAGGTCGAGCCGTGAGCGCCAGGCAGCGGCAAGGCGGGTGAGAGCGTCCTGCCCGCCGGAGCACAGCAGGACGGGAAATCCGTCCGGCAGGTCTCCGGGGTCCCGCTCCAGGAGCGCGGCGGCAGCCCCCCGTGCGGCCGCATCGGCTGCAAACCCGTTCCCGTCGAAATTCTCGCCGCGCAGGGCGACGTAGAGCTCGCCGGGGCCGGCGGTGCGCGAGTCCTTGCCCACGCGGGAAATGCGCACGGAAGGATCGCCGCGAAGAACCTTCGCGCCCGCCATGTCCGCAATTTCAGCCAGTGTGAGCTCGTCCATCGTTCAGATCTCCATGCGCTTGTCTGCAACCGCACGCCCGGCGACAGCCACATCGTCGAACGGGATTCTGCGGTCGCCGAATTCCTGGTAGTTTTCGTGTCCTTTGCCGGCAATGAGGACGATGTCGCCCGGTCCGGCCAGATCGATCGCGTGGCGGATCGCGACCTCGCGGTCGGCGATCCGGTCAAACGCCTTGCCGCGCAGGCCGGCTTGAACGTCGTCGAGAACAGCCTCCGGATCCTCGCGCCGCGGGTTATCCGATGTCAGAACCGTCCAGTCGGAGAGATCCTCGGCAGCCGCTGCCATGAGCGGGCGCTTGGCGCGGTCGCGGTCGCCTCCGCAGCCGAAGACCGTGATCAGCCGGGAGGGGTTCAGCTCGCGAAGCGTCCGGAGCACGCTGCGAAGTGCATCGTCGGTGTGTGCGTAGTCGACGTAGACCTGGAAATTGCGCTTTGCGGGCACTCGCTCGAGGCGTCCCGGCACCTGGGGCGCGGAAGCCAGCGCGGCGACCGAGGCGCGGAGCTCGACCCCGCAGGCGCTTGCGGCGGCCAGCGCGCCGAGCGCGTTGTAGATGTTGAAAAGTCCGATCAGGGGGAGGCGGACCAGGTAGCTTTTCTTGCGGGCTTCGAGGTGGAAGGTCGCTCCGTTGCCGTCGAAGCGGATCGCGCTGGCGCGGAAGTCGGCATGGACGCCGCGCCCGAAGGTGACGACGCGCGCGCGCTTGCCGAAACGGTCGACAAGCTTCTGCCCGAAGCGGTCGTCGGCATTGATGATGAGCCGCGGCTTCTTTTCCGTCTGTCCGGCGGCTGCCTCCAGAAACGCCGCCTTTGCCTCAAAGTAGGCGTCCATCGAGCGGTGGTAGTCGAGGTGGTCCTGCGTGAGATTGGTGAAGATGGCGGCATCAAACGCGATGGCGCGCGCCCGGTACTGGACCGCCGCATGGCTCGAAACCTCCATGGCGACCGAGCGGCCGCCCACATCGAGGAGCTGCGCAAGCATCCGCTGCATGTCCACAGATTCGGGTGTCGTCCGGGGAGCCACGATCTCCTCATCGCCGATCACATATTTGACGGTGCCGATCAGGCCGCACCGGAGCGAGGCCGCATCGAGCAGGTGCTTCACAAGGAAGGCCGTCGTCGTCTTCCCGTTCGTCCCGGTCACCCCGACGCACTTGAGCCGGCGGGCCGGATGACTGAAAAATGCGGCCGAAAGGTCGGCCATGGCCGCACGCGCGTCGGGAACAACGACGACCGGACACCCCGGGCTTTCCATCGCGCCCTGCGCGACGACTGCCGCCGCCCCGCGCTCCGCCGCCTGGAGGGCGAATCGGGCTCCGTCCGCGTTCACGCCGGGGAGTGCGAAGAACAGGCAGCCATCGGCAGCCTGGCGCGAGTCGTAACACAGCGAGCGGATCTCCGGGTCGGCCAGCACGGGTGCCAGGTTGGAGGCGGTAAGGAGTTCGTTGAGCTTCATCAGTCAGTGGGTCCGCCCGGCTTTCTCCCCGGAATTGTTGAGTGCGGTCGCGGTGGCCGGCTCGGCCTTCATCGATGGAACGAGATCGAGGTAGCGCGCCGCCTTCTCGCCGATCCGCGAAAAAATCGGGGCAGCGATGAGTCCGCCGTAAGCCACGCTGGAGGCGACCTTCGGGTCATCGACCAGAACGAGGCAGACAAACCGGGGGTCCTCGACGGGAAGGAATCCGACAAACGAGGCGACATACTTTCCCGCCGCGTAGCCGCCGGCCGGGCTCACCTTCTGGGCGGTCCCGGTTTTTCCGGCCACCCGGAACCCATCGACCTTCGCGAGCGTGGCCGTGCCGCCCGGCTCGACAACGCCGGCCAGCGCCTCGCGGACAAAGCTGGCCGTTTTATCGGGGATGACTTCGCGCACAAGCCGCGGAGGCTTGTCCAAAACCACCTGACCGTCGGCATCGGTCACCGAGCGGACGATCTGGGGCGCCATGAGATGTCCCCCGTTGGCGATGACACTCATGCCCAGCGTGATCTGCAGCGGCGTGACCGCCAGGGCCTGGCCCATCGGCATCCGCGTGATCGTCAGCTTGTCCCAGCGGGAGGGAGGATGGACGATTCCCGGAATCTCCCCCGGAAGCTCGATGCCGGTGCGCTCGCCGAAGCCGAACCGCCGGACATACTCGTAAAATTTGTCATCGCCCATCATCAGAGCCATCTTCGCCGAGCCGATGTTCGAGGATTTCACGAGGATGTCGTGCACGTTCATCGTGCCGTAGCTGTGGGTGTCCCGCAGGATGCGGCCCCCGTAGGCGAAATTGCCGTTCTCGCAGAAGATCCCGGTCGATTCCTTGACCTTCCCCTCGGTGATCGCCCCGGAGGCCACGACAATCTTGAACGTGGATCCGGGCTCGATCATGTCGATGATCGCCCGGTTTTTCATCTGTTCCGGCTTGGTGTCGCCGGGATTGTTCGGGTCAAAGTTCGGCCTGTTGGTCATGGCGAGGATCTCCCCGGTTTTCGGGTCGATCATGAGGGCGACGGCCATCTCGGGCTTGAGGTCGCGGAACGCGGTTTCCATCTCCTCCTCGAGGATCGCCTGCAGGCCCATGTCGATCGTCAGGCGGATGTTCATGCCGTGCTCGGCGGACTGCTCCTGGCCGCGGTAGAGCATGATTTCGCGGCCCGTGCGGTCCCGCTCGATGAAGCGGAAGCCATCCTTCCCGCGAAGGTATTTTTCCATCGTGAGCTCGATCCCCTGGATCCCGTTGCCCTCGTGGTCAAGAAACCCGAGGACATGTCCGAGGACCGCCCCGTTCGGATACGTGCGCACGGCGTCCTGCTCGAAGTAGAGCCCGCGGAGGTTGGCATCCTGCATGGCCTTGCCGAGCGCGACAGCCTTGTCGTCGGGCAGTTCCTTGGCGACGACGAGGTATTTCCGGTCGGTCGTCAGCTTCGCCGTGAGTTCCTTTTCCGGCAGCCCGAGGAAGGGTGCGGCAACGCGCGCAAGGGCGGCGGGATTCTTGATGTGCGAACCGTCGGCAACGACCGTGTGGACCGGCAGGTTCGAGGCAAGAAGTTCCCCGTTGCGGTCGAAGATCATCCCCCGGCGGGCATGGATGACCATGCGCATCGTATGCTTCTCGGCGGCAAGCCGGGCATACTCATCGTGCTTGGCGACCTGAAGATGGATCAGGCGCGCAGAGTAGACGGTGAAGACCAACGCGACGAGCGCACAGACCACGCCGATGCGGGCTCGTGCGGCCTGGTTCACTGACGGCCACCTCCGTTGTAAGCGGTCCTGGCGACGCCGTCCTGCCCGGCAATGGCCGGAGGCACGAGGCGGGCGATCATGCTGCCCTCGATCGGCTGAACTTTGATGAAGCCTTCCGCAATCCGGCGCTGGAGAGCCTGTCGCGAGGACAACTCGGTCACGCGCGCGAGGAGCACCTCGTTGGCGGCACGCACTTCGCGGACCTTGCGCTCGACTTTCCGGATCTCATCGCCCAGGGCGAACTGCTGGTTTTTGATGTGGACGTAGAACAGCCCGGCGGCGGCCAGGATGACGGCTGCCACGAGGTACTGGAACACCGTGGACATGTGGACCGGGTTGACCTGCTTTCGGCGGTTGGACGAAGGATTCATGATCAGTGTTTCTGGATGTTTTCCACGACGCGCAGCTTGGCGCTGCGGGCGCGGGGGTTCTGTTCGACCTCATCGATCCCGGCATCCAGGGGATGCGGGGTCAGAAGCCGGAAAATGTGCTCCGGATTGCGCCTGGGCGCCGGCCACTCCGGCCGGTCGATCCACTCCTGGCTGCGATCGCGGAAGAAGTGTTTGACGATCCTGTCCTCCAGCGAGTGGAACGTGATAATGGCAAGCCGGCCGGACGGAGCCAGGCAGCCGGGAAGAGCGGCCAGAGCGTCGCGCAGCGCCCCCAGTTCATCGTTGACGGCAATCCGGAGCGCTTGGAAGACGCGCGTGGCCGGGTGCCGGCCGCTCGTGCGCGGAGCCACGGAGGACACCGCCGCCGCAAGGTCAAAGGTGGTCTCGAACGGATGCCCGGCGCGCAGTGCGGCGATGCGCGCGGCGATCTGCATCGCGCGCGGCTCCTCGCCAAACTCGCGGAAGAGCTTCGCCAGTTCGGCCACCGGCAGCGAGTTCACGAGATCCGCAGCCGTCCGCGGTGCCCGGCGGCTCATGCGCATGTCCAGCGGTCCGTCCTTCATCAGTGCAAACCCGCGCTCCGCCGTGTCGAGTTGGTGCGAGGAGACCCCGATATCGAGCAGGATGCCGTCGAACTTCCGGGTCTCGCCGAGCGCGGCAAGGACGTCCGCGGCGTCGCGAAAATTGGCTTCGACCATGCGGAACCGGCTTCCGAAGCGCTCCAGCCGCCGGCCGGCCTCCGCCAGCGCATCCGCATCCTGATCGAGCCCGATCACTTCGGCGCCGGCCTCCAGGAGAAGCTCGCTGTGCCCGCCACCCCCGAGTGTCCCGTCCAGAAACAGCTTTCCCGGAGCCGGGCACAGAAGGGCCCTCACCTCTTCAGGCAGCACAGGCACGTGGTATCCGCCCTTTGTTTGCTCAGGCTTTTCCAAATTGATTCCCAGTTGGTCTTCGTAGTCCAAGAAGTTCATACGCATTCCGGGGGCGGATTTTGATGGTGGCGTGCCCTTGCTGTTTGCCGCCGGTCTTTCCGGCATTGAAACCGACCACAAACAACCGGCCGCCCCTGGCCATCAGTCCGTTCCCCTCATTCTGGATTGCCTTTCATTTCAGTAAAAAATCAGAGCCCGATCTCCTCGGCCATCCGCCGGCAGATCTCCGCCTCGCTGACGGTCGCCTCCTCGCGGTTCGCCTTCGACCAGATCTCAAACCGGCTGCCTGTCCCGATGAAGACCACCTCGCCCTTGAGCCCCTTTTCCAGGCAATGGTCGTCCGGCAGAAGAACCCGGCCCTGCTTATCCGTGGAGACCTGGCGGGATTTTCCAAAAAACAGGCGGCTCATCTTGGCCTTCACGTCGGCCGGGACGGCCAGGGATTTAATCTGCTGCTCCATCCGCTGAAACTCCTCCGGCGGCATCACGGTCAGATAGGCCTCGGTCGAGTGCGGCGTGACAAAAAATTCCTCCCCCTCGCCCGCCAACCACGCAGACGGAATCGCAACACGGTTCTTCGCGTCCATCGAACGCTCAAACGTGCCGGAATAAATCGTCGGCTTTGTGGTGTCCTGGCCCATGGTATTTCAGGTCTTTTGTGACATCCTCTGCCACAACGCCCCACTTTTCACCACAATTCACCTCAAGCGTCAACAGAAATCTCCGTTACTCGAAAAAAGCACATCGACAGGAGGAGCTTGGATCTTTTTGACTGGGCAGAATGTCCTCCGCTGCAAAAACGCGAAAACTGAGCCTGTCCTCCCGGGCGAACCTGCTGGGATACCGGTGGATTTTCGGTTTGCTGGAAACGATGGGACCGCCGGCTCCGCGACCGATCCACCTCACCCGTTCGAGCCGGGTTCTGGTCTTCTCTTCGGCCGGGCTGGGCGACTCGCTGCTGGATTCGGTGGCGGTCCGGGCGTTGGCGGAGACGTTTCCGGGGATCACGATCGAGGCGGTCGTCCACCACCGCCGGCCGGACATTTCGCGGCACAACCCGTTCCTCCGGCGCCTGCATCTCCTGAAGAAGGGTCCGCTCGGGTTTTTGAAGCTCTGGCGGGACCTGCGGGGCGGGAAACCGTGGGATGCCATCCTCTACCTGAGCTGCCACGATCCCGAGGCGCGGTGCCTCGGGTTTCTCCTGAACAAGGACGCCACGGTCAGCCTCGCTTGGAGGACCGAACTCTCCAGCCTCTGCGCATGGAATCTGGACGAGCCGGGCCTGAGGCGCGAGCACCTGTCGCGCCAGGCCCTCCGCGTGGCGGCGCAAGCGGGAGCGGAGACGGTTTACCCGAGGATGGTCTATGTGGTGGGCGACGCCGACCGGGCGGCTCTGAACGCCCGGCTGGAGGCTCTCGCGCTGCCGGCCGCCCCCGGCGTGGTCTTCCAGCTTGGCGGAGGGGGGGCCGCCTACCGGGACTGGCCGGTGGAGCATTTTCTGGAACTCGCCCGGATGCTCGCCGGCGCGGGAGAGGGTCCGCTCTTCCTTCTGGGCGGGCCGGACCACCGGAAGAAGGCGGACATCTTCGCAGAAACCGCGCGGGCGGAGGGGTTGGAATTTTGCGATGTCGTCGGGAAACTTCCCCTCCCGCTTTCGGCGGCGCTCCTGGAGCGCAGCCGCTGCCTGGTCTCGACCGACACCGGCATCATGCACCTCGGGTTTGCGCTGGGCACTCCGACCGTCGCGCTGCTCCACTGCTCGCCCGGACGCGCGCGCGTCGGCCCGCTGGCCGATGAGGAGAAGCACGCGATCATCGAGCTGTCCCGCCCGGAGGGCTACCGCTCGCCATCCGATGCCTCGATGAGTGACATCAAGCCGGAGGCCGTCTTCCCGCACGTCCAGGAACTTCTGCAGCGGAGCACGGAATGAAAACGCGCGCCCCTGGTTGCAACCGTGGTTCTGAGGCCCGGGGGCATGGGCGTCCCGCCCGTGTGTGGCGTATTGCTCCTCTCCGCTGCTCCCTCCTCCAAACAGGCGGGACGCCTGTTCCCCCTGGCTTTACAAGTCTCGCGGACACGCCCGAATGAAACCCCAATCACCAAACCAGCCGCCGCGCGCCATCCTTGTGATCTGCGTCCGCTATCTCGGCGACACCCTTCTCCTGCGTCCGGCCCTGCGGGCCTTGCGGACAGCGTTTCCCGGCGCGCGGATCGATGCGCTGGTGACCGCCGGAACCGCCTGTGCGCTTGACGACTGCGCGGATGTCTCGCGCGTGATCGAGTGGCCGCGCTCGTTGACGGGCGGGCTCGCGCTCCTCGCGCGGATCGCCGGCAGCGGTTACGACTGGGCGGTGGATTTCACCGGCAACGACCGGAGCGCGCTCATCGCCCTCGCTTCGCGCGCCCGGTTCCGGACCGCCTACGAGCGCCCGAAGCTTCCCGCATATTCGCTCCGGCGGGCGGCCTACCACTTCCGTCCGGTGCACCGCAAAGCCAAGCCACATGCGGTCATTCAACGTCTGGAGTTGCTGGAGGCCTGTGGGGTCGCCCCGCAGGGGACCGCCTGCGGGCTTGTGCCACGCGCCGATGCTCTGGCATGGGCGGATGCCGCGATGGGAGGACTCCCCACCCCCCGGCTCCATGTCCACGTCACCTCCCGCGACATGCAGAAGGCGATCCCGTCGGATGTTGTCCGCACCGTCCTCGCCCACACGATCGATTCCGGCGGCGGGGTCGTCGTGACATGCGGCTCCGCCGAGTCCGAAAAAGCCCATATCGCAAAATCCCTCGCGGGACTTGATTCCGCCAAGGTCCGCTCGTTTGACAACCTGAGCTGGCACCAGCTCGTCGCTCTGATCGCCCGCTGCGACAAATACTGGGGCTCGGACACCGCGCCCGCCCACATTGCCTCAGCGCTTGAAAAGCCGCTCCTCATCCACTTCGGTCCCTCGCGCGCCGACCACTGGCACCCGCTCCACTCCGCCGGGACATTTGATGTCCAAGCCTGCGCCTGCCTTTCCAAAAAAACCAAAACAAAATGCCCGCCCGGCCGGCCCGGCACCTGCCTGGAGCGGCTGGATGCGCAGCAGATCCTCCGGGCGCTCGGCAGTCTTTGACCCCGTGCGGCGAGGTCAAACCATTGAGGTAATCCGCTCGACGCGGAATGTGCGCCGCGCTTCGCGCTTGTGGCAGAAGGCTTCGGCGTATGTGCCCGCATAGCCTTCAGCAGTGAATTGGCTTTCTTCACGGAATGCCTATCGCATCAAGGCAAACGGGGATCAGGTCGAAGGGGACCGGCGTTTCGCCGATGAGCACAAAGTTGGCCGGACGCGCGTCGAATACGGCCACTCGACGCGAAATGGACATCCACGCATGGGGGAACGGTTCGAGCGGTTCCCAGCCGCCTTCGCGAAGGAATGCGGCCACGACCGCCGCATCTGGGAGCGGGCCGCGCAAGGCGCGCTGGGCGATGACGAGGCGGGGACCTTCGCGGTCGGTGACGGTGCCGAGAATGCGGACGTCATCACCAAAGAATTCGTTGTGAGCCGCCCATCGGTCGAGGTATTCCAGAGGAGAAGCGGGGCATAGAGCGAGCCTACCGCCGGGCAACCGTCGCACAGTTCGACCATACGCTCCCCCGTAAGTGACCTTGAGGATGTCCTGTCCGGAAGGCCAGACGCGGTGTTCTAGGCCGCCTTCGCCGGCCGGGTCGAGGTAGAGTGCGGCAGGGAGGTCTTTTCCCCAGCGCCGGAGGGCTCGCTGTTGGGCGAGGATACGCGTGCCGTCTCCACCTGCTTCCAAAATTCTTCGGAAGTCGGCGGCCGCTGCGACTGGCGCAATGCCATTAATCCCCTCGGGTCGGTAATCATCCATCTCACTTTCTCTTGGTTGTTGCCTTGATGCAAGCGGTTTTCATGTGCGCTGAGAAGGCTGAATGAGGTATCGCTGCGGGCGGCGGGCGGTTCTTCATTCAATTCATCCTTCCCGCTTCGTACCCGATCCGGCATTTTTCCCGCATGGCCAAATCCCGCCCGAAAGCGCCCCGCGAAGAAGGGGCGGTCGAACGTTCGGCGCGGACGCCAAACAATGGGTCAATGGTCAAGCCGCCCGGGGCGGATGGATCGCCTACCCCACCCAATCAAACCGCACCGGCTTCTCGATGTCCGGGTGCAGGCTGTGGTGGACCGGGCATGCGAGAGCGGCCGCCTCGAGGAGCTGGCGCTTGGGATGATCGGCCGGGAGCGGGATACGGAAGACGATTTCGATGCGGGCGATCCGG
>Ga0209398_1000325_pt1 | contig 30931 bp, 20 predicted proteins | sample AshMeaBigSpring_FD_184125 | JGI IMG/M metagenome (GOLD analysis project Ga0209398, IMG submission 184125) | Groundwater microbial communities from Big Spring, Nevada to study Microbial Dark Matter (Phase II) - Ash Meadows Big Spring (SPAdes)... | ecosystem: Environmental > Aquatic > Deep...
CACAGAAGTGTCTGTAGCGCCTACAGCCGAGCCAACGCATTTGTTGAAGGTTAAAGCGCCTTTATTGGCAAAAGGACAAACATTGTGTTTGCTAGGTAGCAGCAGTCAGTTGGGCAAGTGGAACACTGAACAACCTGTATTGCTTGCTCGCAAAGCAGACGATGTATACTTCACCTGTACGCTTAATTTATCGGATACAGATGTGCCTATTGCATATAAGTATGGTGTATATGATGTACAGAAAAAACAATTTGTTGGTTACGAAGGTGGCGAAAATAGAATTTTATTGGTGGGGAAACACACCGACACTTTTACGATTGTAAATGACGGATTTGCGGTACTCCCCAACCAAGTGTGGAAAGGCACAGGCATTGCTATTCCGGTATTTAGTTTGCGCAGCCACCAAAGTTTGGGGGTTGGCGAATTTGCAGATTTACCTTTATTGGTCGATTGGTGCCAAAAGGTAGGTTTGAAACTATTGCAAATATTACCCATCAACGATACAACAGCTACACATACTTGGGTAGATTCGTATCCATATGCCGCCATTTCTGCTTTTGCCTTGCATCCTATGTATTTGCGTTTGTCCGATGTGGTTTGGCCTGAAAATATTGCATTATTGGCGTCTGTTAAGCAACAACAAGAGCAACTGAATGCATTGAAGGAGGTAGATTATGAGGCAGTTAATCAATTGAAAATTAGTATTTTAAAACAAATTTATCCGCTTCAAAAAGAAAAAACGTTTGCTACTGCCGACTACCAACAGTATTTTCAACAAAATAAGCATTGGTTAGTTCCTTATGGTGTTTTTTGTTTCTTGCGCGATGAATACCATACTTCCGATTTTAACCAATGGCCAGCATATAGGCATTGTACCGATACCGAAATTGCAGCATTGGCTTCGCCTTCAAGTGCGGCCTTTTCGGCCATCGCCTTTCATTTTTTTGTGCAGTATCATTTGCATTTGCAGTTAAAGGCAGCCACAAAATATGCGCACGATCACGGAATTATTGTTAAGGGCGATATTGCCATAGGTATTTATCGATATGGAGCCGATGCTTGGCAAAATCCGCAATTGTTTCATATGCAGTTGCAAGCCGGTGCTCCTCCGGATAGTTTTGCCGTTAAAGGCCAAAATTGGGGTTTCCCAACTTATAATTGGGAGAAAATGAGGAATGATGGCTTTGCTTGGTGGAAGCAACGCTTTGAGCAAATGAGCTATTATTTTGATGCATTTCGGATAGATCACATTCTTGGATTTTTTCGTATTTGGAGTATTCCTATGCACGCAGTGGAAGGCATTATGGGCTATTTTGTTCCCGCTATTCCGGTACATGTAGATGAATTTCAGCAAAAAGGTATTTGGTTTAATTACGATCGATTTACCAAGCCTTTTATTAATAACGACGTGGTAGATCGCATTTTTGGCGACTTGGCACATTATGTAAAAACCACGTTTCTTTCGCATGAGGGCTTCGGTAATTATAGTTTGCTACCTTTTGTAAATACGCAACGAAAAGTGGAAAAACATCTTTCTACTTGGAACAAAGATGCGTTTACTAGTCGTGTTCGTTTGGGATTGTTCGATTTAATTAGCAACGTCCTTTTGTTTGAAGTAGAAGGTAGTCATGGCAAGCAATACCATTTCCGTTTTTCAATGGGAAGCACATTGTCGTTTCAGTTTTTGGATGGTCATACACAATATTTGCTTAATGAGTTGTATGTGAATTATTTTTTCCGTCGACAAGACGACTTTTGGATGCATGAGGCTTTGCAAAAATTGCCGGCATTGAAAAGCGTAACAAATATGCTGATTTGTGGGGAAGATTTGGGCTTGGTACCTGAATGTGTACCCGATGTAATGAAGCAACTTGGTCTTTTGTCGCTCGAAATTCAAAGAATGCCAAAAGATCCGAAAAAACAATTTTTCCATCCGAACGATGCGCCTTATTTGAGCGTAGTTACGCCTTCCACGCACGACATGAGCACAATTCGTGGTTGGTGGGAAGAGGATAGAACGGTTACCCAACAATTTTACAATCATGAATTAGGGCAGTGGGGTATTGCTCCACAATATTGCGAAGCGTGGATAAATAAGGCCATAATTCACCAACATTTGTATTCGCCGGCTATGTGGAGTGTATTCCAATTGCAGGATTTACTAGGTTCCGATGCCGAATTGCGTAGGCAAAACCCGAACGATGAGCGCATCAATGTTCCAGCTAATCCTCAACATTATTGGCGTTATCGCATGCATTTTTCGCTAGAGGAGTTGTTGAACAAGGGCGCATTTAATTCTGAATTAGCAAATGCTATTGTCAATAGTGGCCGTAAATAAAAGCCAAACGCCCTAGCATTTATAGTTAGGGCGTTTGGTTGGTTAAATTTACTTTCGGGCTATCGTGAGCTACCTACTTTAAGTAAAGCTACACGGTAGCTTTTTTTTAATGATGAGCCAAGCCGATAATACTACTATTGTGCATTAGTGGCGTTGGCACCATTCAACTATATCACTTTGTGGATCAGAGAATCCCTTTTTTGAAATTTACTTCAACGGTTGACAATTCTTTTCCTTCTTATATGGCAGGTAGCGACTTTCTTTTCAACTAATACTTCCAAAATCGGATTCTAAATCATTTTGTTTCACTCTAAAATCTCATCTAGTCGAAGAAACAAAACCAAATAAGATTCGAAATGAAGGGGAATGGTTACAATGTATTAGCACCTGATAAAGCGGCAATGTGTTTTTCGTGCATCCATTTGTTTCGGCCATATCCTTTCACTACATGCATTTCGCTGTGGTAAGAGGAGCGAACCAAAGGGCCACTTTCCACATAGTCAAATCCCAAATCGTAGCCAATTTCTCTTAATTCGGCAAACTCATCGGGGTGTACGTAGCGCTGTAGGGTTAAATGTTTTTTGGTCGGTTGTAAATATTGTCCCAAAGTAAGTACATCGCAGCCAACATCCACCAAGTGTTTCATCGTTTCAATTACCTCTTCTTTTGTTTCACCAATGCCCAGCATGATACCGGTTTTGGTCCGCATGCCACCTTGTTTTAAGGTGTGCAATACTTCTAAGCTTCGGTGGTATTTGGCCTGTATCCTCACTTTTCTAGTAATACGTTCAACCGTTTCCATGTTATGACTTACTACATGCGGTGCCGCATCGATAATGCGTTGTATTTGGTCTTTAAAACCTCTAAAGTCGGGAATCAATGTTTCTAATGTAGTTTCAGGATTCAATGTTTTAATGGCAGTAATGGTATTGTACCAAATAATTGAACCACCATCTTTCAGTTCGTCTCTATCTACGCTAGTTACTACAGCGTGTTTTACTTTCATGAGGTGTATTGCTTCTGCTACACGTTGTGGTTCGTCCCAATCTACAGCTTCGGGTCGGCCGGTGGCTACGGCACAAAAAGCACAGCTACGGGTACAAATATTTCCCAGTATCATAAATGTGGCAGTGCCGGCACCCCAACATTCACCCATGTTCGGGCAATTGCCACTCTCGCAAATGGTGTGTAATTTGTTGTTATCCACCAATCCTCTTACGTGTTTGTAGCTTTCGCCAATGGGCAGTTTTACGCGTAGCCAATTGGGTTTTTTGAGTCTGGTTTCGGTATTGTTATTCAGGGTGTTGTTAAGGATAGGTAATTCTTGCATCTGATTATCAATAAATTATAAAAAACGGCAAACGTTCATGTACGGAACAACGTGCTAATAGTGTGCTTTGGTAGAGCAGGTGTTTGCATCTTCCAACATACTACATACTACAACAAAAGTAAATTACTTTCGTTTACCAAATTCAATGGCAATATATGCCTGAATAAAAAGTTGTCTGTCGATACCATGTAACATAATGGGCATTTTTTGGGTATAATATTCTGCATTTACCCCAATTTGTATGGCCGATAAAACATCGTTGTAGTGACCATAATCAAAACGGAGCGCAGCCCTTGCATTCAGACCGGGTACATAGGTGATTTCATTGAGTCCTTTGAAGATACCCGATGCACCTGTAATGTAGTTAGGGTTTAAAAACACACTATCCGAGCTAGTGCTATATTTTATATCGGTTAAAAGGTTTCTCTCGTTGTAGGTTTCCAAATAGTAGGGTTTCAACATGCCAATACTAATACCGGCACCATACAAGGCACTTACAGTAATGCCGTTTTTACTTGCTTTGCTACCAATCATTTTCTGTTTACCCACACCGCCTTTTAAGTAGAAAAAGTTGTTCATTTTACCATACGAAAAAGTGTTTACAATAGCTCCGTAGCCAATTTGTATTGCGGCACCTGTTATACGTATTTGTTTGGGATCTTTTCTTTCGCCAATTTCTACCCACCAATGATTGGTGGTAGTAAGTGTTTTGTATTTGCCTTTTTCCAGCGACATACTAAAACCATCGGTGTTGAGTTTTAGGCCAAAGGCGGATTGTTTGTAAAAAATTAGCGCGCCTTCTTCTTCCTGCGCTATCAGGCGCTTTATTTTTTCGTTGCGTTGCGCCTTTTTTTCTTTGCTAGTAAGTTTGGCTTTGTTTTGTGCCAAAAGGGCAAGCGGTAACAATAAAATGAACGAAAATAAAATCTTCTTCACGCTAATTAATTTGTTGACTGTAAATTTATGGCAAAATTAGTACTATGACTTCAACCGTAATTTATAAAGGTGCGTTAAGAACGGAACTAACACACCTTCAGAGTGGCAGTATTGTAGAAAACGATGCCCCAACCGATAACCAAGGTAAGGGAGAAAGGTTTAGTCCTACCGATTTGGTAGCAACTGCACTTGCTAGTTGTATGCTGACCACCATGGGAATCAAAGCGCAGCTAAGCGGATGGGATATTCAATTGGAAGATACCAAAGCCGAAGTAACCAAAATTATGAAAGCCGAACCACGCCGTATTGGTGGTATTAAAGTGCATATTTATTTTCCTGCGCATTTGAAAGTGGATGCTAAGCAAAAAGCAATTTTAGAAAACACCGCCTGTACTTGCCCTGTAGAAAGAAGTTTGCATCCCGATATGGAATTGGATATCCAATTTACTTGGGCTTAGTAGGCATTATTGCCACAATTGTAGTAGCCATTCCCTTTTACCCAAGCAAGGTAAAAGGGAATTTTTTTGTTTAATTGTCTGCTTGCCATTTGCGCACGGATTGACAGCTAGACATTTGCGCACAGATTCTATTAATCAAATTGGTGTGTACTTGGGCGTTTTCTATGCCGTAACTTTTTTGGCTGTGTTCAGCACTAGCTGTACTGCAAAACTTAGCAATACTACACTAAGTGTGCCTACCACATTCAGCCACAGAAAGCCTATACCAATATAGCCCAATTTGTCTGCCACAAATGTGCCAATTACGATGATTTCGCCGATAATTGCGGCTATTAAAATGGCGCGTCCTTGAATCGCTTTCATGTAAAATCCTACCAGAAAAATACCCAATATAACGCCGTAAAATAGCGAACCTAGTATGTTTACTGCTTCAATCAAACTACCCATTCCGGTAGCAAACTCGGCAGTGATAATACAAAAAATGCCCCAAGCAAACGTATACCATTTGGAAAGTCGGTAATCTTTGGCCGATTGTTCTATAGTTGTGTTGGAGGGGTAGGAAGGTGCTTTCCTAAAATGCATATGAAAGTCAATCATAGTGCAACTTGCCAACGAATTGAGTGCGGCGGCTATACTACCCCAGGCAGCCATGAAAATGATGGCAATAAGCAAGCCCACCAAACCCTTAGGCAAAAAATCGACTACAAAGCGCAAGAAAATGTAGTTGGTATCGTTCGCATCGCTTTGGTGGAGTGCCTTTTGCAGCAGCTGTTTGTATTCGGTACGTAAGGTTTGCAATTGGGTATTTGCTTGGCCAATGCTGTCTTTGTACTTTTCGGTATGCAATTCCTCGCTTGCAAAGCGTTGTACATACCGTTGGTATTGTTGCTGCACAGTTACAAACTGTTTTTCTTTTTCTTGTAACTGACTTTGGTAGCTTGTTTGCAATGCTTTTTGCTTGCTTGCCAAATCGAAGTAAATGGGTGCTTTTTGAAACGAGTAGAAGGTAAACAACAAGGCGCCAATGAGTAGAATGCAAAATTGCATGGGTACTTTAATCAGTCCGTTCATCAGCAAGCCCATTTTGCTTTCTGTATTGTTTTTAGCCGTTAAGTAGCGCCCAACTTGGCTTTGATCGGTGCCAAAATAGGAGAGTGCCAAAAAAAAGCCCCCAATAGTACCGCTTATTAGGTTGTATTTGTCTTTGAAATCGAAGCCTTTTGGTGTAAAACCCGTAGTAATCACGTTCAACTTGCCAGTTGCTCCTGTTACTTTTAGTGCTTCATTAAAGCCAATGCCTTCGGGCAATAGGTGTACAATCATGCAGCCTGCCATAAGCATACCGGCAAAAATGATGAACAACTGTATTTTCTGAGTATAAGCTACTGCCTTTGCGCCTCCATTAACTGTGTACACAATTAGCAAACCGCCCATTACCAAATTGGTCCAAAAAATGTCCCATCCTAATAAGGAAGCAATAATGATAGAGGGAGCATAAATACTGATGCCGGTGGAAAGACCTCTTGATAATAAAAACAAAAACGACGTAAACAAGCGGGTTGGTTTACCAAAGCGTTGTTCCAAAAAGGCATAGGCTGTGAACACCTTTAATTGGTTAAAGCGTGGCACAAAAGTGATGCAAAGCACTACCATGGCCAATGGCAAGCCAAAATAATATTGTACAAAGCGCATACCGTCGGTATAGGCCTGTCCGGGAGCCGATAAAAAAGTAATGGCACTTGCTTGAGTGCCCATGATGCTCAGCAAAACCAAATACCAGGGCATGGACCTATTGCTTAAAAAGTATCCTTCCAAACTTTTGGTGGTACGGCTTTTGACCAACCCAAAAGAAATGATGGCGGTGAGTGTTACAATCAGTACTATCCAGTCGAGTTGGCTCATGCAAAATATTTTGTAAACCAAGTAAAGAAAAGTAAGTAACCAATGAGCACAACAATGACCAATACGTACCAATGACGCCAACTGCTAAATACGGGAATTTGTTCTTTTTGTTGTTGCATAGTCATTGTTTTAGTGGGTGGCAGCATGTTTGGGCAATGCAAGTAAATTGGCCATTAACCGATAGGCTCCAGGTACTCCTGCTGGCAATTGCCTAAAGAAAACCAATCCGGTATACACAAAGTTTCCCTTGCCGTAAGGGGCTATCAGTAAGCTGCCTTTGCTTGGTGCTTCGTTGGCATCGTTCATGGTCAATGGGGTTTGGTAGCGACTGTCAATTTGTTCGGCCTGATAGGTGCTGCGTTCTTGTATCCAACCGTCAAAATCTGCAGCGGTAATGGGGTTAGGGTATTGCAATGCCGGATGTTGTGGTAGGCTAAATACAACCGATGCTTGCTCGTTGGTAATGCGCGATGCTGCACTAACAGTAAAGGGATAAGGTGCCACTTTTACGGGTTTACCATTTACCAAATGGTTGCGTAGGTATTGCACAATCAAATTGCCGCCTTTGTGTATGTATTGCATCAGTATGGGGTATTTGATAGTGAGGTACTCGTGCAAATTATAGGCTCTTATGCCGGTTACAATGGCCGAGTATTGGCTAAGGTTTTCTTCGGTTAAGTCGGCCTCTTGTAGCAGGGTAACGGCATAACCCATTTGCTCTAAGGCTTCGGGTACTTTATCGCCGGCACCGGCTATATAGCCTATTTTTTTGCCCACTTTACGCAATGGTACGTTTACCAAGTGGCTATTTGCTTGCGCGAAGTAAGTAATGTTGGGAATATGGTCGTAGTTAATTCGTTTGGTATGGTAAGCAGTTGTGTCGGGGGTTATGGCAGCGTTAATGGTTTGTGTGGCACTGAATTTGGTAAGTGGCCAAATACTACCCGATACCACAGTTTTTTGTAGCAGTGTTTGCGTAAGTGGAATGGGTTGTGTAACTGTGCTTTGCCATTGTGTGGGGTAGGTTTGCACCAATTGACCACTTGCTGTGCTATCGGGATGGTTGGTTGTAATGTGTATGCTCGTGGTAACGGGTTGTTGGTTTACCGATACATAGTTGTCTTTATGGTACTTAAGTTCTATTGCCGGAATGATGACCAACGGTTGGTACAATTCTCCCTTGGCGGCGTCTACCGTTTTGAACATAACGGCGCGTTTGGCGGTAAAAGGTACGCCTTGTATTTGGTAGTGAAATTGGGCTTCAAAGGCGGGGTCGTTGGTGGCTTTGCCAATTTGCAGTTGATCGCTTACTTCAAATAGGCCGTTGTGAATGCCTTTTTGCAACCAATAGGGTTGCGATAGGGGTTGATTGGAAGGTATCGGCAAAGTGTGTACAAAAGATACATTGGTATTGGGGGGTAATGCTATCCGAAGGGTCGTGTCAAAAGCTGAAAGGCTGACTTTCTGTAAATGGATGCCGGCTGCATGGCGTTGGTTTACCAAAAGCGTAACAGGCAGTTGGCTACCGGGTATTGCTTGTTCTCTACTAACGGTAGCTTCGGCAAAAAAGCCGCTGCAAGCTTCTATCAGTGTTTGAATGTCGGCTAGTTTTTGGGTAGTCCATACTTGTTGGGGTAGTTGCTTTACAAGTTGATATAGCTGCACTAGTGCCGGAACCGATTTTTCGGGTTGTTGTATTTGGTATTGGGCTATGAGCGTATCTAGTTGGCGAGCAATTGCTGTTCCACCGGTAATGCGTTGCCACGAGGTGGTAATGCCATCCATCAACGATGTTTTGGCCGAGTCGCCGCGCAAGGTGGTAAAGTATTCTATTATACTGCCTCTTCGGCGAGGGCGACCTTCGCCTTGGCTTTTGTGCATGCTACGTGCTTCGGCACCAATTTCGCCATAGCTTTTACCAAGCAAGGCGTTAAATCCGCCTACTTCTATTTTCAGTTGGTTTTCGGCAGTATTGTTGTTGCTGCCAAAGTTGTAATTGTTCCACAGTAAGCGTTTGGCCTGCCACGGCGTGGCTCCATAGGCAAATTGTTCAGTAAAGCGACTGCTATCGGCTGCTGCTGCAAATGCTTCGTAGGTAAGTAGGTTAGAGGCTGCATGATGGCCATGTCCGGCTCGGGCATCGCCCGGAAAGCGGGTGATAATGATATCGGGGCGATAGGTACGAATGAGCCACACCACATCGGCCAAAATTTTCTCTTTGTCCCAAATGCGAAGGGTTTCGGTGGCGGTTTTACTAAAGCCAAATTCGTAGGCACGGGTAAAATATTGTTCGGCACCATCTATTCGGCGTGCCGCCAATAGTTCTTGTGTGCGAATGAGCCCCAAGGCAATCCCTTGTTCGCTGCCTATGAGGTTTTGCCCTCCATCGCCACGGGTGAGGCTTAGGTAGGCCGTTCGGTACAGTTTTTCTTTAGCCAAATAGGGTAGTAGCGTATTGTTTTCGTCGTCGGGGTGGGCTGCTACATACAGAACACTACCCAATACTTGCAGTTTTTTTAATTGTAGCAATATATCGGCACTGCTATAGGTGGCAGGTGTTTGGGCTATGGCAAATAGAGAGGTAATGGTTAGAAGGCAGCTTCCTATGCTGCGCCAAAAGTAACGTGTATGCAATACCATAACAATTAGAATGAACAAATGAAAAGCGAAGATAAACGAACCCATGCATTTGTACCGACTATCAAAACCGTTCACCTAATTGTGAAGGTGTACACCTGCGGTAGTTTGGGATATTGGTTGCTAGAGTGTAGCACGCTCTTTGGATGCGGGGCGGGTAGGTAATATGCCCATTGGGATAAAAGGGTGTTTACCCCAATGGGCTAAGTAGTACAACAATTGGTGAAGGATATTGGTAGGCCAATGTATGGTAGCTGCTTGGTTTACAATCCTTTAATAAGGTCGGTGGCCATTTTTACATAATCGCCGTTCTTTTGTTCGGTGGCCAACGCTATACATTTTTCGGCATCGGCTTTGGCGCTTATTTTATCGCCCATAGCAACGGCAATACGTGCTTTTAGCAGCCACAACCAAAAGGCTTTGCCATTGGCTTCGGTAGCTTTTGTGGCATTAACCAATGCTTTCGGTAAATCTTTCTCCCATTCAAAGTAAAAATTGGCCGCTGATTGGTAAGTGCCTGCCGAAATTTTGTCGGCAGCTAAAGCCGTTTCTACTTGTTTGGCTATACGTGCTTTGATGTTGGTAGCAATAGGCAGCGTAACCACGTATTTGCTCCAACTGAGTTGCAGTTGGCAACTTTCGTTTTGTACATTGCCAAACTGAAAACTGAGTGTTTCTGTAGGAAAGTTGGTAGTGGTATAAGGAGCCGCCAAGCGAACAATGTCATTGTCGGGTTTGTAAGCCGCCGGCGATGTTACGGTGGTGTCTTTGGTTACAATCCATACCAATTGCTTTTTTTCGGGCACCGAAAGCAAACCATATTTTCCTGCTTTTAACACTACGCCGTTGATGCTTATTTCGTCGGTAACGGTAAGTGTAGTAGCGGCATTGGCACCGGTGCGCCACACTTTGCCCATTGGGGCTATAGTACCATTTTCTTTAAATGGCGGGCGTTCTTTAAGGTTGGGACGCGAGTAGCTAAGCAATAATTTGCCCATGCCAAAGTCCTGACTAATTTGTTGGGTGGTACTTGGTGCTGGCATTTTAATTTGTGCCTGTACCGCAAGGCCACTGAGTAGGGCTGCTAAGCCCAATAATTGTTTCATAAAGTGTGGTTTTGAGGGTAATACATAAACTAGCTTGGATAGCTGCCCAATAGCAGCTAGGTTGCAAACCTACGGCGAAGCAACTAAATGTAGGCGGTAAAATGGTGCAAGCGGCAAACAGCGTAGGAGGTACTGTTAACAAATGCCTGCAGCCACGGGGCAGATGCCTATATTTGCCCCTCTTAATGCCTATGTTACTACATCGTTTTCAACTATTGGGGCAGCAATTGCAACTGTTGCCTACGGCTTGCTTGTATTGGCAAGAACAGCAAATGCTTGTATTGGCCGATGTGCATTTGGGCAAAGCCACTCATTTTAGAAAAGCCGGCATAGCGGTGCCTCCGGCATTGGCACTCAGTGGATTGCACAAACTATCCGAAGTAATTGACTACTGTAAGCCCGAAAGTGTGGTGGTGGTGGGCGATTTGTTTCATAGCCATGCCAATGCCGAAAACGATTTGTTTGTACAGTGGCGACAACAATATGCACAACTGCCTATCCATTTGGTAATGGGTAATCACGATGTATTGCCCATGCAAGTGTACCAACAATCGGGCATCACGGTGCATGCACACAGCTTGTTGGTGCCTCCTTTTGAGTTGGTACACCAACCGCCCACACAGCCACAGCCCAATAGGTATTATCTTTCGGGGCATGTACACCCTGCTGTAAGGCTAAAAGGCAGTGCTCGACAAAAAATAACCTTGCCCTGTTTTCATTTTGGGGCACAAGTGGCCACATTGCCCGCTTTTGGTAGCTTTACGGGATTGCATGTTATTCGTCCGCACAAGCACGATGCGGTTTTTGCTATTGCCCAACACCCTACAGTACCACAAATAATGCCTTTGCAACAGTGGGGGCATGGGTTTGAGGGTGGTGAAATTGTTGCGGTGTAGAGCATAGTAGGGTAGTGATACACCGTGGATGCTGTTGAAAATATTTTGGCACTGATGCACTAAACTTTGTGAGGTACGTAGCTACATCTACTCTCGTTTAGCAGTAATCAACTTTCTAAAGCGCGTTCTTATTTGCCTTACAGTTTTATGTGTTCTGATGTATTGCCCCCTTCTTTTTATCTTGACAAAAAAGAGACAAAATAGTCAAGGACGAACAATGTATGGCCATTTAGTAGGTTTATTACTGTTCAGCAGTGGTATTACTATATACTGAGCTTGGAAATCATGTTTGCGCATGTGGTGCGCGTGATGTATAGAGCATCTATAGTTGAAGCCACACTAGTACCATTGTTGCACATAGTTGCCTTAGTCAAATGAAGTATATATCGTTTGACGGTGGCTTTTATTGGTTCTTTTTTCCACGAAAAAAAGAATGCAACTTCCCGAAAGTTTTAAACTTTCGGAAAGTTGCAATAAAACGATGCTTCATTAGTTTGTTAAATGAACCATCATTGCGAAACTATTGGATAACAAATAGATAGGCTTTGGTCGGCAGTCGGTTTGCCAAGCTGAATGAGCCAAACTGATTGTTAGCAGCCCATTTGCCGGGCAGAAAGAGCCAAACTGATTGTCGGCAGCCCATTTGCCGGGCAAAAAGAGTCAAACTGATTGTCGGCAGCCCATTTGCCGGGCAAAAAGAGCCAAACTGATTGTCGGCAGCCCATTTGCCGGGCAAAAAGAGCCAAACTGATTGTCGGCAGCTCATTTGCCGGGCAAAAAGAGCCAAACTGATTGGCGGCAGCCTATTTGCCGGGCAAAAAGAGCCAAACTGATCGTCGGCAGCCCATTTGCCGGGCAAAAAGAGTCAAACTGATTGTCGGCAGCCTATTTGCCGGGCAAAAAGAGTCAAACTAATTGTCGGCAGTACGTTTGCTAGGTTGAAAGACTACCGAGAATACACAAGATTGCTATTCAACTTGTTTCGTAGCAAAGGGCAAGTGGAAGTACAGATAAAAGACATCTGAGAGGCCATATTATGTTCATATTGGTAGTGACAGATGATACAGCTGCTTTTTCTAGACCTCAAGATGCTGCAAGCGAACATCCTAACGAGTGGTTGCCTGTTGTTTCAAAGGCATATATTTTATATCAGTGCCAATATAATATTACTAGCATTTATGGACGGTGACTATTGGTAAGTATTCGTACCATTTGAGCAAGCTAAATAGACATTCTACTGTTGAACGGTGCCAACGCCAATGCAGCTCCATAGTAGCAATAGCCCTTGGCTCATACAAAGAATAAAGCTACCATGTAGCTTTAAAAACAACATTTTAAAGTCCTTTGCCCACAATCAAGAGCTTGTGAAATTTTTCTATTTCTGCTATTTCGCTTGGTAGCAATGCCGTGTGTGTTTGGTGTTTGGACAGTAAAAACAGGGCGCGTTTGTGTTGCGGGTAATGTACCAACAATTGTTGCAACTGTTCAAGCCAAGCAGGTGGTAAGTTGTTGGTAAGTGGTGCCATTGGTGCAGGCGGTGTTTTGTCGCGCGTGGGCATTTTGGCAATAGTGGCTTGTAGCGTAGCCAACCAACCCGAAGGAATGTCGGGATGTTTTTGCGCTTTGAAAAGCAGCCCTTCAATTTGTTTTTTGGTTAAAAAGCCACGGTCTTCGTATTGGTGCATGAGGCTCATAACAAACAAATCGTTGCTATTGGCATGGTAACAGGCGTCAAGCACTTTGTCAATTACATCAATCTGTTTGTTAGCTTTTGCCATTGTTCAAAATTACGTTATTCGTTGTAGCAATTGGTTAAGGAATGTGTTCAAATGGTTCAAAATGCCTTGTTTTGTTCGTGTAATCCTACAAAATATAGGTAAATGTTTGTACGAAATACAAATGTTGCAGGTTGGGTAAACAGCAATGTGTATCTTACGCCCCTTTTAACTTTTATTCTGTTAGCTGATGCTGATTATTCTTTCTTTTTTTGCCGGTCATTGGTTTTTATCCTTGTTTTTTCATTCCTTTTTTCTGCATCGCTATGCCTCCCATCAAATGTATACCACGAGTCCTTTTTGGGAAAAAGTGTTTTACGTAAGTACATGGCTAGCGCAGGGTTCATCGTATTTAGTGCCTAGGGCGTATGGCGTTATGCATAGGATGCACCATGCCTACAGCGATACCGAAAAAGACCCGCATTCGCCCCACTTTTTTACAGATATTTATCAAATGATGCGCAATACCGTGGTAATTTTCAGGGGTTTTGTAACCGGCAAAAACTTACCCGATCCGGAGTTTACGCAGGAGTATTTGCCACAGTGGGATAAGCTAGATAAGTTGGCACACCATTCGTTTACCCGTTTTTTGTTTATCGTAAGCTATACTTTGGTATACGTTTATTTTGCACCGAGTTTTTGGTATTTTTTATTGTTACCCATTCATTATTTAATGGGACCTATACAAGGTGCGGTGGTAAACTGGTGCGGACACAAATACGGATACGCCAATTTTAACAATGGCGATCATTCAAAAAATACCACTCCTTTTGGAGTACTGTTGATGGGCGAATTGTTTCAAAACAACCACCACTGCCAAAAGAACAAAGCCAACTTTGCGATGAAATGGTTTGAATTTGATAGCACGTATCAAATTATGAAACTGTTGCATTGGCTGCGCATTATAGAGTTGAAACCACTACCTGTTACCGCACAATAACATTTGTACCCAAACAAAACAGAACCAAATGCCGCAATAGCTGTTGTAAGTGTATGATGAACCGCCACAAAATTGTAATTGCCATTACCGGTGCTAGTGGTAGCGTATATGCCAAAGTTTTGCTAGACCGATTGCTGCACCTGCACGAACAATGGGAATCTGTGGGGATTGTGATGAGCGATAATGCCAAGCAAGTATGGCAGGCCGAACTTGGAAATACTTTGTACGAAAGCTATACGCAAGCGGGAATTACTTATTACGACAAACATGATTTTTCGGCACCTTTTGCATCGGGGTCGGCACAATACAATATCATGTTGGTAGTGCCTTGTAGTATGGGAACATTGGGGCGAATAGCCCAAGGCATTAGCAACGATTTGGTAACCCGTGCTGCCGACGTTGCATTGAAAGAGCGCAGAAAATTGTTGCTCATGGTGCGCGAAACGCCGTATCACCTCATCCATATCAAAAACATGGAAACCGTAACATTAGCAGGAGGCATCATTTGTCCGGCGACCCCCTCTTTTTACAGCCAACCCACTACCATAGAAGCCGTAGCAGCAACAGTAGTGGATCGAATGCTCGACTTAGCAGGGCTGCAACTGCCCAATAGTACTTATCGTTGGGGAAGTTGAGTTGATTGCCATTATTAAGCAATTCCTGCTAACTGTGCCGTTTGTATGCGTTGCATTAATGCCAAAATACTTGCTCGGTATGCCTTGCAGGCCAATTGTTCTTGTTTAATAAAGCCATTGTCGTCAAAAGCACCAATTACCTGATTCATTTCAGCTTCATTTTCGTACATCATCAATCGGTAGGGATTGGTATAATCTTTGGCCCGCGTAGCGGTAATATTGTCAGTAATCCACTCCTTCGTAGCCAAGGCTTCATTCAAAAGATCAATCAAAGTTTCCTCGGTAAGGTTTTGTGGCGTTAATGCCTTCAGTATTTGTAGGCTTGCTATTGCATGTGCGTGTTTTTTATCGGCATAACCGAGTCCATTGTGGCTGTACCATTGGTGAACATCGTCCCAAGATTGCAACGTGCCATCTTTTATTTGCTGTTTGAGTAGTGCTACATCCTCAACGGTAATTAACTGACCACCTACATTCACCCATTCTGTTCTTATGTGGTGCGTAGTCAGCAGTTGTTGCACGTCTGAAATGCTTTTGGTAGGATTTTCAAGTAGCCAATCTACCAATGCCGAAGTGCCATAAAACGTCATCATTTTTGTAAATACCGCATAGCTTTTCAATGTTTTTACCAAAACAGCTTTGCGTTTGGCATTTTCAACGCCTGTTACCGTGATTTCTAATTGGTTAACCACAGGATTGTTATTTACTAACAATTGCTTGCCAATAGCAGCTATTTCGGCATCCGCAAGAACCGCATCGGTAGGCGATTGGCGCAAATAAGCTTTGCCCGTTGCTAATTCCATTATAGACAAAGCCTCAAACATTTCGTTGATGGTGTCCGGAGCAAGGTAGTTGTACTCAATGTGTTGTATTTTGTTGATGCGCTTGTCGCGGTCAATGTATTTCCAACAGTTACGGGCAAGTGCATACATGTTGTACATAAACCAATATCCCGGCATTATTTCCAATTGGTTGTTAGGCACATCGTTATTCACCAAAGCAAAAGGGATGGGAATGTTCAATTCTGATTTGTAGTCGCCTTTTGCCAAGATGGTAAAAGAGGCAAACTTACAGTTGTGTTTGATACTTACGCATAAGCCGGGCCAAAAGCCACGTCCTGCCATCATTTCGCCATCCGGACTGCGCGAGTTGTGGTTGCTGCCAATAGTAGCCCCTGCTGCAATATTGCTTTGCCCCATAATGAGCGCTGCACATAAAAAGGAATTGTTGTGGTGTTGTTCATGTGCCGGAAAAATAAGGGAGTTGAGTACCTCGCAGCACGAAATAGTAGCATTGTTGCCTAAGTAGGAGTTGATTAGTCGGGCGCCATATTTCAGTTGCGAATGGGATGCCATAATAAAGCGAACCGCCTTAACACCGTAAAAAATTCTACAGCCAAAGCCTACAATACCATTCACCAATTCTACCCCTTCACCAATTTGCGTTTTGCCTTCCTCGCCGGAGTTGATGGTAAGGTTTTTTAGTTTGTTGGCTCCTTTAATATAGGCATCTTGACCAATCCATACATCTTTGATGATGTTACAATGTTTAATCACCGTGCGGTCGCCTATTTTGCCATAATACCCCCTGTTGCACTTGAATTCTGCTTCTGTAAAGGCTTTGAACTTATTCAAGAGTGCCTCATCGGTGCGGTATTTACTCCATAAATAAGCATCTCCGGCAAGCATACCGTTAAAGGGTAAAATGCTGCGGCCACCATTTTCGTTGCATACTTCTAGCCAAATACGGAGGTTTTCGGGTTCGCCTTCCTTTACAATGCCGTTGCCAAACTTGGCTTTATTGGTGGTTACTAATTCGTTTACATTTACAATAATGGCTTCGTTGCCAATGATGTAGTGCGACAAATAGTTGACATTGTCAATGCATACATTGTCGCCAAAATCGCAACTAATAATGGTACTGTTGTATAAGCCAACAGATACTTTTAAATCGCTAAAACTTAAAAAATAAGGTTCTAGTTTTCCAATTCGCACCAAACCATAAAACTTACAGTTTTTCACCAATTCCGGATTAAAAGCATCCGAAACATAAATATTGTTCCAATCGTCACTAGTATTTCTATTTCTTACCAATACTTCAATTTCGTAGGCGGTAAGGTGTTTGTAAGAAATGCCACTTCTGTTTTGCAAATTGCGAAGGGTGTATTCATCTTCGCCCGGTTTTAAGTATTCACTTGTTACAAATCCATATCCAAGCGAAGCAAGAGGTGTTTTTTTGATTATATTCTGTGACATGCGCAATCTTTCTTTTTTCTTTATGAGCCCATCGCCGTTGCAACTATTGTGCCACATGGGCGTTGGCACCGTTCAAGGCTAGAATGTCTATTCAGCAAATAACCAACTAGCCGATCAGCTAATTGGTTATTGTTTAGGGTAGTTCTATAATAATGGTGTTCAAAATTATTCCACTGTAACGCTTTTGGCCAAATTTCGGGGTTTGTCTACATCAAATCCTTTGTTAATGCCCACATAATAACTCAGTAATTGTAAGGGTATTACACTGAGTAAAGGAGCAATGATTTCGTCGGCATCGGGTACAAACATGGTATCATCGGCCATACTTGGAATTACATTGTCTTTTGCAGTGGCTACTGCAATAACCATTCCTTTTCTAGCCTTGATTTCTTGTACATTGCTCACTATTTTTTCGTAGTAGCGATCTTTGGTAGCCACGAACAAAACGGGTAAATTTTCATCCACCAATGCAATTGGTCCGTGTTTCATTTCCGCAGCCGGATAACCTTCCGCATGGATGTAAGAGATTTCTTTTAGTTTTAAAGCACCTTCCAATGCCACGGGGAAATTGTAGCCGCGCCCAAGGAACAAAAAGTCTTGCGCATCCTTGTATTTAGCTGCAATGCGTTGTATATTGGAGGTGTCGGCCAAAATTTCTTTAACCTTTTCTGGAATGGCTTCCAATTCCTTCATTAATTCCATGTACCGTTGTTCGTCTATGCTGCCCTTGGCGTAACCAATTTTTAGTGCCATCATAGTAAGCACCGCTAACTGACCGGTAAAGGCTTTAGTACTTGCTACACCAATTTCAGGACCACTGTGTGTGTAAGCACCTGCATGGCTCAAGCGTGCAATGCTGCTGCCTACCGCATTCACCACACCAAAAATGAAGGCTCCTTTTTCCTTAGCATTTTCCAATGCTACCAAAGTGTCGGCTGTTTCACCACTTTGCGATACGGCAATAATTACATCACCTTTGTTGATAATGGGATTGCGATAGCGGAATTCGCTCGCATATTCTACCTCAACCGGTATGCGGCAAATTTCTTCAAACATATATTCTGCAATCAAACCGGCATGCCAACTAGTGCCGCAAGCCACAATAACAATGCGTTGTGCATTGACCAACGACGATAAGTGGTTATCGATACCACTCATGATAATTTGATTGGAATGCGTGAGCAAGCGACCACGCAAACAGTCGAAAATGGTATCGGGCTGTTCGTGAATTTCCTTGAGCATGAAATGGTCGTAACCGCCTTTTTCAATTGCGGCAAGTTCCATGTCAAGCTGTGTAATAAAAGGTGTTTGCTTTTCGTTGCCCAAATTTTTCAACACCAATTCGTCTGCTTTGATGATTGCAATTTCGTAGTCGTTTACATACACTACTTCTTTGGTGTATTCAATAATAGGCGAGGCATCGCTTGCTAAAAAGTGTTCGCCCTTGCCAATGCCAATAACTAAAGGACTACCTTTTCGGGCAGCAATGATGGTTTCGGGGTCATTTACATCAATCAATAAAATACAATAAGCACCTACGATGCGTTTGAGTGCTATGCGCAGTGCTTCCTCCAAAGAACAATTGTTGTGCTTGCGGATATCTTCAATGAAATTGAGCAATACTTCGGTATCGGTATCGCTTTTAAAAGTATAGCCTTTTTTAAGTAAGTCGTTTTTGATGGGTACATAGTTTTCAATGATGCCATTGTGAATCATGGCAAGTTCTCCACTATTACTTACATGCGGATGTGCATTGCGGTCACTAGGTTCGCCATGCGTAGCCCAACGGGTGTGTCCAATACCAATATGACTATGGATATTTTGGCCAATAACAGCTTCCTCTAATTCAGCTACTTTCCCTTTCTTTTTAAATACATTGAGTCCGTCGTTAATTAATGCCACGCCACTACTATCGTAGCCTCTGTATTCCAATCTTTTTAAACCTTTAATAACTACCGGATATGCTTCTCGATGTCCTATATAACCTACTATGCCACACATACGTTAAAACTTGATTTAGTGCTGCAATATCCAATATTTTAACCAATATTGCACCTATATTTTGTGAGTGAATAAACTTAGTTGCATTTTTAAAAATACGGCATGTCATTTAGCTTTGATACTGATTATGTTTTGCAAAACAATGTAGCCCTGCTACAACCGCTCGTATATGAAGACAGACAGCAATTATGGCCGTTTGTGTTGCATGAACCCCAAATTTGGCGTTATTCGCTAGTTGCAATTAAGGATGCCGCCGATTTAGATACTTATTTACACCACGCCCTTTTGGAACGCAACAATCGAAATGCTTACGCTTTTTCTGTAATAGATAAGCGAACCGGATTGTTCGCCGGCTGTACGCGCCTTTACGATGTACAACTCACACACGGTACTTGCTTATTAGGTTACACTTGGTATGGTTCACAATTTTGGGGTAGCGGACTCAACAAGCACTGTAAGTATTTGTTGTTGCAATTTGTGTTTGAAACAATGCAATTGCAACGTGTAGAAATTAGGGCAGATGTACACAATTTGCGTAGTATAGCTGCAATTAAACGCATAGGCTTTCAGGAAGAAGGCATATTGCGCAGTCACTTAGCCCTACCCAATGGTCAACGACGCAGCAGTGCGGTGTTCAGCATGTTGCAGCAGGAGTGGCATGAATGGGGTAAGGCAGCTTTGTGGCAGCAATTGTCGTAATGACTTGCTCAAATAGGTTGGATGAAGCAAAGTCACATAATCATACAAAAAAGTGATAATTGATGCCATTATTGGAAGTGCAAGGCACAAATGAATATAGGTTTTATAAAAAGCGGACGGATGGGATTTGATAAACACCCGAAAGGCTGCGGGACAGACGTGGATAACACGGTGAGGCGTTGTGGCAGGCTTTGTGCCGGATTAGGAACAAATGGCCCGAACAGGTGTTGCTCAATGAACAGTACGTTCACAGCCCCAAAAAAATATGAAACAAGGAGTAATAGGTTTTTTTATTGGATTGATATGGTTTCCCTTATTTATCAAAGCAGCGGAGGTAACGGGTAAAGTAATAGACCCGCGAGGGGATGCTATCCCTTACACATCGGTATTGGTGAAAGGCACAAACTATGCTACTACTACTAATGTACAGGGTGTTTTTAAATTAGTTATAGCACCTGGCAAGTATACATTTTTATTTAGGCACATAGGGTACGCCACCCAAGAAGTGCTCGTAACGGTAAATAAGGATAGTTTGTTGCCTTTACAGGTACACTTGCAGCCACAACAATACGAATTAAAAGAAGTGGTGGTAGGAGGTAAAACCGAAGATCCTGCCTATGCCATTATGCGAAAGGCTATAGCCAAAGCACCTGAATTTGCCAAAGAAATGGAGCAGTTTACTTGTCAGGTTTATGTAAAAGGACAGGCACAATTGCGCAATTACCCCCAAAAATTTTTAGGCAACAAAGTAGATTTTGAGGACGGCGATACCGCCAAAAAGAAAATGATTTTTCTTTCGGAAAGCTTGGCACAGTATGCAGTTGGCAAAAATGACCAACGTAAAGTAACGGTTCTTGCTACCAAAGTAAGTGGACAGAATGATGGATTTGGTTTGGCCAATCCGTCGATACTGTTGTTTTATAAAGATGTGGTGACCATTGGACGTGGGTTGAATCCTAGAGGCTTTGTATCGCCTTTGGCAAAAGATGCGCTCCGTTGGTACCGGTTCAAACTGCAAGGCTCGTTTTTTGAAAATGGAAAAGAAATCAATCGTATACAAGTGATACCCCAAATGCCTTACGAACCTTTGTTTTCCGGCTATATATATATCATTGAGAACGATTGGCGATTACAAAGTGCCGACTTGATGGTATTGAAACAACAGCAGTTACAATTGCTAGATACCTTACGCATTCAACAATTGTGGGTGCCGCAGCAAAATACTTGGGTTTTGCAACAACAAGTCTTACAGCCGGCGGGCAAATGGTTTGCCTTCGATTTTTTTGGCACCATTTTGCAAGTGTATAGTCAATTTAATATGCATCCAACATTTGCCAAAGGCTATTTTGATCAAACAATTGTTCGTTATGCCGATAGTAGCAATAAGAAAGTAACGGCCTATTGGGACAGTATACGGCCGATTCCACTGCAACTGATCGAAATAGCCGATTATCGTAAAAAAGATAGTTTGGAGCAACTGTACCAACAGCCTGCTTATGCTGATAGCATAGATAAAGTACGCAACAAAACAAGCCTGTCAAATTGGCTACTCATGGGGGCAACAATTGGTAGTGAACGAAAAAAATACAGTATTGCATTTGATCAGGTAGTGCAGTTATTGGGCACAGCGTACAATACCGTTGAGGGGAGAATGACCAAATGGGGATTTGTATATACAAAAGAAGGAAAAGGACGCAATAGCTTGATGATACAACCGCTCATGCGGTATGGATATGGTAACCGACATTTCAACCTGTTTGTCAACACTCGCTACAACTACGGAAAAAACTATTTGCGAAGTATTTGGGCTAGTGGCGGACATAAAGTATTCCATTTTAATAATCAACCACCGATTGGTGATTATGGCAATACGGCTAGTACCCTTTTATGGAAACACAACCACCTGAAAATTTACGAAGGTTGGTTCGCCAAAACTGGTTTTTATACCGAAGTAGATAAAGGATGGGCATTCGCAATAGAAGCGCAATGGCAACACCGCAAGCCTCTAAATAATATTATAACCACTTTGGGAGGGCATACCTTTAGTCCCAATTACCCCGTTGAATTGATGCAGCAAAATTTTTCGCCGCATCGCGCATTCATCACTAAAATATCTATCACTTGGAAGCCCGGTAGCAAATATGTACAATTTCCCGACCGAAAAATAGCTATTGGGACGGGCTATCCTATGTTCAAAGCCGAATTAACCAACGGTATACAAGGTTTGTTAGGTAGCAATGTGGCCTATACCAAATGGCAAACCTCCCTAACAAACGAGCACTCATTTCATTTGCATGGAAAAATCCGCTATCACGCAGTTTTGGGCGGTTTTATGAATACGCAAAGCGTTCAAGTACCCGATTATCACCATTTTATGGGGTCGCAAACATCGGTGGCAAACTATTATTTAACTAGTTTTCAGCTAATGCCTTACTATCGATACAGCAATACTGCCAAAATGTTCGCAGAATTACATGTAGAACATCATTTTAATGGTTGGCTTTCCAACAAAATACCCTTGCTGAAAAAGTGGAATTGGTTTTTGGTTGCGGGTTGCAATAGTATGTACATATATCCAAAAACCTATTTTGCTGAAGGATTTATAGGGTTGGAAAATATATTCAAATTGTTTCGTGTGGATTACGTACATGGCTACTCTCCACAGGAAAACAACCTGAATGGCATTCGTCTTGGATTGCCCTTGTTTTTGATGGGAAGGCGCGATTAATGGAGGGTAAATATTTTGTTTGTAATGCCGATGAATGAAATTTGAAGTGGTGTCCATTCTATGCCAAATAAATAAGTAAATTTGCACTGCAATTTTGTCCGCTCTGTAAGCGGGTTCATTTTCGTAATGAAATATGGATTTTTCTCTTAATGAGTTTAAGGGATAGCCATGTCTAAAATTTAATGTACATGCCCGTATTACACAATCGAATCAACAACAAAGAGTTGAAACAGCGGTTAATGGAAGAAGTTGAGCCGCGTATTACCATCAGTTTCTACAACTATTTTCACATTCAAAATCCCCAAGCCTTTAGAGACGAACTGTATAAACAGCTCAATTCCTTACAGGTTTTTGGGCGTATTTATGTGGCCAACGAAGGCATCAATGCACAAATAAGTGTACCGCAAAGTCATTTTGAAAATTTCAAAACCTATTTGTACAGTATTGAACCACTCAATGGTTTGCGATTGAATATTGCTGTAGACGATGATGGCAAAAGTTTTTGGGTACTAAAAATCAAAGTGCGCGAAAAAATTGTAGCCGATGGTATCAACGATTCTTCCTTTAATATGCATACCAAAGGGAAATATGTAAATGCGCAGCAAATGAACGAATTGTTGCAAAGTAAGGATACGATTGTAATAGATATGCGCAATCATTACGAATATGAAGTAGGCCATTTTGTAAATGCATTAGAAATTCCTAGCGATACTTTTCGAGAGCAGTTGCCTATGGCCGCAGAAATGATGCAAGGCAATGAAGATAAAAACATCATCATGTATTGTACGGGCGGCATTCGGTGCGAAAAAGCAAGTGCCTACATGTTGCATCGTGGGTTTAAAAATGTGTTTCATTTAGAAGGCGGTATTATCAATTATGCCCAACAAATACAAAAAGAGGGGATTGAAAGTAAGTTTGTAGGTAAAAATTTCGTATTCGATAATCGTTTAGGAGAACGTATTACTAACGATGTAATAGCCAAATGCCATCAATGCCATCAACCTGCCGATACACATACCAATTGTTTAAACGATGGATGTCATTTGTTGTTTATTCAATGCGAAGCTTGTGCTAAAAAATACGATGGTTGTTGCTCAGAAGCATGTCAAACTGTTTATAATTTGCCTATTGAAGAACAGAAAAAAATACGAGCCGGTACAGATAAAGGAATGATGATTTTTAATAAAAGTAAAGCTCGGTTGAGGCCAAGATTGAACGAGTCATAATAGGTGTTAGAAAGCAGTATTCAATTAGTTGAAAAGCGTTGTTTTTATTGAAGCAACGCTTTTTTGTGCTTTGTAAAATACCGAATAAGGTGCCACTTTCATATTGAGCGAATGTTTTTGGTGCTTTTTTGTTGCATTGGCATGTGTTTTGTTAATAAATGTTAAAAACTAATTAAAAAAAGTAGTTGCTTTGTACAAGTATTGGTATGTGAGAGCAAGTGTTTGCAACATTGTACATGGTTTTAATGGTAAATAACCCACACTTTTTCATGCCGTAACGATTGTTGATTCATTGAAACTAGTTGCCTATTAAGTATCAATTGGTGTTAATGGATGTGGATGCCATAATTTGAGGACTCTATGAAAAAAATGCTAACCTATTTACGCTACCCTTTATTACTGCTCGGATTTACCAATTGTGCCTTTTGGTTAGATAAGGACAAGGGAAACGGTAGTTTGCAAGCGCAAGAAACCGTGGCAGGTAAAAATTTGATTACAGTTACCAATACAGCTAATTACGCTATTTACAATAAACCTTGCACTATTTTTAGAAAGCAGTTGGGTGGTGGAATTGCTAAAGGATTGTTTCCGCTAATAACAGATAATAAAGGCCAACTACTACCCGCTCAGTTAATTGATGTAGATGGCAATGGCGAATGGGACGAATTGTTCTTTTTGATAAATGCACCCGCCAAAACTACTTTGCAATATAAAGTCAATTGGCAGCGAATGGCTATTCAGTTTGCAACCCAAGCGAGGGTTCGCTTTGGAAAACGCGATGCTAAAGATGCACCTGTAAAGCCAGCTTTAGACGCTATTTTTTATCCCAATATGTTGCAAAAGTTGACTGGTTTTGAGCCCTACCAAACAGATGGTCCAACTTGGGAAAACGATAAAGTAGCTTTTAGACATTATTTTGATGGTAGAAATGCCAAAGATTTGTTTGGCAAACGCACCAATTATATGTCGCCTGATAGTGTGGGTATTGCTGCAAATGGCCAAGTAGAAGATAATTACCATACACTAAAAGATTGGGGCCGTGATATTTTACCAGTTGCTAATTCGGTGGGTCTGGGCGGAGTAGGGCTGTGGTACCAACAACAGCTGCATCGAATTGGGGTAACTGCCGCTGATTCGGTGCACAATGTTGAAGCAACTAAGCTGAAGGTGATTGCGTCTGGCCCTTTGCAAGGAAGGTTACAAATGAAGTACAAAAATTGGATGTCTTATGGAGGCAGAACGTATCAAGTACAAGAAACTCCAACTATTTGGCCGGGTATGTATGCTTATCAAAACATGGTAAGGGCTCAGGCACTACAAGGGGATGAATCGTGGGCCGTTGGTCTGCCAAAAGTGGCCACTAATAAGCAACCTACAGTTTTGAAGTTGGGAAAGTGGGTTGTTTTATATACGTACGATGCGCAAACCTACAATAAGGAATATCTTTTGGGAATGGCCATTGTAGTTCCGGCTGCACTTTATCAAAGTTGGGCCAAAGCGCCAGATAGTGGCTCATTTTCCAATACCTATTTTGCCAAACTCAAAGCTCAAAATGATACTCCCATTACCTATTACGCAATAGGCTGTTGGGAATTGGCTAATCCTGCATTTAAAACCGAGGATGGTTTTGTAAATTACTTGAACAATTTTGTAGGTCAATTAAATGCGTCGATACAAGTGACGGTAAAATAAGGTTTTGGGCGTATAACTTCTGAAAATAAAAAAGAGGATTTCAATCGAAATCCTCTTTTTTGTGTAAGTCGGGATGACAAGATTTGAACTTGCGACCCCACGCCCCCCAGACGTGTGCGCTACCGGGCTGCGCTACATCCCGAATTTCTCCAAAACTTTCGTTGTTGGGGCTGCAAATATAAGGGCAAAAAGAAATTTTCAATCTATATTGCACAAAATTTTAGAAAGGCACATGGATATTTTGATAAAAAAAGCCCTTATTGCCAATACAAACTCGCCCTTTAATGGATTACAGAAGGATATATTGGTACAAAATGGGGTAATTGCCGCAATAGACGATACGATAGAAGTAGCAGCAGAAACAGTAGTTGAAGCGGAAGGTTTAACCGTTTCCGCAGGATGGATAGATGGATTTGCCCATTTTAACGAACCCGGTTTAGAATATAAAGAAACACTCCAAACCGGTGCTGCAGCAGCTGCAGCAGGAGGTTATTGTGCTGTTTGTGTTTTGCCCAATACACAACCTGCCATACAATCGCAAACCCAAGTTTCGTATCTTGTACAAAAGGGACTAACATTACCGGTGACAATTTTGCCTTTGGGGGCAGTATCAAAGCAACTCGAAGGAAAAGAATTGGCCGAAATGTACGACATGCAACAAGCGGGTGCTATTGCTTTTTCGGATGGGTTATATCCAATACAGAATGCAGGATTGATGTTGAAGGCCTTACAATATGTTAAAGCTTTTGACGGCACTATTGTGCAAATGCCCGTTGACAAAAGTATCGGTGCGTTTGGTTTAATCAACGAAGGTATTGTTAGCACCCAATTGGGTTTACCCGGTATACCTGCACTAGCTGAAGAGTTGATTGTTAAGCGCGATATCGATTTACTAGCTTATACGCAAAGTCGACTGCACATAAGTGGGGTTACCACTGCGGAAAGTGTTCAATTAATAAAAGCTGCCAAAGCTAAAGGTCTAGCTGTTACATGTAGTGTTACGCCCTACCATTTGTATTTTTGCGATGAAGATTTGCAGCAATACGATACCAACTTAAAAACCAATCCGCCATTGCGTTCCAAACAAGATATGTTTGCCCTTAGAGAGGCAGTAGCTAACGGTTGGATAGATGCTATTGCTTCACACCACCAACCCCAAAATTGGGACAATAAAGAATGTGAATTTGAGTACGCCAAATATGGTATGCAAGGGTTGCAAACAGCTTTTGCGGTAGTGAATACTGTGTTGCCTCAATTAACGGAGGCCGCAATTGCTAAATTGTTTGCCGAACACACTTACACTTATTTAGGATTATCTTCGCCCCTAATTGCACAAGGCAGTAAGGCTTCTTTAACTTTGTTTAGCAAGTATGGTACTACCCAACTTACCAAAGAAAACAATCGAAGTAAATCGTTGAACACGCCGTTTTTGAATTGCGATTTGCAAGGCAGGGTAATAGGCATCGTTAATAAAGGCGTATTTATTCAATCATAAATTATCCATAAAATGAGCAATACAAGCACTGCACCTGTTACACCCGCTTTAAAAGGCGCCTTGGTGGCCTTGGTATTAATTTTAATGGGGTTGGCTATTTATTTTTCTGGCAACTTCCAAAACAAAGCCTTCGATTATATACAAATGGCCGTTTTTGTTTTCGGTGTAATTGGTTCGGGAGTGTATTATGCCCACCAAGAACAAGGGAATGTAACTTTTGGCAATGTGTTTGCTGAAGGTTTTAAAACAGCAGCAGCAGCAACAGGGATTTTTTTGGTCTATACCTACTTGGCTATCAAATTTATTATGCCCGAAATTGTTGATTTATCTATGGAAGCAGCTCGGAAAGGTATGATAGAACAGAAAATGCCCCCTGCTCAAATGGAACAAGCCCTAGGTATGATGCAGAAGTTTTTTGTGCCTTTTGCTATTGGTGGCTCGTTGCTCATATATTTGATTTTGGGTTTAATAGCCGCTTTAATTGGTGGTGCCTTAGCCAAAAAAAATCCTAATCCTTCACCTTTTGCACAATCGTAATTAATCCATGGATGTATCAGTCGTAATTCCGTTATTCAATGAAGAAGAATCGCTGCCAGAATTATGTGCATGGATTCAGAAGGTAATGCTTGTAAATGAATATACGTACGAAGTTTTGCTTATAGATGATGGCAGTACCGATGATAGTTGGAAGGTAATTGAACAGCTTAGTCAACATAATCAGGCACTAAAAGGCATTAAATTTCAGCGCAATTATGGCAAGAGTGCTGCTTTGAACGAAGGTTTTAAAGCCGCTCAAGGAGAGGTGGTTATTACAATGGATGCCGACATGCAGGATAGCCCCGATGAAATTCCCGACTTACGAAAAATGATATTGGAAGATGGGTTTGATATAGTGAGCGGATGGAAAAAAAAGCGCTATGATAACGCCCTTACCAAAAATTTGCCTTCCAAATTGTTTAATGCAGCGGCACGGGCAAGCAGTGGTATTTATTTACACGATTTTAATTGTGGCCTAAAAGCTTACCGCAAAAAAGTGATTAAATGCATTGAAGTATATGGCGAAATGCATAGATATATCCCCGTTTTAGCAAAGTGGGCAGGTTTCAGGAAAATAGGTGAAAAAGTGGTGGAGCATCGTGCGCGCAAATACGGGGTTACCAAATTTGGTTGGGAGCGATTTATAAACGGCTTTTTAGATTTGGCAACCATCAGTTTTGTAAGCAAGTTTGGTAAACGACCTATGCACTTTTTTGGGTTGTATGGCACGTTGTGTTTTTTGGTTGGATTGAGTATCTTTTCCGTGTTGACCGTAGAAAAGTTGTTTATCCCGGATTTTTCACTAACCAATAAGCCCCATTTTTATATTGCTTTGGCTGTTATGATTATTGGTATGCAGTTGTTCTTAGCGGGCTTTTTGGCAGAATTGTTGAATCGAAATGCACCGGAACGCAATGTATATTTAATAGAAGCCAAATTGGGCCTAGATGAGGTTCACCCCGATTGTTAAGTTTGTTCGGAGCCAATTTGCGTAAGGGATTGCAACGGAAAGCCCACACCCTGCAAAGCAGGGGAGGACTTGGAGTGAAAAGCCCGACCCGCCCAAGCGGGATACGCCCAATATTTTCAAAAAAAGTATAAACATTTGTTTTGCAGCACAATAGCAACAAAGTAGTCATTATTGGTCCTGCACATCCGTTGCGGGGTGGGTTAGCTTCGTTCGATGAGCGATTGGCAAGGGAGTTTATGCAACAGGGTTACGATACTTCCATTTTTACTTTTCAACTGCAATATCCCAATTTTTTATTTCCGGGTACTACGCAGTATTCGTCAGAACCCGCACCAAGCGATCTCTCGATTCGGGTATGCATTAACTCGGTTAACCCACTAAATTGGTTGAAAGTTGGGAAGCAATTGCAGCAGTTGCGGCCGGCATTAATAGTTGTTCGGTATTGGTTACCTTTTATGGGGCCTTGTTTGGGAACGATTTTACGAAGGGTGAAAAAAAATAAGTACACCAAAGTTGTGTGCATAGCCGATAATGTAATTCCACATGAAAAACGACCCGGCGACAAACCTTTTACTGCCTACTTTTTTAAACCGGTAGATGCTTTTGTAACCATGAGTGCCAAAGTATTTGCCGATTTACAAACGTTTACCCACAAACCAGCTCAACAAATTGTACATCCATTGTACGACAATTTTGGGGAAGCTATTCCCAAAAGCGAAGCCCGCACCCATTTACTGTTGCCAAAAGCGGATAAAATTGTTCTTTTTTTTGGCTTTATTCGTAAGTATAAAGGCCTTGATTTGTTGCTTGAAGCTATGGCTGAATTGAAAAAAAGTTTACCGCACGACAAAATGCCCAAACTCTTGGTAGCCGGAGAGTTTTATGAAGATCGAAAAGTGTACGACGATATCATTGTACAACATCAATTAGAAGACGTATTGTTCCTAAGAACCGAGTTTATTGCCGATAGTGAAGTGAAATATTATTTGAGTGCAGCCGATTTTGTAATACAACCTTATCGCAATGCCACACAAAGTGGCGTAACACCGCTTGCCTATCATTTTGAAAAACCGATGTTGGTAACCAATGTTGGAGGATTGCCCGATTTGGTGCCCGAAGGAAAAGTAGGCTTGGTGGTAGAACCAAATGCGCCTGCTATTGCGCAAGGAATAGCGCATTTGTACGATTTGGGTGACGCTCACTTTTTGCCCCAATTGCGGGTTGAAAAACAAAAATATAGTTGGCAAATATTGGTAAATACCTTGTTATCGTTGGCTAAAATGGGAGAAAAAAAATAGCAATACAGCGATGTCCATTATTTTTACGCAGATGAAACTGATTAAATGCCTTATATGATCTATCGTAGTAAAGCGCCGTTGCGCATTGGTTTGGCAGGTGGCGGTACCGATGTAAGTCCGTATAGCGACCAATTTGGAGGTGCTATTTTAAATGCTACATTATCCTTATATGCACACGCAAGCATAGAATTTTTGGATACGCCAACAATTGAATTACAAGCACTTGACAGAAAAGAATTTCAACAATTTGATTGGGCCGAACAGTTACCAATTGACGGTACCCTCGATTTGCTAAAAGGCGTTTACAATCGGGTACAAAAAGATTATGGGATTCCACACAAAGGATTCCGGTTAAGTACAGCAGTAGATGCACCTGCCGGTAGTGGCTTGGGTACATCCTCTACCTTGGTAGTGGCTATATTAGGTGCCTTTGTAGAAATGCTGAAATTGCCTTTGGGCGATTACGACATTGCACATTATGCTTACGATATTGAACGCCTCGACTTGCAATTGAGTGGAGGCAAGCAAGATCAATATGCGGCAACTTTTGGCGGTGTTAATTACATGGAGTTTTATGCCAACGACCAAGTGATTGTGAATCCGTTGCGCATTCGGCAGGAATATTTGCACGAGTTGGAGAACAATTTATTGCTCTACTACACCTCTACAAGTAGAGAAAGTGCTGTTATTATTAAAGAACAGCAAAAAAATGTGGTTCAGAAAAATGAAAAGTCGGTGGATGCCATGCATCAATTAAAGGCGCAATCCAATATGATGAAAGAGGCTTTGTTGAAGGGAAAACTGCACCAAATTGGCGAAATTCTGGATTACGGATTTCAACAAAAAAAACTAATGGCACAAAGCATTACCAATTCACTCATCGATAATATGTACGATGCCGCCCGAAAAGCTGGTGCTACAGGTGGAAAAATTAGCGGTGCAGGTGGCGGAGGATTTATGACTTTTTACTGTCCCGGCAATACCCGCTTTCCCGTAATTGATGCGCTTAGCAGTTTTGGTGGTAGTGTAAAGCCTTATCAATTTATTCAACACGGACTCACCACTTGGACAATTTAT
>Ga0209398_1000327_pt1 | contig 30821 bp, 36 predicted proteins | sample AshMeaBigSpring_FD_184125 | JGI IMG/M metagenome (GOLD analysis project Ga0209398, IMG submission 184125) | Groundwater microbial communities from Big Spring, Nevada to study Microbial Dark Matter (Phase II) - Ash Meadows Big Spring (SPAdes)... | ecosystem: Environmental > Aquatic > Deep...
GGGGGGGGGGGAGGGGGGGGGAGAGATGACAAGAAAGGCCGCGCGGAGGTCATCAGGCCGCTTATCGTCGATTTAACGCAAATCCTTCAAGTTCAGTTGGTTAAATGATACAGGCGTAAAAAAAATGGCACAAGGTAGACCGAGAAAGATCAGATCCGATTCTTCGTCCGAGATGGTAAAGCGTCTATCACGCTCTGACGGAACCATCGCGGTCCCAGACGGCATGAATCTCGAAACCGAAGAATTGCGGGTAATTTGGGATCAATTTACCAGGGCGCGACGTCAAGAGGATTGGCGTGACATGGATTTAGTGTTACTGGAGAAGGTTGTACGGTTCGAGGTGAAGATCAGGGATTGCGAGCGTGTTATCCAGGATCAGGGGATGATCCTGGAGACCAAGCGCGGGACGCCGATCAAGAATCCTCTGGTCGACATCCAGGATGGCTATTTGCGGCAAATGCTGGCGGTGATCCGCACGATGTCCCTGGGAACCAACGGCCAGGATCGGCGCACGCTGGCGAACAACAAGCACGATGACGACGAGGCGGCTAGGAAGCTGAGGGAGATGGGAGCGCCTAAGTTGCTGGCGGTGTGATGGCGCGGGTGGTCCACCGTGTCAATAGAAAAACTACCTGCCTGCCGGCAAGGCAGGCCTGCCTTGCCGGCAGGCAGGCCTGGCTGCGAGTATTCCTATGGCAAGACTCGCGGATAATGTAAGAGCCGCGGTCAAGTGCGGCCCGATTCCGAAACTTCGTGACTTTCAAACACTCCCCCTTGAGCGACTTACTCGTGGCGAGCGAGTTTGTCGTTTCATAACCGAATACCTGAAAGTTCCAGAGGGCGCGCTCGTTGGTCAGCCGGTACAGTTGGCGCCGTTTCAACAGGCGTTCATTGTGGCGGTTTACGATAACCCAAAAGGGACGCGCAAAGCGTTTCTGTCTTGTGCGAGAAAGAACTCAAAGACGACGACGATTGCGATGCTGTTGCTGGCGCACATCATCGGGCCTGAAGCGAAACAAAATACGCAGATTGCTTCAGCGGCGGCTTCTCGCGAACAAGCTGCCTTGGTTTTTCATGCTGCGGAAAAGATGATCAATCAATCTACGGAACTGCGGCAGTTGACGCGAATCGTGCCTAGCGGGAAAAGAATTATCGGGTTGACGCGCAACGTTGAATACAAGGCATTGTCCGCAGAAGCTGGCACGGCCTTGGGAATGAGCTTGGCCTTGGCTATTTGCGACGAGCTTGGCATCGTGCGCGGACCGAGCTCTCCCTTTATCGACGCCATAACGACAAGTCAGGGCGCCCATGAAAACCCATTGCTTATCGGGATCAGCACGCAAGCGCCAAGCGACGCGGATATGCTGAGCGTGTGGCTTGATGATGCCGAGCGCAGCCAGGACCCGCACACTATATCTCATCTCTACCAGGCCGATTCAGGGGCCGATCTTCTTGACAAAAAGCAGTGGAGAAAAGCCAATCCAGCCCTGGGGCTGTTTAGGCTAGAGAAAGACTTAGAGGAGCAGTTAAAACAAGCGGCCAGGCTGCCCAGCATGGAAGCCAGCGCCCGCAACCTGCTTCTCAACCAGCGGATTTCGTTGATAAATTTGTTCCTCGCCCCGGCCGCCTGGAAGGCAAACTCCGCCAAGCCGGACATCGGCGTATTCCGCAATAATAAGGTATCGATGGGGTTGGACTTGTCGGCTCGCCAAGATCTAACCGCGGCGGTTCTGGCGGCAAAGGACGAGGACGGCGTGGTGCATCTTTTGCCGTTTGTGTATACCCCGCAGGCTGGACTGGAAGAGAGGGCATTGCGGGATCGCACTCCGTATGCTGCTTGGGTGCGCGACGGATATATGATTGCGGTTCCCGGGACCACTATCGATTACGATTGGCTGGCCGCTGATCTTAGCAAGCGCCTAAAGGACCTGGACATCCGCGTGCATACCATCGAATTCGACCGTTGGCGCTGGGAGCTTTTTCAAAAGGCGGCGGACGAGGCTGGATTGCGCTTTGACGTGATCAATCCAGTAGGGCAAGGGTATAAGGATATGTCACCTCGACTGGAGGCGTTCGAGTCGCTTTTGCTCCAAGGCAAGATTCGGCATGGGGCGCATCCGCTTTTGAATATGAGCGCAGCAAACGCAATTGCGACATTTGATCCTGCTGGTAATAGGAAGCTTGATAAATCAAAAACTACGTCCAGAATTGATCCGCTGGTGGCTAGTGTTATGGCGTGTTATGCCGTGGGCGAGGGTCAGGCGCGGGCGGTGCAATTTGACGTGCGGGCGGTCATAGGGTCCCTGGCTTGCTGCGCTATCGGGTTGGCGTTGTTGTGAAAACCAGCTGGCCCACCAAACGAAATCCATTTTACGAAAGCCCGCGATGGCGCAAGCTCCGCGAGCAGATTCGGCGGCGCGACAACTTCACGTGTCGGGTCTGCGGTGTGCAGTCACGGCGTGTTGTCGTCGATCACATTGTGCCGCTACGGGTGCGGCCGGACTTGGGTCTGCATCCTGCCAATCTGCAACTCCTTTGCCCGGCATGTCATGGCGGAGCGAAGCGGGCAGCGGAGCTCTCGGCGAAACGGGGCGAGGCGGAAACTGGGCTTGATGGGTTTCCAGTAGGCAGCGACTGGAGCTAACCAGCGCCTGCCTGCCTTGCCGGTAGGCAGGCCTGCCTTGCCGGTAGGCAGGTTTATTTTTTGGAGGGAGTGATTTTAGAAACTTTACAAGCTGACAGTCTCCGGCTATGTTTAGGGATATGAACGATTCCGGACAGCGCAGACGACCACCGCCAGGAGCTCGCAAGCGCTATCCTCGACCACCCGACGACGAAGACTAGAGAATCGGGCGACGGTCCTCCGGCCCGGCTGAAATTAGGAATCCAGCTGTGCCATCGATCTCTTTCTGCAGTGCATTTTGCCCGGCACCCCCTGTCGGGCATCTTTTTGTCCGCTGATGGACAAGCTCTGCGCAAATTGCAAGTTCTGGCAGCAGCCGGATCTCGACGCGGACGATCAATTTTTCGGTATCTGTCGGCGCTTCCCACCTCGGACCATGGCCCAAGATAATGACTGGTGCGGCGAGTGGGTTTACAGCCAGGAAGGTCAGGAGCGCTTAGAAGCTGCGGAACCGCAAACATTTGGAGACTAATCGTGCCTAATCCCTGCAGTTTTGATTCCGACCACGCCGCCTGCGTCGCCGAGCGACAGGACGAAAATCCGAACGAGGAGATAGAGCAAAGCAATGCCGTTTGCTACTCGATGTGGCGGGAGCGGGATTGCGGGACGGAAAAACACTTCTCCTCCCCCATCGAGAAAGACAAGCGCGACGGGCGCTGGGTGCTGTCGGCGTCATCTCCGGATCGGGTCGGCGATACCATCGACCCGAAAGCCTATGTCAAAGCTGCATCGAGGATCAGCGACAGGCTGCCAGCGCTCTTCAACCACGATTCAGGAAAAATTGTAGGATTCTGGGACAGCATAAAAGCCGAGGGGGCCCGCATGACCGGGAGCTTGAAGCTCGTTCTGGAGACTGGGCTCGGGCGCTACATCAAGGCGCTCCTCGACGCCGGCGTGCCGATATCGAGCTCCATCGGATTTCGCGGACTCGATGCTGAGCCAAACAAGCACGGCGGTCTGCACTTCAAAGACATCGAGATCCTGGAAACGTCGCTTGTGGCTACACCAGCGCATCCTGGAGCAATCCAAATCGCCAAATCTTTCGGTATCGACCTACCAAAGTTGACCGAAAAGCAGAGACTGGAAATTTTGGTAAAAACCAAATTGATTCTTAGTAAGAAGTAAGTGCACAATGAGCCGTCGCTATGCTCATTGTAAAATAAGGGGATCTTAAAGGCGATGACCCCTGCAATAACCCCAATCGGGGAGCCTGTGAAATTTAGGGTATAAAACAATGTCTGGTAAAGTATCAGAATTGATTATCAAGCATCAGGAAGAGCTTGCCGGAATAAAGGACCAACTGCTTAAGGCAGTGGAGGAAATGGAAGCCAATCCTGATGAAGAAGCTCCGATGTTGATCATGCAAGAGCTGAACGAAAAGCACGATGTTTTGGAAAAGAAGCTTGAGGCTCTTAAGGCTACGGAGCAGAGTGTAAAGGTCCGTGCCAAGCCGGTGATGATTGATGGTGCGCCTGCTGTGATTCAGCGCCATATGGAGCCCAAGAAGCCTGGTGACGTTATCTTCAAGCACGCCGTTGTGAATTTGCTCTCGTTTATCGAGCGCAAGGATCCGTCCCAGGTCATTGAGGAGCGTTACAAGGACACCAACTACGTTGGCGAGACCTACAAGACGATCTATCGCAAGTCCCAGATCAATCCCGCCATGACCTCGGTTTCCGGCTGGGCGCAAGAGCTGACGCAGTCCGATACGCGAGGCTTCATTGAGTCGCTGAAGGATGTGTCTGTGGCGGCTGCTCTGGCTTCCCGCGCTACGTCTCTGGACTTTGGTGGCTTCCAGTCTATCAAGATCCCGCGGCGCAATCCGCTTGGGACTGCTGGCGCTGGCGTTACTGAGCCTGCGTGGGTTGCTGAAGGCCGCCCAATCCCGCTGACCAAGTTCAGCTTTGGCTCTACCGAGCTGTTCCGGTACAAGCTTGCCGCAATCACCACGTTCACGCGGGAGATCGCCGAGCGGTCTACTCCAGCTATTGAAGGCTTGCTGCGTGATGCGCTTCGCGAAGCGTACGCTGAAGTCCTTGATGCGGCTTTGCTGGATAACAGTGCTGCGGTTCAGGGTGTGCGTCCGCATGGTCTGCTCTTTGACCCGTTAGCTGGTGCCGGTGCCGCGATTACTTCGCTAGCTCCGACTACTGGCGGCGGTGAGGACGCGGTGCGTGGTGACATCATGAAGCTGATGACGGCGCTTACTAGTGCACGGGTTGGCCGGCGACCGGTGTTGCTGGTCAATGAGCTCGATAGGCTGTCAGCCGCTAGCATGGTCTCGCTGATGTCGGACTATGTGTTCCGGGATGAGCTCTCAAGCGGCAACCTCATGGGCATGCCGGTGATCAGCTCGGGCAATGTTCCGCAGCACCATGTGGTAATCGTGGACGCGGCGTATCTGGCTACGGCATTTGATTCGCCGATGTTTGATGTCTCGGATGTTGCCACCGTGGTGGAAAACAGCGCAGACACGACCGCGCCAACGATGGTCTCTGTCTCCGCTACTGATGCCGCTGGTGCCCATGCCGGACAAGTGGCCCCGACCGAAGGACGCATGGTTAGCCATCCTGCTGCGGCGACTGCGGCGGCTACGAACAGCATTGCCAGATCGCTCTGGCAGACGTGGAGCGTAGGGATCCGCATGGTGGCCCCAACCAGTTGGGGAGTGATGCAGCCCGGAGTTGTTCAGCATATCACGCCGACGACGTGGACTGCGTAACACGGTGATGTGAAAGCCGGGGCCTTCTGGCCTCGGTTTTCTCTTGAGGATAAAACTGTCATGATTTATGAGATTTATTACAAAACCGGATTTGGTAGACGAGCTCGCAAGATCACGTCAACCGTTGGTCTCCGCCATGTCATCAGGAATCTCTGGACCAGCATCACCGGCTACGGGCAAGCTCCGGCTTATCAGGTACCAACTGCAACAATCACTCCTGCATTGCCAATAACTGGCGACGCGGCTGGAACGGCTAAGGCAACCTTTGACATCCAGTTCCACGGCCAGGACATCCCGACCGGTGGCAAAATGGCTACCGTGACCTACAATGTTGGCGCTGGAGATCAGACGATTCCGGTTCCGTTGCAAGCAGGCGATACGCCGAATCAAGCGACTAACAAGATCGTAACGGCAATCAACGGCGTTGCGGAACTTAGTGCGGTCAAGGGAGCTGGAACTACTGTCGTTGTCACGCCGACCAGCGGCACCGTGCTCTCCACGCTCACGCTGGCGGTGGCATGATGTTATATGAATGCTTTTACAAGCCATTTTTCGGCCGTCGTATCCGAAAAATTACATCTACAACGGGATTAACTCACGTTTTCCGTAATTTGTGGACATCGTATCGCGGATGTCATGGTGTTGCTACAATAGCTCCAGTAACGGCATGGATAGATCCGGTATTGCAGCCAATAGCGCCATCATTGCCGTTTAGCAGAAATGTCGGAGACACCATCATTTTAGATTTTGATTTTCATGGGCTAAATATTCCGGCTGGCGGAAAAACGGTTACAATTGTTTATTCGTTTCCCGAGGTACTGTATAGGGACATTACTACAGTAGTAGATTTAGCTGCCGGTTTAACGCCAAGTCAAGCAGTAGATAAAATTGTTACAGAACTAGTTGCAACTGGTGATTTCCATGTTACTAGAGGCCCTGGAACAACAATCAACATGCAATTTACTGACCCTAATAAACTGACACTGATAGATTTTAGGGTGACTTGGGCATGATTTACGTTCCCAAGTCTGCGCCCATGCCTATCCTGATTGAGAAAGGCATGACCGGGCGGCGAATGCGTGTCTTCGACGAGGGTGAGTTGGAGCGGCGTCTGCAAGCCGGCACTGTGCGTGAGCTTGGGCGTAATTTCTACGCGGCTACTGGGTTAGATATTGCCAAGCGGCCGAAGGTTGTGGTGCCACCTGAGGATCTGGACTCCGAGATCGACGAGGATGAGCCGCAGACCTATCAGACCCGTGACATGACGGCTACTCGCAAGCGCGGGCGTCCCATGCCTACCGGCAGGCAGGCCAGCCTACCGGCAGGCAGGCGAGGAAGGTAAAGCCATGCCTACCGGCAGGCAGGCCATGATGTATCCGGTCGAGGGTGGCAAGGTCGAGATCAATCCGGATCAGATTGTTACCGCACACAAGGAAAAAGGCGGCGATCAATGGCGGCTGTACATGAATGACAATAAGGAAGTCATTGTGACTAAGCATGAGTATGCCGAGATCCGTCCATGCCTACCGGCAGGCAGGAAGCTGGTCGGGGCTACGGTGCGACTAGTATGCACTACGGAGGCTGAATGAATCTGCTCGCCAGAGTTGGGCAGTCGGTAAAATCATGGTGGAACGGGCCGGGAGAGTGCGCCAATGGCGAAGGAGGCTGGCGTGGGCCTTTCTTCGGCCAGGATTTATGGGACCTAGGTAGCCGCTGGCATCAGTTTGATCCACTTGGGGAAGGATGGCAGCGTGGGATTGGATTGCCTGGGCGTGGGCGTATTGCAGCGGTTTATGCTTGCATAGAAAGCTATGCTCAGTCTATCGCTTTGATGGGTGCGAACCACGTTCGCTACCTGGATAATGGTGGGCGTGAGACGATAACAACCTCGGCGCTGTCGCGCTTCCTGCGCGCCCCAAATTCTTATCAAACCCGTTCCGATTTCTTCTTGAGCCTCACGCACCATTTGATGCTGCGCGGCAACGCTTATGCGCTGGCGTTGCGTAATGACCGACAGGAAGTTGACTCACTGCATTTATTGCCAGCTAATGGTACATCACCATACGTCGACGATGAGACTAAGGAAGTATTTTATGCTGTTGGGCGGAACCCGTTGCTTGGTGAGATTTCTGTACTGATCCCAGCGCGGGACGTGTTGCATATCAAGCTACATACCAGCCGGCATCCATTGATCGGGCGTAGTCCGTTGGAATATGCCTCGGCCGCAATGGCTATCAACAATGCGATCAGCAATAACCAAGCGGCATTCTTCAACAATATGTCGCGCCCTAGTGGTGTGCTGACTACGGATGAGAAGCTAACCAAGGAGCAAATGGACGTACTGCGCGATGCATGGAAGGCGCGGAGCCAGGGGATCAACGCTGGTGACGTGCCGATCCTTACTTGGGGCTTGAAGTGGCAGCCAATGACTATTACAAGCGAAGATGCCCAGCTTGTAGAGGCTTTTCGTCTAAGCGTAGAGGAAATAGCTAGAGTCTATCGGGTGCCGCTAGCGCTGATCGGTGATTATACCAAGGCGACCTTTAACAACGTAGAGATGTTGATTTCATCTTGGTTGGCTACTGGACTTGGTTTTGTGATGGAGCACATTGAGCAGTCATTTACGAAATTCTTTCGGTTGCCAGTTAATGAACACCTGGAATTCAATCCGGACACCATGCTTCGCACTGACTTTCCCGGAAGGGTGGATGCGCTTGTAAAAGGCATTCAGGGCGGGTTGTATTCGCCAAATGAAGCTCGTGTAAAAGAAGGGCTTAAGGAAGTTGAATATGGTGATGAGCCGAGACTTCAAGCCCAGGTTGTCCCACTATCCCAAGTTGAAATGACTCCTTCTGCTGCTCCGGCTCCAGTTTCTACTGTAGAGCCAGAGGAACCGACTCCTACTGAAGAACAGCGCCGCTTTGCTGCTTTTGTGGCAGAGGACGCTATTAGAAAAGCGATGGCTGCATGAACGATTTTACTCCTGTTTATTCTGCCGTAGGGCGCATTCTCAAAGAACAACGCGCCGAGATTGATGCCGCTATCCTGGATCAGCACTCCAAGGTAACTGCGCTTGAGCAAGAGGTAGAAGAACTTCGTAAGCTCAATGGTCAGGATTTGCAGGATGCATTGTACCGTCTTGCCGATGCCAATCGGCGGATGGAGGCGCTTACTAAAAAGTGGCGTGAGCTGCAGTTGTCGTTCGTTCCTTACAATGACGCTGAAATTCGTAAGCAGTTAGAAGAGCATACCGCAAGTTTACTCAAGCTGTTTGCTGCTGGTGATGTGGCAAATGATTTGCGCGATGAGCTCCAAGCAGTACAAGAGCAGCTCGATGTACTGCCATCCGCAGTAAACGAACAGCGCGAAAAGAATCAGACCGAGATCAGGCACAGCATCGAGCTGCTTGAGCAGAAAATCCATACTCGGTTGGCGCAGATTGAGAAAGCGCCTGGTCCGCAGGGTGAGCGTGGCATCCAAGGGCTCCAGGGAGCTCCAGGACGTGATGCGGACCCTGAAGCCGTAGCTTTGCACTTGCGTACGGATGAAGCCTTTAAAAAGGCGCTGGTAGGCCCTGAAGGCAAACCTGGCGAGAAAGGCGATCCAGGACAGGACGGCATTGGGCTCAACGTTAAGCTCTGGGCTCAGGGAATCCATCGAGCCGGCACACTGGTGCAGCATGACTTCGGCTGCGTTTCCCTTGCACTGAAGGATACCAATGCGCGCCCCGGCGACTCTGAAGACTGGGAACGTGTAGGTAGCGGCGGTTTCCGTTGGCGTGGAGTAAAAAGCAAGAACGCTTCTTACCGCGATGGCGATTTGTACATCGAGGAGGGGACTACCTTCCTGGTTGTAGACGGCAAGGGCCGGATGCTAGCCAAGCGGGGTAGCGATGGCAAGCCGGGCACCAATGGCGCTGATGGGCGCAATGCCCCATTGCCGCTTGAGATCAAGTTTTTCGAGGATGGCGATGACACCAACCTCGCGCTGATTTTCGATGATGGCACTATCTGCGAAACGCAGATGCCAAAGATCATTTCCCATGCTGTAAAGACCTACCGCAATGTCCAGGCCGTAATGGACAAGATGGAGCGGGCGCTTGAGATCTTTGGCAGCACCGAGAAGGCGCTCAACTGGTTCATGGAGATCATCAGCCAGGGCGGCGAACCGACTGATAGTCCGATCCTGCGTTTCCGTGGTATTTGGCGGTCCGGCACCAGCTACAGCCGTGGCGATGTGGTAAGCTTCGGCAATAAGCTCTATATCGCACCAGCTTCGACTTCCAAGGACCGGATGCAGGTTGATGACTGGGTTCTGTTTCATGCCGGTGGCGGTGGCTCTCCTCGCGGAAATATGGCTTGGCGTCAGCGTGAGTACCAGGCCGGAGCCATTGTCTATAACCCGGCGGACAACAACTGGTACCGGGCCTTACAGGCTGTCACGGCTGCCACCGGTTCGCCTGAGTTGCAAGCGAGTGCCCAAGACTGGGGACTGATTGGGGGCCGGGGCGGCACCACGATTGAAATTTTTGATCCGACGAAGGCTTACCAGACTGGTGATCTGGTGCTCGTTGAGAGCGTGACTCATGAGTACCTGATCTTCCGAGCTGAAGCGCCCATCGCTGCGTCAAACAACCTGCCTGGTACGTCTGCCGCATCTAATCAGTGGAAGCAGGCAAGCACTCGTCCAACTGTGTGGGTAACGACGGTCCTCGGCGAGACTCCGGCAAACTTCGGAGTAAATCGCCCATCGACTGGTGCGACAACATGGGACCCGTCTGGCGGTATCCGTTGGCAAGCGACCGGACCCGATGGCTGGGACGCCCAGACTGCGGCGCATTTAACGCATTACCGTATGGAGCATGTTACTACGGATCTAACGGCTCATCCGGGCACCTATCAGATCGGAACCAGGCTGTGGAAGCAAGATCCGAACGGCGCTTGGACAAACTGGGCTGGCGGTGGTGTCCCCCATGCCGTTGTTACCGCCGCTGGAACCGAAATAACTCCTGACCTCGTCGCACATCCGCCAGCAATCACTATATTGCGTCCAACTGGCGGCGTTTTGACACCTGCCCCCGGTCTTTGGCAAGGCGTGCTTGTTACTAACGGGGTGCCGCGAATCGATCCGACTGGATTAGCGTTGGCGCTTTGCTTGGAAGACAGTGCTGGGGTCTTTGGCTGGACGGCCATTGACAACGGGTTCTTCGCCCATGGCGACCAGAGTGTCATGAATGGACTTCTGTTTACCAATTTGTTCTCGACTTCGGGCAAACGCGATGACGTTCTCATAAACACGGCTGACCATACTGCGTGGATTCACGACGGCACCGATTGGGTCCCGCTCCAGCTAAAGGACCAGCTCTGGACCTCGAACATAGCCGGGCAGACACCGACCACTGCGGGCATAACACCCACGTGGTCGGCTACCGGGGAGGCTTTCTCTGCTGCGATCCCTGGGGCGCAGTTCATCAATACCGCTGATCACATAAGTTGGACTTTAGTTCCTTTGGCGGCTGGCGGAACGGCGCAATGGATGCTCACGACCTCACATGCCTCGCAAGGTATGAGTGTTGCCGGTTTGATTGCAGTACCTTCGCCAATTGCCGACCCATCCGGTGCAGCAAGTGAGTGGGATGCCGTTGGCGGCGCAGGATGGGTAAATGGGCATTACATTGTGCATTCTGGCACTGGTGGAAATGGTTTACAAGTTCGGTTTGTCGATAAGGCCGGTAATAATCTTCAGTCTCAATTTGCTTCGTTATCGCTTGGTGCTGGAGATACGATCCAGATAACGGACAGCACAGGGCAAACGTTGCGTTATGAGCTGGGCGCTGCACCAGTGCTGGATGTCAACTCAATCATGTTCCCGAAGGCGGGCGGCTTGTCTGGTAATGACGTAAATTGGCTCAATGCCGCAGTTACCATCAAGCTGGCTATAAGCGCGCCATTCACATTTACTTGGGATGACGTTGGACCCGCACTTGCCGGTTTGAAGAATGGCGACTACCTTCTGATCAATCACGTCCGCACCGATGCTCAAGGCAATTCTATTGGAGTTCCTGCCGGTATCCCCGGGCTAGCAACCGGGACACAGATCGGGGTAGGCGACTGGTTGGTTGCAGTCGATACGAATGGAACTGGGTCTCCAGATCAGTACGTGCTGGTGCGTCATGACCTCCAGGCGTCTGGGCTCCCGCCAACAACGAATAAGCAGGCTGGAGATGTTCTTACAATCACCGACGCGGCGCGAGGAACATCTGACTGGCGAGCACCACAAATGGTGGGAGGGGTTGCAAATACTCAAGCCTATGTAACCGGCGGAGGCGTTGCTACTTGGGATGACTTACCTGCCGGTGCAGTTGTATACGCACTTGATACGGGAAATCTGCTTGTAAAGACCCGTATGCCGAGTACTTGGCAGGTTATCCCTGTAGGTAGCACGGTCCCGGTTGGCGCAATTATTTCTTTCGGCAGCGCCACTGCGCCACCTGGTTGGATGATGTGCGACGGCGGTATAGTGCCAGCCACTTATCCATTACTGCGCGCGGCAATCGGCAACACGCTACCTGATTTGCGCAATCAGTTCGTTAGGGGTTCTGCTGATCAGAATGCCATTGGTGGCTTTACACATCACCAGGATACAACGCGTATGCCGCGTAATCCATTCAGCGGAATAGCGACGAGCGCAGGAGACCATGCGCATTATATGGATTTATCGGCATTTAGCATCGACGCGAGCTGGCAATCGGCAGATGAACTCCTTTTATCCCCCGGGCATTCATCTACTCCGTCCGGGGTGTGGAATAAGCGCTTAAATGTAAATACTACGGGGGCACACCAGCACACGCTAAACATTAATGGCGGCGATAGTGAAACGGCGCCCCCTTCTGTGTATTTGGCTTATATCATTAAGCACGACTAACGGTGCGATCTGGTGGATTTAAAGCTTCTCGTAGGCGGGGTACGGCCATAGTTTAATGAACGACGAAGTGTCACAGCCAGACTCGATGTTTGGTGCGGCGCTTCAAGTCCTGCGGGAGCATGGACTGGTTGTTATCGCCCTCGCAGCACTGGCATGGCAGGTTTACTTTCTTGGCGGTTTGTTGGATGCACAGAACGAACGTTGGTCAATGGTTATCGAGAAGGTGAGTATTCGGTTGGAAGAAGATATTCGGGAGCGGATGCTTTATTGGAAAGAAGTTAGCGGTTTACTTGCTAAGTTTGATCAGGAACTTGATGTAATTACCAAAATAAACTCTGATATGGAAGAAGAGTGTTTAATAAAGAATGTCACCAAAGATCCTTTAACGCAACCGGAAGGCAATTGATGAGTAGTTTCACTTGTAACAAGTGCGGAGAGACGATCATTGATACTCCGCGTGGTTATACTACTGGATGCCAGCACTATCCTCTGGAGCGTCAGAAGAAAGTGCATATCGAACCGTTGACCGAAGAGCAGAAAGAGAAGGTTTATGAGCTGGCTCGGCGGTTGGCATACGGTACTACTTGGGAAGATGATGATTTCACTTAGGAATTTGGCGAACAGCATGGAAAAAGACTAATCTTTCAATCAGCCTGGCGGGCATTACGCCCACCAGGCAAAGAGATCAAAATATGCGCAAGAAAAACGATCTGGGGTATCAGGTTGACTGGGAGTTTGAGCCTCGTCCTGGCGAAATTTTCCTCTGGTGGTCGGCTGTGACACTGATGGGGCTGATCTGGTTGATCGGCTTCTATACCACGGTTATTTGGGTGTTTGAGTGGGTGTTAGGGTGAGTATGAAGATTTCCGATAGAGGGCTTGAGCTGATCGCGCTGCCGGTTAACCACATACAAAGACGCAGGAGGTAGACCCGTGAAGATCTCGGACAAGGGCATTGAGTTCATCAAGCAGCATGAAGGCATGCGGCTCAAGGCATACCAAGATTCAGTCGGTGTTTGGACCATCGGCGTGGGTAGCACCCATGACGTGCACCCCGGTATGGTGATCAGTGAGGCCGAGTGCGAGGCGCGACTGCGCAAGGACCTGGAATGGGTCGAGGAGTGCATCAACCGACTGGTAAAGGCGCACCTGACTCAGCCGCAGGTGAATGCTCTTGGATCTTTCGTGTTCAATCTGGGCTGCCGAGCATTCCAGAAATCGACCTTGCTGCGGAAGCTCAATGCCGAGGACTATGAAGGCGCGGCGGAAGAACTGATGCGATGGGTTAATGCCGGGGGCCACAAGCTAGCCGGGCTGGTTCGCCGCCGTCACGACGAGATGGAAATGTTCCTGTCCTGATCAGTCTGCGGAGGTACACTGAATGAATAAGAAAAACGATCTTGGGTATCAGGTTGATTGGGAGCCAAAGTATAGTCGTGGCTCTAAGTTGTTTTGGTTAATGGCTATGGCGCTGATGTGGCTGATCTGGTGGATCGGCTTCTATACCACGGTTATTTGGGTGTTTGAGTGGTTGATGGGGCGGCCACATGCCGGATACGGGCAACACTGAGCATGTTTATGCCTTTGGAGGCACACATGAACTACGACAAAGAGATTGAACTATTTGACCGCGTGCGTCGACTTGAGGGCGCCTTGGCAAAGGCCATCGTTTGGATGGAAGACGCAGTTGATGGTGCAGCATCCAAGGCTGAGGTTGATGAAGTAGCTGCTGAACTGCGGGCTTTGATCCCCGGCATGGGCGGCGTAAAAGATAATCCGGAAGAGGCAAGCGAATGACCATTCTTGAACTCAAGGGGTTTATGTCTAGATAAATGGGGCATTACAAGAAGACCCAAAGGACTATACACTGAACATGTCTACGATTGTATTCAACGAGCCATTAGCGGCTGGCGATGAAGTCTATGCAAGGTATTGGTAATGCTCCAGCTAGAATCAGTCGATTTTGATGTGCTGCCTCGTGATCTTCTCGTGGCAGTTAAGCGCCATTGCCGCGTCGAGTTTGACCGTGATGACAGTTATCTGGTTGAAGCTACTGCACGCGCTATTGCTGAGATCGAATCAGTAACTGATCTCAGCGTGAATCCTGCTATGTGGATTTGGGAGCCTTCCAATTGTTACGAGATTAGCCGGGAGCGTGTACCAAAGAGCCCTACAAGGCAGATGGACGAGATCGACGATCAGGGCGTTGTCACTGGGACTGTTGATCTGAAATGGTACGGGGACAACGCTTTTGCGCCAGAACTGTGGAGTGCGCACGGGCGGTATCGCATACATTGCGGATACTTGGCTGCCTTAGATATTTCGCCAGCTGTGTTAAACCCGATCTTGATGCTTACCGGTACATTGTACGAGCAGCGCGAAGCGGTTCAGGCTGGATCGTTTAACGAGCTGCCGGACATGGCTAATCGTTTGTTTTCCGGACTTTGGCGTCCGGCAGTTTAAGAGATTAAGAAATGAGCTTTGCAAGACAACTTGGCGATTTGGACCGTGCCGGTGTCCGCGTAGTCAATACCGTTGCCGATTTGCGTGCTGTCGTGCCTCAGCAGTATGGAACACTATGAATAGTCCATCCGAGCTGGACACGGTCTGTTTATATCCAGATGGAAAAACATAGGTGCCCGCCCTTTCTTGGACGATAAGACGGGTAAAGCGCTGGCCTGTGAGGTCGGTCTTGGGTCTTCCCATTTCGTTCTCTCCTGATGACTGGAGAGCTAGATATCTACTAGAGGTAGCAAGTTATGGCTAAGTTCAGTACAAGAAATTTGAAAGTGTATTTGGATGATGCTGCTGTTATCAGCACATTATCCCATCCTGTTATTTCTGCTGTCACTGCCGCTAAACCGGCAGTAGTAACGGTTGCCGATGAAACCGGATTTACTGCTGGTGATCTTGTCCAGGTGAAAGGTACAGGGATCGCTGCGCTTGATGGTAAGTATTTCACCGTTGGTACGATTAATTCGGTAGCACACACTATCGAACTACTCGGTTCTGATAATTCTGGTGGATCAACTGTGGTAGCTGCTACAGCCGAACTACAGGATTTGCCGCAGGGTAGGGCGTTTATTCCTTTCTGTATCAACACCCTTAGCCGCGACGTGCCGGCTGGCGAGACGATCTCTGTGGCTACGTTCTGCGATCCAGAGGCTTCAGTTGCAGGTGCTCCACAAGGTGCTGGTACGCTTTCTTGGGGCGGTCCTATCGATTTTAGCGATGCCGGGTTCTGCGCGATGCATAAGGCTCTAGAAGATGGCAAGCCTCGTCGAATTCGTGTTGAGTTCCCTGATAACATCGGTTCGATGATCATGGATATTGAAATCAACTCCTACTCGGAGAGTTTCGAGCTGAATGCAGCGGGGTCTTGGACTGGCGGTGCGGTAGTGAAGACCAAGCCACAGTACATCATCACTGAAGCCGGCAAGTGCATGTGATGAAAGCTGGACGCTTAAGGCACCGGGTTAGGGTCGATGCTCCTACCAGGGGAATGGATTCCCTTGGGGCTCCGACATCTAGCTGGTCTACGCTGGTGGAGGTGCAGGCTGATGTTAGCTATGTCTCCGGACGCGAGTACATGGCGGCATCTCGCGATTTGAGCGAGGAGGTAATCCGCGTCTATATGCGGGAGGTGCCTGGAGTGCATTTAGACGCGGGCTTTAGGCTTACCGACGTGGACAATAATCAGCAGATTGATATTGTCTCGATTTTGCGAGACCACACTCGGTCTATGCTAACTATTGTCGGGAAAGCCGGATCTTCACACTCCTGACTGGAGTAGTCAGCCTTGCCATGGCAATTGACACTCAGCTAGTTGAAGCCCTTATCCAGGAAACTGGGGAAACGGTCCGGAATCTTCATGGCGAGGAGTTATCCGATTTGCAGCCAGCCGAAGTGCCCCTGATCGTGGTATCGCGGCTTTCTGTATTCTGGGGCGAATTTGATACCTACTGCGGTCAGCAAGAGGCGGAGGCGACCTACTCGGTTGATTGCCTATCGCTGTCGCTTGAAGATGCCAGGCGCCTATCTAATCTGGCAAGGCGCGTTTTAACTAATCTCGGATTCCAGATTGAGTCCCTTTTCGACGTCTGGGAGAGTTCAATGAAAATTTACCGAGTCACACTTACTGCAAGCATAATAGAGGAGAACTTTTAAACTATGTACCAACTAAGAACGATCTTCCTTCAAAATCCTACCATCGGTCAGACGGTCGAAATCCGTGAGCTAAACATGAAGGCATTTATGCAGGCTCAGCGAGAAGCAGCCGGCGCCGGCGACGAAGATACTATCCAGACCAGTCTTCGGTACCTGTCGCGAATGCTCTGGGTTGACGGCCGCCAGTTTACCATGGAAGAAATCGAGGAGTTCCCTGCTGGGATCGTGATGGAGCTCATCGGGCAGATGAACGAGCTGTTTGGGGGTGCTGGCGAGGGGGAAGCCTAAGCGCCACGGAAGAGTTCCTGTTCTCCCTTGCGTGGGAGCTTAAGACGACTGTGGCGCATCTGATCGAGAATATCTCGTTGGAGGAGTACTTCAAATGGCAAATCTTTTTTGCTAAGAAGCATCGACTAGAATCAGGTATCAAGGAGCCTGAGGAGATGAGCGAAGAGGATATCCGCAAGGCGTTCGGAGCGGAGTGATGGCGGTTGAGATAGGCCTATCCACGCTTGCCAAGACTCCGGCTCAGCTTTTCGTCGCGGGGACGCCTTACAAAAGCGTAGAAGAGCGTCTAACGGTGGAGCTCAGGGAAACCATCCGCTCGTACCCCATGAACTTCAGGGAGCTCTCAGGCGGCCTGGTGGACGTCTACGGACCGCTAGGCGCTCGTAAGGGCGTGCCGGTATCTGATGCGCAGGATACGCTTGAGCGGCTGCCCATCCGCGACTCTACCACTGATATCGTTCCTGCTGGTGTTATCAAGGAGCAGGAAATCGATCTCGGCCGAGAGGCAATGTGGATTAGGAATCAGATGATAGCGGTCACGCCGATCCGCGAGGGTCGTTTGCGCAATAGCTACGTATTCAGCGTTGGCGGCAGAATGTTGCCGGCTCCTCCTGCTAATGGCACTTTTAGTGTGATATCGATTGTTAACTATGTAGAGTACGCTAGTTACATTTGGCTGAAGTACAAAATTTATAATACTATCTGGAAAATAGTCAAAGAAAGGGCCGACAAAAAAGATTACCGCGTTAGCCTCCAATATGAAAAAGGCGCTATTGTCTATACCAACAGGATTGCTAGAAAAGGCAACATCGGCGGTGTAGGTCAGATGGCGTTAGCCGCTCCTCGCATTACTATTGGCTATCCTGGAGCGCTGACCAAAGTCGGAAAGCTGACCAAGGCTGGGCGCAACAGCAGTGCACGTGGGAGTAAATAACAATGGCTAGATCTTACCGTGATGTTGTAACTCGCTTGACTTTACAGATCCAAGGATGGGAAGCCGGGATTAAACGGCTGGAGCAATCCAATGAAAGGGTTGCCAATTCAGTTAAAAGCATCGAGTCACGTACTTCCAACTTCGCAAAAAACATAGCTGGCGCGTTCTCAATAGCCGCAGTTAAGAATGTTGGCTCGTTCCTGTCCAGTCTTCAACAACTGGACAACCGGCTTAAAGGCATTTCAGGCTCTAGTCAAGCTTATGCTGAGAATCTAAACTACATCCGGGATGTATCATCACGATTTGGTTTGGCACAGGAGACGGTTCAGAAAGGCTTTACCAACCTTGCGGCCGCCGCGCAGATAGCTGGCAAATCAGTACGCGAGGCGCAGTCTGAGTTCACTGCGCTAGCTACCGCGGCGAGCGGAGCCGGGCTGTCTTCTGCCGAGCTTGAGGGTGTGCTCCTTGGATGGACTCAGCTCTCTGGCAATGCTGTTGTAAACCTTGAGGACTTGAGGCAGGTAGTAGACAGGCTACCTGGCGGGCTCAATCTTGCATTGAAAGCAATGCAGGACATGACTGGCAACACGGAGCTTACTGGCGACGCGTTCAAGAAGCTTGTATCTCAAGGTGCAGTAACGACTGACAAGTTCCTGCCTGCTCTGACAAAACAGCTTCAATCCGCTTTCGGCGCATCGGCACAGAAGAACGCCGAATCAATGGCGTCAAACATTACGCGATTCAATAATGCCTTGCGTGAGGTGGCAAGGCTAATAACCGAGTCTGCGCCGTTCCGAATTTTGACCGAGACCATGGAAGGGCTCAATAGCGTGCTTGGGTTATTAAACGAAAATTTGGATGTCGCCAGCGCAAAGCTTCAAGGTCTGCAGGTACAGACCAACCCGGAGATCGTCGAGCAAGCCGCTAAGGTCGCAGAGCTAACTCAGCGCAGAATTGATTTAGAGCAAAAGCTTAAACAGCTTGAGCCTGATTCCCGCGCCTATTCCAGGTTAGCGTCGGAAATCGCAAAGGTTACAGCAAATCTGAGCCAGCAAAGAGGCGTGCTGGATCGGATGCAGGAATCTTGGGTTAAAGCCGAGGTTGCTGCGAAAGAAACGGCCAAATCAACATCGGATATCGGCGGAACGCAGATCGCCGGTACTGCAGATGAAATCGACAAGATCGCCAAGGCGCTGAACCTGACCGCCAAGGGCGCGGAAAACCTACGTAAATTTTTCCCGGCCATCTCGCAAGCTGCGCAGGAAACGGGCGTAGACATAACTACCATTATCGGCAAAATTTCTGTAGAAACAGGTAAGTTTACAGCATTCGTCAATCCAAATAGTTCAGCCCGCGGGCCGGCTCAAATTGTAGCAAAGACAGCAAAATATCTTGCAGACAAATATGGGTTCAGTTATGAGGCTCTTCGTACAGGAACAGATGAATGGGTACAAAATATCCGGGCCGGTGCTGCTTACCTTAAAGAGCAATATCAAGGGGTTGATTCTGAATTAGAGGCATTAGCTAAATATTTCCTCGGACCAGGCGATTTCAAGAAATACGGACTTGATTATACTACAGGCCCGAACGCCGGATTAACCGGGAGAGGATATGGAACTAAAATCATTTCAGAGGCAAACAAAGTCCGCGCTGTATTAGGAGATACTGGCGACGTAACGGCAAAGCTAACTGAGATTCAGAACAAACAACGAGAATCACTAAAGGCACTTGAAGACCAATACCGCGCCTATGGTGATGAGATTCAGGCGATAGACGCTGCGCAAGCCAAGCTCAACGAGTCCTTGTCCACAGCTAAGACAACATCCTTCGGCTCGGCAGCTGAGCTATCCAACATTCAAGCCATTGAGGCAGAGCTTGCCAAGCTGCAAGAGCGCGAGGATACGCTAGTCGCAGAACAAGCAAAGCTGTCGGCTAGCATTACTGAGATGGGCGGCACTGCAAAGGACGCAGGCGATGGCCTGAAGTCTGTTGGTGAGGCCGGAATCAAGGCGGCGGAAGGATTCGCCAAGGCGAACGAAAGCGCGGAATCCATGGTAGAGCGGCTGAAAACTGTTGCCGATGCTGTTGACCCGATGCGCTCATTACGCGAGGAATATGAGCTCACCATTAACGCAATCAATGATCTGTCTTTAATACCGGACATAGAGAAAAAGATAAACCTCGACCTTTCGGATCTTGAGCAAAAAGTTACTGCAAAGTTTGAGGTAGATGTTTCTAACATTGAGAGCGCAAAGACCGCAATCGGCAATCTCGGCATATCATTCGAAGAACTGAAAATTCAGGGTATCGATGCAGTAAACGACGCGATGTCAAGCTTTATTGACGATCTGGTGGAAGGCACTGCAAGCGCCGAGGACGCGGTCAAGAGCCTGATCAAGCAGGTAGCCAAGCTCGCGCTACAATTCGCTGTCACCAATGCCTTCAAAGGCATTACGGGCTTATTCGGCAACGCCAAGGGCAACGCTTACGACAAGCTGGCGTTGCCATATGGCGTCTACACAGCTCCCACGGTTTTTGCTCTGCCAGAAGCGGGCCCGCTCAAGCGCTACGCCAAGGGAGGCATTTTGGGCGAGCGAGGAGCTGAGGCGGTGATGCCGCTGGCGCGGATGGCTAATGGAGATCTGGGTGTGCAGTCCAGCACGGTCACGGTTCAGCCTATCGTAAACATCACAGAGACAACCGACACGACAAAACAGGGAACGGTGAAAACGAGCACTAATAGTAATGGCGAATCAGTGATTGATGTGCTTATTGCTAAGGTTAAAGCTGAATTCCAGTCTGATGTAGGCTACGGCGGGACCTTCTCCAAAGTTATGGAGCAACAATATGGGCTGCGGCGTTCGTTAGGAGCTTACTAAAATGGCGGCATATCCAAGTACACTCCCAAGTCCTACAATTGACTCTTATTCGATTACGCCGTTTGATCCAACAATCCGTACGGATATGGCGAACGGGTTGGCGAAAGTCAGGCGTGTTACTCGCAGGCGTGTAGACACAATTTCTGTACGTTGGACATTTACCAGAGTGCAGTTTGCTGCTTTTCGCAATTGGTGGCATGACAGTACTGGGGCGGATGGTGGAGCGGCCTGGTTTAATATTAAATTATACTCGGGTGTCCCAAGCTCAGGTGCGGCCGGTGGAGATTGTGAGCAACAGAATAAAGCACGATTTGCCGGCCCTTGGGCAGCTTCTCCGAATACTGCTTACTACTTCAATGTTACCGCCGACCTGGAGGTGGTAGATGCCTGATACAACACTGAGTCAGGCAATCAAAGAGGCTTACGCCACAAAGCCAGAGATTGTTATTTATCATACTCTAGAGTTTAGCCATCCCAGTCTTGCTAATTCGATTAGAGTAGTGCAGGGGTTTCACGACATTACTGCCGAGGGGCAAAACTGGCAAGCAGTTCCGTTTGAGCTGGTATTGCCTGAAGTTACTGAACTGTCTCCACCAAATATTTCTATCAAAATTGACGCAGTGGCTGGCTACATTTTAGAGGCAATTGAAACCATCGCCGCTACGATGACCAATGACCCAATCAAGGTGACCTACAGGGCGTTCTTGGAAACTGCGATGGGGGCCCCGGCCAATCAACCGCCACTGTCATTGTCACTTTCTGATATCAGTGTAAACGAGTTTTCCGTAACTGCTACTGCCAGCCTGTCTCCATTGAATAATAGGAAATGGCCACGACGCATTTACACTGACGATGATTTTCCAGGATTGCTCAGTGTCACTTCCTAACTGGACAAACGATTATCTTGGGCTGCCGTTCATTGTGGGTGAGCGGGACTGCTGGTCATTCTTTAGGCAAGTGCAGAATGATCAATTCAAGCGTAAAGTGGCAGCGATTGATATTAATGCCAAAGACACTCTGGCAGTTATGCATACCGTGGCAAACCATTTAGAAAGAAAGCTATGGTTTGAAACGGATGATCCTCAACTGGGTGATGGTGTTTTAATGGCAAAGGGCGAGCATCCTTTCCATGTCGGTTGCTATATCGGATCAGACTATATATTGCATTGTATCGAGCCAATTGGTGTAATCCTTCAGACCATCGTCAGCTTGCGCCTTCACGGCTGGCAGAATTTACGGTTTTATCGTCATGCATCTTGTTACGTTCAATAATCCTTTCGATCCTGGCGACCATACTGTAACGCCAATCGAGCATCCGTGCTGGCTTGCTGAGCTTAGCCCAGAGGAAGATGAGCGTGCCTATATCATGCTGGTCAACGGACATCCGATCTTGCGTAGTGATTGGGACGTAACCTGGATTGACGGTAATGACCTAGTAACGGTTGGTTATCTCCCAGCAGGCGGCGGTGACACCAAAGACATATTTCGTGCGGTCGCATTGATTGCTGTTGCGGCTGTTGCTTGGTGGGCTGGTGGAGCATTGGCCGCCGGGCTCACTTCATCGGGCCTAGTTGCGTCTTCTACTGCAGCTACTGCAATAGGTGGTGGACTTTCACTTGCTGTTGCGGCTGGTGGATCAATCCTTGTCAATGCGTTGATCCCAGTCACTTCACCCTATGTAAAAGAAACGGCAGATAGTACTTTCAATCAGTCCCCAACTTATTCAATTAGTGGTGGAAATAACACTGCCAGACTGGGGCAAGTAATTCCTGTTCAATATGGCCGGATGAAGTTCTTCCCGGACTTCGGTGCTGCTCCTTGGACTTGGTATAGATGGAATGAGCAGGATTTATATGAACTGCTTATACTTGGAGAAGGCGAATACGCGATAGAAAGTATCGCAATTAATGACGTAGATATAAGCAACTATACCGATGTTGCTTGGAGACAATACGGACCAAATGAAGATCCGGATTTATTTCCTACCCAAATATTTTCCACAAGTGCTGGAAATCATTTATTGGAGAACATGTACCAGCAGGGGTCCGGTGGTGAGCGATGGTCCCCCGCTATAATTGCCAATCCAGCCGGGACGATATTAAATGGCGTACATATTGATATTAATGCTCCAGCTGGCGCTTATCGTATAGAGGAAGATACGGGTGATATAAAAGATATTCCAATAGGCATCAGAGCAGAACTTAGACATATCGATCAATCCGCTAATCCAATATCACCCTGGACTTTGGCTGGAGAATGGTGGGTCACTTATAGTACTAGAGAGGCTATTAGAGTCTCGTATTCTTTGACAGTCCCAGCTAATTGGCAAAGAGTGCAAGTCCGCGTATGCAGAGTTGATAAAACAGTTAGCTCTAGTGAAAGAGTTGTCGATAAGTTTTATTTAGAAACTGTTAAAGGCGGGACATTTACTTCAGCTGGTAGTTTGGCGGCCACTAGCAAGCTTGCTATAAAAGTTAGAGCTTCAAATCAGTTGACTAGTCAAACGGCGGTTAAAGTTTCAGTAATTGGAACTCGCAAGTTAAAGCTGTTCCGCAATGGTGCATTTCAAACGACGGCCACAGCTACGAGAGGGTGCGGTGATGCGCTGATCGATGCGTTGACCAATGACGTATATGGTGCCGGGCTACCGATCACGCGCCTTGATATTCCAGCTATGCTGGCGTTGAATAATATAGAATTCGACGGACGTTTTGATAGTTCATCTACAGCTTGGGAAGTAATTACCACGATTGCTAAGGTTGCGCGGGCAGTTGTCTATTCCCAAGGTGGTTTGCTGCGTGTTGCTAGAGATACTGGAAAAGGCCCCACTGTTGCGGTTTTCTCTTCCCGCAATATTGTAGCTGGTAGTTTTGCTCTTGATTATGTAGTCCCAACGGAAAATACGGCAGAAGCTGTAAAAGTAGAGTACTGGGACGAGACAGTATGGGCACAACGATATGTGTCCGTTCGTTACGATGGCGCACAGCTTAGCGAGGAGGACGTAGAGGCTTCTGTTAATCTATTTGGTTGTGTTAATAGAAATAGGGCCTATAGCGAGGCGTGGTATTTAGCTCGTTCTAATCGCTATAGACGTAGACTGATTTCTTTCCAAACAGAGATGGAGGGATTTATTCCGTCACTCGGCGATGAAATCAGTGTTAGCTATGATATGCCCGGTTGGGCAAAAAGCGTAGACATCAAGGCTTGGCTGAATTCAACTACAGTACAATTTGCCGAAGCAATTGATTGGGCATCAATCGGCGGCGGCGCAACAATTGCGTTTCAAGGTGCAGATAATAGCCGACTAACCGCTATTGGAGTAACACGTGGGTCTGCAGATGACATAGGCGTATTGGTTAGTGCTCCAAGTCAAAGCGTTATTCCTGGTAAGCAGTTTGGAGTAATCGCCACGACCTCTAATTTTTCACGTGTTGCTATTGTCACTAAAGTAACGCCAGCCTCTTTGCATTTGGTGACAATCGAAGCGATTATTGATGATACGCGGGCACATGATAATTCACCGACCCCGCCGACTCCTACTCCACCGATTCGGCCTTGTCCAACGCCAACCGTTGTGGGTCTCCAGCTTTCTGGATTTCCTGGCTATGTCATAGTAGCTAATTGGGATGCGGATAGCTGTGCTAAATATTTTGTTGTCGAATACGCCCAATGGACTGGGGCGACTCCGCCAGCAACAGGCTGGTATAAAGCGGGGAACTACAATTACAAAACTGCACGATTCACATCTGCTATTGGTGGAGACATTTGGGTTCGAGTAGCGGCTGTCGGTGATAACCAAGGAGCATGGGTATATAGCAATACTAGGGCCATAGCTGCTGGAGTTCCCGGAAATCCAACTGGCGGTCCACCAGCTCCGACCAATATTATTTGTACTTCATTCATTGGCGCGCTATTACTGGAATGGCTAAACCATCCATCAGCCGAAGCTGTGCAGGTATTAAGGGCACCGGTAGCAGATGTAGCAAGAACAGAACTAATTGCAACAGTACGGCATGCCGAACGATATTTCGACCGGTCAATGCCGCAGCTTGGCATTCCGTATTACTACTACCTGCGGAGTGTTGATGTTAATGGTCTGGTTGGACCGGAATCAGTAGTTAAAAGCTGTATTCCAGACAGGTATGTTAAAGATGTAATTGATGAAATACATGGCGTCATCGACAAAAGTTGGCTTACCCAAGAGCTTATTCAATTTATAACCTACGGAAATCCATACGCGCAAGAGATCTCCGATAGGCTAGACAGCATTCAAGGAGCACAACCTTGGGACTCAACCAGAAATTATAAAGCCGGTGAATATGTTACTTTCAATGGCGATTTATATCTGTCAACACAGCCAAGCTTAAATAAGCAACCCGATCAAAATCCTAATGAATGGCACAATATTGGCCAATATGCCGGAGCATTGGCGGCGTTAGGCGTTCGTATTGATACAGTAGTAGCGGAGGTCAATAAACAATCCGGAGATATTAATAATCTTGCTCAACAGATAAATGCTGTTCAAGCAAACCAAGGAGTCCATAATCTCTTAAACGATCCGCAGTTTGAATATGATACAACGTGGACGTTTTTGAGTGCTGATGTTACTGGCCCTGCCGTCAAATATGCTACTTATACTAGCGGGCTCTTTGGCGCACGTGCGTTAAAAACAGGAGTAGCGTCTAATGAGCGAACAGCAAGACTGTCGTCTACTGGTGCCACCATTTCAACGAGCTATGTGCAAATTGCTCAGTCTCCTTTGCCGGTAGAGGTAAACAAACGGTACCAATTCTCTGCTTATGTTGGCGCGTTACCACATGCAGTTTCTCTTTTCATTCTGTTTTATGATTCGGCCGATACACTCTTAACTACGGAATCAGCAGTTGTAGCAGCCACTAAAAGCGGCGGCAATGCACTCACCGACTGGGATCGTCCGGTAGTGTTTGGTGTTGCTCCTGCTGGTGCAGTTTATGCGCGTGTTATCATACGCATAACTCAGAATGGCACTGCCAGCCAGAGTAATTTAACCGCCTATATAGTTCGCCCCATGTTTGCTGTTGCCGGGGCGACCCAAACTGAGCCCAGCACTTGGGGTCCGGGCTTGTCTGCAGCGGCGGAGGCGTTTAATACACTTAGGTCACAAGTCACTACAATAGACGGAAGGGTCACGGCAAATGCAACGGCTATCACAGCGGCAAATGCAGAGTTAACTGCTCAAAATAATCGGATTACTGGCAATGCGAACGCGCTTACTACGCTAGACACAAAAGTAACAAATATCGATGGGAAGATAGCTGCAAACGCAACGGACATCTCAGAGCTTCGGGCGCAAACCGGAAGCGCGAACCTACTTAATGACCCAATATTTGAATCCAAATTGGGTATAGCGTGGTTTAAAACATATTCAGCCGGAGTTGTTGGACCGAGCTATTGGCAAGGGAATTCTTCTGATTGGAATCAAATTCTTTATACTCAAGAGACCGGAATAAATGCTAGTGCCGCTTCAATACCAGCAAACAATCATGTAGGTATATATCAACTTGTTTCAGTTATAGGCTCTACTTGGTATGCGCTTTCTGTTCATTTATCGATACTCAATACAACGTGCAGGATTGCGATTACTTGGTTAGATGTAAATAAAAATGTGATAGTTGTCTCATCCAGAGACATTGTTCCTACAACGCCAGCTGATGGACCGTCTTCTATTTATTGGCCTCGCTTTTTATTAAATGCCCAGTCCCCGGCTAATGCGCGGTTTGCTTATATCTATTTACTTAACGTCGGTCCGGCCTCAGGAACGCACACTGTATTTTTCTTTAGGCCACAACTTTGGTACTCAACTGCGAAAACTACTCTTCCTCCCCCATGGACTCCTGGAGAAAACCCTCCACTGTTCGCTGCACTCAAGCGCGAAGGCATGGCATGGGCCGATGGTACAGGCGGCGGAGGTGTAAAATATACAGTCAAGGCGGAGATCGAGGACGGCGATAATATCGTTCAAGCCGGTTATGGGCTTTCAGTAGTAAAAGAAGACAATCAATGGGTTTCTGATTTCTTTATTAATGCCAATAGATTTGCGATACGTGACCCGGCGGCTGTTCCAGGCACTGGTTTACAATATCCATTTGTTGTAATGAATGGCAATGTCTATATGCGTAATGCATATATACAGAATGCCTCAATTGACAACGCCAAGATTGCTAACCTGGCAGTCACAAACATTAAAATGGCGGAGTATTCTAACGTACTCGCTGGAAATTTTAGCGCGCATTTGAGTAATGGCGGCGCTGCATGGTTTAATGTATGGTCCGGATCAGATTGGTCAAGCAAAAGAATACTGTTTTTTCTTATTGGGCACACCGATTTCTACCCTGATAGTTTTTCTGGCGGCTCAATACAAGTAGGATTAAAATCTAGTAACAATGATGCACTTATAGATTCCAGTTTTCATGGTTCTGCTGAAAAATATACCAACCTCATACAAGAAACAGGCATGGCCACCGTTTTAGTAAAAACGAGTGATGGGGAGGCAGGACGAAAAATAGTGTATGGTACGATTGCGGTTGATATACAAGCATCGGGCAATATTCCTTTTTATATTTGGTCTTATTACAATAGATGCAGTACCCCATATGTTCAGGTTAGTTGGATATTAGGGCAAAAATAATGAGACACGTAATAGTTGAGCTTCATACTGGCCGAATCATTGGAGAATACGATCAGGCTAATATTGAATATATCCCTACGGCTGACCCGGCGATTACGGCTGAAACATATTATTGGGATGGGGCAAAGCTTGCACCAAGGCCACAACAGGTAAGCCACTGGAGCAAGAACGTACTCGATGCCGATGGAACAGACCACATTGTGATTACCGGTCTGTCGCAACATGCAAGCGTGATGATACAAGAAACCGGGCGTGATCTACATGTTGATCCAACTGGATTAGTGCAACTCTCATTTACAGAGCCAGGTACTTATACGCTTGTAGTAGAAGACTTTCCGAAAGCCAAGTATGTTCAGCACATATTGGCGCGGAGTGTAACGTCTACGCCAGTTGCGTGGACTCCGCCGGCTATTACGCCTGTTATGCCATTGCCAGTTACTGGCGATGGACAGCATACCGTGATAGCTGGGTTTATATTTGATTTTCATGATGCTTTGGTTCCTTTGCCCGGTAAGACAGCAACGATTGTTTACAATGTAGGAGCCGCAGATATTACCGTGCCAGTGCCACTACAGGATTCATTGGCTGGTGACGAAGTATTGGAACATCTTAAAGATGCGTTGCTTCATGAAACAGGATTTTTAACTGTTTTTGTATCCGGCTATACGTTGCAAATTGTCCCTGATATGAACGTTGTTCTTAGTAAATTTGATGTGACAATAGCATGATAATTAACATTGGCCCAGACATAGATGAGCTACGCCATCGGTATTTGGCCGAAGGATTGAGCCATCTGTACGAGAAAAGCCCGAAGCTCAAAAAGGCACGAACGCTTGGGCATTTATCCAAGCATTCCGTACCAGAGCATTGGAAAGACCAAGTAGAAACGTTCTACGATGATATTATGACGGCGAGTACCGTTCCGGAGTGCCTAGCGCTTCTCCGGAAATGGCAAGAGAAGACGTGGGAAGAATAAGTGCCGGCCTGCCTGCCGGCAGGCAGGCTGCGCTCAGGGCGCTCATTTGCAACCATCGCTCCATATTTTGTAGCCTCTATCGCCTGGTCGGCTCATGCCTACCGGCAGGCAGGTGTCCCAACTAGGCACCTTGATCTGCTGAAAAATTGGCTCCAGGTCTGTGGTCTTACGCTCCTGCCTTGCCGGTAGGCAGGTGCCATTTGGTCTTACAGGCGAACGATACTTGCCAACGGTTTTGGAGCAGGACGTACAGGGGGTGGCATATCCGTTCAGCTCCCGGTAAGCCGCGCCGGTGCGAAGGCGCTCCAGCACATTGCTACGGGACATCTTCTGGACCCTGCCGCAGCACTCCATGCGCACGATGAATCTAATGTCGCCATCACCTTGGTCGCGTGGAGCGCGTAGCACGGTAATGCCGGCATCCGGGTAATGCTTAGTTTCAATCACTTTTTTCATTATCATACTCCATCACATATTTCTCCATCGATGCCAACCGCAAGCAATTAACGCAGGAGCTTCGCCATCTTTTTCAATCGTGATTTTCATGCTGGTCTCCGTTTTTCAGCCGGTTGGCGTGTGAAGCTAACATCTCGATTCCCGAGGCTTTGGCGATCACATCAGCCCATTCTTCACGGTGGATAGCCATCAGGATGTTTTGCCATTCCTGCCGTATTTGCCAGGCAACGCTTTCGTATTCGCTGTCGTGTACCATTGTCTTACCTTTAGAAAACCAGATATAAGATAGCTATCCATGCAGCTATTCCGAAAATGGCAGCGTAGATCCAGACTGCGCTTTTTGAAATGCGTATCATTTTAGATTTCCCCATCGACTCTTTTGAAGCTCACGCTTATACGCCTAACAGCCTCATCAAGCTTGTCTGCCCATTTACGATACCGCAAGGCATCGCTCGGTTGTTTGTGCGCAAGATGCTCGGCTTCGCGTCGCCAATCTGCTGCTGACACAGTAAGCTCTTTAATGACGGCCTCTGCGCTGTTTGGGGTGTAGTGGTAATGGTTTAGGATGCTGAAATATTCTCGGCTGCTTAGCATTGTTAATTTTCTCCACCAGTTTGGTTTGTCGCCTAAGTTCGCGCTCCATACGCTTCTGGCGAGCTTCCTGCTGGTGCTGCTCGTTGATCTCGTGAAGGCGCTGCCAGCGCTCCAGGTTGAAGTCCTCGGCCGCCCATGCCTCCCGGCAGGCAGGCGCAGGGAGCGCGAGGATGGCGGCGAGGAGGGTTGGGATTATTTGGTTCATTTGAGCATCGGCAATGTGCCGAGAGCCGCCAGGAACCAGATCACTACGCCGGGCAGGCCGAAGAATAGGCCGATTGGGAAAGTGATTGCCAGGATGGCGATGTTGATGAATTTGCGGGTGTTGGTCATGTTTAGTTCCTGGTTGGTGCCGTCCAGATAGAGTTCTCCGCCATTTGCACGGCTGACGCGGCCAGCAGCCGGCTAAGCGGTTCCAGGTCCAGCATCTGAGCGCGCTGACAGACCGTGAGGACCCGGTCGAAGTGGGTCTCCAGCAGCTGTTGAATCTGGTACTTGCCATCAACCACGCCGTCGATGATGTACAAGGCAAGGATTTCAGCGGCCTTGGCCAGGTGGTACAGGCCGATCAGCTCCAACGCGGCGGCCTTGGCGGTCGCCGGGTCCAGACCTTCGAGATACCGCTGCTCGAAGGCGGCTTGGGCACCGCGCAGCCGGGCCACTCCTTCGAGCACCGCATCGCGATCCGTCCAGCCCTGCTTGCGAATGAGCCGAAGCCAGACATCCAAGATGGTCGACCAGGTGCGCGCCCGCCAGTCTTCGGCGTCCAGGGGAAGACCAAGCCAGGGTTCTTTGGCGAGCCAGCGTGCGGCGTCCGCCCCCTTGTCGCCGAGCACAGCAAGCGCACCGGCCCGCAATAGAAAGACAGCCGTGTCTATAGGGTCTGCTGGCCTGCCTGCCGGTAGGCATGGCCTGGACAGTGCGCGCATCAACCGGAAGGCGTCAGCGGCACATTGACGAAGCTCCAGCTGCGCTTGCTCGTCCTCTCCGACGCCGTCGAGCAGCAAACCGAGGGCCGCAAGCTCCAATGCCTCCGCCGCTCGTGCAACGAGCCGAGTGTCTTCGTCGATCGGTCGGTCCAGCAGCTCCCGGTGGATTTGCACCCGGCTGGCCTGCCGCAGGGCCTCCGCTCTGGTCGGGGCGATGAGGTCGAGCAACCGGCCTGCCTTGCCGGTAGGCAGGTGGCTCATGATCTGCCCTTCCAGGAGACATTCAGGGAGGTCTTCACCAGGTCCTTGACCGCGGGGTCGATCACCCGGGCCCTGAGGTTGGAGAAGCGGTCGTACTTCTCCTCGATCCCCAGGCCATGCCTACCGGCAGGCAGGCCATGCCTACCGGCAGGCAGGCCATGCCTACCGGCAGGCAGGCCATGCCTACCGGCAGGCAGGCCATGCCTACCGGCAGGCAGGCCATGCCTACCGGCAGGCAGGCCATGCCTACCGGCAGGCAGGCCATGCCTACCGGCAGGCAGGCCATGCCTACCGGCAGGCAGGCCATGCCTACCGGCAGGCAGGCCATGCCTACCGGCAGGC
>Ga0209398_1000328_pt1 | contig 30808 bp, 35 predicted proteins | sample AshMeaBigSpring_FD_184125 | JGI IMG/M metagenome (GOLD analysis project Ga0209398, IMG submission 184125) | Groundwater microbial communities from Big Spring, Nevada to study Microbial Dark Matter (Phase II) - Ash Meadows Big Spring (SPAdes)... | ecosystem: Environmental > Aquatic > Deep...
TGTCGACAAGCTTCAGCGGATCTGCGGCCTCAATGCGGTGCAAAGCCTCCACGCCGCCACGCCCGAGCGGATCGTGCGACTGTTCTACACCGACGAGCAGCGCCATCTTGTCGGGGCGATCGCGAAGTCGCTGGCGACAGCGCACAAGCCTTATCGTCAGGTCGAAGCCGAAGAGCTCGCCAGGATCGCCGGCACGGTCCTGCACGGCGGCGTCGTCGCGCTCGCCGAGCCGAAGCCGGTCCCGCCGCTCGACCTCGCGGTCGCGCGCGACTGGGCAGTGGCGGGTGAGCCGCTGCTGATCCTCGACGGCGTCGGCAACCCGCACAACGTCGGCGCGATCGCGCGGACCGCCGCCTACTTCGGCGTCCGGCGCATCGTCCTTTCCGCCCACCCGACGCAGGCGGGGCTATCGGATGCGGCCTATCGCGTCGCGCAGGGTGGCCTCGACAACATCGAGACCTATCGCACCGGCGACCTCGCCGCCGCGCTGGCCGAGTTGAAGGGCGCCTATCATGTCGTCGGCACGGCGCTTGCCGGCGCGACCCCGCTTGCAGAGCTTGCGCGCGACGCGCGCCCGCTCGCGCTGGTGCTCGGCAACGAGGAGGAGGGCGTGCCGGCCACGACGCTCGCAGCCTGCGAGAGCATTGTGCGGATCCCCGGCGCGGGCCGCGTGCAGTCGCTCAACGTCGCCGCCACCGCCGCGATCCTGGTGCATGCGCTGCTGGCGCGCGCGGAGTGAGAACCCTCAATCCGCGAAGGGGTCTTTCATCAGGATCGTGTCGTCGCGCTCGGGCGAGGTCGAGAGCAGGTCGACGCGGCACTCGATCAGCTCCTCGATGGCGCGCACGTACTTCACCGCCTGCCCGGGGAGCTTGGTCCAGCTGCGCGCGCCCCGCGTCGACTTCGACCAGCCCTTGAATGTCTTGTAGATGGGCTTGACGCGCCCCTGCGCATTGTAGCCGGCGGGGAGACGGTTGATCCGCTCGCCATCCAGGGTATAGCCGGTCGCCATCTTGATCTCCTCGAAACCGTCGAGCACGTCGAGCTTGGTCAGCGCTATGCCGGTGATACCGGCGACCTTGATCGTCTGGCGCACGAGGCAGGCGTCGAACCAGCCGCAGCGGCGCTTGCGCCCGGTCACCACACCGAACTCGTGGCCCTTCTTGCCGATCAGCTCGCCGATCTCGTCGTTGAGCTCGGTCGGGAACGGCCCCGCGCCGACCCGCGTCGTGTAGGCTTTGGCGATGCCGAGCACCTGCTGGATCGCGGTCGGGCCGATGCCGGCGCCGGTCGCCGCCTGCGCCGCGACGGTGTTGGAGGACGTGACGAACGGATAGGTGCCGTGGTCGACGTCGAGCAGCGCGCCCTGCGCGCCCTCGAACAGGATGCGCTTGCCCGCCTTCCTCGCATTGTCGAGGTACTCCCAGGTGCAGTCCATGAAGGGGAGGATCCGGGGCGCGATGCTGGTCAGGTCCGCGACGAGCCTTGCGCGGTCGATCTGCGGCTGGCCGAGGCCCTTCCTCAGCGCGTTGTGGTGGACGAGCAGCCGGTCGAGCTTGGGCCCCAGCGTATCGAGGTTCTTCAGATCCTGCACGCGGATCGCGCGGCGGCCGACCTTGTCCTCGTAGGCGGGGCCGATACCGCGCCCGGTCGTGCCGATCTTGCCGTCGCCGGCACCCGCCTCGCGGAGCTGGTCGAGCTCGCGATGGAGCGGCAGGATCAGCGTCGCGTTCTCGGCGATGCGCAGCACCTCGCGGGTGACCGCGAGGCCCTGCTTCTTCACCTTCTCGATCTCGTCGACCAGCGCCCAGGGATCGACGACGACCCCGTTGCCGATGATGCCGAGCTTCTGGCGGACAACACCAGAAGGCAACAGCGACAACTTGTAGGTCTCGTTGCCGACAACAAGGGTGTGGCCGGCGTTGTGGCCACCCTGGAAGCGCACGACCACGTCGGCCCGCTCCGACAGCCAGTCGACGATCTTGCCCTTGCCCTCATCGCCCCACTGGGCGCCGACCACCACGACGTTGGCCATGGCTCATTCCTTCCCGAGACCGCGTTGGCGAGCACGCGCGAAATAGCCCCGGCGCAGCGGCCGGGGCCATTTGCGGCCAGACTATATCGCCGCTGAACGATTCTGTCGCCCCGCCAGCGAGTGCCGGGATGGGCAAAAGTGTCGCCGTTTCAGGCCTGGAGGCCGTCTACGGCACGCGCGAGGTCGGCAGCGGCACGCATCTCGCCGACCTCCATGCCCCGCCAATTGGTGATCGCGCGCGTGCCGCCGCCTGCCGCCGTCGCGCCGGGAACCAGCCGGTCGACGACCTCGAGCAGCGCGGCTTCGGCAGCCCGCCGCGCGCCATCGTCGATCTTGAGCGCGATGCCGAGGCCGAGCTCGGGCAGCGCGCCGCAGTACACGCCCTCCGCGCCGGTCTTGATGAAGATGCGGCGCGGGAATTTGCGCATGACGAGCGTGTCGAGGCGACCGGGCCCGGCGACCATTTCGGGCTCCGCCCAGCAGGCGGCCAAGATGCGCTCGATCGCCGCACGGCGCGCCTTGCCGGGTCCTTCGATGGCGCCGAACGCAGCGAACGCGCGCGCGAGGCTGGCGAGCGACTGAGCGAAATTGGGCGCCGAGCAGCCGTCGAAGCCGATCGCATCGCGGCCGATCGGCTGTCCGGTGAACGCCTCCATCACGGCGATGATGCGGCCCTGCACGGGATGGCCGGCATCGAGATAGCCCTCGACGCTCTCGCCGTTGTGACAGGCGGTGCAGACCATTCCGGCGTGCTTGCCGGAGCAATTGTTGTGGAGCGCGGTAGCTTGCTCGCCCCTGCCGAGGAATGCACGGAGCGCCGCCTCGCCGAGCGGCTCGTGCGCCCCGCAGCCGAGGTCCGATACCTTGCGTCCCGCACGCCGTAGCATGGTCCCGGCAACGGCGACATGCCGGTCGGTGCCGCTGTGGGAGGCACAGGCGAGCGCGATCTCCGCGGGGCCGAGCTCGAAGCGATCGGCGGCGCCGGTCTCGATCAGCGGCAGGCACTGCAAGGCCTTGATCGCGGAGCGCGGATAGACAGGGCGGTCCACGTCTCCGAGGCTGACCACGAGCTCTCCTCCCGGCCGCGCGACTGCAATCGCGCCACGATGCACGCTTTCGACGAGCTTGCCGCGCGTCAGCTCGATCAGGACGGGATTGCTCATGGCGATCATTGCTCCGCTTGCGGCATGGCAGCCAGACGCCCGATGCGGGCCGGTGCCCCGTTGGTCCATTTGCGCGGAAGATGCCGCATCGCTAGGCTCAGGTCCACAGCGGCGCTCGCACGTCGCTGGAATCAGGAGGAGCCCTCATGTCCCGACTTTCAGAGCTGCTCATCGACCGGCGCGGATTTCTGACCGCCGTCGGCGCCACGGCCGGCGCCGCAGCGCTCGGCGGGCTCGGCGCGCCAGAGGCCGCAGCCCGCGCCGCGATGCGTTACACTCAGGCGCCCTTTTTCCACCGCTTCCGGCTCGGCGCGTTCGAGGCGACGGTCGTGTCCGACGGCCCGCTGCCGCTCGGCGAGCCATCCGGCACGTTCCTCGGCATCTCGAAGGAGGAGGTCGGCAAGCTGCTCTCCGACAACTTCCTGCCCCCCAACAACGTCGTGCTCGAGCAGAACGCACTCGTCGTGAACACCGGCAAGGAGTTGGTGCTGTTCGACACCGGCATGGGCGTCTCGAAGATGTTCGGCAAGACGACCGGCCGATTGACGCAGAGCCTCCGCGAAAGCGGCATCAACCCGGCCAGCATCGACGCGGTCGTGTGCACGCACGGCCACATCGATCACATCGGTGGCCTCGCGACGGCCAAGGGCAAGCGCGTGTTCCCCAACGCCAAGATCTACATGTCCAAGTTGGACTACGATTTCTGGACGGACGAGAAGAAGCTCGCCGATCAGAAGGTGAAAGCCTTCATCGAGCACGCACGGCTCAACCTGTTGCCTTACAAGGACCGCATGGTGTTCGTGGAGGACGGCAAGGAATTCCTGCCCGGCATCCAGGCCATGGTCGCACCCGGCCACACCGTCGGCCACACGGTGTTCATGATCTCCTCGGAAGGCAAGTCGATCTGCAACATCGGTGACACGACGCACCACCAGATCCTGTTGACCGAGCGGCCACGCGTCGAGTTCGCCTACGACACGGACCCGAAGAAGGCGGTTGAAAGCCGCGTCAAGCTGCTGACGATGCTCGCCGAGAAGAAGATCCCGTTGCTCGCCTACCACTTCCCCTACCCGGGCATCGGCCACGTGGCGAAACAGGGTGACGGCTTCCGCTACTTCGCGACGCCGATGAACATGATCATCGAGAAGCCGGCACCTGCTGCACCCGCGAAGAAGACCTGAGGTAGCGCTGAGAGGCAGCGCGCACTACGCTCCAGCGAGTGCGCGCTGAACGCGCGCAGCCATCGCTTGCGGGCTCGTGCGGTGGTTGGCGTGGCAAATGGCGATCGCCAGCGCATCCGCCTCGTCCGCGCTCTCGAAGCGGGCCTTCGGCAGCAGCATCGCGACCATCATCTGGATCTGCTTCTTCTCGGCGTGGCCGGTGCCGACCACCGCCTTCTTGATCGCATTCGGCGCGTACTCGGCGACCGGCAGACCCTTCAGTGCCGGCGCGAGGAGCGCCATGCCCCGCGCCTGCCCGAGCTTGAGCGTCGCCCGTGCATTGTCATTGACGAACGTCTCCTCGACCGCCGCCTCGGCGGGCTTGAAGCCGGCGATGACGGAAACGAGTCCCTCGAACAGCTCGCGCAACCTGAAAGCCAGATCGGCCTCCGCATCGGACGTGATGAGCCCGGAGGCGATATGGCCGAGCCGCACCCCGTCCGACTCGACGATGCCCCAGCCCGTGCGGCGGAGACCCGGGTCGATACCGATGATGCGAATCGTTCGTGCCGACATGCCGCTTGATATCACGCCGCCTCTGACGATGCTCAGGCCTCAGCGCGCGGCGGGCTGCGCGCTCCAGGCGGAGCCGGCTCATCTGCCCATATGACCGCAGCCGCGGGCACGGCCGCCGCAGGTACGGCCGGGGCTTTCGGCTGAGCGTCGGCGACCATGTCGACCGGCGTCCGCGCCTCCGCGTGCTTTGCCTGGGCCTGGCGGATGTAGTCCTTCTGGCGCCCGCGCACGATGTCGGTCCAGAACACGTTGCGGAACGTCGCGTAGGTGCGCATCGCACGCGGCAGCCGGTTGCGGACCCGTTCGACAAACGGATCGAAATTGTCGAGCTGGGACATGTTGATCCCATGCACGCGCACGGCCGCGACGTGCTGAAACTTGTCCGGTTGCCGCATCGACCGAACCCCCGCTACGCTGTACCCCCCCCACCGCCTGATTGTTGCAGTTGCATCAAGGCGGGTCGACTTGTCAATTCGCCGACCGCTGACGGGTTCCGGCGAACCGTGATCAGAAAGCCGAGCCGATGCCCACGATCCACCGCCCCATTCTGCTGATCGCCGGCCTTGCCGCGATGGTCATCGGTTTCTTGCTGCGGCGCTGGTCGTCGCGGCACGACTTGACCGGCGCGGTGACGGGCGCGGCCTGGGATGCCGTGAAGAAGCGCGACATCTCTGCCGTCACCACCGAGGTCAAGGGCAAGATCGATACGATCGCCGGCGCCGGCTCGCGCTACGATCAGGCGAAAGCGGCCGGTGGCATGGTCGCGCGGCATGCCATGGCGAAGGTCGCGGGCGCGGCCGGCCTGATCGCGATGCTCGGCGGGCTGGTGCTCGCCGCGCTCGGGGTGTGGTGGAGGTGAAGCCTATCGACGCTTCGCCTTCCGCCAGGCGGCGAAGTCGGCCTTGGTCTTCTCCTCGGTCGCCGGATAGAGGCCGAGGATCGAGCGACCGGCCTTCACCTGCTCGGTCACGAAGTCCTCGAACGCAGTCATCTCGAGGGCCTCGTCCGCGATCTCGTCGGCAAGGTGCGCTGGGATGACGACGCAGCCGTCGTCGTCGCCGACGATGACGTCGCCAGGAAATACCGGTGCGTCGCCACACCCGATCGGCACGTTGATGTCGATTGCTTCATGCAGCGTGAGGTTGGTCGGAGCCGACGGGCGGACGTGGAAGGAGTGAATGTCGAGCGCGGCGATTTCGGCCGCGTCGCGCAAGCCGCCATCGGTGACGATGCCGGCGACGCCGCGTACCTGCAGCCGCGTGACCAGAATCGAGCCGGCGGAGGCCGCTCGCGCATCCTTGCGGCTGTCGATGACAAATACCGCGCCGGGAGGGCACTCCTCCACCGCCTTGCGCTGAGGATGAGCGCGGTTCTGGAACACGGTGATCGCATTGCGATCCTCGCGCGCCGGCATGTAGCGCAGCGTGAACGCCTCCCCGACCATCGTCGGCTTGCCTTTGCGGAGTGCCTCGGCGCCCTGGATCATCTGATTGCGAAAGCCGCGCTTGAAGAGCGCGGTGCAGATCGTGGCCGACGAGACGGTCTTGAGCCTGTCGCGGGTGGCGGGCTTCAGCGGCATGCGAGTGGTCCTTGGATCTGTGGTACGCAGTCAATTGATCGCCGGCTCGTCGACCGGCCGGCCGAAGCTCGTCTCGAGGAAATCGAAGTCGCAGCCCTCGTTCGCCTGCTTGATGTGGCGCGAGAACATCCAGCCATAGCCGCGCTCGTAGCGCACCTCGGGCTTGGCAAGCGCCTTGCGGCGCTTGGCGAGCTCGGCGTCCGAAACCTCGAGGCGGATCGAGCGGGCTGGCACGTCGACGCTGATCATGTCACCGGTCTCGACCAGGCCGAGCGGTCCCCCGACATAGCTCTCGGGCGCGACGTGCAGGATGCAGGCGCCGTAGCTCGTGCCCGACATGCGCGCATCCGAGATGCGGATCATGTCGCGCACGCCCTTCTTCACGAGCTTCGTCGGGATCGGCAGCATGCCCCACTCCGGCATGCCGGGTCCGCCCTGGGGCCCCGCATTGCGCAGCACCAGCACGTGGTCCTCGGTGACGTCGAGGTCGTCGCGGTTCACGTTTTTCTTCAGCTCGTCGTAGGTGTCGAAGACGAGCGCCGGGCCGGTGTGCGCGAGGAACTTGGACGCGCAGGCGGACGGCTTGATCACGCAGCCGTCGGGCGCGAGGTTGCCCTTGAGCACCGCGAGCGCACCCTCCCGGTAGATCGCATTGGCGAGCGGGCGGATCACGTCGTCGTTGTAGACCCTGGCGCCTTCGAGGCTCTTCGTCCAGCTTTCGCCCGCGACATTGAACTGCTCGAGATCGAGATGCTGGGTGAGCCGGCTCAGCAGGCCGAGCAGGCCGCCCGCGTAGTAGAAGTCCTCCATCAGGTAGGCGTCGCCGGACGGGCGGATATTTGCGATGACCGGCACCTTGCGGCTCGCCTTGTCGAAGTCGTCGAGCCCGATTGTGTGGCCCGCCCGCCGCGCCATGGCGATGAGGTGGATGACGGCATTGGTCGAGCAGCCCATCGCCATGGCGGCGACGATGCCGTTGCGGAAGGCGCCCGCGGTGAGAATGCGGGCGGGCGTCAGATCCTCCCAAACCATGTCGACGATGCGCCGTCCGGCGGCGCTGCACATGCGCACGTGATTGCTGTCGGCGGCGGGAATCGATGAGGTGCCGGGCAGGCAGAGCCCGATCACGTCGGCGAGCGCGGTCATCGTCGACGCGGTGCCCATCGTCATGCAAACGCCGTAGGAGCGGGCGATGCCGACCTGCATCTCGCCCCAGTCCTTGCTCGAGATATTGCCGGCGCGCCGCTCGTCCCAGTATTTGAAGGCGTCGGAGCCCGAGCCCAGCACCTTGCCGTGCCAGTTGCCGCGCAGCATCGGCCCGGCCGGCACGAAGATCGCCGGAACGCCCGCGCTGGTTGCGCCGAGGACGAGGCCTGGCGTGGTCTTGTCGCAACCGCCCATCAGCACGACCCCGTCGACGGGCTGCGACCGGATCAGCTCCTCGGTCTCCATGGCGAGGAAGTTGCGATAGAGCATAGTCGTCGGCTTGACTGTGCTCTCCGAGAGCGAGATCGCCGGCAGCTCGACCGGGAACCCGCCGGCCTGCAGCACGCCGCGCTTCACGTCGTCGACGCGCGTCTTGAAGTGGGCATGGCACTGGGCGAAGTCGGACCAGGTGTTGACGATCCCGATCACGGGTTTGCCGGCGAATTCCTCGACCGCATAGCCGATCTGATTCATGCGCGAGCGGTGGCCGAACGAGCGGAAATCGTCAGGCGCGAACCAGCGCGCGCTGCGCAGGTTGTCAGCGCTCTTGCGGGGCTTGGGCATGGCATGTCCTGGCAGGTGACGTGGAGTGGACCGGTCCGCCATGCCTTGCAGACATCGGCTGGGCGCGCAAGACCAGCCGGCGGACCCCGACCCACTCCGGCCGCCGACGCAACCTCCCGACGAGCCGCTCCCGGCTACTTCCAGCCGGAGGCGAGCAGCCGCGCCTCGTCGGCCGCCATGAGCGCGTCGCCATCCATCAGGGCGCCGACCACAGCCTCGAGCGCCGGCGCTGCATCACGGCTCGCCGGGCGGTACTTGCCCGGGACGTTTTCAGTGCGGCCGCCACCCGCCACCGCCGTCTGCATCTGCACGACCCACACGCCGCCGGTCGAGCGACACGCGAGCCCGGCGAGCGAGGCCCCACCGCCCGTGCCGATCTCGTATTGACGGCAGTACCGGCGATTCCTGCTGCGGAAGCTCAGCACAGGCGTCACCTGGAGCGCCGCGCCGTCCGCGACCGTCGTGCCGCCGCTCGGCGATGTCTCGAGAGCACGCGCGAGCGCACCCTCAGCGACCATGCCGTCCGGCGCGATCGCGACGACGCTCGGCGCGGCCCCACCGCCATGCCGCAATCCGGTCGCGCTCCAGAAGAGCCCGACGCCGAGCCCGAGCGCGAGAACGGCCGCATACCCGAGCCCCACCCGAACCGGCGCCGCGCCATCAAGACCAAGAAAGGAGCGCACCCGCTCGGCGAGGCTCCCGCATCGAGGCGCGCGCACTGTGCCGTTCGGCGCCGCCGGCATCGGCGACTTGTAGACCGCGTCGAGCAGCCGGTCCGGGATCGGCGCAGCCATCACCGGCGCATAGGCCCGATGCAGCGTCTCGCGCGTCGCACGGAACATGGCGAGGCGAGCGCCGAGCCCGGGATCGGCAGCGATGGCGCGCTCGACGCGTGTGCGCTCGGCCGCCGGCAGCTCGTCGTCGGCGTAAGCCATGATGATCTCATCTGACAATTCGGACATTGCTCCCCCCGGCAGTGTGTTGCTGTCCGCGACGCGGCGTTCCCTCGAGCGCCGCATGGAGCGTGCGACGTGCGCGCGCGAGCCGGCTCATCACGGTTCCGATTGGTACGTTCAGGACTTCGGCCGCCTGCTTGTAGGAGTGGCCGTCAATGCACACGAGTGCCAGGAGCACACGCTGGTCGGGCGGAAGGCTCTCCATGCCTGCCGCGACCTCCTGCATCGTCAGGCGGCTGTCGACGACCGTTCGGCCATCGGACCCGACAAGCTCCTCCACCCCGTCGATGTCGACGGCGACGCCTCGTGACTTGGCGGCCCGGAGCTGATCCAGCCAGATATTCTGCGCGATACGAAACATCCAGCTGTCCAAACTCGTTCCGGCCTGCCATTGATCGATGCGCGACAGAGCGCGCACGCACGTCTCCTGGGCCAGGTCGTCACCCTGGTCGGCATTGCGCGTCAGTGAATATGCGAACCTCCTCAGGCGCGGCAGCAGCCGCACCATCTGGTCCCGGATATCACCCGTCACCCGCATGCTCCCCAATTCATCACGACAACGCCGACGCCACCGGCTTATTCCGGCCGGTGGCATTCTGGTATTGACCCGAGATGCGGGCCGGCCACAGTCGATACGCGCCGGCATGGCAGCTTCAAGGCGCCTTGGGCGGCGCAGCCCCGCCCTGCGCATCCCGCAGAGCCATCCGAGCGATATGAAATCGCTGGAAATTCGGGTCGACGCGGTAGACCCTGGCGCGGACCCAGGTGAAGAGGTCATAGAACGTCGGCGCGCCGAACCCGAGGCTCATGCGCAGCACCTCGAGCGTCGAGCCCCAGGCGCGCCTATCGGCTGGCAGCTCCTCCTTCAGGAACACGATCGTCGGGGTGAACATGATCCCCCAGCGCTCGGCGAGCTTCTTCTCCGGCAGCCTGGCGCCGTCGAAATCGGTCACCTCGCGCGCGCCCCACAGGTCGAGCTGCACGATCTCGAAGTTCTCGCGCACGTAGTCATTGATGTATTTCTGCGACAGAACCTCGGTGTGCATCTTTGTGCAATAGATGCAGCCGCGCTGCTCGAAGATAACCGCGAACCGCTTGCCCTTGGCTCTTGCCTCGGCGAAGTCCTCGCGCATGTCGAGGAACGATCTGAGCGCCCATGCCTGATGGTAGATGCCGTCCTCGCCGAGTTGCGCCTCGACCCGCGGTGTGGTCGGCCCCGAGACCGGCGGCAGCGGATCGCCTGCGCGCGCGGAGCCAGCGGTCCCAAGCGCGATGAGCCAGACGGCTGCAAGGTGCAACCACGCGCGAGCTGTCATCGCAGTCTCCATGGCTGATCTGGAGATTGGTACATTCCGCCATATCACGCGAACAAACTCCACGCAAAGCGCAGGCCGACCAGCCCGAGAAATGCTGCGAAGGCGAGCTCGAGTGCCCGCTTCGGGATGCCATGGGCGGCGCGGACGCCATAGGGCGCGGCGAGCACGCTGAGCGGCACGACGAGCGCCACGCCGAGCAGATTGACATAGCCGAGCGACAGCGGCGGAAGGCCGGCCTGTCCCCAGCCTGCCCAGCCGAAGCCAATCGCACCGGGGATGGCGATCAGCGGCCCGAACGCCGACGACGTGCCGACGGCGGTCGTTATCGGCCGGTTGTAGAGCATCATCAGCGTCGAGATGAAGGCACCGCCGCCGATCGAGAGAAGCGTCGAGAGAAAACCGACCAGCACGCCATAGGCCCCGATGAGGGGGGAGCGCGGGAACTCCGCGCCGAGCCGCCAGTCCTCGCGCGCGAGCACCAGCTTGGCGACCATCGCGATCGAGAAGATCACCCAGACCCATTTGAAGAGCGATCCCGGCGCCAGGCGCGCGAGCGCGATGCCGAGCCCGACGCCGAGCACCACCCAAAGGCCGAGTCGCCGGACGACCGCAACCTCGACCGCACCCTTTGCCCGATGCGCGCTCAGCGCGCGCAGCGCCGTCGGCGCGATGACGGCGAGCGAGGTGCCGACCGCGAGCTGCATGCGCGTCTCGTCCGGCACCGCGAGGAGACGAAAGAGCTCGTAGAGCACGGGCACGATCACGCCGCCGCCACCGATGCCGAAGAGCCCCGCGAGAAACCCCATGACGAGCCCCCCGGCGACCAGACCGGCGGCAAGCAGCGCAAGGTTGCCCGCCGAGATATCAAAACCCACGGTCAACGACTCCAAACCCGCGCCGCTACCCGCTCATGCCGCAATCGGCTCGGCCGCAGTCTCGACGAGTTGCAGCGCCTCGCGCAGCACGCGCGCATCGGTGCCGGCACGGGGGGCCCGCTCGCTCAAGTGCCGCCGGAACTGCCGTCCGCGCGGCCGGCCGTGGTAGAGGCCGAGCACGTGGCGGGCAATCGACTGAATCCGCACGCCGTGCGCGGTCTCGGCCTCGGCGTAGGCGATGAGGCCGGACATGACCTGCCGTCGCGAGGGCGGCGCATCGGTTGCGCCGAACAGCACGCGGTCGACCTCGGCCAGAAGGTAGGGGTTCTGATAGGCGGCGCGGCCGAGCATCACCCCGTCGACATGCGCGAGGTGGTGCTCGCAATCGGCGAGCGTCGTGATGCCGCCATTGAGCACGATGGTGAGCTCTTGGTGCGCGCGCTTCAATCGCATCACGCGATCATGATCGAGCGGCGGGATCTCGCGGTTCTCCTTCGGCGAAAGGCCCTTCAGCCAGGCCTTGCGCGCGTGCACGATGAACGTCGAGCAACCGGCGGAAGCGACGGTCGCGATGAACCGCTCGAAGTCCGCCTCGCTGTCCTGGTCGTCGATGCCGATCCGGCATTTGACCGTCACCGGCACGCGTACCCGGGCGCGCATCGCCGCGACGCAGTCTGCGACGAGCACGGGCTCAGCCATCAGGCACGCCCCGAAGTGCCCGCCCTGCACGCGGTCCGACGGACAGCCGACGTTGAGGTTGATCTCGCCGTAGCCGAGGCTTTCACCGATCGCGGCCGCCTCGGCGAGCTTTTCCGGCTCCGCGCCGCCGAGCTGGAGGGCGACCGGGTGCTCGTTGCTCGAGAAGCCGATGAGCCGCTCGCGGTCGCCATGAAGGATCGCCTGCGCGGTCACCATCTCGGTGTAGAGGCGCGCGTGGCGGCTCAGCATGCGGTGGAACGCCCGGCAGTGCCGGTCGGTCCAATCCATCATAGGGGCGACGCAGAAGCAGTGGGGAGAGCGGCTCATGACGTCGGGTCGATTTTGTTCTCTTGGGCCCGGTTGCAGATGGGACGGCAGCTGGCGCTGTCGGTCCGCGCCTCAATACAGTGCTGCCACGAGGCACGCAAACAGGCGACGGGGCAACTCGCTTCACTGCGCCTTGGCGCCGGTGATCCACACGACATCGGCCCACTTCGCGATGTACTCGCCGAGCGTGCGCGCCTCGACCGAGGGGTGCACGACCCTGACGAGGTCCGACGCGTTGATCGGGGCGACAGCCACGAAGTCGCGCATCAACTGGTAGGGTCGGCTCGCCAGCAGCGACTCGTTCGTCGTGCGCGTGTTCGACATCATCAGCAGCGTGTAGCCATCGGCCGGCGACTTCGCGACGGCCTCGGTGCCGATCACCGCGCCGGCGCCCGGCCGGTTCTCGACCACGAACGACTGCTCGAGCGCGTCCTGCAGGTGCTGGCCCACGAAACGGGCGCAAGCGTCGGCGGGGCCGCCGGCCGCGAAGGGCACAATGATCTTGACCGCACGGGCGGGATATTCCTGCGCGTGCGCCTCCCAAGAGAGGGCCGTGGCTCCAGTGGTCATCGCGGACAGAACGGCCGCAATCCAGCGTCGCATGGCGATCTCCTCCGCGGCTCGATCGGCCCGCCAGGGCCACCTCGCACCCCCGATCTTGGACCACTTCTCGCGCGCCCGCAAACTGCACCCTCGCGCACTAGGGGGCGTCGAGCAGCGGCGCAACTGCCTTGGCGACCTCGCCCGCGATGACGCCATAGCCTGTCGCCGTCGGGTGGTCGTCGCTGTGATCGGGGTAGATCGCCACGTGGCTCGCGACGTAGCTCTGCAGCGCGTTCGTCACGTCGATGTGGGCAATACCCGCGCGCACCAGATGGGACGCGATCGCGTCCATCACCTTCGACTCTGTTTCGCACTCCCACGCGAATGCCGGCGCGAGCGCGGCGCCGGTGGCCTTCATATAGGGACAGTACACCCGTCCCTTGGTCGGGATCAGCACGACCAGCAGCCGTGCTCCCAGGCGCTTCGTCTCAGCGCCGATCTCGATCAAGGCATCCTTCGTGATCGCAAGCCCTTCGCTCACGCGGGCATCGGCAGGATCGAGGCTCGTGCGAAAGAGCTCCGGCGCGAAGATCGTCTTGATCGCGGGCCGCTCCGGATCGGTCCAGGGGATCCACACGCCCCCGACGTTCCGGCGCGCGAGAAACTCCCTCTCGGTGGCAGAAAAGCGGACGAGCACGGTCGCGCGCAGCACCGAATAGAACATGCTGTTGCGCGCGAGCCATCCGCGCAGGTCGCCGGCAATTCGCTGCGGCTCGGCCTCGAGCGCGATCGCAGTGGCCGATTTCCCGCCGGCAATGCGGGTCGACTTGCGCCAGCTCCGCCAGTGGTCCAGGTCGTGCGCCGTATCATAGGCGTCAATCAGGTCGTTCCCGACATAGAGTGCGACGACGACCAGCTTTGGCGCGAGCCGGCCCGCCTTGTCGCGCACGAGCTGCAAGTACTGGAGAGGCCCGTAGCCGCCGAGCCCCATGTTATAGACCGGCCGCTTCAGCATGCCCGCAAGCCGGTGCGGCCAGCTGCCCTGCCGCGTTGCGCTGACGCCATAGGTCATGCTGTCGCCAATGGCGATGATTTCGGCCGCGTCCGGAACCGCCTGATTGCGAAAGCCGTCCGCGTCATGGCCGGGGGTGTTCGCCGGGATGTGGTGGCCGAGCACCGGATGGGCGACGACCTTGGCGAGGATGAAATCGCCCGGATTGAGAGCGAAGCGGAGGATCATCTCGCCGAGGCCGAGCGCGACGGCCGCCGAGACGAGTACAGCGGCGCCGGCCTTGATGATGCTCTTCATACGTACAGGTTTTCGCTGGCAGTTGGAGGTCCGCCGATGGTCACCCGAGCCAGCGGCGGATGCCGCGCGACCACAGCGCCCGAAGTTAACGCGATTTCCACAGTACCCACAATCGCAAGCCCGCCAATTGGTTGACGGCCCGACGGGACTCACACCAGCAGGGTCACAAAGCGTTCGGAATGCGGCGCCGGAGCCGGCGCATCGATCGGGGGTCCCCATGTCTGTCGCCAAGTCCGCGGTCGCACATCGCTCGATCCCGGGGCCTTATCTCGCGATGTGGCTGATCGCTGCAACCGGTGCATTGACGTATCTCGGTGTACTTTCCGCGCGTCCCGACGCCCTCCACGCCTCGAGTACGCCGAAGAGCCTGCCGGCGTCTCGCGACCTCGAATCCGCCGCCGCGCAACTCAAGTCGGAGAACGCGGACCTGCGCAAGACGCTGGCTGCCGCCGAGCAAAGCCTCGTCACGGCCAAGGCCGACGCGGCGGTTCGCCAGGAGCGAGAGTCGGCGCTCGCCGCGCGGATTGCGGCGCTCGAGGAGCGGACGACCAGGCCAGTCGCCGCCGAGGCCGCGCCGGCCCCTCTGGCGGCGCTCGCCGCAACGGTCGCGGCAGCCGCGCCGCCGGCGCCCGCACCGAAGCTCGCCGCACCGTCGCGCGCTGCCGAGCAACGCGCCGCCCGGCTCGCGGCAGCCACTCAGCCGGCGTCGGCTGCGCCGCAAGCGATCTCCGAGGCCGTCGCTGCGCCGCCAGGAGCACCGCGGCCGAGCGTCATCAATGCTGCAGCCATACCCGCGGCGGCTGCGCCGACCGCGCCGATCGCGACCGGCAGTATCCCGCCGGCGCCAGTCAATTTCGGACCGGCGATCGTGCGGCCCGCAGCGGGACCCGCCGCGATCAACCTCGGTGCGGGTCCGTCGCTCGATGCGCTCCGCCTGTCGTGGAGCCTGCTCAACGACCGCCACGGCACCGTACTGAAGAACCTGCAGCCGAAGTATGCGGCGCCGACCGGCGACGGGCAGGCCTACCAGTTGATCGCCGGCCCGGTCGCCTCGGCGCTGGAGGCGCAGCGGGTGTGCGAGCAGCTCAAGGCGCGCCGCGTCCCCTGCTCTGTCGCAAGCTTTGCCGGCGAGGGGTTGTGAGGCGACCGAAATGATCGGCGCGCCGCAATAGCAGTCCAGGCCCAGGTTTCGGGGCTGCGCGGGAATTGATCCCGATCGGCGTCAGCGCCCGCCAGGACGGCACGTCACTCACACGTAGCACACGCTCTTCACCGCGCTGACGACGTGCTCGGCGTTGGGCAGCGCCAGCCGCTCGAGGTTCGCCGCGTAGGGCATCGGCACGTCGGCGCCCGAGACCTTGGCGGGCGGCGCGTCGAGATGGTCGAAACACTGGATCGCGGCCTGGGCGCAGATCTCCGAGCCGACCGAGCAGACCGGCCAGGCTTCCTCGACCGTCACCAGCCGGTTGGTTTTGCGGACGGACGCGAAGATCGTCTCCCAGTCGATCGGGCGCAGCGTGCGCAGGTCGACGACCTCTGCCTCGATGCCGTCCTTGGCGAGCCGCTCGGCCGCCTCGAGCGCGTAGTTCATGCCGCGCGCGAACGAGACGACCGTCACGTGGCTCCCCGCGCGTGCGATGCGCGCCTTGCCGATCGGCACCAGCCAGTCGGCGACCTTGGGCACCGGCCCACTCGCGCCGTAGAGCATCTCGTTCTCGAGCACCAGCACGGGGTTGGGATCGCGGATCGCGCTCTTCAGGAGCCCTTTGGCATCGGCCGGGTTCGAGGGCGCGACGACCTTGAGCCCGGGGCAGTGCGCATACCACGCCGAGAAGCACTGCGAATGCTGGGCGGCGACGCGGGCGGCCGCACCATTTGGTCCACGGAACACGATCGGCGAGCCGAGCAGGCCGCCCGACATGTAGAGCGTCTTTGCCGCCGAGTTGATGATCTGGTCGATCGCCTGCATCGCGAAATTCCAGGTCATGAACTCGACGATGGGCTTCAGGCCAGCCATGGCTGCGCCGACGCCGATGCCGGCGAAGCCCTGTTCGGTGATCGGCGTGTCGATCACCCGCTTCGCCCCGAACTCGTCGAGCAGACCCTGGCTGATCTTGTAGGCGCCCTGGTACTGCGCCACCTCCTCGCCCATCAGGAAGACGTCCTTGTCGCGGCGCATCTCTTCCGCCATGGCGTCGCGCAAGGCTTCGCGCATCGTCTGCGTCGCGAATTCGGTGCCGTGAGGGAGCGCGATGTCGGGCGCGGCCGCTGCAGCCGCGGGCTGGGCGGCGACCGGTGCGGGCTGCGCGGCGACCGCCGGCACTGGAGGGGTGGCCGGTGCTGGCTTCGGAGCGGGCGCGGCGGCGCCGGCCGTCTCGCCGTCGGCGAGGATCACCGCGATCGGCGTATTGACCTTGACCTTCTCTGTGCCGGCCGCGACCAGGATCTGCCCGAGCTTGCCCTCGTCGACCGCCTCGACCTCCATGGTCGCCTTGTCGGTCTCGATCTCGGCGATGACCATGCCGGACTTGACCGTGTCGCCCTCCTTGACGAGCCACTTGGCGAGCTTGCCCTCCTCCATGGTGGGCGAGAGCGCAGGCATCAGGATCTGGATGGGCATCTGCGACCTTTCAAACGAACATCTCCTGGCGCATGCCGTCCAGGAACTCGGTGGTGAGCGGGAAGCCCGCGGCATCACCGATCACGCTCTCCACACTGCACTTCGGGCAGACGGCCGACATGCCGCCATCGCTGTCGACCCATTCGTCGATCTCTTCCTTCGGGAACACCTCGAGGCAGTGGAAGCAGCCGCACTCCTCGCTGGCATTGATCTCGTCCTCGTTGTTGACGGCATGCTTGAGCGCGGCACGCACCGCCTTCTTGTCGATCATGGAAGCTCGCTCCGTTGTTCTGGCATGGGTACGCCGCCCGATCAGCCGGGCCGCATCACGTCGGTCCACAACTCGCCCGGATCGGGCTCGGGGTCCGATTGCGCGAACTCGGCCGATGCGTTGACCACCGCGCGCACGTCCGCGTCGATCCTCTTCAGCTCGTCCTCGGCGACCGTGCGCTCGGCGAGGACACGCGCGCGCAGCCGCTCGATCGGGTCGCGCTCCTCGCGCACCTTGTCGACCTCCTCGCGCGTCCGGTATTTGGCCGGATCCGACATCGAGTGGCCGCGGTAGCGGTAGGTCATCATCTCGAGGATGTAGGGACCGTTGCCGGCGCGCGCGTAGGCCGCGACGCGATCGCCCGCCGCCTTGCTCGCGCGCACGTCCATTCCGTCGACCTGCTCGCCCGGAATGTCGAACGAGAGCCCGCGGTCGGCAAAGCGCGTCGTCGCCGACGAGCGCTCGATCGCGGTGCCCATCGCATAGCGGTTGTTCTCGATGACGAAGATCACCGGCAGCTTCCAGAGCTTCGCCATGTTGAAGGTCTCGTAGACCTGGCCCTGGTTTGCCGCACCGTCGCCGAAATAGCACCAGCACACGTTGTCGTTGCCGCGGTACTTGTTGGCGAAGGCGAGGCCGGCGCCGAGCGGCACAGAGGCGCCGACGATGCCGTGGCCGCCGAAGAACTGCTTCTCGATGGAAAACATGTGCATCGAGCCACCCTTGCCCTTGGAGTGGCCGCCGCGCCGCCCGGTCAGCTCCGCCATCACACCGTTGGGGTCCATGCCGGTCGCCAGCATGTGGCCATGATCGCGATAGGTCGTGATCACCTGGTCGCCGGCCTTGGAGGCCATCTGCAGGCCGACGACCACCGCCTCCTGGCCGATGTAAAGGTGGCAGAAGCCGCCGACGAACCCCATGCCGTAGAGCTGGCCGGCCTTCTCCTCGAAGCGGCGGATCAGCAACATCTCGCGGTAGGCCTTGAGCTCCTGCTCGCGCGTGAAGGCGGGGATCGGGCCGCCCGGAGCCTGGACGCCGTTGGCCATGCCAGAGGTGGTCGCGGTGGCTGCAGACATGGGGTGGCTCCGGCGCACTTTGTCGGTCGAAGGGTCGATCGAAGAAGGAGTGCCAGTGCACGCTAGCCGAGGCAAGCCTCCAATTCCAGCCGGCTTGCAGCGGGCGGGGGCCGCGCTATCCTCGGACCTGGCCGGCCTGCCGGCTCCTCGAGGAAGAATCGCATGAGCGCCAGTCGGGTCGGCCGTGGCCCCGAGACCGGCAGCATTCTCGGCACGCGCTACGAGCGCACGGGTGCCGGCACACCCGTTGTCCTGGTCCATGGGGTCGGGCTCGCCTCGGCGGCCTGGGGCCCGGTCGCGCGGACCCTCGCGGACCGGCACGAGGTGATCGCCATCGATATGCCCGGCCATGGCGGATCGGCGCTGGCGGAGCCCGGTGCAGGACTCCCGGCATTCGCCCGCCGGATCGCCGAGGTGCTCGACCATCTCGGAGTACCCGCCGCCCACCTCGCCGGCCACTCGATGGGCGCTCTGGTGGTGCTCGAGGCGGCGCTGGCCTACCCGGCCCGCGTCCACAGCGTCACGGCGATGAGCGCCGTCTACTGCCGGTCGCTCGCGCAGCGGGCCGCCGTCGAGCAACGCGCGGAGGCACTGGCAGCGGGCGAGGCGCCGATCGGATCGCCGGCGACGATCGCCCGCTGGTTCGGCGATCCGGTGCCGGCGCCACTGGCGTCCGCGGCGGCATTGTGCGCGCGTCTGCTCGATGCGACCGACCCGGCCGGTTACGCCCACGCCTACCGCCTGTTCGCGGCGGGCGATCGCGCTCACGAGGGTCGCCTGCAAGAGATCGCCTGTCCCGCCCTCTACCTGACCGGCGAGCACGACCCGAACTCGACGCCGGCGATGGCGGCGGCCATGGCCTGCGCGACACCGCGCGGGGAGTTGCGTATCATCGCCGGCGCGCGGCACATGGTTGCATTGACCGCGCCGGAAGCGGTCGCCAGCGCCCTCGGCGCCTTCCTCGCCAGGGTCGACCGCACGCGCGATTGATCGGAGCCCGCCATGAAATTGTCGCTCTTCGTCCACCTCGAGCGTGCGCGGCCGGGCACGCCGCATGCCGCACTCCACGCCGAGCTCGAGACGCTCGTCGGGATGGCGGAGGCCGCCGGCTTCGAGACGGTGTGGATCGGCGAGCACCACGCGATGGAGTTCACGATCGCGCCCAATCCGTTCGTGCAACTCGCCTATCTCGCCGCGCGCACGCGCCGCATCCGGCTCGGCACCGGCAACTGCATCGCCCCGATCTGGCACCCGATCAAGCTCGCCGGCGAGAGCGCGATGCTGGACGTGATCTCAGGCGGCCGGCTCGATCTCGGCCTCGCCCGCGGCGCCTACACGTTCGAGTACGACCGGCTGCTGCCGGGCCTCGACGCCATGGAGGCGGGCCTCAGGATGCGCGAGCTGGTGCCGGCGGTGAAGCAGCTCTGGTCCGGCGACTACGCTCACGACGGCAGGTACTGGAAGTGGCCGTCGACCACCGCGCTTCCGACCCCGCTGCAGACGCCGCGGCCGCCGATCTGGATCGCCGCCCGCGATCCCAACTCGCACGACTTCGCCGTCCGCGAGGGCTGCAACGTGCAGGTGACGCCGCTCGCCGCCGGCGACGGCGAGGTCGAGAGCCTGATGGCCAAGTTCAAGGCCGCCTGCGCGGCGCACCCCGCGCTGCCGAGGCCGCGGATCATGCTGTTGCAGCACACCTTTGTCGCTGCCAGCGAGCGCGAGGCGGCGGCACAGGCCGAGGCCTTGTCCCGCTACTACGGGCTGTTCTTCGCCTGGTTCAAGAACGAGCGGCCGATCGCCAAGGGCTTCATCGCCGAGCTCGCGCCGGAGGACCAGGCGAAGCTCCCGCAGTACGCGCCGGACCTCATCCGCAAGAACCTCGTCATCGGACCGCCGGCCGAGGTCATCGCCCGACTGAAGGGCTACGAGCGGCTCGGCTACGACCAGTACAGCATCTGGATCGACAGCCTGATGCCGTTCGAGGCGAAGCGCCGCTCGCTGGCGCTGTTCATCCGCGAGGTGATGCCGGCTTTCGCCTGAGCACCCTGGTCATCGCGCCGGCAGCAGGGCATGCCGGTCGCCCGGCCGCGCGTAGCCGAGCACGCCGATCGCCGCCTCCTCGATCATGTCGCGATGCGGCGGGTCGGTGCCGAGCAGATCGACATCACGGCGCAGACCGGCCCGCACGACCTCGAGACGCGCCAGCTCGGCGTCGGCGGCGGCGAGCCGGTCGACGAGTCGCTGGCGGGCCCCGAGCCCGTGCGAGCCTTGGATCGCGTGGTGCACGAAGTAGGCCGAGAGCGCCAGACAGCCAAGCAGAACCAGGGGGGACCGTCGGGAGGCTGCTCTCGATCTCCGCATGCGCCGCTCTCTGGAGGGATACGCGGTACGTGCTCCCCGGCCACACCGGCGAGCAGGGATAAGCTACTCCAGGCGCTGTAAAGGCCACGTAAAAGATCGATCCGCTTCCGGACGATCGGGTCCGGGGCCGGGGTCGCGAGCCTCGCAGGCGCGAAAGTCCGCTCGGGCCAACCTGCATCTACATCGCCTTCGCCTCATCCCGCCCCGCATAGCGCGCCACATCACCCAGCTCCTCCTCGATGCGGATCAGCTGGTTGTACTTGGCAAGGCGATCGGAGCGGGAGAGCGAGCCGGTCTTGATCTGCCCGCAGTTGGTGGCGACGGCGTGGCCTCGCACCGGCGAAAGAATTGCACTATGCTTCCCGCCATGAACGTCCACGTCTCCCGCCCCGCCTTGCCCACCACTCAGGCTGCCGAAGGCCTTCCCCGGCGGCGATGGTCGGTCGCGGAGATCATCCGAATGGTGGACGCGGGCATCATCGATGGGCGCGAACGGTTCGAGCTGATCGGCGGGGAGGTCGTGCCGATGTCGCCCAAGGGTGTGCCGCATGAGACGGTCAAGATGGAGTTGAGTCGCTTCTGGTCAAAGGCCGTCCCTCCGGAGGTAAACGTATTGACCGAGACGACGCTCTACACCAGCGAGCATGATTTCCTGGAACCGGACTTCATTTTCTGGCCGCGCGCCGTGCCGCTCAAGGACCTGCGCCCGGCGGACATCCTCCTGCTCGTCGAGGTGGCGGACACGAGCCTCGCCTACGATCTCGGTCGCAAGGCCGGACTTTACGCCGCCCTCGGCATTGCGGATTATTGGGCGATCGATGTCAGGACGCTGGTCACACACATCCATAGGTCATCAGGCCCGGATGGATATGCCGACCGTGTCCTCGCGCCCCATACCGACCGGCTGGTACCGGAGCGACTGCCGGGGCTCGCCGTCAGCTTGGCCAAGATCGGACTGACGCCGATCACGGGGGGATGAAGCGGGATTCGTCAGCCCGCTCCTACCGGCCATGCCGGTCCAGTATCACGCCACCCGCACCACACCTCGCCCCGCATACCGCGCGACATCGCCGAGCTCCTCCTCGATGCGGATGAGCTGGTTGTACTTGGCGAGCCGGTCGGAGCGGGAGAGCGAGCCGGTCTTGATCTGCCCGCAGTTGGTGGCGACCGCGAGGTCGGCGATGGTCGCATCCTCCGTCTCGCCCGAGCGGTGCGACATCACCGCCGTGTAGCCAGCGCGGTGCGCCATGGCGACGGCATCGAGCGTCTCGGTCAGCGAGCCGATCTGGTTGACCTTGACCAGGATCGAATTGGCGGTCGCCTTGGCGATGCCTTGGGCGAGCCGCTCGGTATTGGTGACGAACAGGTCGTCGCCGACGAGCTGGCACTTCCTGCCGACGAGGTCGGTCAGCGCCTTCCAGCCCGCCCAATCGTCCTCGCTCATGCCGTCCTCGATCGAGATCACGGGGAACCGGGCGACGAGGTCGGCGAGGTACTTGGCCATCTGGGCGCTGTCGAGCGTCTTGCCCTCGCCCTCCATGACGTACTTGCCGCCCTTGAAGAACTCGGTCGCCGCGCAATCAAGCGCCAGCATCACGTCGCCGCCCGGCTTGTAGCCGGCCTTCTCGATCGACGTCATGATGAAGCCGAGCGCCTCGTCCGCGCTCTTCAGGTTCGGCGCGAAGCCGCCCTCGTCGCCGACGTTGGTCGCATGCCCCGCCTCCGCGAGGCCCTTCTTCAGCGTGTGGAAGATCTCCGCCCCCCAGCGGATCGCCTCGGCGCAGGTCTTCGCGCCGACCGGCATGATCATGAACTCCTGGATGTCGATTGGGTTGTCGGCGTGGGCGCCGCCGTTGATGATGTTCATCATCGGAACCGGGGTGACGTGGGCCGAGGTGCCACCGATGTAGCGGTATAGCGGCAGGCCGCGCGCATCGGCCGCTGCCTTGGCGACGGCGAGCGACGTGCCGAGGATGGCGTTGGCGCCGAGCCGGGACTTGTTCTTGGTTCCGTCGAGCGCGATCAGCGCGTGATCGATGCGGCGCTGGTCCTCCGCGTCCATGCCGGAGAGCGCATCGAAGATTTCGCCGTTCACCGCCTCGACCGCCTTCAGCACCCCCTTGCCGAGATAGCGCTTCCTGTCGCCGTCGCGCAGCTCGACCGCCTCGTGCGCGCCGGTCGAGGCGCCGGAGGGCACGATCGCGCGGCCCATCGCGCCGTCCTCGAGCACCACGTCGACCTCGACGGTCGGGTTGCCGCGGCTGTCGAGAACCTCGCGGCCGATGATGTCGACGATCTGGGTCATGGCGGGCTCCGGTCAGGGCAATTCAGGCTCGTTCCCGCGCGGTTCTATACGGTTTGCGCTCGAGAGCAATGCCGATGGCCGGGCGGCGGCGGATCAGTCGACCGCTCCCGCGCGCGGTCGTTCGAGGCGGCCGAACAGCAGGAGCCCGGCAGCAAACCCGCCGAGATGCGCCTCCCATGCGATGCCGCCAGGCTCGTTCAGCCCCCCGATGCCGAACGCCATGAGCGCGTTGATGAGCACGAGCATGGCGATCGTCGTGAGGACGCGCCGGTCCGCGAGAGCCTCGCCGAGCGCCATGGGTCGGACCAGCTCCGGCGCCTCCCGCAGCAGCCACGGCCCGCCCTGGTCCATCGCCGCAAACAACAGCCGCATCGACGCACCCATCAGACCGGACACCGCGCCCGATGCGCCGACGACCGGCGCCAGAAGTCCGCGATTGAGCATCAGGAATACGACGGCCCCGGCGATCGCCGAGGCGGCCGACAGCAGCAGGACCCGTCCGGCTCCCGTCCGCCGCACCATCAGCGAGCCGAAGATGAGCAGCCAGGCCGAGTTGATGGCGAGGTGCACCCAGTCGCCGTGCACGAGGGCGTGGGTGAGAAACGATGTCGCGGCCGCGAGCGTCCCGCCCGGCAGGGTCTCAGCCCCGGTTGTATAGCGCGCCGGGATGAAGGCCAGCGACAGCACGAGCTGCGCGTCGGTCTCCTCGTCGAGCAGCATGCGCCCGGCATGGATCGCGACCAGCACAGCGAGCGCGATCAGGACCGCGCGGGGCGCGTTGAATACCGGCTGTCGCTGTTGCACGGGTGTGCCTGTCCTCGCTCGACGCGTGGCCACTCCGCGCGCTCGCGTGCCATTAATGCTGAAGCGGCGCCGGCGCAACGGCGGGGTCCGCCGGTGCCGGGTGGCATGGAAGCTGCTGAACAGCGGGCAGACACGCGCCGTGGCGGTCCTCAGTCCCGAACCGGGACACCGCTCAACCTCCCGATAGCACGGGCCGCAGCGCGCGCGGCCCGCGATCGGCGCAAGCAAGGCCCAAGATGAAGCAACGCACGAGCCAGATCCTGTTCGCCTACTGGAACGAGGTGCGTGGCGATCGCCTGGCGCCGCGCCGGTTCGAGATCGAGCCGTCGCGGATCTCATCCGTTCTGGCGGAGACCTTTATTCTCGAGCGCACCGCCCCGGATACACTGACCTACCGGCTCGCCGGCACCAGGATCTGCGAAATGTTCGGCGCCGAGTTCCGCGGCAGGAGCTTCCTCGACGGCTGGAGCGAAGCTGACCGCGCCAAGCTCGATCGGCATGTCGCCAGCATGTGCCTGCATGCCAGCGTGGCTGTCTTCGACATCGTTGCCGAGACGGCGGCGGGCCGCCCTGCCCAATTCGAGTTGCTGCTGCTGCCGCTGCTGCACACCGCCGATCAGCCCGACCGGTTCCTCGGCACGGTGAGTGCCGTGGCGCCGCCCGACTGGCTCGGCACCGAACCCCTCCTCACCCGCCGCATCACCCACGACGAGCTCGTCTGGCCGGACGGGCGGCCGCACGCGCTCCTCGAGAAAATCCACCGCCAGGCGCCGTTCATCCCGCAGCCGCGCGGCTCCCGCATCGTGCGCTCGGACCGCCGCCAGTTCCGGGTCTACGACGGCGGGCGGCTCGAGACGACGGGCGAGAAGTAGCGCCCGCCGCGGCCCAAATCCCGCTCGTCGCAATTTCGTGCCAATTCCGGCACTCCGATTAGCCACTCGTTAAACCGACTTCGCCATACTCCGCAGCATGCGGGCAGTCCTGGCCCACCGGGACCGGCCGCGATGATCGGCATTTCATCCGCGTCGGTGACCCACGATGGCCTACAGCGCCCCCTTTTCTGCTGGCACATTCGCCTCGACCACTGCCCGCATCACGCCCGACCGGCGGCGCCACAAGCGCTTCCACATCACGCTGCTCGGCCGCTTCATGCGCGCCAACAAGCGCGAGTATCCCTGCAAGCTGAATGATCTCTCGGTCGGCGGTGCGGCGATGATGTCGCCGGTGAACGTCGAGATCGGCGAGCGGATTGTCGCCTACTTCGACCACATCGGCGGCATCGAGGGCACGGTCGTGCGCAACTTCGAGGGCGGCTTCGCCCTTCAGTTCAACGCGACGCAGCACAAGAAGGAGAAGCTCGCCGCGCAACTCACCTGGCTCATCAATCGCCATGAGCTCAGCCCCGAGGACCTCCGCCGCCCGGGCCACGAGCGCGTCGCGGTGATCAACAAGACGTCGGTCATGCGGCTCCCCGACGGCTACGCCGCCTCCGTCACCATCCTCGACCTCTCGATCTCGGGCGCCTCGATCGCGACCGAGGCCCGGCCCGCCGTCGGCACCGAGCTCCAGCTCGGGAAGCTGCGCGGCAAGGTCGTTCGCCATCACGCCGAAGGGCTCGCCGTCCAGTTCCTCGACATCCAGAATCCGGATGCGCTCAGGAAATATTTCGGCTGAGGGTTCCGGCCCGTCCCGGTCGGGGAATCGGGCTCGGCGTTACGCGTGGCGTCAAAGTCGCAGGTACCTGTCGGGTAGAGGTCTCGTATGTCGCGCGTTGTCGTCTCAGTTGCTGCGATCCTTGCGTGTCTGCTCGTTCCCGCGCCCGCCGCGGCCGATCCGGTTCGCCCGGCTCGCGCGGAGGAAGCCATTCGCTTCATGCGGATCTACGGCAACGCCCATCCGCCCTACGGGTTCGTCCAGTTCTGCGATGACATGCCGGCCGAGTGTGCCGCGGGGCCCGTGCAGGAGCGCCGCGTCGAGGCCACCCCGGAGCGCCTGAGCGAGCTCGACGATATCAACCGCGCCGTCAATCGCGCGATCGAGCCAACGACCGACCTCGAGCTCTACGGCGTCACCGAGCACTGGACCCTGCCGGTCGATCGCGGCGATTGCGAGGACTATGCGCTGCTCAAGCGCCGTCTGCTCATCGCCCGCGGATGGCCGACGGGCAGCGTTCTCATGACCGTCGTCCGCGACGAGAAGGGCGAAGGTCACGCGGTCCTGACCGCCCGCACCAGCATCGGCGACTTCGTGCTCGACAACAAGGTCGAGGACGTGAAGCTGTGGAGTCGCACCGGCTACCGCTTCGTGATGCGGCAGTCCTACATCAGCCCCACGGCCTGGGTCTCGCTCGATCCCAGGGACGCGCTGTCGCTCGCGCCCATCGCCGGCGTGCGCGGGCAGCGCTGAGCGGGCCTAAGAGTTTTGTGGCTCGAGGCTCGCGACGTAGCGCGGCCATTTCGCCTTGTAGGCCGCAGCGCCTTCCCTGATGCGCGCGAGGTCGGCATCCGACACCTCCCGCACGATCTTGCCGGGCGAGCCAAACACGACCGAGCGCGGCGGAATGACCTTGCCCTCCGGGATCATCGCGTGGGCGCCGATGAGGCTTCCCGTGCCGATGCTTGCGCCGTTGAGCACGATCGCGCCGATGCCGATCAGGCTTTCGTCGCCGATCGTGCAGCCGTGCAGCATGACCATATGGCCGATGGTGCAGTCGGCGCCGATGGTGAGCGGAAATCCAGGGTCGGCGTGCAGCACGCAGCCGTCCTGCACGTTGGTGCCGGCGCCGATGCGGATCGGGTCGTTGTCACCACGGACGACAGCGTTGAACCAGATGCTGGCGCCTTCCCCGATTGTCACCTTGCCGAGCACGGTCGCGCTGCCGGCGACCCAGTAGCGGCCGGTTGCCGGGGTGGTGACGCGATGGCCCTCGAACGAATGGAATGGCATCCGGGGTCTCCGCGCTTCGGGCGACAGGCTCAGGCGCCTTCGAGGTCGAGGTCGAGGATCGCCATCTGCAGCTGGTAGGCGCGCTCGCCGTCCTCCTCGTCGATGGTGATGGTCGCGATGAACTCGTCGCCCACGTAGACCTCGGCGGAATCCTTCACCTTCGGCCGCGCCCTGACCGACAGCGTCTTGGCGCCGAACACCTTTCGCAGGTAGGTCTGCAGCCTGATCAGCTCTTCCGGTCGCACGGGATCGATCTCCACTTCGCGCCGCCACGGGCGCCGCTCAGTCGCCGCAGCCGCAGTCGCCGGGCGCGAGGCGGTGGTCCATGGCGCGCGCCGGCTCCGGGCAGCTCGCCGGACCTATCACCTTGGCCGGGACGCCCGCAACTGTCGTCTTCGGCGGCACCTCCTGCAGCACGACGCTGCCAGCCGCGACCAGCGAGCAGTCGCCGACCTTGATGTTGCCGAGCACGTTGGCGCCGGCGCCGATCAGCACGTTGCGGCCGATCTTCGGATGCCGGTCGCCGGTCTCCTTGCCGGTGCCGCCGAGCGTCACGCCCTGCAGGATCGAGCAATTGTCGCCGATGACCGCCGTCTCGCCGACGACGATGCCGGTGCCGTGATCGAGCATGATGCCGTCGCCGATGCGCGCCGCCGGATTGATGTCGACGCCGAAGATACGCGACGCCTGGCTCTGGAGATAGAGCGCGAAGTCGCGCCGGCCCGACTTCAGGAGCTCGTGGGCGAAGCGGTGCGTGACGAGCGCATGGAAGCCCTTGAAGTAGAGCAGCGGCTCCATGTAGCGCCCACAGGCCGGATCGCGGTCGTAGACGGCGGCGAGGTCAGCTCGGAACGAGCGGCCGATCGAGGGTGTCGTCTCGAGCACGCCCTGGAACAGCTGGCCGATCAGCCCGGCGTCGACGTCGGAGTGGTTGAGGCGCTGGGCAAGGCGGTGGCAGATCGCATCCTCGAGCCGCTCGTGGCTGAGCACGGTCGCAAAGATGAAGCCGCCGAGCGCCGGCTCGGCCGCGATTGCGAGCTCGGCCTCCTTGCGCACCTCCGACCAGATCGGGTCGTAGGCCGTGACGTTGTCCTGCTGCGGGGTGGGGCGTGTGCGTGCCATTCTCGTCTCCCGGGCGCTCGGCCCGATGTTCGCCAAGTGTTCGTCCGCTGGTTAACCGGTAGCCAGTGCCGCCGGTCACGTCAATCCATGCTGCCGCGTGGCGAATTCCGGTGAGCGTTGCAAAGTCAGAGCCAGACCCCGTAGATGGCGATCGGACCCATGAATGTCCAGCCGGTGAGCCACCGATGTCCGTGCCCCTGCCGAGCCTGCGTGAAGCGACGACGGGGCCGGTCCGCTGGCTCATCGCCGACAATCCGCGCCGGCTGAACGCCTTCACCTTCGCGATGTGGTCCGCTCTCCCCGGGCTCGTTGCCGAGGCCGTGGCTGACCCGGCCATCCGCGTCATCGTCCTGCGCGGCGCGGGCGAGCGCGCCTTCTCGGCCGGAGCCGACATCTCCGAGTTCGAGACGGCCCGCACCGTCGACAAGGCCGCCGCCTACGACAAGGTCAACAACGAGGCCTTCGCGGCCGTCGCCCATGCCGCCAAGCCGACCATCGCCATGATCCACGGCATCTGCATGGGCGGCGCGCTCGAGATCGCACTCTGTTGCGATCTGCGGCTCTGCGATGAAGGCGCGCTCCTGGCCGTGCCCGCCGCCAAGCTCGGCATCGGCTACAATCCGCGCTGGTACCGGCCGCTGCTCTCGGTCGTCTCGGCGGCACGGGCAAAGGAGATCCTGTTCACCGGGGCCAAGTTCCCCTCCGCCGCGGCGGCCCGGATGGGGCTCGTCAACCGCGTCCACGCGACCGCCGATCTCGAGGCTGCGACCATCGCGCTCGCCGAGGAGCTGGCCGCCAATGCGCCCTTGTCGATCCTCGCCGCCAAGCGCTGCATCGACGCCTTCGTCGAGCAACCGGGCATGACCGACCTCGCCCCGCTCGACGCCCTGGTCGACGCCTGCTTTGCGAGCGAGGACTACATCGAGGGCCGCCGCGCGTTCATGGAGAAGCGCAGGCCGAAGTTCGAGGGGCGGTGAGCGGCTACGCTTCGACGAACCTGAACCCCTCGTCCCAGCGCATGATGCGGCCGGTGCTCGGCGCGGCGAAGTGGGCGGCGCACATCAGCGTCGCGGTATCGCAGAAGCGGCCGAAGAGGGCACGGCGCGAGCGGCCAGCTTCTGCGCTGTCGTAGTCCGACATCATGCCGATCTCGGGATAGCGGGCCTGCAGCGGCGAGTGGATCATGTCGCCGAGGATCACAGCATCGGCGCCGGTCCGCCCGACGTGGACCGAGAAGTGATCGATCGTGTGCCCGGGAGTCGGAATGAACCGCATTTCGTCGCTGACCTCGTGCCGGCTCGTCACCAGCTCGCACTTCTGCGCCTCGACGATCGGGATCACGCTGTCGCCGATCCACGGGCACGTCTCCGGCTGCGAGCTGTGCCGCTCGGTCCAGAACCCGAGCTCGCGCTCTGAGAAGAGATAGCGCGCGTTCGGGAACGTCGGCACCCAGCGGCCGTTGTCGAGGCGGGTGTTCCAGCCGACGTGGTCGACGTGCAGGTGCGTGCACATCACCATGTCGACGTCGCCGACGCCGACACCGAGGCCCGCGAGCCCCTTCTCGTAGCGGTCGCTCGCGAGGTTGTTCCAGAACGGCCGTGCCGGCCGCGGCTTGTGATTGCCGACACAGGTGTCGATGAGGATCGTGCGCCTGCGGGTCCGCACCAGGTAGCTCTGGATGCACAGCACGAGCTTGCCGGTGCCGGGCTCGAGATAGCGAGGCTCGAGCCAGCCGCGGTTCTCCGCGAGCAGCGCCGGCGTCAGCGTCGGGAAGAAGCTCAATGCGTCGAAGAACGGCCCCTCCTGCTCGACGATGCGGTCGATCGCGATATCACCGAGGCGGATCTGGTGGGGCATGGGACGCTCGCTCCTATCGCTGCTCAGGTGGTGGAGGTCGAGGAGAGGAACGTGACCATACGCGCGTTCGCCCGCTCCGGTGTCTCGAAGTGCACGAAGTGGCCGGCCTCCTCGGCGATCTCAAGGGTGTGGTTGCTGAAGTAATCGCCGAGCCTGTCGGACCAGGCCGCCTGCAGGACGGGATCGTGGCGGCCCCACAGTAAATAGGCCGGGTGAGGGATGGCGGGCACTGCGATCCCATCCTCCTGCATCATGCGAGACCGGAAGCGGGAGACGCCGATGTACCAGTCGAAGCCGCCCTGCAGATTTCCGGGCCGCGCGAAGTTGTCGACCCACTCCTCGAGGTATGGCGCGAACGCGTCCTTGCGATGGGCCCAGTGGGTGAGGAAATGCCGGAGGTAGATGCGGATCGCCGCGCGCGAGGAGCCGACGAGATCGGCCGCGAAGCTCTTCTGGTGGAACTGCTGGTACCAGAGCTCGGGGAAGTTGGCGGCCTCGCCCCAGCGTCGCCCGATGCCGGGATAGGCGCAGTTGAAGAAGAAGAGCCGCGTCACGCGCTCGGGATGGGCGAGCGCGAACTGCTGTGCGACGGATGAGCCGATGTCGTGCGAGACGATCGCGACCGTTCCGAGCCCGAGCGCGTCGAGTAACTCTTTCAGATCTCGCGCGAGCAAATGCGGCGGCGAGCCCTGCGGGCTCCTCGGTACCTTGGAGCGGGTCTCGCCGAAGCCGCGGAAATCCGGCGCGATGCAGTCGAAGCGCTCGGCGAGCACCGGCAGATTGTGCATCCAGGTCCGGGTGAACTCGGGCCAGCCGTGCAGGCAGATCACCGGCGCGCCGTGACCCGCGCGGACGTAATGGATGGCAAGCTCCCTCGTCTCGACAAAATCGCCACGCCAATCGACGTGCATGATCGCGTCTCCGCGCTGGACCCTGCTCCGCCCGTCGACTATGGCGCCCGCATGCGGTCGATGCCAGTGATTCTCCGCCCTCCTGAAGCCGCACATCGACGAGCTGCTGATGCGCAAGCGGCTCTGTGGATCAAGCGACCTCGAGCACGATGCGGCCGCGGACCTTGCCTGCCAGGATCTCGGGCGCGAGCGCCAGCACCTCGTCGAGCTTGCGCGTGACGGTGAGG
>Ga0209398_1000329_pt1 | contig 30743 bp, 16 predicted proteins | sample AshMeaBigSpring_FD_184125 | JGI IMG/M metagenome (GOLD analysis project Ga0209398, IMG submission 184125) | Groundwater microbial communities from Big Spring, Nevada to study Microbial Dark Matter (Phase II) - Ash Meadows Big Spring (SPAdes)... | ecosystem: Environmental > Aquatic > Deep...
GAAACGATGCAGCGGCTCCTGGACAGCCAACCGCGGGTCGCCCGGCTCCGCCTGCCGGAAGCGTATCTCAAGAGCCAGGGCTTTGACGAAGCCGTCGCCCGCTCCTTCAAATGGCTCAACGCCAAGGTCGCGGTGGGTGCGAGCGAACCGCGTGCGGTGGAATACCACACGTGGTGGTTCCGCGCGCTCCTGGCATCGGACGATCGGTGGGAAGCGTGTTTCTACCTGACCGTCAATGCGGCGTCCGGGGCCGAAGTGGAGTTCCCAGATCCACTGGCGCTGTGGGAAGTTCAGCCCGCGCCCGCTGCGGCAGACGCGCCGGAAACGCTGGACATCGCCGCCGACCTGGCTCAAGCCCGTGCCATGCAGGCGGCTGGCGAGTTCCTGGCCCGCATGGACGCGCGCCTGGAGCGCGACCGGAGACGCTTGAAGGAGTACTACGGCGCGCTGCTCCGCCAGTCGGACCAGCCGTCACACCGGCGGTACGAACCGCCCGACCCGGACAAGGCAGCCGCGAAGAAGCGCGCCGTGCAGCTGGAGTTGCGCCGCAAGCTGGAGGAACTCGACGCACGCTTCGCCGTGCGGGCGACCCTGCGGCCGGTGGCGCTGGTTCGCACCGAAGTGATGACCCGCATGCTGTCGATCGTGGTGCAGCGGAAACAGGCGCGTCGCCAACACACGCTGTACTGGAACCCACTCGTAAAGCAGCTTGAGCCCCTGGTCTGCAGTTGCTGCCACCGCGCGACCTGGTCCGTGGCCTTCACGAACGACGACGTGGCGCCACAGTGCGCGGCCTGCGCAGGTCGCGTCTGACGGCGGCCGGAGGAACCCAGGTCAGCACCCAAGGGGGCGCTGGGCTTTCACCAATGGGCCCGTGGGCCTGCCACGAACGTCGCAACCTGGTTGACGCAGGCAGGGTGTCCCATCTCCTGAGCCGCGGCGCAGTTCCGGACAGGAATCAGTCCCGGCCCGGCGCCAGGAAATCCTGTGCCTTGTAAGCCGGCTGGGGATACGTATAAAAGCCCGCACCGCTTTTGACTCCCAACCGGCCCTGGTCCACAAAGGTCTTGAGAAAATCCGCGATTCGCTGCGTCTCCGGCTCCTTGTGAAGCTTTGCGCGGAATTCCGTGATGCTCCAGGCCGTATCCAGCCCGACGCCATCCAGGATTCCAAAGGGGCCGATTCCAACATCCATCGTCCTCATCCAGGCACGATCGATGTCCTCAACCGACGCGACACCGTCCACAACCAGGCGCAGGGCGGCCGCGTTGAGAGACATCAGCATTGTGTTCAGCACGTACCCTGGGACTTCCTTGCGGCACACGATGGGCAAATGGTGAATGGACCGGGCAAATTCCTGCAAGGACTGGATCGTCTCGGAACTGGTCAGCGGAGTCGGCATGATTTCGACCAATTCCCCTTGCAGTCCAAAATGCATGGCAGCGAACTGAGCTGGCCGGCCGGACGCTGCGGCCAGCATGGAGGGCAGCATGGTCGACGTATTGGTCGTAAAAATGGCCTCGGGACGGCACAAGGCGCCAAACTGCTCGAAAACGATGCGCTTAAGACTCGCTCGTTCCGGAACAGCCTCGATAAGCAGATCGACATCGCGGGCGGCGCGCGTGGGATCTGTTTCCACCGTCAACGATGCGATAAGCCCCCCAATGCGATCGGCGAGGCGGCTTTGGAACACGGAGGCGTTCAAGAATTTGACGGCTTGGGCCGTCTTCAGCGCGTCAGGATTGACGTCATGGATTCTGACGTTAAGCCCATGAGCCAGGCAGTGGCAGGCGATCTGCTGTCCCATGGTCCCGCCACCGACGACGAGTACCTGGCGGATGTTGACGAGGCGGTCGCAGGGTGACGGGCTCATGCTTCGTCTCCGACGCTTACGGAAACTGTCCGAAAACGGGAACGTGGGTTGCGGCAGGGACCCGGGCTTCCCCGGGCGCTCCGCGCAGATCCGGACGTGCGGAACGACCGCGTACGGCTCCTCCCTCGGACGTTGGACGTGTCACCATTCACGGGCCGGGGTCTGGTCCATTTTTCGGCCGATCAACTCGACCTCGCGGATACGGGCTGGCCGAAAACATGGACCTGACCCCCTGGAATCAGGGAAAATCTTCCACCGGGTTGTGAACGGTTACGGCAGGTCTTCACCGCTTCCCGGTTGTCCGGCCCGGCATGGTAGGTGAAGAACCCTCGCACCACGCTCTGCTTCCCTTGCGCGTGCCGATGATTCGCGATCAGGGCACACGCCCCGTCGACGACCAGGCCCAGTACAGCCGCGAAGATCGCCTGGTGGAAGGAGATGACGACTGGGTGGATCGTCTGCTCGACGCGGTGCACGGCCATCGGCGGTGCGAAGACGGCCAGCAGGATGGCTCCGGCGAAACCACCCAGGGCAAGTGACGTTTCCCGGGCCGAAGCGGTAGCGCTCATCCTGTGCGTGTCTCCGGGCGTACCGGTTGGCGAGCGCCGAGATACCCAAGGCGGCCGCGTGCGAGGCGAGAGGCAGGCCGTCGGCCGGGGCGATGGAACCAGACCGGAAACCGGTCGCGACATCGATGATCATCGTGATGGTGGGAATGGCATGGACCTGACGAGCCCGATTAGCGATGAAACGGACCATCATGGTCGGGCGCATTGTGCAATGGATTGCCGGGAAGTTTCAAGGCCTGGCGGATGACTTGACCGAGCGGGGGCGGCGGTGCTGAACGGCGGTCGAGGCCGTGTCGCGGGGAAGAGGTGGGACCGCGGCCGTGAGTGCGGCCACGGGCCTGGCGGAATCGACCATTTGTCGCGGAATTGGGGAACTGCCTGGCGGCGAGACGGCGCCGGCAGGGCGTCAGCGACGCCCGGGAGGAGGCCGCGGGCGGCGGCGCTCGAGCGCCTGGTCGAGCTGGAAAGCCGCGGCGATCCGAGGTTTTCTTTGAAGTGGACCTGCAAGAGCGCGCGGCAACTGGACCTGTTCCGCGTGACCGCCGACGGGATCTACGTGCCGCAGTCCGGGCCCTGACGGTCGACGCGGAGATCTGGCACGGAGCACGGGGCGCCGTCTGGTCGGGTGGCGCCCGCGACCGACCCAGCGTGCATCCCGCATCATTCCCGACCGGGCGGGTGCGCGGAGCCGCTGGATGGTTCCGTGTCGTCCGCGGCAGCGGGCAAGCTGCCGGTGGACCGGGGCAACGCGTGCACTTCGACCGCGACGTGCGCCAGGTTCACACCGCCCGGCAGCCGCGCCTTGTAGTAGTCGGGCGCTTGCGGGTCGCGGGCCACGATCACCAGCTCCAGCGCATAGAGCCCGGGGCCGATCGACCACAGGTGGATGTCCGCCAGCCGCGTCGCGTCGTCCCGTTCCAGGTGCTGGCGAATCGCCTCGACCAGAGGTGTCGGGGCCTGCTGATCGAGCAGCACGGCGCTGGTCGAGCGGAGCAGGCCGAGGGACCAGTGGCTGACCAGCAACGCACCCACGATCCCCATGAGCGGGTCCATCCAGGTCATGCCCAGCCATTTCCCCGCCAACAGGGCGCCGATGGCCAGCAGCGATGTGAGGGCATCGGCCAGCACGTGCAGATAGGCCGCCCGCAGGGCATGATCAGGGCCCACGAACTGGCCGTGGGCGTGGCTGTGCTCGTGCGTGTCGGCGTGAAGATCGTCGTGTCCGTGCTGGAAGGCATGCGCCAGGTGCCGCTCCGGACCAGGTGCGTCCCCCGGCTCGTGCCGATGGTTCAGGATCAGCGCACACGCCCCGTTGACCAGCAGGCCCAACACCGCCACGAAGATCGCCTGGTTGAACGAGATGTCGACCGGGTGGATCATCCGCTCGACGCTGTGCACGGCCATCAGCAGGGCGAAGACGGCCAGCAGAATCGCTCCGGCGAAGCCGCCCAAGGCATTGACTTTGCCCGTGCCGAAACTGTAACGCTCATCCCGGGCGTGCCGCCGGGCGTACCAGTAGGCCAGTGCCGAGATGCCCAAGGCGGCCGCGTGCGAGGCCATGTGCAGGCCGTCGGCCAGGAGGGCCATGGAGCCAAACAGGAATCCGGCGGCGACTTCGATCACCATCATGAGCAAGGTGATCGCGATCACGACCAGCGTGCGCGTCTCGCCTGGCCGGCGGCGTTCCTGGCCAAACGTATGGTCGTGATGCCAGGGCTTCAGGTCGTGGGGGCACATGGAGAACGTGATCTCTCACGACGGCGGGCGCGTGCATCCGTGGGGAATGTTCGCGGTCGACCTGCAGGATCCTGGACGATTCTGGGGTCTGGCAATTCTTCGGCACGGCCAGTGCCAGCACCCGACTGGCCGGAGGGCGGACACGTATGCCGGCCCTCGGTTCATCCGCGAGGGGCGCCCGCGATCCTGAAGGTCGAAGATGCACTCCGCCTGCGGGCGGCGGGTGTCCGCGGGGCGGGCATTGTCGGCTGACGAATGTACCAGACCGCGGCCGGTGCATGGTCACGAGTCCTTGCAGGCCCCACACGTTGGAGGGGGGGAACCTCCGGCTGCCGGGCGAGAGGGCTGGTTGTCACGGGGCTGGTTGTCACGGGGCTGGTTGTCACGGGGCTGGTTGTCACGGGGCTGGTTGTCACGGGGCTGGTTGTCACGGGGCAGGAGGTGCCCGTTCTTGGACCTAACCAGTGCTTTCCAGGACCTTTTTTGCCTCGTCAGTACGGCAATTCCGAGGATTGAGAGGTTTTCCAAAGTCGTGTTGTCACGGTCAGACTTGCGAAAACCTCTGCCATGGCGTCTAACCCGGACTATTCATCAACCTGACGCGTAAAGTTGCAAGGTGAAACAGAGAAACAGGTTGTGGCCATCTTCCCAAAAACACCGCGCACATCAGCCGGCACGCGCTAGCGTCCGGTTCTCCCCAATTCCACCAAAACCGGACGCTAGCGCGCTTGCGGCTCATGAATCATCCGGGCTAACGCCGGGAAAACGAATGCCGGTGCTAACAACGAAAATCCTAGAAACTACTGCCTAACAGCCCGTTGAAATACGAGCGCGCCGCGCAATCGAGCGGGTAGACCGACAAAAAGGTCCCGGTGATTCCGGCACACTCGCTCGCGCTTCGTGCTGGTAGTGGATGTTTTTTCAACGGGCTGTTAAGCCGCTGCGCCGCTGCAGCTTATTCATTGACCACAAGGGCGGGCGTGACTAGAATGGGGGCTCAATCCCCCCGAGCACCATGGGGGCATCCTGATGGGGGTCCAGGTCGGCCGGTTCGCGGCGCACGACGCATCTGGTTCAAGCCGCCGTCACGCCCGGCTCATCTTCGGTTCGTGACCTGGCGTTACCGCTCGCCGGGGACCCGGTAAGACGAGGCTTGATGTGATGGCGGAGGGCAAGTCCAGCCAGATCTCACTGCCTACGCCGGGATTGCCGCTGCGCGGGGAGGACAGCTCCGCCGCGGGCGCGGCGGCGCATTTTAGCCCGGGCTCCGCGCCTGAGGCGTGCCCCGCGGCAGATCTGCGCGCGGACTCGTCAGCGCAGCGCCTGCCCGCGGTCGACACGGCCCCGACGGTGATCTCGCAGCGGCCGCCGATCTCCGAGTCCGGACTGCGCGACGCCTCCCATCCCCAGTCGCTTGCCAAGACGCTGGTGGGCTGCAAGCTGGGCCACTTCCAGCTGGAGGAGTTTGTCGGCGGAGGCGGCATGGGGGCCGTGTTTCGCGCCGTCGACACACTGCTGGGACGCACGGTGGCGGTCAAGGTGCTGTCGCGCGAGCAGAGCGTCGACGAGGAAACGGTGCGTCGTTTCCGCAACGAGGCCCAGAGCGCCGCGCGGCTGGACCACGAAAACGTGGCCCGCGTCTACTTCGTGGGCGAGGACCAGGGGTGGTACTTCATCGTCTTCGAGTTCATCGAGGGGGAGAACATCCGTGATCTCGTCCAGCGGGATGGGCCGCTGCCGCTGGAGGACGCGATCAATTACGTGATCCAGATTTCCGAGGCGCTCGGGCACGCGGCGGAGCGCAACGTGGTGCATCGGGATATCAAGCCGTCGAATGTGCTGGTCACGCCGACGGGCCGCGCCAAGCTGGTCGACATGGGCCTGGCGCGGCTGCACCAGGTGCACGATCCGGACGGCGATTTGACCGCCAGCGGCGTGACCCTGGGCACGTTCGATTACATCTCGCCCGAGCAGGCGCGCGATCCGCGGTCGGCCGACGTGCGGAGCGACATCTACTCGCTGGGGTGCACGTTCTTCTACATGCTCACCGCCCGGCCGCCGTTTCCCGAGGGGACGGTGTTGCAGAAGCTGCTGAGCCACACCTCGGACGAGCCGCCGGATCCGCGGATCTTCCGGCCCGATCTGCCGGACGAGGTATCGGCCGTGGTGCTGAAGATGCTGGCCAAACAGCCGGCCCAGCGCTATCGCGATCCGGGCGAATTGATCGCCGCACTGCTGCTGGTGGCCGATCGGCTGGGGCTGCGCTCGATCTCCCCTGCGGGGACGCTGTTGATCTCGACGGAGAACACCGCCCTGGCCGCGCTGGAGCGGCACCTGCCCTGGCTGGTTCCCGTGATCGTGCTGATCCTGGCCGTGCTGGCGGTGGACGCTGGATTTCCGCCGCATCGTCGCCGCGACGTGGCGCCTCCTGCATTCGTCCCGCCGGCGCCCCTGCCAGCCCCCCGGATCGAGGCTCCGGCCGCAGCGCCCGTCGAACCGGCGCCGCGCCCCACGCCGGGGACCGCCGGCGCGGAAGAAGATTCGGTGCGGGGTTTGGCGGGAGCGGAGACCGGCCAGCCGCACGCGGCGGAACCGTCCGGGCGGTCGTCCGCGCCCGGCGCCGGACCACCCCCGGCCCCGCCCGCGGCGTCGCCCGATCCGCCGGCGGCACGAACCGCGACCGCCGCACCGCAGTCCGACCCGGACACGGGTGCCGGCGAGGAGGAACGGGCGAGCGGCCCGCCGGCCAGGTCTGCCAAGGGGGCATCGGCGGCGGCCGATCCCCGTTCGCTCGTGCCACGGATCATCGTCACCGACCAGGACGAGCCGCCGGACGAAGAGGGGGTTTACGTCGTGGACACGCTGACGCTGGCGTGTCGCATTGCGCACGACCTGCCGCACGTGGAGACGATCGAATTGCGGTTCAACGGGCCTCAGTCCCAGCGGCCGCTGCGGCTGGATGCCCCGCGGCTCACGATTCGCGCGGCCGATGGCTTTGCTCCGGTGCTGAGGTTCGAGCCTGAAATCGGTCTGCCCGACCGTCAGCCGCGGGAACTGATCCGCCTGGCTGGGGGGATTCTTCAGTTGCAGGGCGTGCAGCTCGAGATGGACCTTCCGGTCGATCCAGGCAGCGATTGGGCTCTGCTGCGGTTGGAGCCGGCCAGCGAGTTGACTTTGCAGAGCTGCCAGCTGACGTTGCGTGGCGCAGCCGCGGCCAGCCGCGAGGCGCGCGGCGCGTCGTTCCTTGCCCTCGAGTCGTCCAGCCCCTCCGGGGTCACGGAGGGTGCGGCGGACGACGAGACGGCCGACACCGTCCCGGTCAGTGAGGTCAATCTGCGGGATTGCGTGGTCCGTGGAGCGGGCACGCTGGTGACGACGCACGATTCGCTCCCGCTGCGGTTGACGTGGCACAACGGTTTGCTGGCCGCTTCCGGGCGCCTGCTGGAGGTCGGGGGCGCCCGCCTGACGCCTCCGCGGGGCGAGCGGATCAGTGTCGATCTGGACCACCTCACGGCCGTGGTCGACCAGGGGCTGTGTGCGGTGGCCACGCAGCGGGCCCCGGCCTTCCTGTTGCCGCTGGACATCCGCTGCACCAACAGCATCCTGGTGACGGCCGCCGGCAGCCCGCTCGTCGGGCATCGTGGCGAGGCGTCGATCCGGACCTGCCGCGATCACTTTCTGTTCAGCGGCGAGCGAAACTTTTACGAGCAGATGGATATCTTCTGGCGGATCGAGTCGGACAGCGACCTGCGGACGGACGAACTGGACTTCGACGCGTGGCGGGCACACTGGGGTGCCAGCGTGGAGCAGCTGCCCGCGTGGGGACTGGTACAGTGGCAGCAGCTCTCGGCCGACGCGGTGCCGCACCACCAGCGCCGTGTCGAGGACTACCTGCTCCGAACGCAGCGGGGCAACCCCGCGCTGGCCTCCAGCCGCGACCGGAGCGATGTGGGGTTCCGGCTGGACTTGCTGCCGCCGACCAGTCTTGGCCAGCCGGCCCCGGGCGCGGAACCGGCGGGGGACGCGCGTGACGCGGCCCAGGACCTCGACACACCGGTTGCAGGCGACGGCACCGCCCCTGGGGCGGAGGGCGCCACGCCTGAGCCGTAGTCCTGCTGCCGGCCTGGCCACGGCGGCGCGGCCAGGCGCCGCCCCCCGGCCCGCGCCATCGTGCGAAAGGACGCCCCGCGTTGTTGACCGTGCGACTCGAGCCCCCGCGGCAGCGGCCGGCCATCAGCCGGCGCTCGGACCCGCCCACGCCGGGCCATCCTGGAAGACGCGCGGGGCGCGACGCGCTCTGCTGGGGCTGGGGCGGTCTGCTGGCGGCGCTGATCGCGGCCGGTTGCGGCGCGACCCCCGGACCGCCCGCGAACACGCTCATCTACGGTCGCGGGGGGGATGCCAACACGCTCGATCCGATCCACACCGACATCGGCGAGGCGGTGAAGGTCCTGGTCAACATCTACGACACGCTCGTCACGTACGATGACGAGACGCTCGACCTGGTCCCGGCCCTGGCCACGCGGTGGGAATCGGCGGAGGACGGCCTGGTCTGGACCTTCACCCTGCGCGACGACGTCCGCTTCCACGATGGCACGCCCCTGGATGCCCAGGCGGTCGTATTCAGCCTTGAGCGCTTGATCCGTGACGCGCATCCCGACGTCCACGACGCGGCGCGGCCTTATGCGCCCAGCTATCGCGTCATCCAGCAAGTCCGCGCGCTGGGGACGCATGTCGTCCAGCTGCAACTGTCGTCCCGCAGCGCGGTGTTGCTGAAGAACCTGGCGATGTTCCCCGCCAGCATCGTCAGCCCGACCGCCGTGCGGAAGTATGGCAAGTTGTTCGGCCAGCATCCCGTCGGCACGGGGCCCTTTCGCCTGGAAAGCTGGCAGCGCGACGAGGAGCTGGTGCTCGCCGCCTTTGACGATCACTGGCGCGGCCGCCCGCGCGTGGAGCGGGTCGTGTTCGTGCCGATTCCGGAGAATGCGGTGCGGGCCGCCCGGCTCCGGCGGGGTGAGATTCACATCGCCGACAACCTTCCCTCCTCGGAACTTGAGCGGTTGGCGGAAACGCGCGGCATCGTGCTGCAATCCCAGCCGGGGATGAACGTCGCCTATCTCACGATGCAGGTGGAGAAGCCGCCCCTGGACCAACGGGCGGTGCGGCAGGCAATTGCCCAGGCGATCGACAAGCGGGCGCTGGTCGAGGTGGCTTACGGAGGTCGGGCCCAGCCGGCGGTGACCCTCGTGCCGCCCACGATGTGGGGGCACCACGACGGCCTGGAAGACTGGCCGTACGATCCGGCCGCCGCCCGGCGGCTGTTGGCGCAGGCCGCAACCGAAGGCGGCTGGAGCCTGCCGCTGCGGCTGCAACTGCTGGTCATGGACCAGCCCCGCCCCTACCTGCAGCAGCCGCTGCAAACCGCCGCCCTGATCAAGGACTCGCTGGCTCCCCTGGGGATCGAGGTGGAGATCGTGCTCAGCGATCTGAACCGCCATTTCGAACGGCTGATGCGCGGCGAGCACCAGCTGGGACTGGCCGGCTGGTCCAGCGACAACGCCGACCCGGACAATTTTCTCTACACCCTGCTGGACGAGGACCATATCGCCGAGATCGGCAACAATCTCAGCCGCTATCGTCATCCCGAGGTGCACCGCTTGTTGCTGGCGGCACAGGTCGAGCTGCGCGAGGAGGTCCGCCGGCAGATGTACCTGCAAGCCCAGGAACTGATCCACCAGGACGTGCCGGTGGTGCCGCTGGCTCACACGGAGGTGCGGATTGCCCAGCAAGCGCGGCTGCGCGGGTACCGGCTGCACCCGTCATCCCTGGTCCGTCTGCGGCTGGCCTATTTCGCGGAGCCGGCCCCGTGACGCGGTACCTGCTGCACCGCCTGCTGCACGCCGCGGCCACGATGTTCGCGGCCCTGGCGTTGATCTTCCTGGCCCTCCGCGTGCTGCCAGGCAGCCCGCTGCTGGCGCGGTTTGGCCAGCACGCAGTGCCCGCACAGATCGCCCAACTGATGGCCGAGCAGGGCTGGGACCGGCCGCTGAGCGTGCAGGCCGCGAGCCTGGCACGGCAGATCCTGCGGGAGGGAGACCTGGGCGAATCGTTTGCCCGCAGCGGAGAAAACGTGCGGCGGGAACTGCTGCGGCGAGTTCCCGCGACCGTGGAGCTGACCTTGGCCGCCCTGGCCATCGCCTTGCCAGCGGGGATCGCCGCCGGAGTGGTCGCCGCCGTGCAGCGCGGCCGCTGGCCTGATTACCTTTGCATGGCCGGGGCCTTGCTCGGCGTGAGCGTGCCGGTGTTCTTCCTGGGAATCTGCCTGATCGGCTTGTTCCCGGGAATGCCGACCGGCCAGCGGCTGCCGCCGGGCAGCGGTTTCACGGCCACCAGCGGTTTCGTGGTCGTCGAATCCCTGCTCCGCGGACGCATCGATCTCTGCGCCGCCGCCCTGCGGCACCTGTGCCTGCCGGCGCTCGCCCTCAGTTCGATCCCGATGGCGATGATCGCCCGGATCACGCGCAGCAGCATGCTGGATGTGCTGGGCGCAGACTACGTGCGCACGGCGCGGGCCAAGGGAGCGGCGCCAGGGCGGGTTGTGCTGCGGCACGCCCTGCCCAATGCCGCCGTGCCGATCGCCAACATGGCGGGATTCCAGGTTGGCCTGCTGCTCTCAGGCGCGGTGCTGACCGAAACCGTTTTCAGCTGGCCCGGACTCGGCCGCTACCTGGTCGAAGGCGTTCGCCAGGCTGACTTCCCGGTGGTCCAGGGCGGCGCGCTGGTGGTCGCCGCGATGTTCGTCACGCTGAACCTGCTGCTCGACCTGCTCTACGCCTGGCTCGACCCGCGGATCGGCTGGGAGTAAGGCGCTGTTCAACAATAAGTTACCGAAATCACTCATCAGCCGCCGGGCGCTAGCCCGCGGTTCATCCGCGAAAGACCGCGGGCTAGCGCCCCGCGGCTGATCCACAAAACCGGTAGGTAATTGTCGTGCAGCGCCTAACGGTCGCGCCCAGGCCCGCGCCAGAAACAGAAAGGAACGTGCCGCCAGCTGAGGGACGGGCGCGCCTTTCGGTCACCGAACGCTACCCGCCGTTGCTCCCTGTCCGAAAACTTGTCTGCCCCCTGCCCTCTCAGAAGGATGACCCGGATTATTCATGAGCCGCAAGCGCGCTTGCGTCCGGTTTTGGTGGAACTGGGGAGAACCGGACGCTAGCGCGTGCCGGCTGATGCGCGCGGTGTTTTTGGGAAGATGGCCACAACCTGTTTTTCTGCTTCACCTTGCAACTTGACTCGTTAGGTTGATGAATAATCCGGGATAAGCGTTCACGGGCCGGGGTCTGGTACATCCTTCGGCCCATCCGCCCGACCAAGCGGATACGCGCTGGCCGAAAACATGGACCTGACCCCCTCGAATCCCGCTGATTGTTCCACGGATCGGGGTCTGGTCCATTTTTCGGCCGATCGCCTCGACCTCTCGGATACGCGCTGGCCGAAAACATGGACCTGACCCCCTCGATTCCCCCAGTGGGGCTGACGCGCAACGACCTGGACCGGCAGCGGGGTCTGCGGGGTGTGCTGGCGCGGTTGTGGCGCAAGGGCGCGGCCCGCGGCGGTCTGCTGCTGGTCGCGTTCTTCGCCGGGCTGGCCCTGACGGCGGACCTGCTCGCCCCGTTCGCGCCGGACCAGCGGCACACGCTCCAGGCGCCGCCCTCGCTGCGGCACCCGCTGGGCACCGATTCACACCAGTACGACGTGCTGACCCGAGTCTGGTACGGGGCGCGGCTGTCGCTGTTGGCCGCGGTGCTTTCGGTCAGCATGGCCGTGGTCGCGGGCGTTCCCGCGGGCGTGATCGCCGGCTACCTTGGCGGTTGGGTTGACACGCTGATCATGCGGGGGATCGACATCCTCCTGGCGTTTCCCAGTATCCTGCTGGCCTTGCTGGTGGTGGCCGCGTTTCGCCCCGGCTGGGAGGCGGTCATCGCGGCCGTGGGGTTGATCAATATCCCGGTCTTCGCACGGCAGGTCCGGGCGACGGTGCTGACGGTCCGCAACCTGGACTACGTCACAGCCAGCCGCGCCCTGGGATCCACGACGCCCGAGATCCTGCGACGCGCCATGCTCCCCGCGATCGTCGATCCGGTCGTCGTCCTGGCCACCCTCAGCATGGGCACGGCCACCTTGGAGGTCGCCGGTCTCTCGTTTCTGGGGATCGCCGGAGATCCGACCGTGCCGGAATGGGGCAGCATGTTGGCCGAGGCCAGGAACTACCTGGGCACTAGCGTCTGGCCGGCCCTGGCGCCGGGCGCCGCGATCTCGCTGACGATTCTCGGGTTCAACCTGCTGGGCGACGGATTGCGCGACGCCCTTGACCCGCGGCTTGACTGACGGGCCGGCCAATCCCGGCGCTGCCGCCCGGTCGGATGCCGGGCCACAGCTCACCACGATGGTTGACACCGGCGATGGCGGCGGGTCTACTTAATAGGCGATTCACGTTGCCGGCACCGCTGCCGCCGATCTGCAGGCGGCGGCCCGCAGGCAATGCGGAATTCAGCGTGCCCCCGCCAGAACAATCCCACCCAGCAGTAGACATGCATGACCCGGGATGTTTCGGGGGCGGACGCCGCTAGCGGCGCTGCCCACCGACGGACGGGTCCCGCCCAACCCCGAATGTACGTGCCTGCCCCGCGCTCCCGGAGGTATGCGGTCGGCGCAAGCGTTTGCCTTCGCGCACCGGCGGCCGGCAGGTTTGCGCATTCCGGCACGAGATGAGCCCCGCTTCGCGGTAACGTATAATTGTCGACTGGCATCCTGCCGCCAACGCCTGATTCCAGGGGGTCAGGTCCCTGTTTTCGGCCAACGCGTATCCGCGAGGTTGAGTGGATCGGCCGAAAAACGGACCCGACCCCCACCCGTGCACGGTTACCCGTCAAGATTCTTGGTCTCTGAAGAAGGAGAACTACATCATGAGCAAGCTGTCTCTCGCGGCGGTGGTCACCGTGGGACTTGTGGTCCTGAATGCCGCCTCGGCCTTCGCCTTGCCTTCGTTCAAAAAGGCGTTCGAGGCCCGGTACGTCAAACCGTTGAACAACGAAGAGTTCACCAAGGCGGCCAAGAAGGCCGGCTGCAATGTTTGTCACGTCAAGGGCGAAGAGAAAGAGACCCGCAACGCCTACGGAGATTCCTTGGCCGAGTTGATCGAGGGCGACGCCGCGGACCGCGTGAAGAAGGCCGAGGAGACCAACGGCGAATCGGGCAAGGACGAGGAAAATGCCAAGCTGCTGGAGGAGCTGGAAAAGGCGTTCAACGCTGCGGAGTCCAAGGCGTCGCCTGCGGGTCCAACCTTCGGCGAGCTGCTCAAGAGCGGTAAGCTGCCGATCGGTCCCTGAAGCTCCGGACGCGCGCGGCACCCGCGACAAAGACGCAGTTCCTACGACCGGGCACTTCCTGCCCGGTCGTTTTTTCTTGCGCAGCGCACGACGGGCCAGCACCTTTCCGCACCGGGCCCAGCGTCGCACGCAGCGACCGACGTCCTGCAGACGTAGCGCTGGTTGGCCCCGGAAATCACGGCCAGCCTTCACCAGGGGCGGGCGCGGCGACCGCGGAGCAAATCCGCTGGGGTCGTTCACTCCCCTGGAACTTGCGGGCAACCAGACCTGGGTTCCGCGCCCGGTGCTGCGTGCCGCTCATCAACAGCACGATCAGCACGACCAGGGCGGCCGACCGCCGCACCCGCGATCGCGATGCCGCGCCCATCGCGATTGACGCCAGATCGTGCAGGAGCCAGATCGTGAGGGCGATCGCGGCGATCAGCAGGACGCTGGCCAGCCCGTCCCCGCCGACCAGGCGGCCTTGTTGGGCAAGCGGCAAGCGCAGGAGCACCCACATGCCGGTGGGAATCTGCAGCACCGTGGCCGCCAGGGCCAAACGGCCCAGCCAGGCGGACACCGGCGCGCCGGCCGACGTGGCCGAGTCCCGCCACCGCTCGCGACCAGGGCCCCAGGCCATCGCAAAGACGCCGGTGACCGCCAACGACGCCAGCCAGAAGTGGACGGTCATCGGCCACACAGGCCCCGCCCCGGCTTCCGCCCGGAAGCCGGCTGCATCGAGCGGGCCGCGGGCCAGGTCGCCCTGGGCTGCCAACTGGGCGATCACGCCGAACAGCGGTGGAAAGTGGTACATGAGGTTGGTCGCCGCGAGCACGGCCAGGGCCCGGTGCGCACAGAGCCATCCCCCGCCGGCGCGACCGGCGCGTGGCCAGAGCGCCACATAGCCGGCCATGCACACCACGTAGAAAACCAGTTCCGCGACACCCCACCAGACCTTGTACGCGACGAGCCCCACGGATCGAAAGAAGGCCCACTGACCGTCCAGCCACAACAGGACCGCCGTGGCCAGGCCGAGCAGGCTGCCCGCCAGCAGGGACCAGAGCGAGTTGACGGCCAGCCAGCGCCCGAGCTGGTCAAGCTGGACATCCGTTCGGACCCGGCCGCGCCACTCCAGCCAGGCGGCCACGAGCGGGCCGGCCGAACTGACGTTGACGCACAGCAGGTGCATCGCGAGCAGGCACACAAAGAACCAATCCGTCACGCCCCGCCTCCCTTGGCGCAGGAAACAACGCCGCGCGGCGTCAAGTAACCGTTCACAGGCCGGGGTCTGGCTCATTTTTCGGCGGGAAGACGCCCGCGCTCGGCACGAACGTGTCCGCCGAAAAATGTGCCTGACCCCCTCAGGTGCAGCCGATCAGGCGTCCACCCCGTGAACGGTTACCGGCGTCAATTATAAGAACCACTCGCCACGCCGTAACCGTCCCCCGGGCGGGTCCTGGTTCGAATTCCAGCTGACAAGTTTTACGACGCCCCGACGCGCTGGCCGAATACATCGACCTGATCCCTGGAGAATCGCGCACCACGAGCGGGCGTTCGCGTTGACAGCAGAAACGAGGGTCCAGTAGAGTCTGGGGGGGAATTCCGGGCGATTAGCTCAGTCGGCTAGAGCGCTACCCTTACAAGGTAGATGTCGCAGGTTCGAGTCCTGCATCGCCCAGTGAGCGGGGGGGGAGTTCGACACGGAGATGCAATGGCGGATGTCCCGCATCGCGACCTGATGCGTGCTTCCGCTCCAGCGGGCCGCCGTAGTGCCCTGGAGGTAACAGCCCGTTGAAATACGAGCACGACGCGCAAGCGAGTGCGTAGACCGACAAAAAAGTCCCGGAGATTCCGGCACACTCGCTCGCGCTTCGTGCTGGTAGTCGATCTTTCTTTTATCAACGGGCTGGTAACCGTTCACAGCCCGGTGGAAGCCTTTCCCTGATTCCAGGGGTCAGGTCCATGTTTTCGGCCAGGGCGTATCCGCGAGGTCGAGTTTGTCGACCGAAAAATAGGCCAGACCCCGACCTGTGAACGGTTAGGCGCTGTTCAACAATAAGTTACCGAAATCACTCATCAGCCGCCGGGCGCTAGCCCGCGGTTCATCCGCGAAGGACCGCGGGCGAGCGCCCCGCGGCTGATCCACAAAACCGGTAGGTAATTGTCGTGCAGCACCTTACCCCGGCTTATTCATCAACCTGACGAGTCAAGTTGCAAGGGGAGGCAGAGAAACAGGTTGAGGCTATCTTCCCAAAAACACCGCGCACATCAGCCGGCACGCGCCAGCGTCCGGTTCTCCCCAATTCCACCAAAACCGGACGTTCGCGCGCTTGCGGCTCATGAATAATCCGGATTACCCCTGGAGAGGCAACTGGCCTCGACCGCTTATGCAACTCAGCCCGCGACAACAGCAGACGATCGCCATGGCCCTGACGATTCTGGCCGGGCTGGTGATCGTCGCGGCCGTGGTGGGACTCTTCTTCCTGCTGGCGATCTTCGCACGGCTGTTCGCCCACGTGTTCCTGCCGCTGGCGGTGGCGGCGGTGGCGGCGCTCGTGTTCCAGCCCTACTACGATTGGTTGCGGGCGCGCGCCGGTCTGCCGCCGCCCCTGGCGGTGGCCGCGGTCCTGCTGTCGATCGTGGTGCCGCTGGGCTTGTTTGGCGGATTCTTCGGCAGCGTGCTGATCCGCGAGTTGATCGACCTGATCGCGCAACTACCCGCCTGGTGGCAGCAGGTTCTGCGGATCAGTGAGCAGTACGGCCCGGAAGTCCACGTGTTTCTCACCCAACATCCGGTCGGCCGGAAGTTGGCGGAGATCATCCAGGAGCAGGGGCCCCGGTTGATGGCGGGGCTGGAGCAGCTGGCTTCGACATCGGTGGCGGCTGGCACCAATCTGGTCGGCTGGGCCGGGCGGCTGCTGGGTTGGGTGGTGACGCCGGTCTATTTCGTATTCATCCTGCTCATGCCGCGCAAGGACGTCGCGCGGCTGGAGCACTACTTGCCGTTTTTGAAGCAGCCAACCCGTAACGACGTGGTGTTCCTCGTCCGCGAGTTTGTCAATATCGTGGTCGGCTTTTTTCGTGGTCAGCTGGTCATCGCCTTCCTGCAGGGGGTGCTGCTGGCGATCGGCTTCAGCCTGGTGGGACTGAAATACGGTCTGCTGTTGGGGTTCGTGCTGGGCTTCTTCAACGTGATTCCCTACCTGGGCAGCATCCTGGGCTGGACGATCGCGCTGCCGCTGGCCTTCTTCCAGCGGGGTGGCGGCCTGCCGCTGCTGGGGGCGGTCGTGGTCGTGCTGTTGCTGGTCCAGCTGATCGAGAGTTACGTCCTGACGCCGCGGATCATGGGCCAGCGCACGGGACTGCATCCGATGGCGATCATCTTCGCGGTCTTCTTCTGGGGCGCCGCCCTGGGCGGCATTCTGGGCATGATCCTCGCCATCCCGCTCACCGCGTTCCTGGTCGTCTTCTGGCGGCTGGCCCGCGAGAAGTACATCGGCGAGCTGGTCTGAGACCGCACGCGGGTCAGGTCGCGAACGGCCATCGCACCGGAACCGCGCAAAGGGATGCCCGCCAGCAGCGTACCCCGTAACCGTTCCCAGGCCGGGGTCTGGCTCATGTTTCGGCCGGATGACCGCTCGGCGTCGTGGAACGCTGCCGCCGAAAAATGTGCCTGCTTCGGCGCTGCAAGACAATTACCTACCGTTTTTGTGGATCGGCCGCCGGGCGCTAGCCCGCGGTTTTCGTGCTCCCACCGTGGGCTAGCGCCCGGCGGCTGATGAGTGATTTCGGTAACTTATTGTTCAACAGCGCCTTCCTTGGCGTGCAGCCGGTGTGGCGTCCAACCCGGTGAACGGTTACCGGACCCCGAGCTGCCGGCAGTCCGCCGGTCACGGTTCCTCGCCGGCGAGCAGCTGGCAGTAGCTCTCGTAGCGGCGGGCGTCGATGCGGCCGTCGGCGACGGCATGTTTCACGGCGCAGTCGGCTTCGTGCGTGTGCGTGCAGTCGGGAAACCGGCAGAGGCTGACAAACGGCCGCAGGTCGCGGCAGAACCCGGTGATCTCCTCCGGGATCACGTCCCACAGCTGGAACTGGCGGATGCCGGGCGTGTCGACGACGAACCCCCCCATGGCCAGGGGGATCAGGCGGGCGGAGGTGGTCGTGTGGCGGCCCTTCTGCGATTCGGCGCTGACGCTGCGCACCTCCAGGTGCAGCCCCGGCTGGATGGCGTTCAGCAGCGACGACTTGCCGACACCGCTCTGGCCCAGCAGGACGCTTTCCCGATCGCGCAGGTGGTTGCGCAGCCGCGGGACGCCGACCCCCGCGGTCGCCGAGAGCAGGAGCACCTCGTACCCCATCTGCCCGTAGACGCCGGCCAGGGGCTGGAGGTCGGCAGGGTGGACGAGGTCGACCTTGTTGATGCAGATCAGCGGCCGGATGCCGTTCTTCTCCGCCGTGATCAGCAGGCGGTCGATCAGGTTCGGTTTCAGCATCGGTTCGGCGGCGCTGCTGACGATCAGCAGCTGGTCGACGTTGGCGACCAGCACCTGGCGGCGTCCCCGGATAGTGCGGCACAGCTCGCCGTGGCGCGGCTCGACGCGCTGAATGATCCCCTCGTCGACGCCGGCAGGTCGGAACAGCACGCGGTCGCCGGCGGCCAGGACGTGTCGCTGGTCGGTGCTGAGCGTTTTCAGCAGGCGGCGGGTGGCGCACTGGAAGAGGCGGCCGTCGGCGGCCTGGACGGTGCTTCGCAGTCCGCCGACGCGGAGCACCCGTCCGGGCAGACAGGCGTCCCGATCGACATCCAGTTGGACCGGCGCCCCCGCCGCGGACTCGTCGGCCGAGGCGACCACGGTTCGCCGGCGGCTGAGCTGGCCCTTGCCGCTGATCCGCTCGGCGCGGACCAGGCGATCGTCGGGGTACTCCGGGTCCTGCAGCTGCCGCGTCAGATCATGCTCGCGGGTGCGGACGGCTCGATTCTTGCGAAACGCGGCCCGGATTTTTTTCTTTTTCTGCGACATCAGCCGTACCAGCGGTGTTGTAGCCGTTCACACCCGGGCTGAGCATTTCGCCAGATTCCAGGGGGTCAGGTCCATGTTTTCGGCCAGCGCGTATCTGCAACGTCGAGTTTGTCGGCCGAAAAATGGACCAGACCCCGACCCGTGATTCCAGGGGGTCAGGTACACGTTTTCGGCCAGCGCGTATCTGCAACGTCGAGTTTGTCGGCCGAAAAATGGACCAGACCCCGACCCGTGATTCGAGGGGGTCAGGTACACGTTTTCGGCCAGCGCGTATCTGCAACGTCGAGTTTGTCGGCCGAAGAATGGACCAGACCCCGACCCGTGAACGGTTCCGCGGTGTCAGGTACCGTGGCCTGACTATTTCGCCAGTCGACGCTCCATCCCAGGCAAGGAAACGGTACCCGACGCCTTCTTCGCCGTCATGGGGCGTTTCGGCCCGCGGCGTCCTGCGTGGTCAGCTGGTCGGCCTTCGCGAGGGGCTGGCCGTTGCGGTCCTCGCGCACGGCCGGTCCGATCAGTTCCGTGATCTCGGTCTCGCTCAGCTCCTCCCGTTCGACGAGGGCGTCGGCCAGCAGATCGAGCTTATCCCGGTGTTTGCGGAGCACGCGTTCGGCCCGCTCGGCCGATTCGTGCAGCACGCGGGCGATTTCCTCGTCGATCCGCTGCAGCGTGTGCTCGCTGAACTGCCGCTGCTGGTGCATCTCGCGTCCCAGGAACGGGTCGTCGTCGCTCAGCTTGTAACTGACCGGCCCCAACCGCTCGCTCATGCCCCACTTGGTCACCATGCGGCGGGCGAGCATCGTGGCCCGCTCCAGGTCGTTCTCGGCCCCGGCGCTCAACTGCTCGAAGACGATCGTCTCCGCCGCGCGGCCGCCCAGCAGGAACATCAGGCGATCTTCCAGTTCGCGCTGCGTGATGTTCATGCGGTCCTCCTCGGGCAGCATCTGGGTCACCCCCAAGGCGCGGCCCCGGGGAATGACCGTCACCTTGTGCACGCGGTCGGCGCTGGGGGTCAGCCAGGCCAGCAGGGCGTGACCGGCCTCGTGGTACGCGGTCTTGCGCTTCTCGTCGCCCAGCAACAACTCCTCGCGCTTGGGGCCCATCAGGATCTTGTCGCGGGCATGCTCGAAATCGTCCATGTAGACCCGGTCCTTCCCGCTGCGGGTGGCCCAGAGGGCCGCTTCATTGACCAGGTTGCGGATGTCCGCCCCGGTCAGTCCCACGGTACCCGCCGCCAGGCGATCCAGGTCGACATCGTCGGCCAGCGGCACATCGCGGACATGGACCCGGAAGATGGCCACCCGCCCCCTGAGCGTGGGGCGATCGACGGTGATATGCCGGTCGAAGCGTCCCGGGCGGAGCAGGGCGGGATCGAGCACATCCGGGCGGTTGGTTGCGGCCAGCACGATCACCGAGTCGTTGGGCGTGAAGCCGTCCATTTCGCTGAGGATCTGGTTCAGCGTCTGTTCCCGCTCGTCGTGGCCGCCGCCCAGCCCGGCGCCCCGCTGGCGCCCGACCGCGTCGATCTCGTCGATGAAGATGATCGCCGGCGCATGCTGCTTGGCCGTCTGGAACAGGTCGCGCACGCGGCTGGCCCCCACGCCGACGAACATCTGGATGAACTCGCTGCCGCTGACGGTGAAGAACGGCACACCCGCTTCGCCCGCCACCGCGCGGGCCAGCATCGTCTTGCCCGTCCCTGGCGGACCGTTCAGGAGGATTCCCTTGGGAACGCGGCCGCCCAGGCGGCGGAACTTCTGGGGGTTGGACAGAAAGTCGACCAGTTCCTGCAAATCCTCCTTCACCCCCTCCAGGCCGGCGACATCCTTGAACGTGGTCGGCTCCTTGGTGACCTCGTACCGCTTGGCCGGGCTCTTGGTGAACCCCGACAGGAAGCCGCCGCCCATCAGCTGGTCCCGCGTCCGGCGGAACATGATCCACAGAAAGACCAGCAACAGGATCGGCAGGGCAATGCTCATCAGCCCGAGGAAGAGGGCCGAGTTGTCGGTTGCCTCCTGGTACGCCCAGTGGGTGTGCTTGTCCAGCAGCGCGGTCAGCTCCCCGCGATCGACCTCGCTGGCCCAATCGGGGATCGTCACGGAGAAGTCCTGCGGCAGCAGGGCCGGTTTGTCGCCCGATTCCCGGGGCGGCACCAGTTCGCCGGCAGCGTTCAACGTGGGGGGCGCCTCGGGCGGGGCCACGAACCGGCCCTGCCCCTGGCGGCCGTGGAAGCGGACCGAGTCGACGTTGCCCGCCTGCAACTGCTCCTTGAAAAAGGAGTAATCGATCACGGCCCGCGGCGTCCGCTGGGTCGTCAACAGCACAATCGCCATCGTCGCCAGGACCAGGATCAGCAGCCAGGCGTTCGGCCCCCAGGGCCGGACCGACCTGGTCCGGCCGGGAGTTTCCGGCGAAGGTGCGTTGTTTTCCTCGGGCATGCGGTCGATCCGGTTCGCGTGCGGACTGCGGCGCCTACCAATCAACACAGGGCACGTCGCCGCACCCGCGCCGATTTATTCTAATCCATGGCCCGTGCCGCGGGACGGCACTTCAGGTACAGCTGCAGATGCTCCCCGCGGAGCCCCGCCGGGAGTTCGGCCAACAAGCAATGCAGGCGATGCGGCGGGTGGCTGGCCACGACCTGTTCCAGGGCCGACAGCTGGGAGGATGATAGCAGCCGCGTGAGCGGGACCGGGAGCCCGTTTTCGGCCGCGCGCAGGGCATGATCCAGGATCGCTTCCTCGGGCAGGCCGCGAATCGCACTGCACTGGGCCGCGGTGTAGCCGTCGCGCAACAGGCGCCACGTCCAGTAGTGACTGGGCTGCGCCGCCTGGCCGGGCTCGTCGGCGGCCCACTCGTCGGATCCGCCCGCCCCGCGACCATCCCCCGAAGCGGCGGACGGCTGGCCGCGCGACGCCTCCTCCCCGTCCGCGGCTGGCGTCCGCGCCAGGAGGCACTCCGCCGTTCCGGGCCGGAGCGTCGCCGCGGTCGCCGGATCGGCAGCTGCCGCGGCCGGCGCGGCGACGGCGCCGGCCGGCGGCCCGGCCCGCAGCTTGCGCCGCAGCGACCGCGCGATCGGCAACGGACAGTTCAGCGGCGACTGGCCGCGCATCACGGAAGCTCCTGACTCGGTCAGCGCAACGACGGGGCGGAACCGGTCCACGTCGTGCTGCTCCAGCAGCCCGGCGGCCAGCAGGCCATCGATCAGCTGGACGACATCGGTCTGAGTCAGGTGGGCCAGCAGCCCAAAGGTGCTCAAGCGCTGCAGCCCGTTCTGGCGGACGCGGACCGCGCCCGATCCGCACAACATCCCGGCGACCAGCTGCTTGCCGACGCGTCCCCGCGCGCGGGCGACGCCGCTGAGCACCTTGATCACGGTGTCCGCCAACTGCGGTTCGAACTCGCCGCGGCCGTCGTCATGGTGGGTGCCCCCGTCATGGTGCGCGCGGCCGTCGCACCGGTCGCAATGGCCACAGTCCTCGGCGGCGGGATCGCCGAAGTAGCGGAGGATCACCTGCTGGCGGCAGCCGGGCGCAAGCGCATAATCGAGCACCCGCTCTAGCTTGTCGTAATCCAGCGCCCGGCGGCGCTCGAGAGACTCGAAATCGAGTTCCAGCTGGTCAAACTCCAGATCGCGGCGGACCATATGCACCGCCCGGCCGCGGAACGGGGGCACGTAGTCGACAGCCGCCAGCCGGGACAGTTCGCGGAGGGCCCGCTGGACGGTGGCCAGCTCCAATTCGGTCGCGTCCGCCAATTCCTCGGGCCGGAAGTAGACCAGCTCGCCGCGCCGGTCCCCCACCAGCTTCTCCAGCATCTGCAGCACCCGGCGGCGGACCTGGGCCTGGGCGGGCAGCAGGTCGACCAGCGTCGGCACGTCCCCCTCCAGACGAATCGCCGCCATGTTCCGGTGCGGCTCGAGCCGCTGGAGCACGCCGCTCTTCTCCAGCAGCCGTTCGCAGGTGCCAACCCCTTCGGCGCTGATCGACAGGTCGAGCGCTTCCTTCAGCTCCTGCTGTGTCAGCTGGACCGGATCATCGGGATGCTCCCGCAGGTACTGGTAGACCTGGGCGATGGTCTCCCGGGGCGGGAAGGCGCTGTCGATGAAGAACTCCTGGACATAGCGATCGGACTGGCTGTACAAGAGCACGCAGCGCGAGGGCGATCCGTCGCGGCCGGCGCGCCCCGCCTCCTGGTAGTACGCCTCCAGGCTGCCCGGGACGCTGTAGTGCAGCACCAGGCGGACATCGGGCTTGTCGATCCCCATCCCGAAGGCGTTCGTGGCGACGACCAGTTCCGCCCGGCCCGACATGAAGTCCTCCTGGGTCTGCCGGCGCTCCTCGGGGGGCATCCCGGCGTGGTACACGGCGACGCGCCGCCCCGCCTGGCGGACGGTTTCGGCTGTCTGCTCGCACGACTTGCGCGTGGCGGCATAGATGATCCCCGCACCGGGTGTCTCGCGCAGCAGCCGCACGAGGGCCTCGTCCTTCGCCCCGCGCCCGCGGACGTGCTGGACCTCGTAGTGCAGGTTGGGCCGGGCAAAACCGGCCACAAAGATCCGCGGCTCGCGCAGCTGCAACTGGCAAACCACGTCCGCGCGCACATCGGCCGTCGCGGTGGCGGTCAGGGCGATCGTCTGCGGATTGCCCAGCCGCTGGCGGTACTGGCCCAGGCGGACGTAGTCGTGGCGGAAGTCGTGCCCCCACTCGCTGATGCAATGCGCCTCGTCCACGGCCAGGAGCTGCACGCGGACGTGGCGGATTGCCTGCAAGAAGAGCGGACTGCGGAACCGCTCCGGGGCCAGGTAGACCAACTGGTACTGGCCGGCGGCCATCCGCTGCAGCCGCTCCGCCTGCTCCGCGCCGGAAAGCGTGCTGTTGATCAGCTCGGCGCGGAGCCCCAGCCGCTGCAGGGCATCCACCTGGTCCTTCATCAGGGCGATCAGCGGGGAGACGACCAGCGTCAACCCGTCGCGGACCACGGCCGGCAGCTGGTAGCAGAGGCTCTTGCCGCCCCCGGTCGGCATGATGCACAGGCAGTCGTGGCCCGCGAGCACCGCCTGGATCACCTCCAGCTGCCCCGGGCGGAAGGACTCGAGCCGGAAGCGGGCCAGCTGGGAGGCGACGTCCTGCGACAAGTTACCGGCCATCGTTCCATCCGCCGCCGAAGATTCGCGGCCCCGCCCCGCCCGGATTCCTGCCCGCCCGCGGCGTCCCACGCCGATCCCTATTGTAACGGTTTTCCCCTCCCCCTGCCCCCGTGGAGCTGGCCGGCCAGCCCCGCGGCGGGTAAGGCGATGCTAAACAATAAGTTACCGCAATCACTCATCAGCCGCCGGGCGCTAGCCCACGGTTGGAGCACGAAAACCGCGGGCTAGCGCCCGGCGGCTGATCCACAAAACCGGTGGGCAATTGTCTTGCAGCGCCTAACCGTTCTCGGGTCGGGGTCTGGTCCATTTTTCGGCCGATATACTCGACATCGCGGATACGCGCTGGCCGAAAACATGGACCTGACCCCCTGGAATCAGGGAAAATCGTTCACCGGGCTGTGAACGGTTACCGCGGCGGGGTTGGCGAAAGGCCGAAGTCTTGGGACTGTCCCGATTTTTGTGGCATGGATGCCAGAAAAATGGGACTGTCCCCTTCGGCAGAGCCATTGACACAAAAATCCGTACAGGCCCGAAGTTTCCTTCTTGAACTTGCGGTTGCGGGTATGTTAGATTCGAACACTCACGCAGGGCATGCGTGGCACACGCGGTGGAAGGAGTTACCGTCATGGCCCGTCCGACTTATTTTGTGCAGGATTGCCCAACCTGCGGCCGGCACTTGCAGGTCCGCGTGGAGTACCTGGGAAAGAGCCTGATCTGCCGTCACTGCCGAGGGACATTTCAGGCCCTGGATCCCAGCAGCGGGTCAGCGCCGCAGGTGGGCTCGTCGCACCCGCTCGTGCAACGGGCCGATGAACTGCTCGATTCGGTGAGCGATCTGCGCCGCTGGCCTCGGTAGGTCATCGCGTGCCGGGCCGCCGTCCGACGCCTGTCTCCGAGCGGTGGCGCGGCAGGACCAGGGCGGTCACCGTCTGCGGAGCGCCTGCAGGTCGCGGAAGTAGCCGGGGTAGGTCTTGGCCGTGCAGCCCGGGTCGAGGATCACGATTCCGGGCACCCGGAGCCCCACCAAGGCCAGGCTCATGGCCATCCGGTGATCGTGGTAGGTCTCCACGGCAGAGCCGTGCAGCGGTCCGGGTGTGATCCGCAAGCCGTCAGCCAACTCCTCCACGTGGGCGCCCAGGCGGCGCAGCTCGCGGGCCAGGTCGCCGATCCGATCGGTCTCCTTGTGGCGGATGTGCCCCACGCCGCGAATCGTCGTGCTGCCCTCGGCGAACAGGGCCACCGCGGCGAGAGTCTGCACCGTGTCACTGATTGCGTGCATGTCCGCTTCGATGCCGCGCAGGCGCGCACCCGCGACCGTGGTCTGACCGCCTGCGGTGCGGACGTCGCAGCCCATCCGCGCGAGGCAGTCGCAGAATTGCACGTCGCCCTGCAGCGACGAGTGGTCGAGGCCGCTGACCGTCACGCTGCCGCCGGTGATCGCCGCCGCCGCCCAGAAGTAGCTGGCGGCCGAAGCATCGGGCTCGATCGCATATTCTTGTCCGCGGTAGCGCTGCCCAGCGGCCACGCGGTACGCCTGCCCGTCGCCGCGGTCGACGGTCACGCCAAACGACTCCATCACCCGCTCGGTCATGGTGACATAAGGGCGGGAGACGAGCGGCCCGTCCAATTCCAGCTGCACGTCCTCCCGGGCGTAGGGCGCGACCAGCAGCAGCGCGCTGAGGTACTGGCTGGAAACGTCGCCGCGAATCGCCGCGCGGCCGCCCGCCAGTCCGCGGCCGCGGACAATCACCGGCGGGCAGCCGTTGCCCGCTTCGCTGGTCACGTCCGCCCCCAGGCCCCGCAGGGCATTGATCAGGTCGCCGATCGGACGCTGCCGCATGCGCGGGACGCCGTCCAGCCGGTACGGGCCGCGGCCCAGGGTCGTAACCGCCGTGAGGAACCGGATCGTGGTGCCGCTGTTGGCCGTGTACAGCTGGGCCTCGTCCGCGGGCAGCACGCCGCGGCAGCCGATCACGCGCAGCTGGCCGGCCTTGCTGTCCGCCTGCACCGGCACCCCCAGCGCGCCGAGCGACTGGATCATCACCTCCGTGTCTTCGCTGAAGAGGGCCCCGCGCAGCAGCGACGAACCGTCGGCCAGGGCCGCGCAGACGAGGGCCCGGTTGGTCAGGCTCTTGGAGCCCGGCGGCTGAACGGTTCCGCGCACCGGCCCACCGGTCAGGATCTCCAGGCGGTCGCTCAGCGGTCCAGGCGGCATGGATCGCATTGTAGGGACGGGGATGAAATCCGGCGAGCGCAACGCGGGCGCGGCGGTCGGCCGGGAATTCAGCGGAAGTCGCGGGAGCGGGCTCCCAACTGGTGCAGCTGTTGCGCGAGATCCTCCAGGCGGCGGACCACGACATGGATTACCCCGTGTTTCCGCTCCAACCGTCCCTGGGCGATCCAGGCGGGCGCGCGGCGGGCAATCGCGTAGAAACGTTGCCAGGTCGCGGCATGGACCACGAGGTTCGCGATCCCGGTTTCATCCTCCAGGGTCACGAACGTAATCCCCTTGGCGGTGCCGGGGCGCTGGCGGAGGATGACCAGGCCCGCGACCCGCACCAGCCGCCCGGCCGGGAACGTGGCCAGCCGCACGGCCGTCAGCACTTGCAAGCGGTCCAGCTGCCGGCGGTAGAACGACAGCGGATGGTCCTTCAGCGACAGCCCCGTGGTGCGGTAATCGGCAAACACCTCGGCCTGAGGCCCCAGCGGCGGCAGGCGCGGCGGACCGTCCTCGTCCGGCGGCAAGGCATCCAGCAGCGGCATGGGATGCGGCGGTGCCGGCTGGGCCAGCGCCTCCCACAGGGCGTGGCGGCGGTCGCAGCCCAGCGATGCCAGGGCATCGGACTCGGCCAGCCGCCGCAGCACCGGGCGGCCCAGCTGCGTGCGGCGCGCCAGGTCGTGCAGCGACGAGAAGGGACCCGCCGCCCGGGCCCGCTCGATCGCCGTCGCATCCCGGGCGGAAAAGCCAACCAGCAGGCGGAATCCCAAACGCAGGGCCACCCTCTGGCGGGCTGACGGGCGCGGGGCGTCCGCAGCCGATGGTTCGGCGACCGACTCGCCCTGGCGACCGCGTGCCGCAGTCTGCCGCGGGGCGGGGTTCTGCCCCGCACGGTCCGCAGCCGCAACCGGCTCGAGCGTGCAGTCCCAGCAGCTGTGGTTCACGTCCACCGGCCGCACCTCGACCCCGTGCTGGCGGGCGTCGCGGATCAGCTGGGCCGGGCCATAAAACCCCATCGGCTGGCTGTTCAGCAGCGCCGCCGTGAAGGCCGCCGGGTAGTAATGCTTGAGCCAGGCCGAGACGTAAACCAGCAGGGCGAAGCTGGCAGCGTGCGATTCGGGAAAGCCGTACTCGCCGAAGCCGCGGATCTGCTGGAACAGCTGCTGGGCAAAGCGCAGCGACAACCCGCGGGCCAACATGCCCGCCTCCAGCTTCTGGCGGAACGGGTCGATCACGCCCGGCCGCCGCCAGGCGCCCATCGCCCGCCGCAACTGGTCGGCCTCGCCGGGCGTGAACCCGGCCGCGACCACCGCCAGCCGCATCGCCTGCTCCTGAAAGATCGGCACCCCCAGGGTCTTCTGGAGCACCTGGCGGATCTCCTCGTTGGGGTACGTCACCGGCTCCTGGCCCATGCGGCGGCGCAGGTACGGATGCACCATCTGACCCTGGATCGGGCCCGGACGGACGATCGCCACTTCAATCACCAGGTCGTAATAGCATCGCGGCCGCAGACGCGGCAGCATGCTCATCTGGGCCCGGCTCTCGATCTGGAACACGCCCATCGTGTCGGCTCGGCAGATCATGTCGTAGACCCGCGGATCGTCGGGCGGGATGCCGGCCAGCGTCAGGGAGGGCGGCCGGTGGGAACCCGCGGCGTCCCGCGGCCATACGGCGCTTGCCCGCTCGTCCTCCTCGCACGCACGGACCAGGTCAAAGCACTTGCGGATCGCGGTCAGCATTCCCAGGGCCAGGCAGTCGACCTTCAGGATGCCCAGCTGGTCCAGGTCGTGCTTGTCCCACTGGATGACGGTGCGGTCCGGCATGGCGGCGTTTTCGATCGGCACCAGCTCGCACAGCGGTCCCCGGGTGATGACCATTCCGCCGACGTGCTGTGACAGGTGGCGCGGGAAGCCGATCAGCTGGTGGACCAGGTGGATCAGCCGCTGGCCGGTGTCCGAGTCGGGGTCCAGCCCCACCTGGCGGCAGCGCTGTGCCAGCTGCGGGTCGTGCCTGCCGCCCTCCACCTGGCGGGCCAGGGCATCAACCCGGTCCAGCGACAGGCCGAGGGCCTTGCCCGCGTCGCGCACCGCCGAGCGGCAGCGGTAGGTGATCACCTCGGCGGCCAGCCCCGCCCGCTCGCGGCCGTACTTGTCATAGACGTACTGCAGCACCTCCTCGCGCCGCTCGTGCTCGAAATCGACGTCGATGTCCGGCGCCTCGTCGCGCTCGCGACTGATAAACCGCTCGAACAGCACATCCGTCCGCGCGGGATCGACCGCGGTGATCCCCAGGCAGTAGCAGACGGCCGAGTTGGCGGCCGAGCCGCGTCCCTGGCACAAGATGCCGCGGCGGCGGGCGAAGTGCACGAGGTCCCAGACGGTCAGAAAATAGGCCTCGTAGCGCAGCTCCTCGATCAGCGCCAATTCATGCTCCAGCAGCCCCCGCACCCTGGCGGGAACCCCCCCGGGATACCGCTTGCGGGCGCCCTTCCAGGTGAGCGTCGCCAGGTACTGCGGCGGCGTCCAGCCCGGGGGAGCCAGTTCCTCGGGATACTCGTACCGCAGTTCGTCCAGCGTGAAGGTGCAGCGGGCGGCGATCTCGACCGTCCGCCGGATCGCCTCGGGGGCCCGCGCGAAACGGGCGGCGATCTCCTCCCGCGCGTGCAGGTGGCGCTCGGCGTTGGGAAACCGCCCCTCGCCGGCGCCCGACCGGGTGGCCATCTCCGCGACGGTGGTGCCCAGGCGGATCGCCGCCAGCAGGTCGTGCAGGGCCATCCGCTCGGGGTCGTGGTAATGCACGTCGCCGGCGGCGACCAGCGGCAGGGCGCTGGCGCGCGACCAGTGGCTCAGCTCTTCCAGCCGCCGCGCGTCGTCGGGACCGCAGTGCAGTTCGGCAAGCAGATAGCCGCGGCCGCCAAAGATGTCGCGATACGCCCGCAGGGCATCCCGCCATGGGCCGGCCGCACCGGCTCGCAAGCTGCCCGGGAGATGCGGGTCCGACCTCGCCATGCTCGGCGCCCAGCCCTCGGCCGGCACCACACCCGCCAGCAGCCCGTCCGCGTGCGCGGCGACGTCGTCCAGCGTCAACTGGCAGGCCCCCTTGCCCGCCCGCCGGCGACCAACCGTGATCAAGCGGCTCAACCGCCCGTAGGCCGCTCGATCCGTGACCCACAAGACCACCGGCGGCGCGTCGACGGGCGCGATCTGGGCACCAACAATCAATCTCAACCCGGCCTGCCTGGCGGCCCCATGAGCCCGGACCACACCCGCCAGGCTGTGCCGATCGGTAATCGCCAGCGCCTCGTAGCCCAACTCAGCCGCCCGCGCAACCAGCTCGTCCGGGTGCGAGGCCCCCTCCAGGAAGGAGAAATTCGTCCGGCAATGCAGCTCCGCGTAACGCATCGCGCACCCTGTTGGCCAACCCCTCCCAGATAGTGTACATATGTACCCTTTATCGGGGAATCCCCCGCGGGAACTTGCTCCGGAAGGCAGCCGGTTGCGCAGATTGGAAGGGCGGACCGAGGCCGGCGTCATGAGAAGGGTGGAGGGTGGCTGGGGCCTCGCACGCTGGGCATGGCCACCCAGCGGTCCCGCGACAGCATAACCGTTCACGGGCCGGGGTCTGGTACATTTTTCGGCCCATCCGCCCGACCCAGCGAAGACGCGCAGGCCGAAAACATCAACCTGACCCTCTCGAATCCGGCCAAATGCTCAGCCGGGGTGTGAACGGTCCCGCGACGGCACACGGAGTGTGCCTGCTACGATGGGAGAGATTGCGGGAATGCCGGCGGCGCGCTACAACCACGAACGCCCGGGACCGAGGACCGCGCTTTGCCGAGGAGCCCCTGGGACCCCGATCCGGGGGCAAGCCCTCCGTGCAGGTCGCCGGCGCGCGGCCGACCCTTATCATGCCACTTCCACCGGGATGGGCATGCCGGCGACCCTCCGGCGCGGCAGGAGGCGGCGATCCGGAGAGCAGGATGCCCTCACCCCCGCCCGAACGCCCAGCGGCCCAGTGTTTCAACTCCGATGAACCAGGACATGACCACGGACTGTCATCGCGCGCCTGCGATCCAGGTTCGTGTCATCCGCGACATCGACTCCTTTGCAGCCCTCCGCGACCGCTGGGCGCAACTGCTGGACGACGGCGGCTTCCAAGCCCCCTTCTTGTCGTGGACCTGGTATTTCACCTGGTGGAAGCACTTTGGCCGCAGCGACGAGTTGTTTCTGGTCGTCGGCGAGGATGCGTCGGGCGCCCTGGCATTCGTGGCCCCGCTGCGGAAACACCGGACGACACGGCGCGGGCTGCGCTTGCGCGAGCTCCGCTTCCTGGATAACGGCATCGGCCCGCGCAACGACATCCTGGTGTCGAACCGGGTCCGGCCGGAGGATGCTGCCGTCGCCTTGCTCGATTGCCTCGCGCGCCATCAACGGGAGTGGGATCTGGCCACCCTGGCGAATATCGACGAAGCTGCCACCAGCCTGGTAGCGATGCGACAGGCCGCCGCAGCCAGCGACTTCAAGCTCCTGCAGGAATCAGGACGAACATCCCCCCTGATTTCGCTCGAGCACGATTTCGAGCAGTACTTTTCCCGGACCTTCGACCGCAAGCACCGCTATAACATCCGCCGAGCCGTGCGCGACGCGGAGGAAAAAGCACGCGCGGCCGTCGCCTGCTTCTCCCGTCCCCAGGACGTTGCCCCGGCCCTGCAGCGAGCCTTCCACGTCTCGCGGGCCAGCTGGAAAGGCCAGCAGAACTCGGACATGGGAGGCTGCGAGCTGCGCCGGGCCTTTTACCACGACATCACA
>Ga0209398_1000330_pt1 | contig 30572 bp, 24 predicted proteins | sample AshMeaBigSpring_FD_184125 | JGI IMG/M metagenome (GOLD analysis project Ga0209398, IMG submission 184125) | Groundwater microbial communities from Big Spring, Nevada to study Microbial Dark Matter (Phase II) - Ash Meadows Big Spring (SPAdes)... | ecosystem: Environmental > Aquatic > Deep...
CGCCGACCAGCCGGCGAGCGCCGCCGCGATCTCGCCGAGCCCCTCGCGTGCGTCACCGATGACGGGCAGAGCGCGATGCTTCACCGCGTCGAACCGTGCCGCGTTGAGGCCGATCAGGCGCGACTCAGGCGCAAAGACGGTCCACGAGCCGGTCGTGAAGTCCTGCAGCCGCGTCCCGACCGCGAGCACGACGTCGGCATCTGCCGCGAGCCGGTTTGCCGACTGCGCGCCAATGACCCCGAGCGCGCCGACGTTCAACGGGTGGTCGTGGGTGGCGATCCCGCGCCCGGCGATCGTCTCGGCGAACGGAATGCCGCACCGCTCCGCGAGCTGCAGCAGCGTTGCCTCCGCCTCCGAATAGCGCACGCCGCCGCCGGCGACGATCAGCGGCCGCTTCGCGGACTTGAGAAGGAGCACGGCCTCGGCGAGGCGCGCCGTATCAGGCCGCGGCCGCGGGATGTGATGCACCGTCGGCGCAAAGAACGCTTCGGGATAGTCGAACGCGATCTCCTGCGTGTCCTGGCAGAGCCCGATGAACGCGGGCCCGCAATCGGCGGGATCGAGCATCACCGCAACCGCCTGCGGCAGCGAGGAGATGATCTGCTCGGGGTGGGTGATGCGATCCCAGTAGCGCGCGACCGCCTTGAAGGCATCGTTGGCGGTGAGCGTCGGATTGCCGAAGTGCTCGGTCTGCTGCAGCACCGGGTCGGGCCGGCGACTGGCGAACACGTCGCCGGCGAGCAGCAGGACCGGCAGCCGGTTCGCGTGCGCAACGCCCGCCGCGGTCACCATGTTGAGCGCACCCGGCCCGATCGAGGCGGCAGCGACCATGATCTGCCGGCGCCGTCTCGCCTTGGCGAAGCCGATCGCCGCCAGCGCCATCGCCTGCTCGTTCTGCGGCCGCCAGGTCGGCAGGCGGTCCTGCACCGCCTCGAGAGCCTCGGCCAGGCAGGTGACGTTGCCGTGGCCGAAGATGCCGAACGCACCCGCGAACAGCGCCAGCTCCTTGCCGTCGACCAGCGTCCGCTGATTGCACAGGTAGCGCACCAGCGCCTGCGCCATGGTCAGCCGCACTGTCGGCATGACGTCCTCCCGGTCCGGTTGCAGCGAGCCGAGCGCATTGCACCGCGTCGGCGGCCGGATGTCCACCGTCTTGGGGCGCGGCCGGCGCAGTTGCCCTGTTCGCGGCGGCAACCTTGATCCTGCCATGCGGCCGGGCTACCAAGGCCGCCACTTGCGGCGCCATTGATCCAGCGGGCTCGGCATTCAGGGGTGGCAGGAATGATCTCGAGCCTTCCCAGGGATCGCACGGAGCTCCGCGACTGGCTGATCGCGCTGCCGCGGGGCAGCAAGCGGACGGCCCTGGCGCTCGTCGATTTCGCCTTGCTTGCGCTCGCACTCTGGCTCGCGATGTCGCTGCGCCTGAACGAGCTCTACGTCCCAGCGACGCGCGGCGACCTCGCCGTGCTGCTCGCCGCCCCGGCGATCACGGTCGCGACCTTCTTCCAGTTCGGCCTCTACCGGCTCGTCACGCGCTACATCTCGAGCAAGGGCACGACGCGGCTGATCAGTTGCATCGCCCTCGCGGTGATGCTCTGGGGGCTGCTGATCCTCGGTTCCGGCGCCCACTGGGTGCCGCGCTCGGTCGTGCTGGCGCTCTATCCGTTCTTCGCGGTCGCGCTCACTTATTCGAGCAGGCGGATCGCGGCATTGGCGTTGAAGAGCGCCGGCGTCCGCCTGCCCGAGCGGGGGAGCGACCTCAGGTCCGTCGCGGTGTACGGCGCCAACGCCACCGGCGTGCAGCTTGTCGACGCGCTGTTGCGATCCAACGAGGCGCGCGTGGTCGGCTTCCTCGACGAGACGCCGTCGCTGTGGGGCCAGTACGCGAGCGGCGTCAAGATCTACAAGCCCGACAAGCTCGCCCGCCTCATCGAGCGCGAGGGTGTCGAGGAGGTGATCCTCGCCATCCCGGAGTCGCGGCGGCGCGAGCGCAGCGCCATCCTCAAGCTGCTCCAGCAGTTCCCGATCAGCGTGAAGACGCTGCCGTCGATCGAGGATTTCGCAGCCGGGCGGGCAACGGTGAGCGAGCTGCGCCCGGTCGATGTCGAGGATCTTCTCGGACGCGATCCGGTGCCGCCGGACCCCGCGCTGCTCGCCAACAGCATCCGCGGCAAGCCGGTGATGGTGACCGGCGCCGGTGGCTCGATCGGCTCCGAGCTCGTCCGCCAGATCCTGCGCCAGGGTCCGAGCCGGCTCGTGCTGTTCGAGCTGTCGGAGGCCGCGCTCTACGAGATCGACCGGGAGGCCCAGGAGATCGTGCGCTCTCTCCCGGCCGACGCCCCGCGCCCCGCGGTCGTCGCGACACTCGGCTCCGTGCTGGACGAACCGCTCGTCCGCAAGGCGATCCGCGCCAACGACGTCACCACCATCTTTCACGCCGCCGCCTACAAGCACGTGCCGATCGTCGAGCAGAACCCGGTCGCGGGCCTCGCCAACAACACCTTCGGCACCGAAGCGGTCGCCAAGATCGCGCGCGAGGAGGAGATCGAGCGGTTCGTGCTGATCTCGACCGACAAGGCGGTGCGCCCGACCAACGTGATGGGCGCCTCGAAGCGGCTTGCCGAGCTCGTCCTGCAGGCGCACGCCGCCGACCCCGAATGCCGCACCGTGTTCACCATGGTCCGCTTCGGCAACGTGCTCGACAGCTCTGGCTCCGTCGTCCGCCTCTTCCGCAAGCAGATCCAGGCCGGCGGACCGGTCACCGTCACCGACCGTCGCGTCGTGCGCTTCTTCATGTCGATCCCGGAGGCGGCCGGGCTCGTGCTGCAGGCGGGTGCCATGGCTCGCGGCGGCGAGGTCTTTCTGCTCGACATGGGCGAGGCGGTGAAGATCGACGAGCTCGCCCGCTCGATGATCCGCCTGATGGGCCTCGAAGTGAAGGACGATGCCAACCCCGACGGCGACATCGCCATCACCTACGTCGGCCTCCGCGAGGGCGAGAAGCTCTACGAGGAGGTGCTGATCCAGGACAGCCAGATGCGCACCCAGCATCCCCGCATCTTCTGCTCCGACGAGCCGAGCCGCACCAAGGCCGAACTCGAGCGCGAGCTCGCCGCGCTGCGATCAGCCATGGTCGAGAGCAACCTGCCGGCGATCCAGGCGGTGCTGCTGCGCACCGTCGAGGGCTACACGAGCGACCCGGGCACCCCGCCCGACCTGACAGTTCCGGACGGCACGCGCTCCGGTCCGCGCGTCACGCACTGAGGCCTCGCGCCTCACCGCCCCTGCCATCTCGGCGTGCGCTTGGCGAGAAACGCGTCGAGGCCCTCGCGGAAGTCGGCGCTGGTGTAGACCTTGGCAACGAGATCGCGATCGTCCACGCACCCGCCCGCTTGAGCCAGGCGCCGCAGCAGCTCCTTCGTCACCTGCATCGTCAGGGGCGCGTGGCCTTTGATCTGCCGCGCGAGCGCCATCGCCCGGGCCATCACCGCGGCGTGGTCGTCACCGAGCTCGTTGACGAGGCCGATCGCATGCGCCTCCTCCGCCCCGATCAGCCGTGCGGTGAAAACGAGGTCGACGACGCGCGCCTGACCGATGAGCGCGACGAGCCGCGCGAGCGTCGCCGCCGAAAGGCAGTTGCCGAGCGTGCGCGCGATCGGAAAGCCGAACTTCATGTCGCGCGCGCCGATGCGCAGGTCGCAGCAGCCGGCGATGCCGGCGCCGCCGCCGGTGCAGGCGCCGGCGATGGCCGCGATGGTCGGCACCGGGCAGGCCTCGATGGCGGCGAAGATCGCGTCCGCCCGCCGCTCGTAGGCGAGCCCCTGCTCCGCCGTCTCGAAGGCGCGGAACTGGGAGATGTCGGTGCCGGCCGCGAACGCCTTGCCGCCGGCCCCGGTCATGATGATCACCCGGACCGAGCCATCCTCGGGCACGCGCGAGCAGATCTCGACCAGCCGGTCGTACATCGCGAAGGTCAGCGCGTTGCGCGCCTGCGGCCGGTTGAAGGTGATGAGGCCGATGCCGTCCTCGACCTCGTAGTTGAGCTCCGCGGCGGCGGTCATGGGCGTCTCCTGTGATGGCGCTGCTCATAGCGCGCATCGCCGGCAGGGTCGAGCGCTCCCCCCGCCCTCGACTGCCGCCGCCCCATGCCTAAGCCGCTGTTGCCTTCCTGAGGTCGCTCGCCCATGCTTGGCCGGCCGCAGCATCTACCGACGAGGCGCCATGGCCATCACCTACCTCGAGACCGCCGCCAAGACGCCGACGACCGCATGGCCAGGTATTTCCCCGGCCACAACTTCGACATGGGCACGCCGGTGACGTCGTGAGCCGCATCGCGCATCTCTTCTCGCTTGCGGGCCGCACGGCGATGGTCACCGGCGGCAACTCCGGCATCGGCCTCGCCATGGCGCGCGCGCTGGGGCTCGCCGGTGCGCGGGTCGTCCTCGTCGCGCGGCGGGAGGCTGAGCTCGCCGACGCCGCAAGGCTGATGACCGACGAGAGCATCGCCGCCGGATTTCGGACGTGCGACCTCGCAGACGACGGCGCGGTCGCTCGGCTCTGCCATGCGCTCACGGCCACCGGCGATCACATCGACATCCTCGTCAACGCCGCGGGCGTAAATCTGCGCCAGCCTTTCACCGAGGTGACGCCAGCCGCGTTCGATCTGCATATTAAGCTTCTTGCCGCGGCGCCGTTCTTCCTCACGCAGCGCCTCGCCCCGTTGATGAAGGGGCGCGGCTGGGGGCGGATCATCAACCTCGCCTCGCTGCAGTCGGCCCGCGCGTTCCCCGACAGCGCCCCCTACGGCGCCGGCAAGGGCGCCATCGTGCAGCTCACGCGCGCGATCGCCGAGGCGTGGTCGCGGCACGGCATCACCTGCAATGCGATTGCCCCCGGCTTCTTCCCGACGCCGCTGACAGCGCCCGTCTTCGACGATCCGGTTCGCAGCGCCGCCAACGCAGCACAGACCGCCATCGGCCGGAATGGCGAGCTCGAGGACCTTGCCGGCATCACCGTGTTCCTGGCGAGCGATGCCTCCGCCTACATCACCGGCCAGACGATCTTCGTCGACGGCGGCTTCACCGCGAAGTGAGGGTCACATGAAAGCGCTGGTCTACACCGCCCCCCTGACGCTCGCCTTCCGCGACGAGCCCGATCCGCTGCCGGCCAACGACGAGGTGGTCGTGAAGGTCGAGGCCGTCGGCATCTGCGGCTCGGACATGCACGGCTACCACGGCCACGACGAGCGCCGCCCCGCCCCGCTCATCCTCGGCCACGAGGCGTCGGGCATTGCGACCGGCGGTCGCCTCGCGGGCAGGCGCGTCACCATCAATCCGCTCGTCACGTGCATGACGTGCGACGCCTGTCTCGACGGGCGGCCGCACCTCTGCCCGAGCCGGCAGATCCTGTCGCTCGCGCCGCGCCAGGGCGCCTTTGCCGAGCTCGTGCGCGTGCCGGAGGCGAACCTCGTCGAGCTGCCCGCCGGCTTCGACCTCGTGCAGGCCGCGCTCGCCGAGCCGATGGCGGTCGCCTACCACGCCGTGCATCTTGGCCTCGCTCGGCTCGCCCGCCCGGGGACGAGTGCACGCGCGGCCGTGCTCGGTGGCGGGGCGATCGGTCTTGCATCTGCGCTGGTGCTGGCGATGGCGGGTGTGCGGTCGATCTCGGTCGGCGAGCCGAATGCGGCGCGGCGTGCGACGGTCACGCGCGCGGGCGAGTTCCACGCCCATGCGCCGGACGCGGCGGACGCGCCAAAGCCCGGCTCGATCGACCTCGTGCTCGACGCGGTCGGTGCCGAGGCGACCCGGGCCGCCGCCTGCCGCATGGTGAAGCCCGGCGGGGTCATCGTGCACATCGGCCTCCTGCCCGGCCATGCCGGGGTCGATGTGCGGCGGATCACGCTGCAAGAGATCACCTTCATCGGCACCTACTGCTATACGATGGTCGAATTCCGCGAGACGGTCGATGCGCTCGCCTCGGGCCGGCTCGGGTCGCTCGACTGGCTCGAGGAGCGGCCGCTGCGGGACGGCGCCCGTGCGTTCCAGGACATCGACCACGGCCGAGTCGCTGCTGCCAAGGTCATCCTGCGGCCGTGAGGCACCGCGGGCTGTTGCTGCGCCGGAAATGAACCGGTCGACGCCGCAGGTGGATCGGGAGTATGGAGTGGGCGACCGCTTCGACCACGGCTGCCATGACCCGGATCCCCGATTTCACGACCGTACCCTTTGACGCACCCGCAGCGCCGCCGGCAGCCAGGGCGGAGGCGCCGGGAGGCGGCTTCACGACGCCGGAAGGCATAGCGATCCCCCCGTACTACACCGGCGCCGACATCGCCGGTCTCGACTTCGTCGACGGCTACCCCGGCATCGCGCCGTTCGTGCGCGGCCCCTATCCGACGATGTACGTCACGCAGCCGTGGACGATCCGCCAGTACGCCGGCTTCTCGACGGCGGAAGACTCCAACGCCTTCTACCGCCGCAACATCGCCGCCGGCCAGAAGGGCCTTTCCGTCGCCTTCGACCTCGCCACGCATCGCGGCTACGACAGCGACCACCCGCGCGTGAAGGGCGACGTCGGCATGGCCGGCGTCGCGATCGACAGCATCTACGACATGCGCACGCTGTTCTCCGGCATCGACCTCGCCGACATGACGGTCTCGATGACCATGAACGGCGCGGTGCTGCCGATCCTGGCGCTGTTCATCGTCGCGGGCGAGGAGCAGGGCGTGCCGCCGGCCAGGCTCGCAGGCACCATCCAGAACGACATTCTGAAGGAGTTCATGGTCCGCAACACCTACATCTATCCGCCCGGGCCCTCGATGCGGATCATTGCGGACATCTTCGCCTACACCTCGGCACGCATGCCCAAGTTCAACTCGATCTCGATCTCCGGCTACCACATGCAGGAAGCGGGTGCGACCGCCGACCTCGAGCTCGCCTACACCCTCGCCAACGGCATCGAGTACGCACGCGCCGGCACCCGGGCCGGCCTCGCCATCGACGCGTTCGCGCCGCGCCTCTCCTTCTTCTGGGCGATCGGGATGAACTTCTTCATGGAGATCGCCAAGATGCGGGCCGCGCGCCTCATCTGGGCGAAGCTGATCCGCGACGAGTTCGATCCCAAAGACGATCGCTCGTTGTCGCTGCGCACCCACTGCCAGACCTCGGGCTGGTCGCTGACCGCCCAGGACGCATTCAACAACATCGCGCGCACGTGCATCGAGGCGATGGCGGCGACGCAGGGCCACACCCAGTCGCTGCACACCAATGCGCTCGATGAGGCGATCGCGCTGCCGACGGATTTCTCCGCCCGCATCGCTCGCAATACGCAGCTCGTGCTCCAGCAGGAGAGCGGGACGATGCGCACCGCCGACCCGTGGGGCGGAAGCTATTATATCGAGCGGCTGACGCATGACCTCGCCGCCAGGGCGATGGTGCACATCGCCGAGGTCGAGGCGCTCGGCGGTATGGCCAAGGCGATCGCGGCCGGAGTGCCGAAGCTGCGCATCGAGGAGGCGGCGGCGCGCACCCAGGCGCGGATCGATGCGGGCGCGCAGACCATCGTTGGCGTCAACAAGTTCCGGATCGCGAGCGAGGCGGCGATCGAGGTCCTTAAGATCGACAACGCGAAGGTGCGCGCCAACCAGATCGCAAAGCTCGCGCGCCTGAAGGCGGAACGCGACGAGCGGGCAACGCAGGCCGCGCTCGGCCGACTGACCGAGGGCGCGCGCGCCCGTGCCAACCTACTCGAGCTCTCGATCGAGGCCGCCCGCGCCAAGGCGACGGTCGGCGAGATCTCCGATGCCATGGAGCAGGTGTTCGGCCGCCATCGGGCCGAGATCCACAGCGTCTCTGGCGTCTATCGCGCGGAAGGCAAGGCCATGACCAAGAGCCTCGAGAAGGTGCGCGCACTGGTTGCCGCGTTCGAGCGCAACGACGGGCGCCGGCCGCGGCTGCTGGTCGCCAAGATCGGCCAGGACGGCCACGACCGCGGGCAGAAGGTGATCGCGACCGCCTTCGCCGACCTCGGCTTCGATGTCGATATCGGGCCGCTGTTCTCGACGCCGGACGAGGTGGCCCGCCAGGCGGTGGAGAACGACGTGCACGTGGTCGGCGTCTCCTCGCTCGCCGCCGGCCATCTGACGCTGGTGCCGGAGTTGCGCGCGGCACTGGCGGCGGCGGGTCGCGCCGACATCCTGATCGTCGTCGGCGGCGTCATCCCGCCCGCCGACTACGACGCGCTGTTCGCGGCCGGTGCCGTCGCGGTGTTCGGACCCGGCACCAAAATCCCCGAGGCGGCGGTCGATCTCATGGCCAAGCTCAATGCAGCCCTCGGCTACCCTGAAGGCCGGCGGGCCGCGGAGTAGCGCGGTTCAGGTACTCCCCGTGCGGGTCGCCACGACCCACCAGCCGGGATTGCGCGTTGCGACCGTCGCGGCGATCCGCCGGGCGTCGGCCGCGTCGGCGGCGAGGCCCCACACGCTCGCGCCGGAGCCCGACAGCCGCACGACCGAGGCGCCGGCTTCCCCCAGTGCGCGCTCGACGTCGCCGATTACCGGGCAGATCGACCGCGCCGCCGCCGCGAGGTCGTTGCGCGCCGCCGCAAGCAGCCGGCGAACCTCGTCGGGATCGCCGAGGGCGTCTTGAAATCCCGGATGCGCGGCGTGTGGAGAGGTTTGGCCGGGCGCAAGCCCGAGCGCCGCAAACACGTCCCTGGTTGCAACCGCGATGCGCGGATTGACTAGCGCCAGATCGAGCGCCGGGAACCGCGCGAGCCGCGTCACCTCCTCGCCCGCGCCGCACATCAGGCCCGGCCGCGGATCGAGGCACACCCGGCAATCGGCGCCGGTCGCCCATGCCGCCAGCTGCACTCGTGGATCGCCAGTCGCCAGGCCGTTCGCCCGCGCGAGCAACCTGAGTGCCGCCGCCGCATCCGCCGAGCCGCCGCCGAGGCCCGCTGCCACCGGCAGGCGCTTGGTCAGGTGGAAATGCCCGAGACGCAGGCCGGGCACCTGGTCGCTGAGCGCGCGGGCCGCCTTCACCACCAGGTTGTCGCCGACCGGGCCCGACGCTGCGGCCGTGTCGCCATCGACCGTCAGCGCAAGCTCGCCGCCGGGGACGAGTTGCAGGTCGTCCGCGACCTCGGCGAACACGACGAGGCTCTCGAGCGCATGCAGCCCGTCGCCGCGCCGCCCATGCACATGCAGCGACAGGTTGATCTTGGCGGGCGCGGTTTCCCGTAGGACGGTCAGCGTGGCCTCGGCAGTCTGGCGGTGACGGTGTCGATCCTGCACGCGCGGTCGCCAGAAGTCTACGTGCCTTCCCCGGCCGGAGCCGGTAGCATCCCTCCATGGCAACGATACCGGCATCCCGAGGCGAGACCGGCCCGACGATTGCACTCGTGGTCGCGGCCGGCCGCGGCGGCCGTGTCGGCGGGGCAGTTCCCAAGCAGTTCATGCTGCTCGGCGGCGTGCCCGTGCTGCGCCGAACGATCGCGGGATTGCGCGATCAGCCCAGCATCGACCGTGTCGTCGTGGTGATCGCGCAGGCCGACATCGCGTTCTACGGTCAGTCGATCGTCGGCTGGGAGAACGACCCGCGCCTGCTCGCGCCGGTCATCGGCGGGACGACACGGCAGGCCTCGGTCCTCTCCGGTCTCGAAGCTGTCGCCGCACTGCAGCCGCGCGTGGTGGTCGTGCACGACGGTGCCCGTCCGCTCGCCACGTCCGGGCTGCATGCTCGCGTGATTGCCGCGATCGGCGATGCGGAAGGCGCCATCGCCGCGATGCCGGTGACGGAGACCCTCAAGCGCGCGTCGGCGGGAGCGATCGCCGCGACCGTCGACCGCGCCGCGCTGGTCACGGCACAGACCCCGCAGGCGTTCGACTTTGCCGCCCTCCTTGCCGCGCACCGCAGGGCCGCGGCCGAGGGCCGCGCGGACTTCACCGACGACGCGGCCCTCATCGAGTGGACCGGCGGGCGCGTGCTGCTCGCGCCCGGCGAGCCCGACAACATCAAGCTGACCACCGCCGCCGACTTCGCCCGCGCCGAGCTGCTGCTCGGCGACCGCATCGCCGGACGCACCGTCACCGGCATCGGCTACGATGTGCACGCCTTCACCGCCGGCGATCACATCATGCTCGGCGCCGTGCGCATTCCCCATACGCACGGCGTCTCCGCCCACTCCGACGGCGACGTCGCGCTGCACGCGCTCACCGACGCACTGCTCGGCGCGATCGGCGACGGCGACATCGGCGTGCACTTCCCGCCGAGCGACCAGCGATGGCGCGGCGTGGCGTCGCAGCGGTTCCTGGCCCACGCGGCGGAGCGGGTCCGCGCGCGCGGCGGCGCCATCGTGCATCTCGATGTCACCCTCCTCGCCGAGGCGCCGCGCATCGGACCCTTCCGCGAGGCGATGCGGGCGGCGATCGCCGCGGCGGCCGGGATCACGCCCGCCCAGGTGTCGCTGAAGGCGACGACCTCAGAGGGCCTCGGCGCCATCGGCCGGCGGGAAGGCCTCGCCGCCTTCGCGGTCGCGACGGTGACGATCCGAGACGTTTAGCCACGCGTACCATTTACCACTCCCGCGCCGCTGGCCGGTCGCCGTTCAGGGTGCGATAATCACCGCGTCGAAGTGCCCGGAGCCTCTGCCCTCCCATGTCGTCGAAGACCCCGCTGCTCGATGCCACCGCCCTGCCCGCCGGCCTGCGCGAGCTTTCGGATGCGCAGTTGCGCCAGCTCGCCGACGAGCTGCGCGCCGAGACGATCGATGCGGTCTCGGTCACCGGCGGCCACCTCGGGGCGGGCCTCGGCGTCGTCGAGCTGACGGTCGCGCTGCATCACGTCTTCGACACGCCGCGCGACAAGGTCATCTGGGACGTCGGCCACCAGGCCTATCCGCACAAGATCCTGACCGGCAGGCGCGACCGCATCCGCACGCTCAGGCAGGCGGGCGGCCTCTCCGGCTTCACCAAGCGCGCCGAGAGCGTCTACGATCCGTTCGGCGCGGCCCACGCCTCGACCTCGATCTCGGCCGCGCTCGGCCATGCCGTCGCCCGCGACATCAAGGGCGAGGACTTCAACGTCGTCGCGGTGATCGGCGACGGTGCGATGTCGGCCGGCATGGCCTACGAGGCGATGAACAACGCGGGTGCCCGCCATTCGCGGCTGATCGTCATCCTCAACGACAACGACATGTCGATCGCACCGCCGGTCGGCGCGATGTCGGCTTATCTCGCGCGGCTGATCTCCGGCCGCACCTACCGCGGCCTGCGCGATATCGGCAAGCAGCTCGCCCGCAAGCTGCCGAAGTTCCTCTACACCAAGGCGATGAAGTCGGAGGAGTTCGCCCGCTCGTTCTGGACCGGCGGCACGCTCTTCGAGGAGCTCGGGTTCTACTACGTCGGCCCGATCGACGGGCACAACCTCGACCACCTGCTGCCCGTGCTGCGCAACGTCCGCGAGGCCAAGGACGGACCGATCCTCGTCCATGTCGTTACCCAGAAGGGCAAGGGATATTCGCCGGCCGAAGCGGCGGCCGACAAGTATCACGGCGTCGTCAAGTTCGACGTGGTGACCGGGGCGCAGGCGAAATCCAAGACCAACGCGCCCTCCTATACGAGTGTATTCGCCCAGAGCCTCATCAAGGAGGCGCGCGCCGATGCGCGCATCGTCGGCGTGACCGCGGCGATGCCGTCCGGCACCGGGCTCGACCTCTTCATGCGGGAGTTCCCGGACCGCACGTTCGATGTCGGCATCGCCGAGCAGCACGCGGTGACGTTCGCCGCCGGGCTCGCCTGCGAGGGCCTGAAGCCGTTCTGCGCGATCTACTCGACGTTCCTGCAGCGCGCCTACGACCAGGTCGTGCACGACGTCGCGATCCAGCAGCTGCCGGTGCGCTTCGCCATCGACCGCGCCGGCCTCGTCGGGGCCGACGGACCGACCCACGCCGGCGCGTTCGACACCGCCTACCTCGGCTGCCTGCCGGGCTTCGTGGTGATGGCGGCCGGCGACGAGGCGGAGCTTGCCCACATGGTCGCGACCGCCGCCGCCTACGACGCGGGCCCGATCGCCTTCCGCTATCCGCGCGGGGAAGGCCTCGGCGTCGCAATGCCCGAGCGTGGGACGCCGCTCGAGATCGGCCGCGGGCGCATCGTGCGCGAAGGCACGAAGATCGCCTTGCTCTCGTTCGGCGCCCGGCTCGGTGACGCGTTGAAGGCCGCCGACCTGCTCGACGCCCAGGGCCTGTCGACCACGGTCGCCGACGCCCGTTTCGCCAAGCCCCTCGATCGCGATCTGGTCCGCCGCCTCGCCCGCGAGCACGAGGTTCTGATCACGATCGAGGAAGGCTCGGTCGGCGGCTTCGGCGCCTTCGTGCTGCAGCAGCTCGCCGCGGACGGCGCGCTCGATCGCGGCCTGCAGGTGCGCACGATGACGCTACCCGACATCTTCCAGGATCACGCGAGCCCCGCCGCAATGATCAAGGAGGCGGGGCTCGACGCGGAGGCCATCGTCCGCCAGGTCGAGGCCACGCTCGCCACGGCGGGCGGGAAGCCAAAGCTCCTCAAGGCCTGATCCGGGCTTGGTTGAGGCCTGCCGGCCACACGTCAGGCTCGCAAAAGCCACACTTCTGGCATAGGGTCCTTTTCCAATCGGTGGGCAGTCCAGAGGAGTTCCCCGCCCGGATGGCCGCGCGCGACAACACCCTGCTCGAGATTACGCCTGAGGTGCTGCTCAAGGCCTATGCCTGCGGCATATTTCCGATGGCGGAGAGCGCGCACGACCCGCAGCTCTATTGGATCGAGCCGCAGGCGCGCGGCGTGCTGCCGCTCGACGGCGTCAGCGTGCCCAAGCGCCTTGCGCGGACCATCCGCCAGGACGTCTTCGAGGTCCGCGTCGATACCGACTTCGACGGCGTCATCGACGGCTGCGCGGGCTCCAAGCCCGGCCGGCGCTCGACCTGGATCAACGACCGCATCCGCGCCCTCTATGGCGAGCTGTTCCGCCGCGGCCAGTGCCACACGGTCGAGGCCTGGGCCGACGGCCGGCTGGTCGGCGGCCTCTATGGCGTGGCGCTCGGCGGCGTGTTCTTCGGCGAGAGCATGTTCTCGACGGCGCGGGATGCCTCCAAGGTCGCCCTCGTGCACCTCTGCGCGCGGCTCATCGAGGGGCGCTTTGCACTGCTCGATACGCAGTTCGTGACCGATCACCTCCGCCAGTTCGGCACCGTCGAGCTCGAGAAGGGCGAGTTCCATCGCCAGCTCGAGCTGGCGCTGAAGGTCGAGGCGCATTTCAAGCGCCCGCTCGCCGACACGTCCGGCCGCCGCGTGCTCGAGATCATCGCGAACGCGCGCAACGCCCCTCACTGAGCGTTGGTGCGCAGCCCGGCGGCCTCGCCAATCAGCCGGTAGCTTCGCCGGCGCACCGCCTCGCCCCAGGCCCACGTGACGATCGCGACCTCATCGGTGCCGACATCACGCGCGAGGTCGCCGATGCGTGCCGACGAACGCGCGGCGCCGGTAGCCCTCGAGCTAGCGCCGCACGCGGCGGCGCTGCAGCGGCTCCTCGGGATCTCCCTCGATCGGTTGCGGCTGCCGTCCGGGCTGCGCAGCGGGCGGGGCAGCGCCTCCGCCCCGCGCCGTCGCGGTCGCAGCACCCCTGGCGGCAGGGGCCGGTGTGGCCGCGGCGGCGGCAGGCCGCGTCGGCTGCGCGCACTCCGTCAGCCAGACGTCGAACACCGGATGCTCGACCGCATTGAGCCCAGGGCTCTCGGCGAACATCCAGCCGGAGAAGATGCGCTTCTGCTGGCCGTCGAGCTGGGTCTCGACGACCTCGACGAAGCCCGAGGTCTTCGGCGGCTCGGTCGGCGGGCGCGAATAGCAGGCGCGCGGCGTCACCTTGAGCGAGCCGAACTGGGCCGACTGATTGAGGCGCACTTCGAGGCGGGAGATCCGCGCCGTCACCTTGTCGAGCGTCGCGAACACCGCGACCGCGTTGTCGATCCGCTGGGCGTCGAGCGGCTCGACCGCGGCGAGGGTCGCGGCGAGACCGAGCAAGCCGCAGAAGGCACCGCGCCGGAGCAGGGAGACGAATTCGGTCACGCCATGCCCTCGACGATCACGATCTCGGAATCGGAGAACGACCGGCGAAGCTTTGCCGCAGCCTGATATTCCGGCGAATGGTAGCACGCGAGGGCCTTCTCGAAGCTGTCGAACTCGATGACCACGTGGCGCGCTTTGGCCGGGCCTTCCGGCGCCTCGAACCGCCCACCGCGAACCAGGAAGCGCGCCTCGTACTTCTCGAACACGATTCTGTCGGCAGCAAGGTATTCGGGATACCGCCCCGGATCGGTGATCGAGATGTGGACGATCCAATAGCCCTTGGTCATCGCTTGCTCCCGGCGCGGTCCGAAACTCCGCTCAGTCAGGCTTCCATCCCTTGTAGTCGCCGGTTGCGCGGGGGCGCTGGCCCGATGCCAGGATCGAACCCGCGGGCCGGTAGGCCCCGGCGGTGCCGGTCATGTTCATCACGTGAGGCTTCTGCCATGAGTGCGACGCGGCGGCGACTGCGGCCGGCGGCACGTCGACGGTGTAGTGGAGCCAGCCGTGCCACTCGGGCGGGACCCGGCTCGCCTCGGCCTCGTCGCGGTAGATCACCCAGCGCCGGGGCTGGCCGAGCGGGCCGATGCCGCGGCTCTGGACGTAGTAGCGGTTGCCGCCCGCATCGGTGCCGACCTGGCGCCCGCGCAGCGCGGTGTAGACGCGGTTCGACCAGGTGTTGCCGCCCCACCAGCTGAAGATCTCGCTGAATATGCCCATGTGTTCTGGCCGCCACGCGCCCCGAAGTCGATGTGATCGGCATATCGCACGCAGTCTCCCGAAGTCCAGCCGCGCGATGCCGCGGCCGATCCGCCACACCGGTGAGGATTAGACTCTCGCTACCGCATATTGTGGTCGCGCGATCGAAGGCGTTTTGCCGGTTTTCAACACCGCCGCCACGGGCCTGATCCGGCCGCGCCCCCGCGACGCACGGGCGCCCGCCGGAGCTTTCAACAGGCCCGCCATGCGCGCGATCATCTACTAGATGTTGTGGTGGCTACAGCAACCAACCCACAACAGTGAGTGGCGGGCCCGCTCGAATCGCCGTACCTTTCGATCTGTGGCGAAGAGAAGGCTGCGACCAACGCGCCCCTCCCGCCGAAGGCCCGCAGCGCCGATCCACGTGGTCGAGCGGGCCTTTTTGACGCCCTGATGCGGTCCTCTGCCACCGGCAGGCCGCAGCGGGTCGGGGTGGCGTCCGGGCCGGGTCGGGCCGCAGCGTACGCGTGAGTTTCAGTGGGTACGACGAGTCGGCCGTTTCGGCGGCCGGTCGCAAGCTCAAGTCGCAACGCGTTTCACCAAAACACGAGCCGTGCGAGCGACGCCCGATGGCGGCGGCGCCCACTGACCGATGCCGGGGGCAACTGATGAAGATCACACGTCGCTTCACCGAGGCGGGCAAGTCCCCCTACGAGACGATTCCCTTCCGCCGCGCCACGAGCGAGATCAAGAACCCCGACGGCTCCATCGTCTTCCGCCTCGACGGCTTCATGGTGCCCGAGCACTGGAGCCAGGTCGCCGCCGACATCCTGGCGCAGAAGTACTTCCGCAAGGCCGGCGTGCCGCGCCGCCTGAAGCGGGTCGAGGAAACCCAGGTTCCTTCCTGGCTCTGGCGCTCGGTCGCCGACCAGACGGCGCTCGCGGACCTGACCGACAAGGAGCGGATCGGCGGGGAGACCGACGCGCGGCAGGTGTTCGACCGGCTCGCCGGCACCTGGACCTACTGGGGCTGGAGGGGCGGCTACTTCACGACCGAGGAGGACGCGCGCGCCTTCTTCGACGAGCACCGCTACATGCTCGCCATGCAGTACGGAGCGCCGAACAGCCCGCAGTGGTTCAACACCGGGCTCCACTGGGCCTACGGCATCGATGGTCCGGGCCAGGGCCACTTCTACGTCGACTTCGAGACCGGCAAGCTCACCGCCTCGGCCTCGGCCTACGAGCACCCGCAGCCGCACGCCTGCTTCATCCAGTCGGTCGAGGACGACCTCGTCAACGAGAACGGCATCATGGATCTGTGGGTGCGCGAGGCGCGCCTCTTCAAGTACGGCTCGGGCACCGGCTCGAATTTCTCGAAGCTCCGCTCGGAGAGTGAGAAGCTGTCGGGCGGCGGGCGCTCCTCGGGGCTGATGAGCTTTCTCAAGATCGGCGACCGGGCGGCCGGCGCCATCAAGTCCGGCGGCACGACGCGGCGCGCGGCGAAGATGGTCGTCGTCGACGTCGACCACCCCGACATCGAATCCTACATCGACTGGAAGGTGAAGGAGGAGCAGAAGGTCGCCGCTCTCGTCACCGGATCCAAGATCTGCCAGAAGCGGCTCAAGGCGGTGATGAAGGCCTGCGTCAACTGCGAGGCCGACGGCGACAAGTGCTTCGATCCGGCCGAGAACCCGGCCTTGAAGCGCGCCATCAAGGAGGCCCGCCGCGACCTCGTGCCCGACAACTACGTGCGCCGCGTGATCCAGTTCGCGCGCCAGGGCTACAAGGACATCGATTTCGCGACCTACGACACCGACTGGGACAGCGAGGCTTATCTCACGGTCTCGGGCCAGAACTCGAACAACTCGGTCCGCGTCAACGACGAGTTCCTCGAGGCGGTTCAGGCCGGCAAGGACTGGCAGCTCAACGCCCGCATCACCGGCAAGCCGGTCAAGACGGTGAAGGCCGCGGACCTGTGGGAGAAGATCGGCCATGCCGCATGGGCCTCGGCCGACCCGGGCATCCAGTTCCACACCACCATCAACGACTGGCACACCTGTCCGAAGTCCGGGCCGATCCGCGCCTCGAACCCCTGCTCGGAGTACATGTTCCTCGACGACACGGCGTGCAACCTCGCCTCGCTGAATTTGATGCTGTTCCGGGGACGGGGCCAGACCCCGCAGACCGACGGCCGCGGCGACGGTAAGGGGGCCGGTGGTGCGGGGTCCGACCCCGCCGCGACGCTCTTCGACACCGACGCCTTCGAGCACGCCTGCCGGCTTTGGACCATCGTCCTCGAGATCTCGGTGCTGATGGCGCAGTTCCCATCGCGCCAGATCGCCGAGCTCAGCTACCGCTACCGCACGCTCGGCCTCGGCTTTGCCAACATCGGCGGCCTGCTGATGGCGGGCGGCATCTCCTACGACAGCGACGAGGGCCGCGCGATCTGCGGCGCAATCTCGGCGATCATGACCGGCGTCTCCTATGCGACGAGCGCGGAGATGGCGGGCGAGCTCGGACCTTTCCCGGGCTACGGCGAGAACGCGCAGGACATGCTGCGCGTGATCCGCAATCATCGCCGGGCCGCCTACGGCCAGTCGGAGGGCTACGAAAAGCTCGCGATCGAGCCGGTGCCGCTCGACCACGCCAACTGCAGGGAGGCGCACCTCGTCGAGGCGGCCAAGCGCGCCTGGGACCGCGCCATCGAGCTCGGCCAGTCGCACGGCTTCCGCAACGCGCAGGCGACCGTCATCGCGCCGACCGGCACCATCGGCCTCGTCATGGACTGCGACACGACCGGCATCGAGCCCGATTTCGCGCTCGTCAAGTTCAAGAAGCTCGCCGGCGGCGGCTACTTCAAGATCATCAACCAGGCGGTGCCCGAGGCACTGCGCGGGCTCGGCTACCGCGAGAGCGAGATTGCCGAGATCGAGGCCTATGCGGTCGGCCACGCGAGCCTCCGGCAGGCGCCGGCGATCAACCACTCCTCGCTCAAGACCAAGGGTTTCACCGACGAGGTGCTGGCCAAGGTGGAAGCCAGCCTCGCCGCCGCCTTCGACATCAAGTTCGTGTTCAACAAGTGGACGCTCGGCGAGGACTTCCTCACCGGCAAGCTCAAGATCCCCGCCGAGACGTTGAACGAGCCGGCATTCGACCTGCTCGCCCACCTCGGCTTCGCCAAGAAGGACATCGAGGCGGCCAACGAGCACGTCTGCGGCGCCATGACGCTCGAGGGCGCGCCGCATCTCAAGGCCGAGCACCTTCCGGTGTTCGACTGCGCCAATCCGTGCGGGCGCAAGGGCCGTCGCTATCTCTCGGTCGAGAGCCACATCCGCATGATGGCGGCGAGCCAGCCGTTCATCTCCGGCGCGATCTCGAAGACGATCAACATGCCGAACGAGGCCAGCGTCGAGGACTGCAAGCAGTCCTACATGCTCTCCTGGCGCCTCGCGCTCAAGGCGAACGCGCTCTACCGCGACGGCTCGAAGCTTTCCCAGCCGCTCAACTCCCAGCTCCTCGCCGACGACGCGGAGGAGGCCGAGGAGGTTGCGGAGAAGATGCTCGCCGACAAGCCGGCGAGCCAGCGGGCGCTGGCGCTGGCCGAGCGCGCTGTCGAGCAGCTCAAGAAGCGCATCGCCGAGCTCGAGGTGGCGAAGGACGAGGCGCGTCAGCGCGAGAAGCTCCCCGGCCGCCGCAAGGGCTACACGCAGAAGGCGGTCGTCGGCGGCCACAAGGTGTACCTGACGACCGGCGAGTACGAGGACGGCCGCATCGGCGAGATCTTCATCGACATGCACAAGGAGGGCGCCGCCTTCCGCAGCCTCATGAACAACTTCGCGATCGCGATCAGCCTCGGCCTGCAGTACGGCGTGCCGCTCGAGGAGTACGTGGACGCCTTCACGTTCACCCGCTTCGAGCCCGCCGGCATGGTGCAGGGCAACGACACGATCAAGAACGCGACGAGCGTGCTCGACTACATCTTCCGCGAGCTCGGCGTCTCCTACCTCGGCCGCAACGACCTCGCCCACGTCGATCCTGGCGAGATGAGCGCGACCGCCATGGGACAGGGCGAGGACGAGCCGGAGACGGAACGCCCGGCCTTCCCCGCGGCTCGCGTCATCTCGCACGGCTTCACGCGTGGCAGCCTCGTCGGGCGGATCGGCCCGCGCGGCGGTGGCGAGGGTTCGGTCGCGGTGATGCAGCAGCAAGTGACGACCGCGTTCGCCGTCACCGAGGGTGCAACCGCGCTCAAGCCGGCGACCGAGGTCATGGAGGCTCGCGCGGTCGCTATCGCGGTCGTCGAGACCCCGCTCTACAAGCCGCGCGTCGATGTCGACCGGCGCGCGGAAGCGCGCCTCAAGGGCTACGAGGGCGAAGCGTGCCGCGAGTGTGCCAACTTCACGCTCGTGCGCAACGGCACCTGCCTCAAGTGCGACACGTGCGGGTCGACGAGCGGGTGCAGCTGAGCGGTGAACAGTTCATCCCGGCGACGGGCGCCGGGATGACCGAGCCGGACGGAGGGCAGACATGGGCTTGACCACCCTGAAACCCGCGGAACCGCTGAGCCAGTCGTGGCCTTCACCGCGCCCGGGCGTCGCGGCGACATCGGCGCCGCTCCCCGCCGCCGACGTGCTGCACCTCGCCGAGCTCGTCGGCGTGGTGCGCGAGCGGCTCAACGTCGACAGCGCGTTCCCGGATGCGGCGATCCTGGCGAGCCTGCAGGCGATCGCGAGCCGATCCGACCCGCGCGGGCGCTGGCGGGCGGCGTTCGACTCCAACCTCGGCCACTGGCTCGCCCTCAAGGGCAGCGACCTCAACACCGCGCTCAACACGCTCGTCGCGCTGATGCCGCGCCCGGTCTCCTGAAAGGACCCGATCCCATGTCCCGGCCGCAACCGACCGTCGATCCGAGCGTCTACTATGTCGCCGACCACCTCGATGCGGTCCTCGCCGCAGGCGAGGACCTCGGCCGGCTCGTGCTGCCGCCGCACGGCGGTGCACCGGCGGCTGCGCGCGAGATCACGGAGCGCGCGCGGGCGCTCGAGCTCGTGATCGTGGCGCGGGCGCTGCAGGCCCGGCTCCGATGCCAGGAGCTGCGCAATGCCGACCCGCGGTTTCGGCCGATGGTCGATCTGTTCATCGGCGGCACGGCGCGGTTGCTCGACGTGATCGAGGAGTTCGGCGACGCCTCCCGCGCCGATTTCGCGACCGGGGACGATCTCGTCGCCTACCTGCGCGAGCGGGCGGTGGTCGCCGCCGACGCGGCCGCGCCGCAGTCCTTCGCCGCGCTCAGGATCGGTCCGGCATTCCGCATCGCCGGTGAGATCGAGCTCGGACCGCTGATGGACATGTGCGCCTCGTTCCTCGACGCGCTCGAGTTCCACTACGAGCTCTATCAGGGCGCCCCTGCGAGCGCAGCTCAGGCTGCCGCCTGAGCACGCCACCCTTCCGGGCAATTCAACTCTCGGTGCAAACACCCCACAGGGGTCATCCCGGGGCTTGTCCCCGGGACTCATTGTGCCTCGATCTGCGGCGGTTCGGTTGCGGCACGATGGGTCCCGGCAATGAATGCCGGGATGCCGGGATGACAGTCCTTGTGTGCTTGTCATAACGGCAGAATTGAATCACCCTGCGTCAGCCCTCCCGGTCGAGCTTGCGCAGGTCGACGCGGCGGACCTTGCCGGTGATGGTCATCGGCATCTCGGCGATAAAGCGCACCTTGCGCGGGTACTCGTGGGCGGCGAGCCGCTCCTTCACGTAGGCCTGGATCTCGGCGGCGAGGGCGTCGCCCGGCGTCACGCCCGGCGCCGGCACGATGAAGGCCGCCACCACCTCGCCGCGGATCGGATCGGGCGAGCCGATGACACCTGCGAGCGCGACCGCGGGGTGCGTCATCAGGCATTGCTCGACCTCGCCGGGCCCGATGCGGTAGGCGGCGGACGCGATGATGTCGTCGTCGCGACCCTGGAACCAGAAGTAGCCGTCCGCATCCTTCACCGCGATATCGCCGAGCAGGCACCACGCGCCGCGGAACTTCTCGGCCGTCGCCTCGGGCTTGCGCCAGTACTCGAGGAACATCACCGGGTCCGGCCGGCTGACGGCGACGATGCCGGCCTCGCCCGCCGGCAGCACCCGCCCGTCGTTGTCGACGACCTCGACCGCATGGCCGGGGATCGCGCGGCCCATCGAGCCCGCCCGCACGGAGAACAGCTTCGGGCAGTTGCCGACCAGCAGATTGACCTCAGTCTGGCCGTAGAACTCCGCGAGCGTCAGCCCCAGTGCCTCCTTCCCCCACGCGATCATGTCCTCGCCGAGCCGCTCGCCGCCGGTCATCACCGAGCGGAGGCTGACGGCATGCCGCGAGCGCGGCGAGGGCACCTGCCGCATCAGCCTCAGCGCCGTCGGCGGCATGAACACGTTGCGCACGCCGTGCCGGGCCATGAAGTCGAACGCCCACTCGGGATCGAACTTGGCGCGCGCCGAGCCGGCCACAGCGACGCCCTCGTGCAGTGACGGCAGCAGCACGTCGAGCAGCCCGCCGGCCCAGGCCCAGTCGGCCGGTGTCCAGAACCGGTCGCCCGGCTGCGGAAAGAACTCGTTGGCGACCATCACGCCCGGCAGGTGGCCAATCAGCACGCGCTGGGGGTGCAGCACACCCTTCGGGTTGCCGGTGGTGCCGGAGGTGTACATGAGCAGCGCCGGGTCGTCGGCGCCGCTATCGTGGCTGATCGGAGCGTCGCGTGCGGCTTCGAGCGTCGGCCAGAACCCGGCAGGCGCGCGCCGGCCGCCGCCGCGACCGGCCTCGCCCACCAGCAGCACGTGCTCGAGGGTCGCAACGCCCGCGATCGCCGCCTCGGTGCGCGCGTAGGCCTCGGCCGCCGAGATCAGCACCCGCGCGCCGCTGTCCTCGAGCCGGTAGCGGACCGCATCGGGCCCGAACAGGTTGAACATCGGCAGCGCGATGGCGCCGATCTTCTGGATCGCGATGTGGGCGATCGGCGCCTCGGGACATTGCGGCATGTGGATCGCGACCCGGTCGCCGGGTGCGACGCCGAGCCCGATCAGCGCGTGCGCGAGCCGGTTGGCGGCCTGCTGGAGGCGGCGGAAGCTCCAGGTCTCGATCGCCCCGTCGCGGGTCTCGTAGATCAGCGCCGTCGAGGTCGGCGCCTGCTCTGCCCAGCGGTCGCAGATCGCGGCCGCGATGTTGAACCGGGCCGGCAGCTCCCAGCGGAACGTCGCGTAGAGTTGCTCATACGTTTCACCAGCGAGGTGCATCGTTCGCTTCCCCGCTGATTATCGCGTGTCCTCGGCCGGCATCTCCGCACGCCCGCCGAACAGCCGGTGGCGATAGAGCAGGAACAGCCCCGCAACGAGGAGGAGGCCGAGGGCCGCCATCACGAACTCGCCGGCACCGATGCCGACGAGCCGCGCCGACCAGTCGAAGATCGTCTCGTAGCTCACGACCGCGGCGGCGCTGGCCACAACGCTCGCGAACTTGACGATCATCTCGGTGCGCTCGCCGAGCCGGCGCAGGAAATGAAACACCATCAATAGTGCCCACGGCGCCATGACGAGGCTCAGCCGGATGGGGAGGCCATCATCCCAGCGTCCCGCAACCGCATCCCAGCGTCCGGTCAGCGCGTTGGTCACCTGCAGGTAGCTGTAGTCCATCAAGGGCCAGATCAGCATCGCGAAGCCGCAGACGATGAGGCCGCGCTCGATCGCCGGCACCAGCTCCGCGTAGTAGGCATCGAGCTTGTTGCGCCAGAACGACAGCAGCACACCGATGACCAGCACGACGATGACGAAGAAGCACTTGAGCGCCAGCAGGTAGGCGTCCGCCGCCGCCGAGAGCGAGCGCGAGGCCGGGTTGGCCTGCAGGCGCCTCAGCGCCTCGGTGAAAGCTTTCTGTGATTCGCAGCAGGCCTGCGCCGACATCCGCTTGCGCATCGCGGGGGCGCAATAGCGCTCCTTGGAATAGTTCTCCGGAAGCTCCAGATGGTCGTCGGGGCTGCAATCGCGCGCGAACCGCGAGAGCCCGGCACTCCTGCGCGCGACATCGCGCAGGCTGAGCAGCGCCTTGAGCGCGGGAGCCCTCTGACACGCCGAGGGAGTGCGCTCGCTGCACCCCTGCGGCTCGCCTCGGTCGGCGAGCAGCGCACTCGGCGCGATCTCCCAGACCCCGCGCGGCGACTTCGCCAGCAGCGACTGGGCGGTGAGGTAGGAGATCGTCGCCACGGCGATGGCGCCGAACACGAAGCGGGCCCGGCCCCACGTCACGTAGGTCCAGTAGAAATGCGTGAAGACCACGGACGGCGTGTAGATCGCCAGCAGGACGAGGATGCCGAAGGTCGGGAAGAACACGAACAGATGGCTGTGCGCCATCAGGATCGTCATCCATTCGGTGTCCCAGAACTCATGAATGACGACCGCCGTCGAGAGCAGGAAGGCGGCAGCCAGAATGGCAAACACGATCCCGACGAAAATGCGCGCGCCCGTCATCGGGTCGCCGGCGGTGGATGGCTGCATGGAAAACCCTGTCCGTCAGTGCGTGCTCGGCCGTTCCGAAACGCGAGTGTAGGTCAATAATTTGCGCGAGGCGATCCAGTCCTTCACCGTCGGGCCGAAATCGGCGAAATGCTGGGACGACCGATGCGCCTCGAACGCCGCCTCGTCGGCATAAACCTCGTAGAGGAAGAAGCTCGTCGCCACCTGCGGGTCCTGGCAGACGTCGAACTGGCGGCAGCCGGGCTCGAGCGCCAGGCAGCGGGCGGCCTGACGGACCATCGCCTCGCGGAACGCCTCGATCCGCTCCGGCTTGATCTCGAAGAACACGGTGACGACGAACATGGCGGGTCTCCCATCGGCTGGCAGGATCACTCAGGCCGCGAAGCCCTTGGTCGCGGCGCCGAAGCCGGCGAGCGCGCGCCGCCTCGGAACGCCCCGCAGCCGGCCGCTGGCTTGCGCCGGCGATACGGTCCCGGCGAGGTCGGCGGCGGCGAGCAGCTTCGGGAAATCGATCCCGGTCCGCACGCCCATGTGCTCGAAGGCGAAAACGAGATCCTCGGTCGCCGTGTTGCCCGAGGCCCCCGGCGCGAACGGGCAGCCGCCGAGCCCCGCCGCCGCGCCATCGATGACCGTCACGCCGGCCTCGTAGGCCGCAATCGCGTTGGCAACGCCCAGGTTGTAGGTGTCGTGGCCGTGGAAGCCGAACCGCACCTTGCTCGTCTGGAACCGCGCGACGAGCATGCCCATCAGCGAGCGCACGTGGTTCGGCGCGGCCCGCCCCGTGGTGTCGGCGATGCCGATCTCGAGCTCGCCGACGATTCCGAGCACGCGCTCGACGCCGGCAACCACCCGATCCTCCGGCGTGCGCCCCTCGAACGGGCAGTCGAAGGCGGTCGCGAGATTGAACCGCATCACCCTGGTTCGCGAACCGAGATCGCGCCAGGCGTCCTCGAAGTCGCGGAAGCTCTGCTCGGTCGAGCGGCGCACGTTCGACTGGTTGTGGCTCTCCGAGACCGACTGCACCCAGCAGATTTCCCCGCATCCGGCCGCGAGCGCAGCCTCGTAGCCTTTCCGGTTCGGCACCAGCACCTGCAGGCGCATCGACTTCGGCAGCCGGGCCGTCCCGAGGATCTCCGGCAGGTCCGCCATCTGCGGCAGCGCCTTGGGGTTGACGAACGACCCGATCTCCATGCGCGCGAACCCGCAGGCCGCCAGCGCCTCGATGATCGCGATCTTGCGCGCGGTCGGAATGAAGGCCTTGACCGCCTGGAACCCGTCGCGGGGCGCGACCTCGACAATCGTCACCGTGCTCATATCAGTCCTCTCCTGCGCAGCCCGGCGCGCCTCGGCCCATCATAGCCGAGGCGACCGGAAAGCACCCCATCGCGCACGCCCGCCGCGAACTGAGCCGCAACGAAATGACCGAGCTCCAGCACGCTCGAGTTGCGCAATTGCGGATGGCCGGCCGAGCTCGGGGGCCATGGGTGGGGGTAATCTCTCTCGCACGTGCAATTCCGTCCAGAGCGTCGCCGACATCTCTCGAGCCGAGTTCGCGGGTCGGGGCCGGGGCGCGCAAATGCGCATCGATCGGCCCGCGGACCCGCGCGCGGCCCTTTCCCAAGGGCAGGCATCAGTCCTAATGTCTCGCCCATCGAGCCAATTTGGATCGGTCTCGCTGAAAAGAAAAGGCCGGCTGCACTGCCGGTGACGTCGCCGCGGTCGGACCCTGGTACACCGCCGATGCCCAGTCGACCTCGGGCTCGTTCAGCATCATCAACTGGGACGACGAGCCGCCCAATCCGGTCATCCCGAACTTCGAGAAGGCGACCGGCATCAAGGTCAACCTGACGCCGTTCTCGCAGAACGAGGAGCAGATCAACAAGCTGCTAGCCGTCCCGGGGATCGCTTCCAGGACATTCTGGACAATATTGCCTCGATCGAGGAGTACACCGCAGGCATGGATCTTGCGGCCGTCGCCGGCGACAAGCGGACACGCGACGCTGTCGAGCGCTGTCTGTCACGCATCGCCGAGGCCGCGGCGAAGCTCGGGTCACTTGCCGAGGACCTCGAACCCGACCAACCCTGGAACAACATCCGCGGCTACGGGAATAGATTGCGGCACGGCTACGATGGCGTGCGACCGCCTGAGGTCATGGGTATCATCACCCAATACCTTCCGGACCTGAAGATCGCACGCGTGCGCGCACTCGATGCGCGGTCTGACGACGCGTGAGTGTGCCATGAAACCCCTTTCCGCAATCCTCATCTTCGGCGGCCCGGTGGTCGCAATCCTCGCCTTCTGGCTGATGGCACGGATCGACCGGCGAGCGGCGGCCGACCCCAACCTGCCGACGTTCGTCGAGCGCAACGGCCTGCCGATCTCGATCTTCCTCGTCGGCGCGGTCGCGATCTGGTCGCTGATCCTGATCGTGCTGCCGCAGCTCGACATGGTCGACTACTCGTTCCACCCCAAGCTGCCGGCGGCGGCGCGCGGCGGCGAGCGCGACGTCTACACGCTCGAGAACTACCGCTACTTCCTGTTCGGCTCGACGGTCGCGACCGACAGCTGGAACCTCACCCATCTGAAGGCGTTCTGGCTGACCATCGTCATCAGCATCTTCATCACCCTCCTGAACTTCGCGATCTGCTACCCGCTCGCCTCTTTCCTCGCCCAGGTCGGCAGCTCCGGGCAGGTGCGCACCCTCATGCTGCTGCTCATCATCCCCTACTGGGTCAACGAGATCCTGCGCGCCTTCGCGTTCGGCATCATGTTCGGCACCGGCGGCCTCATCAACACCGTGCTGATCAGGGCCGGCATCATCGTGACGCCGTTCCACCCGCCCGCCGCGGTCACGCCGGCGGCGGCTCGCCTCGCGGTTCACCATGTCGTGCGATTGGGCTTGCAAAAATCTCCCCCCGCGCTCCCGGCGGCTTAGCATGCGCTCATCCCGCCCTGCTCAGGGGCCGCCTCCGGGGGCGTACCATTGGTGGTGGGCGGGCTGTGGCTTCGCAGAGGCCGGCAGCGCAGCGTCGCAAGGCGGTGCGTGCGTCGGCGGCCGGCGGGCAGACGCCCGTTTGGACTTCCGGACGCACCGGAGATCTGCGGTCCGACCCCGAACGGCGGTTCAAGTCCGCCGCACGCGAACGCAAATGCCTGCTTGCAGGGCAAATGTCGGGGAGATGGGACAGTCGGCCACCGCGGAGCGCTCGGCTTCGCATAAACAGCCGGCCGCAAGGCCGGCATTAACCGGCGGAGCTGAGCGCTCCGCACCCTGGGCGACCAGGGTCGACGGCCGCATCCCCCGGCGCACCCCGTGCGGCCGGGCAGAAGCGCGTGCGCGCACCGCAGCGCGTGCCGCAGATGGCCGCGCCGGCGCCGGGCGTGATAGTCAGGAGGCATCCAGGGAGCGCGCACGTGAGCCAGCCCGTCACTCTCGTCACCGGTGTGAGCCGCGGCATCGGTCTCGCGATCGCGGAAGCGCTGACGGCGAGCGGCCATCACGTCATCGGCATGGCGCGCCAGCGGCCCGGACGCTTTGCCGGGACATTTCATGCCGTGGATCTCGCCGACCAGAAGGCGACGGCCGATGTCCTCGCCGAGCTGACCGGGCGGCACCGCATTCTGCGGCTCGTCAACAACGCCGGCATCGCCCGCATGGCCAATCTCGACGGGACCGTGCTCGCGGACTTCGAGGCGATGATGGCCGTCAACGTGCGCGCCGCGCTCCAGTGCATCGAGGCCGTGGTGCCGGCGATGCGGACGGCGCGGTTCGGCCGCATCGTCAACATCGGCAGCCGGGCGAGCCTCGGCAAGCAGGGACGCGTCGTCTACGGCGCGAGCAAAGCAGCCGTCACCGGCCTCACGCGCTCGGCTGCGCTCGAGCTCGCGAAGGACGGCATCACCGTCAACTGCATCGCGCCGGGCCCGATCGAGACCGACATGATCCTCCAGAACTATCCGCCGGGCTCGGAGGCGCGCGCCAGGCTCGTTGCAGAAGTGCCGGCCGCACGCTTCGGCCGGCCCGAGGAGATCGCCGCCGCGGCGCAGTACTTCCTCGCCGAGGCGGCGGGCTTCACGACCGGCCAGGTGCTCTACGTGTGCGGCGGCCTGTCGGTCGGTCCGGCCCCCATCTGAGGATCGCGATCGCCCATGCAGCCGCTGTTCACGACGCGCCTCACCGACCTTTTCGGGATCAGGCACCCGATCCTGTGCGGCGGCCTCATGTGGCTGTCGGATGCGCGCTACGTCGCGGCGTGCGTCAACGCCGGCGGCATGGGCTTCATCACCGCGCGCACGTTCCCGGACCCCGGCGCGTTCCGCGCCGAGTTGCGGAAGTGCCGGGCGCTGACCGGCGGCAAGCCGTTTGGCGTCAACCTTTATTCGACGCCGCGCGAGGCCGACAACGTGATCCTTAAAGGTCATCTGGCGATCCTGCTCGCGGAAGGTGTGCGCATCGTCGAGACCTCGGGCCTGCCGCCGAAACCGCTGCTGCCGGCGCTCCGCGAGGCGGGCGCGAAGGTCATTCACAAGTGCGCGACCGTGCGTCACGCGGTGAGCGCGGCGAAGCTCGGTGTCGATGCGGTGGCGATCGTCGGCGCGGAGTGCGGCGGCCATCCGGGCATCGAGCTCGTCGGCACCATGGTCCAGACGCCGCTCGGCGCCCAACGGCTCGGCCTTCCCTACGCGGTCGGCGGCGGCATCGGCCACGGCAGCCAGATCGCGGCGGCGCTAGCCATGGGCGCCGATGCCGTCGTCATCGGCTCGCGCATGACGGTCGCGGAAGAGATCTGGGCGCACCCGGCATACAAGCAGCGCATGGTCGCGGCCGACGAGGCGAGCTCGCGGCTCATCATGCAGAGCTTCCGCAACACCTACCGCGTGCTCGACAATGCGGAGGCGCGCGCGGTCGCGGCGCTCGAGGCGGAGGGCGAGGCCGACTTCGCACGCTACAAGCCCCACGTCGTCGGAACGCGCCAGCGCGAGGCCTACGCGACCGGCGACATCGAGCGCGGGGTGCTCTCCATGGGTCAGGCGATCGCGTTCGCCGGCGAGACGAAGCCGGTCGCGGCGATCTTCGCCCAGATGCTCGACGAGGCGCGCGCGGCGATGCTCCGGTTGCGGCAGGTGGAGCACCCCCCGGCTGGCTAGCAACTCAACCGGCCATGCTCCGTGCGACCGCCTCGGCGACGCGGATGCCGTCGACACCGGCGGAGAGAATGCCGCCGGCATAGCCCGCGCCTTCGCCCGCCGGATAGAGCCCGCGCGTGTTGATGCTCTCGAACATCGCATCGCGGCGGACGCGCACCGGCGAGGACGTGCGCGTCTCGACACCGGTCAGAACGGCGTCGGCCATCGCATAGCCCTCGATCTGGCGCTCGAAGACTGTGAGTGCCTCGCGGATGGCGGCCACCGCGAAATCCGGCAGACAGTGCGCGAGGTCGGCCGGCGTGACGCCGGGCTTGTAGGACGGCACGACCTCGCCGAGCGCGGTCGAGGCGCGACCGGCGAGAAAGTCGCCGACGCGCTGGCCGGGTGCGCGATAGCCGCCGCCGCCCGCGATGAAAGCGCGCTCCTCCCAGTGCCGCTGGAAGGCGATGCCGGCGAGCGGGCCGCCGGGAAAGTCCGTCGCGGGCGTGATGGCGACGACGAGGCCGGCGTTGGCATTGCGCTCCTTGCGCGAGTACTGGCTCATGCCGTTGGTGACGAGGCGACCGGGCTCGGAGGCGGCGGCGACCACTGTCCCGCCCGGGCACATGCAGAACGAGTAGACCGAGCGGCCGTTGGCGCAGTGGTGCACGAGCTTGTAGTCGGCCGCGCCGAGGATCGCGTTGCCGGCCTGGGCGCCGTAGCGGCTCTTGTCGATGATCGACTGCGGGTGCTCGATGCGCACGCCGATCGAGAAGGCCTTCGGCTCGATGAAGACGCCGCGGGCGTGCAGCATCTCGAACGTGTCGCGGGCGCTGTGTCCGATCGCCAGCACGACGTGGCCGGAGCGGACCGCCCCGCCGCCATCGAGCACGACACCGCGGACGCGCCGCTCCTCGCCCGTGCCCTCGATCTCGAGGTCGGCGACGCGGCTATCGAAGCGGTACTCCCCGCCGAGCGCCTCGATCTTGGCGCGCATGCGCTCGACCATCGCGACGAGGCGGAACGTGCCGATGTGCGGCTTGGCGACGAACAGGATCTCCTCCGGCGCGCCGGCCGCGACGAACTCGGTCAGCACCTTGCGGCCGGTGTGGCGCGGGTCCTTGATCTGGCTGTAGAGCTTGCCGTCGGAGAACGTGCCGGCTCCGCCCTCGCCGAACTGCACGTTGGATTCCGGGTTCAGCACCGAGCCGCGCCAGAGCCCCCAGGTGTCCCGGGTGCGCTGGCGCACGATCCGCCCGCGCTCGAGGATGATCGGGCGAAAGCCCATCTCGGCCAGGATGAGCGCGGCGAAGAGCCCGCAGGGCCCCGCGCCGATCACGACCGGGCGGTGTTCGAGGCCCGCCGGCGCGCGGGTGACGTGCCGGTAGCTCATGTCCGGCGCCGGCGCGACGTTGCGGTCGCGCGCGAGCCGCTTCAGCACCCGCGCCTCGCCGGAAACGTCCACGTCGAGGCTGTAGACGAGCTTGATGTCGGCCTTCTTGCGCGCGTCGGAGCCACGGCGGAACACGGTGAACGATCTGAGATCGGCCGGCTTTATTCGCAGCCGATCGACGATGGCTCGACGGAGTGCGCCCTCGGAATGATCGAGCGGCAAGCGGAGCTCGGTGATGCGCAGCATGGCCGCGGCTCTATCAAGCCGCCGTGGAGTGGACAAGCCTCAGCGCAGCTCGCGAGCCGTGATCAGCGCGGCGAATGCGACGCCGGCCTCCTCGAAGGCCTCGGCGGCGCCTTCCTGGCGGTCGACGACGGTGATCACCTCGATGACCTTCGCGCCCGCGGCCTCGACCGCCTTGATCGCCTTCAGCGACGAGCCGCCGGTGGTCGTCACGTCCTCGAGGATGACGACGCGGCGCCCCTCGAGACTTTCGCCCCGCGGCAGGCCCTCGATCAGGCTCTGCGTGCCGTGCTCCTTTGCCTGCTTGCGCACGAAGAACGCCGGCAGCGGCGTGCCGCGCGCGTGGCTCGCGGCGGCGGTCGCCGTCGCGAGCGGCACCGCGCCCATCTCGAGTCCGCCGACCATCTCGGCACCCGAGCCCGCTACCGCCTCGGCGATGAGCTTGCCGATCAGATGCGCGCCCTCGGGGTGCAGCATCGTCGGCTTCAGGTTGCAGTAAGTCGGAC